>Ga0224508_10000967_pt1 | contig 26527 bp, 18 predicted proteins | sample SF_Jan12_sed_USG_4_FD_170157 | JGI IMG/M metagenome (GOLD analysis project Ga0224508, IMG submission 170157) | Sediment microbial communities from San Francisco Bay, California, United States - SF_Jan12_sed_USGS_21 | ecosystem: Environmental > Aquatic > Marine > Sediment | place: USA... | reverse complement strand
CTCAGGCCGAGGCGCTCGCCGGCGAGACCGACGCCGCGATCGATCGACTCGAAAAGCTGGTAGCACTCCAGAATCCGTTCGTCACCCGGGCATCCTTGCGAATCGACCCGGCCTGGGACTTCCTGCGGGACAACCCACGCTTCAAAGCACTCGTGAAGTAGACAAGGCGACAGAGAAAAGGGGACAGATTTATTTTTTCAGCGAAAAATAAATCTGTCCCCTTTTCTCTGTCCTCCTTCTCACAATAGACCGCCACCGTCCGCAGGTCCCCTTCCGAACACGCGCCCGCGACCCCACAATATCTCTGCGGGGGTGCAAGATTATGAAACCTGTAGCGGTCATGATGGACGGTAACGAGGCGGCAGCCCACGTCGCCTTTCGTACCAACGAGATCGCGGCGATCTACCCGATCACGCCCTCGTCGCCGATGGGTGAGCTGGCCGACGCCTGGTCCGCCCGCGGCGAGACCAATCTGTGGGGCACCGTCCCACGGATCATCGAGATGCAGTCCGAGGGTGGCGCCGCAGGCGCGGTCCATGGCGCGCTACAGACCGGCGCGTTGACGACGACCTTCACCGCCAGCCAGGGGCTGCTGCTGATGCTGCCCAACATGTACAAGATTGCGGGCGAGCTGACGTCGACGGTCTTCCATGTCGCGGCACGATCGGTCGCGGCCCAGGCGTTGTCGATCTTCGGCGACCACAGCGACGTGATGGCGGCGCGGATGACCGGCTGGGGCATGTTGTTTGCCGGCTCGGTGCAGGAGGTGATGGACTTCGCGTCGATCGCCCAGTCCGCGACCCTGGCCAGTCGCGTGCCGATGCTGCATGTCTTCGATGGCTTCCGCACATCCCACGAGATCGCCAAGGTCCATCGACTGACGGACGCACAGCTGCGCGAGATGATCGATGACGAGCTGGTGCGCGCGCATCGCGATCGCGGGCTGTCCCCTGACCGACCGTTCATCCGTGGCACCGCACAGAACCCCGACGTCTTCTTCCAGGCTCGCGAGTCGGTCAATCCGTACTACCTGGCGGCGCCGGAGATCGTGCAACAGACCATGGATCGCTTCGCCAAGGTCACCGGCCGCAAGTATCGGCTGTTCGACTATGTCGGCGCGCCCGACGCCAAGCGGGTGCTGGTGTTGATGGGGTCCGGCGCCGAGACGGTGGACGAGACCGTCGCCCACATGCGCTCTCGCGGAGAGAAGGTCGGCGTAGTCAAGGTGCGGCTCTATCGGCCGTTCGCGGTGCAGGCGTTCCTGAAGGCGTTGCCGACCACGGTCGAGTCCATCGCGGTGTTGGATCGCACGAAGGAGCCGGGCTCGGTCGGCGAACCGTTGTACCAGGATGTGGTCACCGCGCTTCACGAGGGACCATGGAAGGGAAAGCTGCCGCATGTCGTCGGTGGGCGTTACGGGCTGTCGTCGAAGGAGTTCACACCGGCGATGGTCAAGGGTGTCTTTTGCCTGTTGCGTAAGAAAGCACCACGCAACCACTTCACCGTCGGCATCCACGACGATGTGACCCACACAAGCATCGAGTACGACCCGTCCTACACGACCGAGACTGCCCAGGTCATGCGTGCCGTCTTCTGGGGGCTGGGCTCCGACGGGACCGTCGGCGCCAACCAGAACACGATCAAGATCATCGGCGAGCGCACGCCGAATCATGCGCAGGGCTACTTCGTCTACGACTCGAAGAAGGCCGGCGCGCGGACCGTCTCGCACCTGCGCTTCGGGCCGCAGCCGATCAAGAGCGCCTACCTGATCGGGCGTGCCAACTTCATCGGCGTCCATCAGTTCGGTTTTCTGACGCGCTACGACGTGCTGGGTTGTGCCGAGGACGGAGCCACGGTGTTGTTGAACGCGCCGTATCCACCCGACGAGGTGTGGCAGAACCTGCCGCAGACCGTACAGCAACAGATCGTCGACAAGTGTCTGTCGGTCTACGCCATCGATGCCTACCGTGTCGCGAATGAGCTGGGGCTTGGCGCACGGATCAACACGATCATGCAGACCTGCTTCTTCGCCATCAGCGGCGTGCTGCCGCGGGACGAGGCGATCGACATGATCAAGCAGGCGATCCGCGATAGCTACGGCAAGCGTGGCGAGATCGTGGTTCGCCGTAATTTCGCCGCGGTCGATGCCAGCCTGGGACAGCTCCACGAGATCGCGGTGCGCTCCTCCGCCGACAGCGGCATCAAGATGCCACTGCCGGTCGCGGAACACGCGCCGACGTTCGTGCGCGAGGTGACCGGAGCGATGATCGCAGGTAGCGGCGACGGGCTCCCCGTCAGCGCCTTGCCGGTGGACGGAACGTACCCGAGTGGAACGGCCCAGTGGGAGAAACGCAACATCGCCCGGGAGGTGCCCGTCTGGGACCCCGACACCTGTATCCAGTGTGGCAAGTGCGTGCTGGTCTGTCCCCACGCGGTGATTCGCGGCAAGCTGCTGGACCCCAGGGAACTGAAGACGGCGCCGGACGGTTTCCTGGCGGCGAAGGCCCGTTGGCGCGAGCGTTCCGACCAGCAGTACACGCTGCAGGTCGCCGTCGAGGACTGCACCGGCTGCCGACTGTGTGTAGAGATCTGCCCCGCCAAGAACAAGCAGGCGGTCGGCCTCAAGGCGATCAACATGGAGGCGGTCGAGCCGCTTCGTGAACAGGCACGACAGCACTGGCAGTTCTTCAGCGATCTCCCGGCCAACCGCCCGGAGAGCGACCTGCCGCTGGCGCAGGTGAAGAACGTTCAGCTTCTGGATCCGCTGTTCGAGTTCTCGGGGGCCTGTGCGGGTTGTGGCGAGACGCCCTACCTGAAGCTTGTCAGCCAGCTGTTCGGCGATCGCTCGATGATCGCCAACGCCACCGGCTGTTCCAGTATCTACGGCGGCAACCTGCCGACGACACCCTGGTCGGTCAACAAGGAAGGTCGCGGTCCCGCCTGGTCCAACTCTCTGTTCGAGGACAACGCCGAGTTCGGCCTGGGGATGCGTGTCACGCTGGACAAGCAGATCGAGTATGCCCGCGAGCTACTGGTCCGGATGAAGTCGACGATCGGCCAGGAGCGGGTCGATGCGCTGCTTGACGGTATGGACGACATCGACGCCCAGCGTGAACGGGTCAAGGACCTGAAGACGCGGCTGGCCACGGATCACTCGCCCGAGGCGCGGGATCTGCTGGGTCTGGCCGATCGTCTGGTCCGCAAGACGGTGTGGATCGTCGGCGGTGACGGCTGGGCCTACGACATCGGCTTCGGTGGCCTGGACCATGTGCTGGCCAGCGGTCGCAACGTCAACCTACTGGTCCTGGATACGGAGGTCTACTCCAACACCGGCGGCCAGTCGTCGAAGGCGACACCGCTGGCGGCGGTGGCCAAGTACGCCGCGGCCGGCAAACCCACACCGAAGAAGGACCTGGGGTTGATGGCGATGGGCTACGGCAACGTCTACGTCGCGTCGATCGCGATGGGGGCCGGCGACACGCAGACGGTCAAGGCGATCCTCGAGGCCGAGTCCTACGACGGCCCGTCGTTGATCATCGCCTACAGCCACTGCATCGCCCACGGCATCGATATGACCAAGGGCCTGCAGCAACAGAAACTGGCGGTGGACTCGGGCTACTGGCCGCTCTATCGCTTCGATCCCCGTCGCGATGCTGACGGAGACAACCCCCTGCAACTGGATTCGAAGGCACCCAGCATTCCGTTGGAGACCTACGCCTACAATGAGAACCGCTACCGGATTCTGAAGCAGAGCGCGCCGGCGCAGGCGGCAACGTTGATGAAGGCCGCGCAGCAGGTGGTGACGGATCGCCGTCGTCAGTACGAGGAACTGGCCGAGAAGAGGACGAGGGAATCATGAATCTAACCACCAGCTACCTCGGCCTGTCGTTGAAACACCCGGTCGTCCCGTCGGCCTCGCCGCTCTCGTACACGTTGGATGGCATCCGCAACCTGGAAGACGCCGGCGCCTCCGCCGTGGTGATGTACTCGTTGTTCGAGGAGCAAATCGAGGCAGAGAGTCATCTGGTCGATCACTACCTGGATTACGGAACCCACAGCCATGCCGAGGCGTTGGACTATGCGCCGGAGATGGACTCGTACAACGTGGGGCCGGATGCCTATCTCGATCTTGTCCGTCGCGCGAAGCAGGCGCTAGACGTGCCGTTGATCGGCAGCCTGAATGGCGACTCCAAGGGTGGCTGGGTCAAGTACGCCCGTCATATCGAGGAGGCCGGCGCCGATGCGCTGGAGCTGAACATCTATTACATCCCCACCGACCCGGAGGTTGACGGGGCAGCCGTCGAGCAACGATACGTCGACGTCATCAAGGCGGTCCGTGCGGAGGTCTCGATCCCGGTCGCCGTCAAGGTCGGACCGCACTTCAGCGCGTTTGCGAATGTGGCGCGTCGTTTCGCCGAGGCCGGAGCCGACGGTCTGGTGATCTTCAATCGCTTCTACCAGCCGGACTTCGACCTGACCGAGTTGGAGATCGTGCCCCATCTGGTGCTCAGCGATCCCCACGAACTTCGCCTACCCCTGCGCTGGACGGCGCTGCTGTACGGGCGAATTCCCGTCGACCTGGCGATCACCAGTGGGGTTCACGGACACGAGGACGTGTTGAAGGGCTTGATGGCCGGGGCTAAGGTGACGATGATGACCTCGCAACTGTTGCGCAACGGTGTCGGGCGCATCGGTGAAGTCGTCGAGAAGATGACACGCTGGATGGAATACAACGAATACGAATCCGTCGTGCAGATGCAGGGCAGCATGAGTCAGAAGAACGTCGCCGACCCCACGTCCCTGGAGCGGGCCAACTACATGCGAGTCTTGCAATCGTGGAATCCACCGGTTTGATTCAGGAAGGAGACCACCGTTTTCAGTCGCTCCGCTGCCTCGTGGGCGACACCCCGATGCTGTCGATCCACTGCCGCTATCGCGGTAAGGAGACGACGGTTCACGCGAAGTTCGAGATCCGCAATTTCACCGGCAGCATCAAGGACCGGATGGCCTTGCGGATCCTCGAGGATGCGTATCGGGAAGGTGCCCTGCCCCAGGACGCCATCATCGCCGAGGCGACCAGCGGCAACACCGGCATCTCGTTCGCTGCGGTGGGTCGCGCGTTGGAGCACCGCGTTCGGATCTACATGCCGGACTGGATGAGCCGCGAGCGGGTCGAGGTGATCCGCAGTCTGGGCGCCGACGTCGTGCCGATCTCGCCGGAAGAGGGTGGCTTCAAGGGCGCCATCGCCGGTGCCGAGGCCTTTGCGTCCGAACACGATAACGTCTTCCTGCCACGACAGTTTGACAGTGCCGCCAACGTCGAGGCCCATCACGACACGACGGCGCCGGAGCTGCTGGCGCAGTTGAGGTCCCGCGGTGTGCGGCCGACGGCGTTCGTCGCCGGTGTCGGCACGGGTGGCACCGTCATGGGGGTCGGCTTCTATCTGCGCGAGCATGTACCCGGCATCACCATCCATCCCCTGGAGCCGGCCAACTCGCCGACGCTGCGCACCGGAAAGCGGACGGGCAAACATCGGATTCAGGGCATCAGCGACGAGTTCATTCCGTCGATCGTGCATCTGGACGAAGTGGATGAGCTGGTCGACGTCTGGGACGGCGATGCGATCATCGCCGCACAACGGCTGGCCTCGGAGTTGGGGCTGGGTGTGGGGATCAGCTCGGGTGCCAACCTGCTGGGTGCGCTGCAGATCGCCCACGCCCAGGGCAAGTACGCGGCCGTGGCGACGGTCTTCCCCGACTCCAACAAGAAGTACTTCACCACCGACCTCTGTCGCGAAGAGCCGCTGGAGCCGCACTACCACTGCGCCGAGCTAGAGCTGTTGGGCTGTCGGGTCACCCCACCGGTGGACTACACTTAGCCCGACCATGTGGGCCCGCAAACAACTGCCGATCGCCGGCCTGGCGCTGCTGGCGATCGCGCTGCATCTGATCCTCGGTAGTCGTGTCCCACTGTATGTCGCGCTGATCCTGGGTGGCCTGCCGCTCGTCATCGATCTCACGCTGAAACTGGTGCGTCGCGAGTTCGGCTCGGACCTGCTGGCGGGCATCTCGATCGTGACGGCGATCCTGCTGGACGAGTACCTGGCGGGCACGCTGGTCGTGTTGATGCTCTCCGGCGGTGAGGCGATCGAGCAGCTGGCGGTGCGTCGGGCCTCGTCGGTGCTGAAGGCGCTGGCCAATCGCATGCCGTCGACGGCTCATCGACAACGCGACGGAGAGTTGGAAGAGATCACGCTGGATGACGTGCGGGTCGGCGACACGTTGGTGGTCCTGCCCCACGGCGTGGCACCCGTCGACGGCACGGTGGTCGGAGGGCACGGCGTCATGGACGAGGCGTTCCTGACCGGCGAGCCCTACGTCGTATCGAAGACACCGGGTTCGCAGATCATCTCGGGCGCGATCAACGGCGAACACGCGTTGACGCTCCAGGTCGATCGTCTGCCGGTGGACTCCCGTTACGCGGCCATCATGCGGGTCATGCGGCAGTCGGAACAACAACGCCCCCGCATCCGCCGACTTGGAGATCGGCTTGGCGCGTTCTACACGCCTCTGGCCGTCACGCTTGCGTTGATTGCGTGGGCCATCAGCGGTGAGGCGGTGCGGTTCCTGGCGGTGCTGGTGGTGGCGACTCCCTGTCCGCTGCTGATTGCGATCCCGGTCTCGATCATCGGCTCGATCTCGCTGGCGGCGCGGCGGGGCATCATCGTGCGGGATCCGGCGGCGCTGGAGACGGTCGACCGTTGTCGGACGGTGATCTTCGACAAGACCGGGACGCTGACCTACGGACGACCGGAGCTGACGGAGATCGTCAGCGCGGACGGTGTCGACTCGCGGGAGGTTCTGGGATTCGTCGCCAGCCTCGAGCGTTACTCGAAGCATCCCCTCGCCGGTGCCGTGGTACACGCCGCCAAGGAGCTGAAGCTTGCCGACGCCGAACGGATCCGCGAGGTTCCGGGCGAGGGTCTCCTCGGCATCGTGCGTGGGCGCCGGGTTCACGTCACCGGTCGCGATCGACTGGGCGACGATGTGACGCAGCTGCCGGAGATCGTCGGCGGCCTGGAGTGTGTCGTGTTGCTGGACGGCGTCTACGCCGCGACGCTTCGCTTCCGCGACGAGCCGCGAAGCGAGGGCGTCGACTTCATTCGGCACCTGACCCGGCGTCATCACTTCGAGCGGGTGTTGCTTGTTTCCGGGGATCGCGAATCGGAAGTGCGCTACCTGGCCGACCGTGTCGGAATTACGGAAGTCTACGCGGAGCAGTCTCCCGAACAGAAACTGGCGATCGTCCAGGCCGAGACGGCTCGCGCACCGACGGTCTTCGTCGGCGACGGCATCAACGACGCGCCTGCTCTTGTCGCGGCGACCGTCGGCATCGCGCTGGGACAACACCACGAGGTGACCAGCGAGGCGGCGGGCGCCGTCGTGATGGACAGCACCCTGACCCGCGTCGACGAGTTCTTCCACATCGGAAGTCGCATGCGCTCGATCGCAATGCAGAGTGCGGTCGGCGGCATGGCGCTCAGCGTGGTCGGCATGGGCTTCGCCGCCGTCGGGCTGTTGACACCGGTGCTCGGTGCGCTGGTGCAGGAGGTGATCGACGTGATCGCCGTCCTCAACTCCACCCGCGCAGCCCTGAAACCCCGGTCGTTGAGCGATATCTAAAAGGGGACAGATTTATTTTTCCGTTTCGCAGCGAAACAGGAAAAATAAATCTGTCCCCTTTTAGTCATCGACGTATCGACGGTAGAGCGCGCGGGGGGCGAGGCAGCCCAGCCAGCCGAGGACGGCGCTGGAGCGTAGCCAGAACGGGCCTTCCCAGTAGTCCAGGTAGCCACGGTAACTGGACCAGCGCCATTCCTCCGGGCGATCGACAAGACCGGCCTCGACTGGGTTTCGGTGGATGTAGCGGGTCACGCCCAGGAGGTGTCGACCGACTTCCAACGGGAGAACGCGCGGCGCACCGATCTCCTCCGTCAACTCCGCTTCAAGGAAACGGATCGCACGCCGTAACTCGGACTCCGTTGTGCGAACCAATAGGTGGTAGTGGTTCCCCATCGCGCAGTAGGCATGGACGACGACCGGACGTTCCGTCGCGATCTTGCCGAGGTTTATGACGAATCGATCCGCGGCATCCTCGGTGGAGAATAGTGATTCACCAACCGGCGCGTGATTCATCACATGGAACCAGCGACCCTCGAGGACCCTGGGGAGTCGGTTGGTGGGACGGATCGGTGTTGACACGCAGGTAACATTTTCATGCTCTACGGCAAAAGACAATCCGATCGATCGGCCAAATGGTTTCGGATCGGAGACCAAGAAAGGGAACACTAAAAAGGGGACAGATTTATTTTTCCGTTTCGCTGCGAAACGAGAAAAATAAATCTGTCCCCTTTTTAGTGTTCCGGCGGCGCCGACGTCTGGCGGACCTCCTTCTCGACCCGCTCCAGCTCCGGCAGCCCTTCCTTGGCCGACAGCTTCTCGATGACACGGGCCTTGGGCAGCACCCGTGTCTCGTACGACGCCACGGCCTTGTTGTAACCCTCGACGGCGGTGCCGAGATTCTTGCCGACCCGGGCGATGTGCCCCTGGAAGGTCTTCAACCGATCGTGGAGCTCCGACGTCTCGTCCCAGATCTGTTGCGCATTGGCGGCCAGTATCTCCTGCTGCCAGTAGAGACTGACGGTCTTCAACAACGCGATCAACGTCACCGGTGTCGCGATGAGAATCTTCTTCTCCATCGCCTCCTGTTGGAGGTCGGGCTGCACGGCAAACGCCGCCGACGCCACGCTCTCGATGGGGATGAACATCACCGTATAGTCCACCCGCCCCCCGACAAGCTTCGGGTAGTCCCGCTTGGCCAATTCCAGCATGGTCGTGCGGACGATCTTGCCGTGGGATTCCAGATGGACCTTCTGCTGCGCAGGGTCATCGGTCTCCATCGCCTTCTCGTACTCGGTGAAGGGCACCTTCGAGTCGATCGGAATCCGCCCCTCACCGGGGAGCACCACCACCATGTCTGGCCGGCCGTCGCTCTCTCCCTGATCCTGTTCCACGAAGTCGCAGTGTTCCGTCATGCCGGCGACGTCGACGATGTTGCGCAGGGCCATCTCGCCCCACTTGCCGCGGGACTGGCTGGAGCCGCGTAGCGCCGTCGACAACGACTGGCTTGCCTCTTCCACCGCCTTGGTCTGCTGGGACAGACCGACCACCTGCTGATGCAGCGAACCGAACTCCTTGATCCGCTGCTCCTCGATCCGGCGATGCATCTCCTGGAACGTTTCCATCTTCTCGCGAACGCCGTCGAACTGTTTCTCGATGGCCTCGTGACGTTGGGTCAGCTCCGTCGCATGCTTCTCTTCCGTGCGACCCAGCCGCTCCTCGGCATGCTTGAGGAACTCCTCGCGGTTCTCCTTCAGCTGCTCGGCGGAGAAGGCCTGGATGCTCTCTTTCAGGGTCTCGCGGTCGAGCTTGATCTGATCCAGCTGTTCCCGGGCGGCATCCCGCTGGGCCTCGGCCCGGGCGATCTCGACCTGATCCTCCGCAGATCGACCCCGTCGTTTCATCAACGACGCAAGTACGAAGCCGACGATCAGGGCGCCGACGACCCACAGGGCAAGTTCCATCAGATGACCTCGTCCCCCATGTTACCCAATCCTCGGGATGCGGTGTAGCCTCATAATCCGGAGGCCAACTTGAGATCGAAACGTCGTGTCGCGTTTTTCTTGTTTCTTATGTGTGGGACCGGCGGCCTGACCCTCGCCGACTCCTGCCCACCCATCGAAAACGTCCGATCGGTGCTGTCGCCGGGGACACTGCTGCTGCTCGGCGAGCTCCACGGCACCCACGAGAGCCCGGGATTCGCCGCCGACGTCCTCTGTCATGCGACACGGAAGAAGGGCGAGGTAATCCTTGGGGTCGAACTATCCGGCGATATTCAGCAGGCCATCGACACCTTCATCGACTCCGAAGCGACCGAGGCCGATCGCGCGGCACTGATCAGCGGAAACATCTGGACGCGAAGTTATCAGGACGGACGCAACAGCGGAGCGATGGTCGATCTATTGGCGTCGGTGGCTGCATTGCGACGTGACGGAAAGAAGATCCGTGTCCAGACCTTCGACGCGACACCGGGAAACGGATCGGTCCGCGATCGCGCGATGGCGGAGCGACTGATCGCCAGCATCAAGAACAACCCGAAGGCGATCCATGTCGTGCTGACCGGGAACGCCCACAGCCGTACGGCCCGGGGCGGTCGACAGGGTCGAGACTTCGAACCGATGGGGTACCTCGTCAAGGAGAGCAAGGTCGCCCGTCGAACCATCGCCCTGGATGTCTCTCACTCCGGCGGGTCGGCGTGGATCTGTGCCCCCGATTGCGGCGTGGTCCAGCTGGTAGGCCACGGCGACGATGCGACCGGGGTCATCGAGATGAACGACGACACACGCACGTCCGGTCATGACGGCATCTATCGGATCGGTTCGATTTCGGCCTCGGCCCCGGCGGTTCAGGGAAACGTTCTCTTCGCCGAACTCGACCTCATGCTGGCCCCGGTCAGCGATAGGCCGACTGCCGACGACGATTGGCCGGAGCAGGACGCCGAGACGTTGGCGGCGTTCCAGGGTTTCTGGGAGGCCTATCAGTACGGCTCCGTCTCGTGGACGCTCGACGTAGACGGTGCCAGATTCCGTGGCGTCCTGGGGGAGGACGACTGGTACGAAGGCACGATCCGCGTCCGACGCGATAAGACCCCGCACGAGATGGACTTCCAGATCGAGGACTGCGTCTGCAGTTACAAGCAGATGTCGAGTCTCTCGATCTTCCGTGAAGATGACAAGACGATCGTTGTGGCCGCCCCATCACCCGGCTCGCCGCGACCGCTGTTCTTCAACAAGAACGACGGAACGATGGTCGAGCTGCGACGGGCGGAGCGCCCTAGTCCGTAAACTCCGCGGTGGTCTGTCGCTTGCGGTTGACGACCAGACGAGTCACATCGGGACGAGAGTAATGCCCCACCACGTCCAGACTGTGTCGTTCCTGTCGAACCAGGTCGTGATCGAGGGTCGCGATCCGTAACACCTCGTCATCGGTGGCAGGTTCCAGCACCCACTCGCCCGTCGGATCTGCAAGACACGATCCACCGTTGGCCATCACCTCGTCGAAACCCGTTCGCAGCGAGTCGTGAAACGGCAGATCGGCGGGAACGTCTTCCGGCCGCATGAGCCCCGATGCCGACATCACGTAAGAGCGCGACTCCCGCGCGATGAAACGTGTGATCTCCTCGGTGTTCTGAATCCCCCCCGGCCAGATCGCCACGTGCAGATCCTCCCCTTGCGCGTACAACGAGGCACGCGCCAGAGGCAGCCAGTTCTCCCAGCAGTTCAATCCGCCGACGGTGAACGGATCCAGCTTGTGGGTCCGTAGCCCGTTGCCGTCGCCGATGGCCCAGACCAGCCGCTCTTCATGGGTCGGCATCAACTTGCGATGGGTCGATTCGATGACCCCCTCTTGCGAGATGTAGACCATCGAACAGTAGAGGCTGTGCCCCCCACGATCGGCGGCACGCTCCATCACACCGACGTAGACGGCGATCTGTCGCTCCTTCGCGACCGCGCAGATGGAATCCAGATGCCCGGCCTCGATACGCACACCCTCGTTCACGTAGTGACTGAACAGTTTCTTCTGTAACTCCGACTCGAACTTCGCGCCGTCGGTTCGTGCGACCCAGAACGGGTAGCCCGGGACTAGCGCCTCACCGAATGCCACCAGCCGGCAGCCCTCGTCGGCGGCGCGCCCGATCCACTCGACGACCTTGGCGAGGGTCGCGTCTCGTTTCAGCCAGATCGGTGCGATCTGTGCCAGGCCGACGGTGAGTTGTCTGTCGCTCATCTGAATTGAACCTCTGCGGAGATCAACCCCCGCCCCTTTCCCTCGTGATAGGCGATCCGATTTCCGTCTGCATCCCAGATGGCGCTGCCACCGGCCGATTCGAAACGACTTGTGTCGTTTCCAAAATTGGCAAGAACGACCGCCATCGAATGATCCCTGGCGTAACTCTGTAGCCGCTGGGTATCCCCAGGATAGCCGGACGGCATGAAGAAGGCACTGACCAGGTAGGCGTTGGCGTCAAGTTCGACGGCTCGCGCCACGTGGTCGGGGTTATTTGCGTCGGCGCAGATCGCGACGGCGGCGTTCATGCCGTCTCTTCTAATCAAGGGATTGCAGGCACCGGGCTGGAAGAACGGGCTCTCGGATTCATGGACGTACAGCTTCGTATAGACATCGATCGAACGACCCGGCGCACAGATGAAACAGGCGATGTGCAGCCCCGTCGACATCCGCACCGGTGCGCCGGCGACGATCGTCATGCCGTGACGGGCGGCGGCCTCCCGTAACGGTTCGACACGAGCATCGTCTTCTGTGAACGCCAGGTTCTCCGCAATCTCTCGCTCGTAACCCGTCAGCGACAGCTCCGGGAACACGAGCGTGGTGACCTGTTTTCGCGCGGCCTCTTCGACGAATTGCAGATGTTCCTGGAGGTTGGCCGCGACGTCGCCGGCGACCGGAAGGGTTTGAGCGGCGGCCAATGTCGGAATCGACATGAGCGTTCTCCCGTAGCAAAACAGCATGGTCTCACGTAGGAATGAGCGGCGCGGGACCCTTTTTTAGAGTGCGTCGGTTCATCAACTTGTCACGGCCGGCACAACGGCGTTCTCACAGATCGATGTGGTGGAATCCGCGGGTTGCCACCAGTGGCGATTGTTCCGAATAGACCCAGGGTCGTAGTCTACAATCCGGGCATGATGAACCAACGATCAAGACAGCTTGTTCTGTTCCTCGCGGTTACCGGGCTGCTTGCTGCGCTCACACCCGCCTGCAAACCGAAGATCTCGGAAGCCGAGGCGCTGCTTCAGCAGTCGATCGACTACCACGATCCCGAAGGGGCGTGGTCCTCGAAGCCCATCGAGCTCACCGTCATGGTTCGACTATCGGAGCGCCTTGCCGCCGATCGTGGTTACGAGAGTCGCACCGATCGGATCAACTTCGACAACGGCAACGACACGTTCCGCTACCAGTCGGTCAAGGGGGACGCCCGCATCGAGATCATCGGCGAAGGGGATGAACTTCTTGCGCTGCTGAACGGATCCTCGGAGATCAGTGACGAGGACAGGGCCACCCACTCCCTGGCTGCTAACGGGCTCCCGCGATGGCGCGACTATTTCAGCTACATGTTCGGCATGCCGATGAAGCTGCGGGATCCGGGTACCTATCTCGATCCGACGGTGAAGCGGATGACGTTCGAGGACCGGGGCGTCCTCGCGTTACGGGTTACCTACGATGAGGAAGTCGGCAGCGACGTCTGGGACTTCTTCATGGATCCCGACACCAAGGCGCTTGTCGGCTGCCGGTTCTTCCACGACGAGTCCATCCCGGACGGCGAGTTTCTTCTGTTCGACGGCGAGGTCGAGGGACCCCACGGCCTGCTACTCCCCCGGAACCGCTATTGGCGCATGAACGTCGACGGCGAATACATCGCCCTCGACGAGATCCTGTCCATCGATTAAATGGGGACAGATTTATTTTTCTTGCCGCGCGGCCGGCCCCGCCCGCGAGACACGACGCGACGCTCCATGCGTTTTTCTACGAGTTCCTGGAATTGAACCCCGCCGGTCAGTTGTCCACGTTGCGCGGCATGGCGGATCAGTTTCAGTTCACTGGCGGGGATCGATTCGTTCACCCACTCCCGATAGCGCGCGAGACGTTCACCCCGTGTAACTCCGAGATCGAAATAGAGCGAGTGTTCATCCAGCCACGGCAGGTCAGGCGAAATTGCGTGGTGGGCGTAGCTCGACCAGGGATACTGAGCGGGAGAAGCGACCATCCCCGCGCGGACAGGGTTTAGCTCGATATAGCGAAAACACGCCATCAAGTAAGGATCGGTGTCGATAGGACTCGATTTGAATCGGCCCTCCCAGACGGTGCCTGTTCGCTCCTCCAATCGATTGATGAACCTCGTATATCGCCCACCGAGGCGCTTCATGAGCCTGCCGAGACTTGTGGGGTCTTCGCCAGGCTCGATGACCATGTGTACGTGGTTCGTCATCAGGCAGAAGGCGAAAACTTTGCACTTGAATTGCTGCTTCCACTCCACGAGCGTCCGCAGGTAGGACTTGTAGTGTTCCTCTCGCGAGAAGAGCGGCTGCCGGTTGTGCCCCCGCTGGATGACGTGATGGGGGTAGCCCGGCATCACGACGCGTGCCGTCCGTGGCATGGCTAGGATCCAGAGGAGGCGGGCACCGGGTCTAGTCTACGCGATCCCCGTCGACCTCGGATCGTATCGAGTTGCCGTCCGGGAACGGCAGAAAATAAATCTGTCCCCTTTTCTAATCGATCGACGGGGTAGCTAGATTTCGCCGCCAGAAGCGCTACGATGCAGGCATCATGAAAACCCGCGTTGCCCTCGCTGTCTTTCTCCTCATGGTGATCGTTGTCGCTCTTGCCGGGGTGCGAACCCTACAGGTCCGCGCCATGATCGACGCCGGTGCCGATTTTGTGCCGCCTCCGATCGCCGTCGGTCTAGCGGAGGCCCTCGACGAGTCCTGGGTCAGCCAGCTGGGGGCCGTCGGGACGGTGACCGCCATCGACGGCATCACGGTTCGCAGCGAGGTTTCGGGAGTGGTCCGCACCATCGCGTTCGAGCCCGGCACACGGGTCGATGCCGGCGACCTGCTGATCGAGCTGGACCGCACGGTCGAGGCGGCCAACCTGCAGCAGGCCGAGGCCGAACTGGATCGTGCTGACCGACGTTTTATCCGTGCCCAGGATCTGATCAAGAGCGGCACGATCTCCGTTTCGGATCTGGATGACGCGACGGCGGAACAGGCGGCGGCGGTCGCGCGAGTCGCATCGCTTCAGGCAACGCTGGACAAGAAGACGATCCGCGCGCCGTTCTCCGGAGAGCTGGGGATCCGACAGATCAGTCCGGGACAGTACCTCGATCCGGGCGATCTTATCGTCGAGCTGCAGTCCCTGGATCAGGTGTACGTTCGATTCTCGCTGCCCCAGCAACATCTATCGCAACTTGCGGTCGGCCTGGGCGTCGTGGCATTCAGCAACGCCTACGCCGATGAGACGTTTCGCGGCAATATCACCGCCGTCAACCCACGGATCGATCCCGCGACACGCAACGTGACCGTTCAGGCCACGTTCGACAACCTCGGTCACAAACTCCGCGACGGCATGTACGTCTCGCTTGGCGTCGTGTTGCCACAGCAACGCCAGTTGGTGGCGATCCCGGCGACCGCCGTGCTCTACGCAGCGTTCGGCAACAGCGTCTTCGTCGTCGAGGAGACGACGGGCGACGATGGTTCAACCACGCTTGTCGCTCATCAGCGGATCATCCGACTCGGAATCACCCGGGGCGACTACATCGAGATCGTCGAGGGGCTCCAGGCCGGCGATCGCGTGGTCTCTGCCGGCGCTTTCAAGCTGCGGAACGGTCAGACGATCACCGTATCCGACGTCGGCGTGGTCCCCGCGAATCGAGACCCCTCTCCGGACGATTCCTGACCGGCATGCACTTCACCGACCTATTCATCCGGCGACCGGTGTTGGCGTTGGTCGTCAATCTGGTGATCATCATTGCCGGTCTGCAGGCCGTCCGCACGTTGACGGTTCGTCAGTATCCGGCCAACGAGAACGCGACGATCACGGTCACCACCGTCTATGTCGGGGCCGATGCGGAACTTGTCCGGGGGTTCATCACGGTACCCATGGAGCGTGCGATCGCGGGAGCCGACGGCATCGACTATCTCCGCTCCAGCTCGACGCGTGGACTGTCGACGATCACCGCCCGATTGGATCTGAATTACAACTCGACTGCCGCGCTTGCAGAGATCAGCTCGAAGGTGGATCAGGTGCGTGGGGACCTGCCTCCCGAGGCCGAGGTTCCGACGATCAACATCGAGACGGCCGATTCGCAGTTTGCGGCGGCCTACCTCAGCTTCGACTCCGATCTGCTGGAACAGAACGAGATCACCGACTATCTGGTCCGGGCCGTGCAGCCACGGCTATCGGCGGTCCCCGGCGTTCAGCGCTCGGACGTCCTCGGCGCACGAAACTTCGCCATGCGGATCTGGATGAAGCCGGAGCAGATGGCGGCCTACAACATCTCACCGGCGGAGGTTCGCGAGGCGGTCCGCAGCAACAACTACCTGGGTGCGGTGGGACAGACCAAGGGTGCGCTGATCCAGATCAACCTGTCAGCCAACACCGACCTGCGAACGGTTCAGGAGTTCCAGCAGATCGTCCTGCGTGAGAACGAGGGCGCTCTCGTTCGGTTGAAAGATGTCGCCGAGGTCGTGCTTGGTGCCGACGCCTACGACACGGAGGTCCGCTTCTCCGGCAAGACCGCGACGTTCATGGGGATCTGGGTTCTCCCCAACGCCAACGCGATCGATGTCATCACGTCGGTGCGGGAAGAGTTGGATGCGATTCAGGCCGACCTCCCCGAAGGGCTTTCGGCCGGCATTGCGTATGACTCGACGACCTATATCCGTGGCGCGCTCTCGGAGGTCCTGACGACGCTTCTGGAAACTCTGGCCATCGTCATCATCGTGATCTTCCTGTTCCTCGGCTCCCTGCGCTCGGTTCTGGTGCCGGTCGTCGCCATCCCGGTCTCTCTGATCGGGGCGATCTTCCTGATGCAGGTGTTCGGATTCACGATCAACCTTTTGACGCTGTTGGCAATCGTCCTCTCGGTGGGACTCGTCGTCGACGACGCCATCGTGATGGTCGAGAACGTCGAACGAAACCTCCGTCGTGGCATGAAACCGTTCGATGCGGCCATCACCGGAGCCCGCGAGTTGGTCGGACCCGTGATCGCCATGACGATCACGCTGGCGGCGGTCTACGCACCCATCGGGCTGCAGGGTGGCTTGACCGGGTCGCTGTTCCGCGAGTTCGCGTTCACGCTGGCCGGCGCGGTCCTGATATCCGGTGTCGTTGCTCTGACGTTGTCGCCGGTGATGTCGGCCTACTTGCTGCCGGCGGACGGCGAGAAGCGCGGACTGAGTCTAAGAATCGATCGTGGTTTCAGCCGACTGCGCGCGCTCTATCGACGGACTCTGGACGGCGCGTTGACGGCGCGACCGGCGATCTACGTGCTCTGGATCGGACTCTCGATCCTCGCCGGTCTGATGTACTTTCAGTCGCCACGCGAGCTTGCGCCGACCGAGGATCAGGGGGTCGTCTTCGGCATCCTCGAAACCCCGGCCAACTCGACGCTGGAACTCACGTCCGCCGGCGCGTCTGCCGCCAACGACATCTTCTTCTCTCTGGAAGACGCCTCCTACTCGTTCCAGATCACCAATCCCGGTGGGGGTTTCGGCGGGGTCGTTCTCAAGAGCTGGGAGGAACGCGATCGCACGGTCTTCGATATCCAGAACGAACTCTCCGCTCGACTCTCCCAACTCGCCTCGATCGATCTCGTCCCGATCGTCCCGTCTCCGCTCCCGGGTGGCGGACAGTTCCCGGTCGAGTTTGTGCTGGCATCGACGGCCGAGCCGCAACAGCTCCTGGAGATCGCCCAGCAACTTCAACAGAAGGCCACCATGAGCGGCCTCTTCGCCTTCCCACCACTGATCGATACGAAGATCGATCAGCCACTCACCGAAGTCGTACTGGACCGGGACAAGATCGCCTCGATGGGGCTGGATCTCCAGACCATCGGAGCCGACCTCTCCGCCATGGTCGGTGGCAACTTCGTCAATCGATTCAACATCCAGGGACGAAGTTACAAGGTCATTCCACAGATCAAGCGGCTCGATCGACTGAACCCGGAACAGCTGCAGAGCATCTACGTGACCGGGCCCGCCGGCGACCTGATCTCGCTCAGCACCGTCGCCCATCTGGAACGACGGGTCCAGCCTCGTTCGCTCAACCGCTTCCAACAGCTGAACGCGGTGACGATCAGCGGTGTGTCCATCAAACCACTGGACGAGGCGTTGACGTTCCTGGAGGACGAGGCCACCCGGTTGATGCCGCAGGGCTATCTCATCGACTACACCGGCGAGTCACGACAGCTGCGAACCCAGGGCAACTCTTTCATCTGGACGATCATGCTGGCGTTCATCCTGATCTACCTGGTCCTCGCCGCGCAGTTCAACAGTTTCCGCGACCCGTTCGTGATCCTGGCCGGATCGGTACCGCTGGCGATGTTCGGCGCCCTGCTGTTGACCTTCCTCAAGATGCCCAACGCGCAGCAGCCGTTCTGGACCGATGGCTGGACGACGACGATGAACATCTACTCTCAGGTCGGACTCGTCACGTTGATCGGCCTCGTCTCGAAGAACGGAATCCTGATCGTCGAGTTTGCCAACGTGTTGCAGCGCCAGGGCAAGAGCAAGCTGGAGGCCGTTCGCGAGGCCGCCGTCGTTCGTCTACGACCGGTGCTGATGACCTCGACGGCGACGGTGTTGGGGCATTTCCCGCTGACCCTCGTCACGGGTGCCGGCGCCGAGGCTCGCAACAGCATCGGACTTGTGCTGGTGTCCGGAATGGCGGTCGGGACGCTCTTTACCCTGTTCGTGGTCCCGGCGATCTATGTCTTCTTCGCCGCCAATCACTCGAAGAGTCTCTAGGCGTTCAACACGCCTGCGACGGCACGACTGATCTGCCGCAGATCGTAGGGTTTCGCCAGGATGGCGTCGAACCCGTGTTGCCGGTAGTTGGCCATGACGGGATCGTTGGAATAGCCGCTGGAGGCGATCGCCACTAACCCGGGATCGATCGCACGCAGCTGCCGGGTCGCCTCCGCGCCGCCCACACCGCCGGGGATCGTCAGGTCCATGATCACCGCGTCAAACTTGCTTCCGCTGCTCATCGCATCGACATACGCTCTTACCGCGGACTCGCCGTCGGCAACCGTCTCCACGTCGTAACCGAGCCCGTTCAACATCGTACTTGCGACCTTGAGGATCTGCACCTCGTCGTCCATGATCAGGACCCTTCCGAGACCTTCGACGACCTCCACTCGCGGGGCGTGGTCTGCCTGCGGCGCGCCATCTGCCGCCGGCAACAACACCGTCATCGTGGTTCCCGTCCCCGGCGCGGAGTTGACCATGATCTCGCCGTGATGTTTGCGGATGATCGCATAGCTACTGGCCAGACCAAGCCCGCTACCGTGGGGCTTGGTCGTGAAGTACGGATCGAAGATCTTGTTTAGATGTTCCGGTTCTATCCCGCTTCCCTCGTCGGTAATCGCAATCGAGACGCAATGTGTCGCCGGTAGCGTGGGCTCGATGCCGTCGCACTCGATATTCCTTGCGACGATCGTCACGACGCCGCCGTCGGGCATCGACTGGTCGGCGTTGATGATCAGGTTGTTGATCACCTGATGGATCTGTCCCTCATCGACCTGAACAGGATGCAGACCCTCCGCGATGTCGAAGACACTGCGGACATTAGAGCCACGAAGTGCGAAGACAGCCGACTGGCGAATGAGATCCGACGCCGATGCCGCTGCCGTGATCGGCGAACCGCCACGGGAGAACGTCAGTAGTTGTTGTGTCAACGCGGCGGCGCGATGGGCCGCCTGCTCCGTCTCGCGGAGGCAGACGCCGACCTCGGAATCGCGATCGATGCTGTCGCTGGCGATCGAGACGTTGGCCAGGATCGCCGTCAGGATATTGTTGAAATCGTGAGCGATCCCACCCGCCAACAATCCGACCGATTCCAGTTTGGAGGAGCGTAGCCTTTCATCCTCGGCCTTCTTCATCGTTGTGATGTCACGGATGATGACGATGATCTGACCCATGACGAGGGGCAGGAGTCTGGCCTCGAACTGTCGCTTTTCCTTTGACACCGTCAGTTCGTATTCGATGGTGGCGTTCCGCGCGGTCGAACGAACCGTCTCACACGCCGCCCCGAACCGTGCTGCGACCTCTGGATCGGGGATATCCCGCACAGTCTTACCGATCATCCTGGCTGCCGGTAGGTAGAGATAGCGATCGTCGCCAGTCTGCAGATTGAGGATGCGATCTTCGCGATCGAGCCAGATAAAGAGGTCGGGAAACGCGCGAAGCACCGCACGCACCTCGGCGTTGGCCTGCAACAGCTCCTGAGAACTCAGGTCGAGGGATCGCTCCAGCATCGCGCGGTCGTCATCGAAGCCGGCATAGGCCTCGTCGACCATCTGGACGAAACGACGCCACTCGTCGGGAATCAGTTCCTCGCCCAGGGCCAGGCGTTTCAACTGTCGCCGTAGCAGGCTGTGGTGTTTATCCATGGCCGCTAGAATTCCGAGAAGGTCGTGATGGTCATCGTCTGGTTGTGTAGCTCACATCGTCCATGCGGCGAGAACGGCGAGATCTCACCGTAGGAGTAGAAACCGGACAGAACCGTCGATGCCCCGAGCACATCTCGCACGGCCTCGACCTCCTCCTCGGTGCGTTGCTTGAGGACCATCTTGCGGCCGACGCAACTGATCAGGATCGCCAACTCCGGCTTTCCTTGACCCAGCGGTGCCGAGCTTGCGGCCGCCGCACCGGAGGCCCCGTCCACGAGGCGATCGAAGTTGGCCTTCATCAGGCGGGCATACCAGCCTTCGGGGACATCGCCCGCGAAGGTTACGCTGTTCTCTTGTTCATCGACGGCGAGAATTGTCCGTACCAGACCGTCGGTCCCCTCCTCGCTTCGCATCGATAGCGGGAACAGCAGACCGGTCGCCGGCAGGCCGGCGGCATGTTCGCCGAGATAGCGTTTGTACAACTCCAACGCCGAACGTCCGTCAAGTTCGTACAGAACGTTCCCCTGCGAGCGGGTCACCAACCGTTCAGGGCCGAACGGATCCCAGCCACCAAGAGACCCGTAGCCGACCCGCAAGCGATCCCCGTAGAACGCCAGTGCAGAGACGGTGTCCCGGGCGGGTTCTCTGTTGGGGATCACGAAGGTCCGCTCGAAACGATCCCCATCTCCCGAGAGGCCCCCCGTGACATTGACATGGGATGGGAGATTCTCCGTAAGGCCATCGACGAGTTCGCTGCCGTTGACGCTGGTCCCGTCCGAGATGACGAAGACGTGGACCAACCCCTTGGTATCGAGCTGCTTCGCCAGCAACTCACCGGCGTGACGACTTGAGGACGTATCGGCCAGGGCGATATGTTTGCTCTCGACATGGCTGGACGAGAATCGCGCAGCCGTGATCACCAGCGAGTCGTCGGAAACGTTGACGCCTTGGATCTCACCGGCCGTGGAACATCCGACCACCTGCGCTCCGGGGTAGGCCGCCCGCAGCGTCTCGAACTGGGCACCGCGCTCCATGATCGCCGAGCTGCCGAAGGCCAGCACCATGTCGGCGTCGGACAGTCTTCCCGGTGGTTCGGGAGCCCATCCATCACTCTCCGTCCATGCGAACTGCTCAAGTTCCATGTGGGTTCCTCGGTTCGTGGCCGTCGTCCGTGCGCCCTAGTCTCTCATATTGAGCCGCCTCGCAATCAAACGGACGACCCGGTCGATCTAACGACGATGCTTCCTGCCGCCGAAATGCCCGCCGATGCCGAGGATGACCTCGGAGGTATAGATCGCCGACTGGGAGATACTCCCATCGCTACCGAGAAACGGCGCGTCGTTGATCTTGCCCAGTACGTGGCGTGAGGCCGCCTCGATGAAGAAGCTCCGATAGATGAACCGAAGCTTGGCTTCCACGTCGATGCCGTAGCCCGAGACCTTGAAACGATTGTCGACGTCTCGCGGTTCATTGGTGGCCTGATCCCAGATCTGTACACGCGTCTTGGGATAGAGCAGGCCGGCACCGCCGCCTAAACTACCGACCAGCGACCAACGTTTGTCGTCCTTGACAACGATCGGATAGAAGTACTGGGCCGACGAGTGGACGTAGTTGTAACCATCGGAATGTTCGACTTCCAGGAAGCGGGCATCCTGCATGGCCTGAGCGGTGGCGAAGTCGACCTGCGTCCCATCGATCCAGACCTGCCGACCGTAGCTCCCGGTGATGTCGTAGCTCCGAGAGTTGTCGAAGACCCACTTCATGTGATCGGTGCCGACCTCGATGGCCCAGCGGTCCGAGACGAACCAACCGAATCGAACGTTGTACTGGGCGGTGGTCGAGAAGTACGAGGAGACATCCTGCGAGGGACGATCTTCGCCGCGAGCATCGTGAATCGTAAACGTCCCGTCCGGAGAACGAACGGTGAGATCGGCGTCGGAGTTATAGCCGCGATTGAAGCCCCAGAAGATGTACTTCCTGCCCTTGTTGCCAAGCTCTTTTTTCTCGGCGGCGGCCGCGATCGGGACGACGAACAGGGCCGCCAGGAGAACGAGCAACAGATGTCTCATGGGGCGTGATTCTACTCTTTCCAGAGACGCTACGCGGAAAGAGCCTGCCTGAGAATCAACGAGACCAGATCGTCCGGTGGCATGGGTCGACCGTAGAGGAACCCCTGGACCTCATCACAGCCCAGGTCGCGCAGCAGCGTTGCCTGCTCTTCGGTCTCGACGCCCTCCGCCAGGACATGCAGGCCGAGGGCGTGACCCATGGTGACGATGGCGTTCAGGATAGAAGCGTCGGTCTTGCGGTTGGCGCAGTTCTGGACGAACGACTGATCGATCTTGATCAGCGAAATCGGCAGGACGGAAACGTGAGTCAGTGAGGAATGCCCGGTCCCGAAATCGTCCATGGCGATGCCGATGCCCATCTGTTGCAGCTGCGCCATGGAATACGAGCCCTGCTCCGGATTCGCCATCAACGCACTCTCCGTCAACTCGATGACGAGCTGTTCCGGAGGAAGACGCGCTTCCTGCAGGATCATCGAGACTTCGTTGGCGAAGTCGGGACGCTGAATCTGAAGTGCCGAGACGTTGACACAGATCCGTATCGGCACACCGGCGCGGCGGTTGAATTCCGCGCATTGTCGGACGGCTTCCTTCATGACCCATCTTCCGAGAGGAACGATCAGGCCACACTCCTCGGCGATGGGAATGAACTTGAGGGGCGAGATGACCTCATCCCCGGTGCGCCAGCGGACCAGCGCCTCGACGCCGACCAGCTTGCCGCTCTGGAGATCGAACTGAGGCTGGTAGTAGACGACGAACTCGTGATTCTTGATCGCCAGGCGAAGATCGCGCTCCAGAACCAATCGCTCCATGGCGCGCTGATTCAGTTTTGGCTCGAAGATCTGGTAGTTGTCGCGGCCCAGTTCCTTGGCTCGATAGAGCGCCATATCCGCGCTCTTCATCAGCGATGCGCCATCCTTACCATCGTGGGGAAAGATCGCGATCCCGATACTGGCCGAGATGTGGAGATCGTATTCCTCGATCAAGATCGGTGGACGGAGGATCTCCAGGAGTTGCTCCGCGATCACGGCTGCGTCTTCCTTGTGTCGTAACTCCGAGGCGATGAGGACGAACTCGTCGCCACCGAGTCGAGCGACCGTGTCCCCTTCTCGCTTTCGCGAGTTCAATCGCTTCGCCACCTCGACGAGGAGTTCGTCACCGGCGGCATGACCGAGGGTGTCGTTGATGGTCTTGAATCGATCGAGGTCCAGGAGGAGGATCGCCGTGCTGGTCTCCGCGCGACGTGCACGACCCACTTCCTGGGCCAGTCGATCCCTGAACAGGGCCCGATTCGGGAGTCCGGTGAGAGAGTCGTGGTAGGCGTTGTGGCGGATATCGCGGTCGGCCCGGTAGCGATCGCTGATGTCCCGAACGCTCCAGACCCGACCGACGGTCTCGCCCTCGATGATCTGCGGCATCGAGACACACTCGAAGGCCCGCCCGTCCAGGAACTCGACGACGTGGGATGAGCGGGGTGGGGCGGTCTCCGTGACGGAGTTCACGTGATCGATCAGAGCCTGAGGGTCCTTGAGCTGCTTGAGGGCGAACTTCGAGACGACCTTCTCCTCACCCGGAGTCAGAACGTGCCGGGGGATCCTCCACATCTCGTGAAAGACTCGGTTGGATGTGACGAAATTGCCGTCGGAATCGACGACAAGAATCCCGTCGGCCGTCGCATCAAGCGTCGCCATCAACATATCTACACGGCTCATCGAACCGCTCCGACTCGTACCCACTGGAGATCTCCTCGGTACCAAACTTGAGGAGCCTGAGCCGACAGTGCAACCAATTCGTTGCTTTAGTTTTTTAGAGTGTCACTGGCTGTCGGTCGGGATCACGTTCTTGAAACCCGAATCCCGAAAATTGCAATTTTTTGTAAGAACCCTGTTCGAATTGGGCCTCTTTCGGTCCATCCTAGGGGCAGGAGGTAGATCATGAACGAGTACATGACCGATCTGTGGCAGTCTCTCATCGGAACGCTGGGGGACTCGCTTCCGCGGATCCTCGCCGCTCTGGCGATCCTCGTTGGCGGCTGGCTGGTGGCCGTCGTGATCCGCGCGATCATCCGACGCGGACTCGGAATGCTCAAGATCAATGAACGGGTCAAGAGCCAGACCGGCAACGAATTGGAAATCCAGAACGGTGTGGCGTCCGGCGCGTTCTATATCGTCATCCTGATGACGATGGCCGCGTTCTTTAATACGTTACAACTCACGCTCGTTTCTGAGCCGTTGCAGTCCCTCGCAGGGAAGATCATCGATTTCCTTCCCAACCTCATCGCGGCCGGCGTCCTGATCGTCGTCGCGTGGATCATCGCGACGATACTTCGTCGGCTGGCGACGACCGCCCTCGCTTCGACGAAACTCGATGAGAAGCTCAGCGACGAAGCCGGCATGCGCCCGATGAGCGCGAATATCGGCAACGTCCTCTACGGGTTGGTCCTGCTGCTCTTCCTGCCTGCAATACTCGGGACACTGGCGCTGGGCGGACTGCTGGAACCGATCCAGAGCATGCTCGACAAGATGTTGTTGATGGTTCCCAACATCATTGCTGCGGCCGTCCTCGGTGTCGTGGGTTGGTTCGTCGCCAAGCTGCTGCGTAGCCTGATGACCAATCTACTGGCGGCCGTCGGCGTCGATAAGCTCGGTGCGAGCGCCGGCCTGTCGGGGTCCATGACCCTCTCGCGGCTCTGTGGGTTGATCGTCTTCATCTTCGTGTTCGTTCCGGCCCTGATCGCGGCGCTCAACGCGCTGAAGATCGAGGCCATCTCTCGTCCCGCGACGGAGATGCTGGGAACGTTCATGTCGGCGATTCCCAACCTGTTCGGTGCCGCGATCATTCTTGGGATCGCGTTTTTCGTCTCTCGTCTGATTGGTTCACTGATAACCAGTCTTCTTGCGGGAGTAGGCTTCGACAGGCTTCCCGGTGCGATCGGGCTTGGGAACCTGTTCCCGGAGTCGAATCCGGCCAGTCGCATCGCCGGACGGGTGGTGGTCTTCTTCTTCATGTTGTTTGCCGTCGTCGAGTCGGCAACGATGCTCGGCTTCACTGCCGTATCTGATCTCGTCGCGATGTTCATCGAGTTCGGCAGTGAAGTGCTCCTCGGCGTGGCGATCATCACCATCGGTCTCTGGCTTTCCAACATCGCCCACGGTGCGATCTCACGAATGCAGCGAGCCAACGCCGGCTTCATGGCCGGGTTGGCCCGATTCGCCATCCTTGGCATCGTCTTCGCCATGGGGCTGCGTGCCATGGGGATCGCCGACGACATCGTGAACCTGGCTTTCGCGCTGACGTTGGGATCGATCGCCGTCGCCGTGGCGTTGTCGTTTGGTCTGGGGGGCCGAGAAGCTGCGGGCAAGACGATGGAGCACTGGTTATCCAGGTTCCGCTAATCGTCCAGTAACGGGCTGTCGGTCATGGGGTGATGACAGCTGAAGCGATGACCATCGCCGGTCTGCCGGACCGTCGGGGCGGTTTCGCGGCAGTCCGACTGGACGATGGGACAACGTGTGTGGAATTCGCATCCGTTGGGTCGTGCAAGAAGGCTCGGTACTTCTCCGGCCAACTCGAGTCGCTCACCGACCGCGTCGGGGTCGGGGCTCGGGTTGGCCGATAGGAGTGCTCGAGTGTAGGGATGTCGCGGTTGGTCCAGAAGTTCGGCGGAAGGACCCTGCTCTACGAAACGACCCAGATACATGATCGCCATCCGGTCAGCGACATGACGCACGATGTTCAGATTGTGCGTGACGATCATCATCGACAACCCCATCCGCTCCTGCAGGCTGGAGAGTAGATTCAGAACGCCGCCCTGGATACTGACATCCAGACCTGCGGTCGGTTCGTCGGCGATGATCAGATCAGGTTCCAACGCCAGCGCCCGGGCGATGCCGACCCGTCTGGCCTGCCCACCGGACAATTCGTGAGGGTACGCGTCGGCCAATCGCTCACTGAGGCCCACCGCGTCCAGTAACCGATTCACCCGTTGGTCCCGGTCGCCCTTATCCATGGAGTGGATCTCAAACGGCTCCAGCAACTGCGACCGCACATTCATCCGCGGACTCAGGGAACCCGTCGCGTCCTGGAACATCAGGGCCACACGTCGACGGTCCGGCTGGAGTCTCTCCCGAGCGTCTCGCAAGACCTCTTCGCCGTT
>Ga0224508_10000966_pt1 | contig 26535 bp, 22 predicted proteins | sample SF_Jan12_sed_USG_4_FD_170157 | JGI IMG/M metagenome (GOLD analysis project Ga0224508, IMG submission 170157) | Sediment microbial communities from San Francisco Bay, California, United States - SF_Jan12_sed_USGS_21 | ecosystem: Environmental > Aquatic > Marine > Sediment | place: USA... | reverse complement strand
ATCCAGACTGCCGCAGCGCCAAGCAATGTTATAGCAATTGCGACTCCGGCTGAAAGCGGCAGCGCCGGGCTGCCCGTCTGGTGGCTTGACGGTGATTGACCATCGGCCGCCTTGGCAGGTTCCTGCGCCTCATGATTTTGCAGCGTGCGATTCGGATCGTCGACGGTGACGAATTCGCCGGTTTCCGGATCAAACACGAGGTAGACCGACGAGGTCAGGTCCTCGTCGGCTGCCTGAGCCGAATTTATCGGCAACATAATTGCAAGACAAAGCAAATTCAGACAAGTGACGCAAAATAGAACCTTTCCCATGCGGCCCCTCTTCGAGCTCCGGTATTTGCTGCACAGGGAGGCCAATCTGGCTCGATGCCGGCGCAGGTTCAATTGCGTGCGGCACCGGTCAGGAACGCCGGAACAGTCGGCGCCTGTTGCCAACGCCAGATTGAGGTCGGTGTATTCTGTACTACCGTCCAGTCGGCCGAATCAGTATTAAATCTGAAGGTATTACCGCGCAACTCGCTGGACTCATATGCCACTGTCCCGCCAATCAAGGTCATGATCGAAGTCAGCTTGTCGAGATCTTCCTTCGGCCCCGCCATGTAGTCGCCGTTTAGAATTACGATATCGGCCAGTTTTCCGGCCTCGATGGAACCAAGGTCATTCTCTTTCCACAGTGGATAGGCGCCCCACCGGGTCATCATCAAAAGCAGCGTCATCCTGTCGGGTACCGCCTCCTCGGGAACACCCCAGGTCTCCCCATCGATTTTTCGTGTAAGCCACATTACGCCGTCCTCGAATGGCGAATCCCGCAGTTCCCGCTGTATGCCGAATTCACTGATCACCGTGTTCACACCTGCCTTGAGCATGCTGGCAACCGGCGCGTTCATGGTCAGGTACTCTTCTCCATAGCCCTCTTTCAACACCTTGGTCGGCGTGTCGGCTGCATCGCAGGAGAAAGTGTGGCCAAGACGAGCCGCGGTTTGTATCTGCTCTTGAGTTACCGAGTGGCAATGATCGCTTTGGATGCGGAGCGTCCTGATTTTCTCGTCCGACATGCCGGATGCCCGATAAGTCTGGAATAAAATTTCCAGCGCACCGTCACCCGAAACATGCCAGCCGGGAATGTTGGTTATCCGGCCTTCGGCCGCAAGGTTTGCAAGCGTTGTAAGGTGCTCGGTTCTTCTCGCCCGGTTGCTGACGCTATTAACTTCCGTAATCGCTTTCACATTGAGGCCGGGGGGTTGCGGCGGGCATTGTTCGCGGGATTTAATGCTGTCATCAGCAGGAATCGAGGTACACCAGCCGACACCACCGGCATCGATGCCGCCCACGCTGCTGCCGATACTCCACATGAAATCCGAACCGTAGCCGCTCCAGTCTCCTATTCTTCGGTAAGTTTCTTTGATACGTGGATTGAACGGTTGCATCCAGCGATGCCCCCACGCAAGCCTGATCGGCATCAGCTTATTACGATCGAGGTGGGATGAGGCGCTGAATCCACCCTCGCATTGCAGGTGGCTTTTGTGCGTGGTGACGCCTATCTGCGCATTGGCCTGCAATACCTCGAAATAACCCTTTATATACTTGTCGAAAGATCCGTGCTGCGTGCCAATAAGATCGATGCCGATGCAGCGGGAGAAATCCGTGTATTCCCCCGACCAGCCGACTTCGCGGCCTTTCATCCAGTAATCGTCCGGCAGCTCGTTTCCGTAGTAACTTTCAACCGCTTCGATCGCACGGCTATTGAGCACCGATCCGCCCCGGGTTCTGACAAATACCGGGTGATCGGGGCCCAGACGATCGAGGCTTTTGCGCGTGACCTCGTTGCCGAACGTCGTCACGGCGATGCTCGCCGGATTCAGTACTACCCGGATCCATCGCCCTTCCGGCACCTGTCGGGATCGAGCCGGGACCGCCTTTTCCAGTATTGCCACGAGCTGTTCCTTGTTCTCATTCCGCAGGTGGACTTCCAGCATCTCTGGAATCGAGCGGGTCACCCAGGGGAAGCTGGTGGAAGTTTCGTAAATATGGTTATGCGTATCGATCAGGCCCGGGATTACCGAGTTTCCTTTTGCATCGATGACTTCTGTCCAATCGGCAACGAGTTTCCTGATTTCGTCATTACTACCGACGGCCAGAATTCGGTCGCCCTGGATAGCAATCGCCTGCTTGATAGTGATGTCTTCAGGGTCATCGGAATCCGCAGTAATTACCTTGCCGTTCAGTATTACCGTCTCTGCGAACGGCGCTTTCGCTGCATGTGCGCCACTGGTAAGCACGCAAGCTATCACCAGGATAGAAAGCGCGCCGGCCAAACTCGAAGATAGCCTGCTGTAATCGTTCATCATTTTAGTATCCCGTTGTTTGAATCGTCCGGATGTTTCGTGGTACCGCTTAAGAACGTCGAGAAATGGCCATGACGGCGTTATGTAATCGGGCATTGTCTGTCGTCGTCAGTCTATTTTACGTCAATTTCAAAAGCCGCAACAGGATTGCCCTGAATTCGAATCGGCATCGATGAGAATTTTTTGTTTCGTTTGTACCTTGTTTCCGGCATCAGGCTTTCGTTGATTTACGACTACAGGCTTGATATTGCTACACTTCAATTTCTTGCTGCTGGCTTAGTGCGTTACGAGGGGCTTTTCGCATGACAGGTTCATTCACACGATTTGCCGATATCGCAAGGAATCGCCATTGTGGAACTTGATCGTGCCAGTCAGTTGATCAAAGACCTGCGCAACAACCTCGGTATAGTCGTAAAGGGTCATGAAACCAGTGTGGATCTGCTTGTAGTCGCGTTTTTAGCCAGGGGGCACGTGCTGCTTGAGTCGGTTCCTGGCGAAGGCAAGACTTTGCTTGCCACCGCGCTCAGCGCTTCCATCGACGGCATGACCGCGGGTCGCGTTTCGGGACAGCCGACCCTGAAGCCTTCCGATCTCCTGGGTGCGGAGATGGCCGGTGATGGCAGCACACGATTCGAACTGGTCAAAGGACCGATATTCAACAATATCGTTCTGTTCGACGAGTTGAATAGAACCGATCCCAGAACCCAGTCCGCTTTGCTAGAGGCAATGCAGGAATACCAGGTTACGATTGGCGACATCTCGCATCCGCTGCCGAAACCGTTTCATGTCATAGCGACACAAAATCCCTTATCCCATGAAGGCACATGGGAACTCGATGCCGCCGCCAAGCAACGCTTCCTGGTAAAAATCGAGTGGTCGTTTTCTGCAAGGGAGGTGGAATTTCGAATCGCCCGGGAAGCGCGCAGCTTTCTGCAGGAAAATCTCGATCGTATAAAACCGGTTATAACGCGTGACGAGCTCATCGCCATTCAGGACCTGGTGCAAGAGCAGATCGTTCTGTCCGACGCCATGGTGCATTTGATGAATGCGATTACGGTAGCCACGCGCCGCAGCGACCCGTCGTATCCCGCGGACTCCTTCGAAATATCGGGCCTGGGACGGGACGTAATCAGCGAGCCCGGGGGCGCCAGCTCCCGGACAACCAGCTTCTGGCCGCCGCTGCTGCGTGCCCATGCCTTCTTTCATGGTCGAAATGAGGTGGTGCCGTACGACGTGTTTACGACTGCCGTTGCCATGCTGAGTCATCGGCTGGAAACGAGCTTTCCCGTGGATATGGAACAGTTGATTAACGTTGTATTGGCCGAGAGAGGCTATGCTTTCGATTTCCCGGCATAAGGCCACTGGCTCCATTATTGATCCCCAGGCCCTGCACGCGCTTGGCGTTTTAGTACCGATTCGGTTTCACCCGGTCAAAGTCCTGCCCGGCCGCCACCCGCTTGGCCGTGCCGGCGATGGCATGCGGCTGCTGCGCACCCGGCCTTACGTCGCCGGCGAAGATAACCCGAGAGACATCGACAAATTCAGCCCCCCGGACGAACTCCGGGTGGCGGAATGGGAGGACGAGGCGCAGGCCTCGATCATGTTGCTCGCCGATATCTCAGCCTCGATGGAGACGCCGCGCAAAGCGGCTTTACGGAATGCCTGCCTGCTACAACTGACTTATTCCTTTTGGAGAGCAGGTGACCGGGTTGCTACCACTTTTTTTGATAATGCGCTGCACGGACAAATACGTGCGACAAATCTGCGAATGCAAATGCAGCGCGTCGCAACTGCACTGACAAAGGCGCAGGCCCCCACGACGACAGACGTGTCAGCGGCACTTCGTGAGTACCTGGACCAGAGCCGACATCGTCATTCCGATCTGCTGTTTGTCGTATCGGACTTTGTCGATACCGGCGACCATGAAATGGACGTGGAAACCGAGTGGCGCCCGATCCTGAATCAGATGCAGCGAAACGTCGTACCGGTGATTGTCTCGTTCGAAATGCCGAGCGGCATGGAGGGCGTCATGAAGCTCTGGGACCCGGAACGCCGAAACCAACGTCTGACCTTGTTGTCACCGCGCAGGGTACGGCGCATTAATCAGGAGGAACGGCGCCGTGTTACATCACTGGTCAGAAAATTCAGATCGGCCGGCCTGGACACTATGATCTTGTCGAGCCAACGCCAGATTTACCCGCAACTGGCCAGGCTGGCTCGAACGCGCCGACTAAGGAAGTACTGAAGTGCCGACAGCGTTTGTATTGCGTGCGACCTTGCTGCTGATGACCGTGTTTACGGTAGAGGTGCTTGCCGAGCAGGCTGTTCCTGCGGTGTATCGGGACGAGTATGTACAGATACGCGCCAGCATTCCGGAGATCGGTTTGCGCCCGATCCATATAGGCGACGCGATTTCTCTCGTTGTACAGGTCGAGTTCGACGCCGAACAGGTGCGAGTGGAAAACCTGGACAGCGATTTCTTCCAGCGCGCTTTCGCGAATCAGAAAAGCATCAAGCTGTACGCGCCGCCACTCATCACGCGAGCGACCGAGAATGGTGGTCATGTCCGGATCCGAGCATCATGGCCGTTTCAGGTCCTGGACTGCCCGGGCGATCTCGCAAACTGCCCGGGCGACAAGATCTACGATCTGCCTGTCATCCCCGTCTCTTATCAACTGATCGACAAGTCGGGTGAAGTGCTGAATGACAAATCGGCTCGTTTTCGGCCCTGGCCCGGCAAAATCGGTGTTTCGCCAGCCTTATCAGCCAAAGCGCCCGGCGAACTCGAGGATCATTTTCCGGGTGGCGCTTATCCACAGGCACTATCGGTCAAAGACTGGCGACCGGCGAATCTGCTGGCGATTTTTGTCGGCGCCCTTCTTGTCGGGGCGGGATTCAGCAAGCGCTTGTTCAAAAGGAAACCGCGCCATCACGTCGTCCACTCGCGCTCGCCGGAAAATCGCTGGGAGAGCGCGCTTTCCTGTCTGCGCGACACGTCTCTACCGGACGACCAATGGACCGACTTGCTGCGGCGTTGTGCAAGCTGGTATTGCCTGGACGAACTCGGCAGCAATCCCTATGCACAGCAGAGCTCAACTGACTTCCATCTGTTCTTCCACGACGTATTGAACGAGGAAAGCATCGGGCCGGATCGCAGAAACGAGTTCCTGGCCAGGTTTATACAACTGGCTGAAGAGACCGTCGGTTCTCTGACAATGGAGAACGATTCTTGATTGACTGGGACAGTTTTCAGGTGGCGAGATTCTGGCCTCTTGCATTGGCCTTGATAACTGCCGCATTGCTGTTCGCCCTGTGGATCTATAGCCGCAAAAGTGTATTCCCTGACATCAGGCTGGTCACCGCGACACGTCCGGCAAAAGGCTGGATCGACCGACTTCCCGTTACGGCAGGCGCTGCCCTGTTGTTGCTATTAACGCTCGCGATTATGGAAGCATCGGTCGTACGGGTTGAAACCATCGATCGACGTGCCCGTGATTTTCTGATACTTGTCGATACGTCGCGTTCCATGCGACACGACACGAAAGTACGCAGAGGCGATTTTGACCTGAATTTCGAGCGTCGGGTCGGCGCGTTTGCCACTGCCGTAGACGACCCGAATACCATTCCACACATCGCAAGATACGAACTTGCGCGCGAGAGTCTGTTGAGTTTTCTCAGCGACCGTCGCGCGGAAGATCGAGTCGGGCTGATTTATTTCAATGACGATGCACACTCCGTGTCGGCGCTTACGTCGAATATCGCATTCATCGTGGATCAGCTCGCGTCTATGGATGATTACGTCAACTGGGGCACCGACATCGCAACCGCTATGGATAGCGGCCTGAGCTTACTGGATCGATTTCCGGATGAAAACAAGCGCACCGTGATCCTGCTAACCGATGCGGAAACCAGGTATACCCAGGAACTGCAACAGCAGCTCGCACGATTGGCGAACGCGAACTTGTCATTTTACCTTTTATGGATAACGACAGATGGGAACGACGACTCGAATGAAGATGTTGCTTCTTTTGTAAACCTTGCACAGTCGATCGGCAGCGTCGTTACGATCCAGGATCTAGACTCTGAGAATTTGCAGAACGCACTGTTGGACGTAAGCAGGATGGAGGGCTACGGCTATCAGGAGGTCAGGCGCCAATTTGTTGATTTATCGCAGCCGATTCTGCAAGTAACACGAATACTGCTTGTTGTTTGGCTTACGTTAATGGCCACAATCTTTCATCCGAGCATCAACAGGGAGACATACGAGGAACGGAATTCATGAATTCGATTGCCCGGATTGCGAAGCGATTCGCACCTGCTTCATCGTGGATATTGAAAGTCATCGGTATCCTGGTGCTCATCGGCGGTCTGCAGGCCTGGGGATTCCATAGGAATATCACACCGCAAATCCGCGAAGCCAACCGATACCTCTTACTTCTGACTGAAGAAGCACGTGGGAACCATTTGCTCAACAGTTCGCTTAATGCCTTACGTGATTACAGACGAATCTCGACCGACGAAATGCGCCAAAGGCAAATCCTGCAGCTGCGCGAGACGGTAGTTCAACAGTTTCGGGAAAACCCGCAACTCGCGATCGCAGAATTCGTGAATGTTGCGAGCGGCTTCGAAGCGCATTCCGCTGTCGAGCAAGAATTACTTATGTCATTACAACAGGACCTGACGCTCCTCGGCGAGATTTATTCAGATCATTTCGCCGTGGTTCTTGCACAGTACGTCAAGCCGGCGTGGTATTTTCAACCCGTTGCATCGCTCGTGACGATGAATTCTCCAAACAGATACAAGCTTGATTTTGATCATGCGCTTTATTTGATGCTGGTCGGCGAGCGAGGTGCCGCCAACGCTATCTACAGCGACCTCCGACAGGAAGTCGGCTCGCGTAGGCTCCAATCCAGGATCCTCTTCGCCCAGTCGCGTCTGCAATACAACGCGTTTCGCAATGAGCCGGACCCGGAGTACCAGCGGCAGGCTGTGCAATATGCCCAGCAAAGCCTGCGCCACGATGCGGGTTACGAGTTGCCAAAACTTTTCCTGGAATACCTCCTGGCCATCGACCTGCAGGCGATGGATATCGAAAGCACGCCGATGGAGGGGCAGGGTTCCGGGGAGGCCCAAGGGGAACGCGGAGCGATTTCGACCGATCTGCCGGAGCACTAGGTGAGTAGCGGCACGCTATTGGTCACCGCAGCCGCGATAGCCGCCGGCCTCATCATTTTATTTTACTGGCGCATGGTCTGGCGGCGTAATGCGGCCGATCTCCCGGTGCGATCATTGGCTGTTACTTTCGCTTTGGTCATTTTCGGCTTCGTCCTGTGTGCCTGGTCCCTGATGCTGGACCGGCCTGCCTTTAGCTACTCACCGCGGGAAAGCCCTGTCGCGATTGCAATAGCATTCGATCTGTCACCGAGCATGCTGGCGATCCCCGATCCCGAATTCGATCGCAACATGCCGCCACGCTATGTCCGTGCCAGGGATGCCTTGCTTGGACTAATAAGCAAACTGGAGGAGCGCCAGGAAAACGTCCTCGTATCGTTGATCGGTTTTACACGAGATGCCGAGGTTCTTATGGGCTGGGATCGAAATACATCACAACTTGGTGAATTCGTGGCGTACGGCTTGTCACCGGGTCTGTTTACCAAATCCGGAACAAGCATGGAGGCCGCAGTAGATGCGCTAGTCGATGTGTTCGACATGTTGCCGCAAGACCTGCAGTACACAAGTCGCAGAATTGCGATTCTCATCTCAGATGGAGAAGACACATTGCCGTCATCGTTTCTGGGCTACGCGATTGAAGAGCTGGCCTCAAGTTCATTCGACGTGATCGCGTTGCAGGCCGGCTTGCTGGATAAAAGCGAGGGCGTCCCGCGCTATGGCCAGGTGGACGAGTTCATCGGTTTCGAAGCTATGGGCGGCGACCTTTATACACAACCCAATGTTGAGGCGATGACCGCAATCGCCGACGCGACGATGGAGCGCGGTCTGTATGTCCGTGCGGAAGATTCCGCGTCGATCGAACAGATGTTGCGCTTCGTGGCTCGCAGGCGAGTGGCTAGCGACGAATTTCGAAAAGGACAGCTTGCTGTTCTCGGCCTTTTCGCAGTCGTAGCACTTTTATGTGCGCGCCTCCTGAAATAATGGTTGCATTAGTACCAAAAGCTACCAGCCGAATCATGCATAACATTGTGTTACGCTCTATGTCCCTGCCGCATTTCGTATTGCTGATTTTCGTTTCAAAAGTTACTACCGCCAACGGATGAGCACGGCTTGCATTTCGCGTACCATTTGAAAAACGAATTATGCAAAATGGAGAAAAAGATGACACTTAATAGCACAATCATCACAGCCGCCTTTTGTGCGCTGTGGCTTGCAGGCGATGTGTTTGCGCAGGACACCGCCGAACAAGGCGCCGGAGAGCGCAGGCGGGGCTCAGACCGGGAACAGGTTGGACCGACGATGTGGCGAGTGCGTCCGCACGACACTCCGTATGACAAATGGTTTGCCGAAAATAAGGAACGCATACCGACTTTCGAAGGCTTGTTGATTCAGGATGCCCGCACAGAGCCGCTGAGCTACTGGGAAGATATGGGCGTCGACGGGCTGTACATCAAGATGGCGGACTACCAGATTACGGATGGCTGGATATTGGAAATTCCCGCAAAAGGGAAGACCAGGTTGCAGCGCCACATGTTCGAGGCCGGCATGTACTTTTTCGGTGGCCCCGGCCACGTCATGATCCAGCAGGAAAACCAACGGCCGCAGCGGATCGATTTCGAATACCGCACGTTATTCTCGATACCACTGAATGTTCATTATCAGCTATTCAACGAGAGCAACGAGCCGGTTCGGGTAGTAGCTGTAACCAGTTTCCCTTTCATTCTTAACTCGACTAATAACGAGGATTTCGTATTCCAGAATCCGTTCGAGTTTCGCGATCGTTATGACGGGGAGGAAGGATACGCCAGGGTACGCGAACACCCGGAAGCAAACCTTACAATTACGAATGTTGTTCCTGATGCACTCGAATTCGAACTCGACAAATACGATCATCGCGGCAAGGGAACGACCAACATGCACTGGACGATGTCCGGCAACACCATGATTGATCTGCATGTCTCCGAAATGCCCTCGCGTGTTTACAAAAAAGCACATCGTCACAGCAGCGATGCATTTATCCTGCTGCTCTCGGGTGAGGGCTATTCACTGACCTGGCCCGAAGGTCGTTACGAGGACCGCATCAGGGTCGACTGGCACGAGGGCACTATTTTCGTGCCGCCAATCTACTGGTATCACCAACACCTGAATCCGGGTGAAGGATCGGCGCGTTACCTGGCGATCAATGCGCCGATACTGGTTACCACGCTGGGCTTAAGATTCTCCGACCAACTCGAGCCTGACCTGCCGCAGATCGGTGAAGAATTCAACACTGAAGTGGCAAAGCGCGAATCCGACTGATCCTCGCCGATATCACGCACATAAAAAACCGGGGTACACGCCTGTGTGCCCCGGTTCTTATTGCGACACGATCAGTCGAACAGGTATTCGAACTTGATGCCGTAAGACGTGAATGATGCCGGACTCAGGTGCTGCGACTGCAGACCATTCGGAAATGCGTCAGCCTGCGGGTGATAGGTCGGGCGTGCTTCGAGCAGATTACGTCCGAAGGCGGAGACTGACCAGCCTTGCTCGACATTACGTATTCCGATCATGACATTCAGGTCCTCGTGTTCGTCGTACTTCACAATGTCGTCAAAACTTTCGACGTCGAGGATGTAACCGTCAGAAACGAAGCCCTTCGCGTTGAACGCGAATTCGAATCTGTCGCCGAACGGCACAATGTAATCGGCCGTCAGTATGAACTTCCACTCCGGCGAGCGCGGCGCGGTAGACCCCGTCCGATCGATGATCGAAATAAAATCATCGAAGACTTCTTCCGGGTCCATGGGCGGTACTTGTCGGTTACCGTCTTCATCGAAAATCCTGCACGGAGCATTCGCGTCAACGATTGCTGCCGCAATCTCTGCATCAGTGCAGCCTGCGCCCGGGAACGACGTCATTTCGCCGTCCATGAATGCGCCGGAGAAGCCGAAACGCAGGTTTTCGGTCGCCGCGAACCGCGTATTGAACTCCAGCCCGCGGACACGCTGACCAGCGTTGACACTGGCCGACGTCTGTTCCGGGTCGGGCGACAGTGCCGTCGTCTGCAGATTCGGGAACTCGAGCTCGAAGATATCTGCATCAAAAGCGAAGCGACCATCCATAAGCGTGCCCTTGACGCCCAGCTCCCACTGCTCGGCATCCTCGGTCTCGAAAGTCAGCTCATCGAGGTCCCGCGGGATGGAAGTCTGGCCGGTGTCGAAGCCGCCGATCTTGGTGGATTCCGCATATCTCGCATAGAACGACAGATTCTCGCCCAGCCGGTAACGAATCGTGATCTGCGGATTGAACCCGGATTCGACAAACGGTACCGCCCAAGGGCCTTCGCCGCGGCCATCGGGTCCGCGTACCGGAAAATCGCGTGCCGTCAGGCCAACCGGAGCGGCATTGCCGGACCACCATTCCGCCGGCACCCTGCGAGACTCGCGAAACGGCATGGCATAGAGTGGCGTGCCCGGGGCCACGGGCACAAAAAGCCTCGCCGAAGCGGGATCGACGAGGTAGTAGTTTTCTTGTTCATCTAGGTTGCCTGCGTCAGCACCCGTGCAATTTCGCACGCAACCAGCCTCGCTCAAACTTCCGTATCCGTCATGTATTAGATTTCCGTCTACATCCTCTTCCTCCAAGGCGGGATTGAATATCATGTCGCGAGGAATATCGATAGCCGGATCCAGATCACAGGGATTTTCGGGGCAGACATCGAAGATCCACGAAGCCGCAAAACCTTCGGCCGTGGCGAACTTGTCGTGGTCCTGGTAACGGCCGCCGACATCGATTGACCAACTGTCGCCGAGGTTGAACGTGATGTTCCCGAAGATCGCCGAGAAGTCCACATCCTCTGTGATGATGTTAGAGCGCTGCGACTGGCGCACATTTGCACGCAGGCTGTTTGAGAATGCTGTCAAGTCTGTGGTCTGATAAAACGCGCCGACTTCCCATTCGATCATGCGGTCTGATGCAGACCTCAGCCGTAACTCGGTGCTGAACTGTTCGAAGTCCTCGCCGCGCCCCTGGAAGTTCATCAGGAACGGCGAGTCGCTATTGTCCTGCACGTAATCGCGCTCATAGCTGCTAAAGCCACTCAGCCAATGAAGTGACATGTCGTTGCCGAAGTCGTAGGTAACATCGATGTAGCCGTTGACAGAATCGATATCCTCGTAGCCGAGGGCACCGTTATTTCCGCCCTCACGTGCAGCCCCGTCGGCCGCTTCGCGGATGTCGACCGAGCCGACGTTGGAGTTCTCCTCGCGGATGGTTTGCGGCGGCTCGAAATACGGTCCACCCTCGCTGACGCCCTTCGTACTGTCGAAGCAATCTGTGTCGAGCGCCGCAAACGTCTGGCCCCAGGCCGAGCCAGTCTCCGCATCCCAAACGCTGCGTTCGTCACCCTGTGGCTCGCCCGGGTCGTCTAACGGGCCACCGCGGCCGAAGAGCAGCGGCCCGGCCGTGCGGCAGGTAGAGATCGTTTCGGAATCCTTGCGGATGCGCGCCGCTTCCACCTTGCCTGTGATCTGCAGCTTGTCGTTTGGCGTAAATTGTAGAATTACACGACCGCCGTTGTTCTCATAGGCACCATACGGTTGGCCCGTTACGACATAGTCCAGGTAGCCATCGCTTGTCTCATGCACGCCCGCTACGCGCATGCCCCACTGATCGTTAAGCGGTCCACCGATACCGAAGGTCAGCTCCTGCGCGTTGTTGGTGCCAAACTCAATATCGACATAGCCCTCCAAGGTATCCGTCGGCCCGTGGCTGCGAATATTGAATGCGCCCGCGGTAGCGTTTTGACCAAAATAAACCGGCTGCGGGCCTTTCAGCACCTCGACGCTTTCCACATCCAGGAAAGCCAGTTTGACCTGCGACTGACGGCCGAAATGTATGCCGTCGATAAAGAACGGCGCAGCCTGGTCCAATGTCAGGGCATTGCCGGTCGTACCGAAGCCACGGATTGATACGTCCTGATCCTGTACGCGCGGTTCGATCAATACTGTGGGCGAGAAATTCGCCAGATCATCCATGTCGCGAAAGCCGTGCCTTCTTATCGTACTTCCAGAGAAGACTTCGATCGCAATCGGTACCTCCTGTAACGATTGCTGGCGGCGTTGTGCCGTGACGATGATCTCTTCGAGTTCGAGCGTGCCGCTTTCCTGTGCCAGAACAGTTGGTGCCTGCAAAGATACGAATGAAAGTACCGTTGCGGATAAAACGCAAAATGTTAGTCTGCCGAGCGATTGGATGGTAGCCATCACTTTCTCCCCCATTCCAGAATAGACGAGGTAATTAAAGTCAAATTACGTCGACGTTTTTGAGTTTATGTTGTCCGTAATTACGCTAAAACCACTCAGACCACATTACTACTTCAAGTGAAAGACCTCAAGAAAAACTAGTTGCATATGTGTTGAATCTGTATGCGTTTATCACGATAGGATAGTGTCGAAACCGCTGAAAATCTTACAAAAAACGACAGCGAATTTTTCGTGGTTTTTTTGCCGCCATGATGATTACAAATGAAACAGTAGCCTCGCTTTGATTATTGTCGAATCGTTTGATTGATGCGCGATTTTGTCACCGAAACCGGAATTGAATCGAACCGTTATGTTGCTCGAACGTCGCTACCGTGGCATCGGAAGGCATCAGAGAACTCAGGTCGATGCCAAGCAAGTGACCCTGATAGACCTCCCTCTGCACATCGGGATCGTTCGGGTCAATGGGCATGCCATCGATGAAGATCGCCTCGATGCGGTACTGTACGCCGACCGGGCCGGTTCGCTCGAGCTGGCCGACGGTGAGCAAATCGTAGGCGTCTCGCGCCGAGGCCAATCGGGCGGAGAAATTGACGTGATCAGCCCTGAGGTAGAAACGGGCGTCCTCGACGAACGGAAAGCTGTCCCCGCCGACCAGCGCATTGAGCACTTCTTCCTGCAGTTGCCAGGATTGCTCCCCGTCGCCTGTGCTGTTCAGTACTTCGCCGAGCCCCCGGTCCTGGATGCGTCGTGCCGCCCAGTGGAAATACAGTACGAATGTCGTGCCGCGCAATGCCTCCCAGTCTTCGGCGATGCGGTACGCGATGTACGGCTCGGCGAATGGTGATATGAGTCCGGCAGGCGCATCTGATAAACGCCGGTCTCTCGCCACAGACGCTTCATGAAAGGGAACGAGAATATCCGCGTAGCGTGTCAGCGAACTTTCCTTACCGACCAGTTGTTCATAGGAATTGCTGAGATCGGCCAAAGCATCGAGATCCTCACCGAGCCTCTTTTGCATCAACTCGGTACTCGCGATAACGTCGATCGGATCCTGCGCGCCTGCCCATAGTGCGCCCAAGGCACTGCCTGCATAGACATCGTAAAAGCGAATCCGCCGCACTGCCGAATCGGCCTGTTCGTCATAGTCGGCGCGTGCCTGTTGTACTTCGGGTTCCAGTGCTGTGATTCGCTCACCAACACTGTCCATTTGCTGTTGCAGTAATCGGGTGCTCGCTGTCGGATCATTGATGTCCTGCACGAAGTAAGCAAACACGCCGGACAAATGAGCTGCAGCAGGCAATGCCAACAGAAGCAACACAACACCGAATGCACGAGAAGAATTCACTTGTCCCCTGTACCGATAGCTCTCTGACTCGCGAGTCCCCCGCCAATCAATGCCAGTACCGGACCCGTAAACAGCACGATCCCAATGACCAGCATTGGTGACCTCAACTGCCCGGACATGAACGGCACCAGTGCCGCAATTGCTCTCTGGATGACTTCACCAAGGTAGAGAAACACTGCACCGGCGAGAATGGACGAGAACAGGCCGAGCAAAAACGCCTCGATCAGAAACTGTGTGCGGATGCCCCATGGAGTAACGCCGACCCAGCGCTGAATCTGAATCTCCACTTCGCGATTCAGTACAGCAAGTTGCATCGCTGTCAGGCTCATCAGCAGGGCCGCAACGAAGAATCCTACGATAAGGACGAGTCCGCCTTTTTGTAATCCGTTAGAGATGCGATACAGCGTCGTTGCAAACCCCTGGCCCCAGATGACCTCACCGACTCCGTCGACAGAGCGAATGTCTTCGACCACTCGCCCGCCCAGTTCCGGATCGGCCAGCTCGATGGACAAACTGTCGGCGAACGCGTCGACCGGCAGCGCGTTCATCAGTGTCTCCTGCCCGAATACCGGCGCGAGCTGTGCGTAAACGGCCTCGCCGTTCAGTAAGTCCACGCTTCGAACGCCGGCCACTGCCTGTAGCGGTTCCCGCAGTGACTCCGCTGCGGCCCCTTCGGCCGCAAACACGCGTACCTGGACTTGTCGCTCGAGCAGGGTAGCCACTTGCGTCAGGTTTGCGTTGAGCCAGAGGAAGCCGCCGAACAACAACAAGGTCAGAGTCAACAGCACAACCGTGGCAAGGCTGGCCCAGGTATTGCGGGCAATGCCCTCACGCGCCTCACGCAATCGATAATAAACCGGCCACCAGTTCATGGCTCGCCCACCTCCTGGGCGGCCCAGTAGCCACCGGTGGCATCTCTGACGATGCGGCCTTCTTCCAATCGCACAACCCGCCTGGCCAATCGATTCACGACCTCGACGTTGTGAGTCGCGAACATTACTGTTGCCTGTTGTTCGCGATGCACCGTGTCGAGAATCTCGATTACGCGGTCAGTATTTTCCGGATCAAGGTCACCGGTCGGCTCATCCGCGATGATCAGCTTAGGCCGATTGATCAAAGCCCGCCCTACTGCAACACGCTGCTGCTCGCCACCGGACAGCTCGCCGGGAAGGCGGTGGCCTTTCTCCTTCAGGCCGACAAGTTCGAGAATTTCCTGTGTGCGACGGCGTACCTCGGCTGGCGGCGTCGCGAGAACTTCCGCACCGTACGCAATGTTTTCAAAAGCGGACTTTTTCTCAAGAAGACGAAAAGTCTGGAAGATGATTCCCATCGACCGCCGCAATCGGCTGCCGGGCACACTCGACACATCATTGCCGCCGACAATGACCCGGCCGTTGTCTGCCAGCTCTTCCCGGTACAATAATTTCAGCAATGTCGTCTTTCCCGTCCCGGAAGCACCAACCAGAAACACCCATTCGCCGCTTGCTACTTGCAACGACAGCTCGTCCACCGCTGCATGCTGTGCCAGCGGGTAGTTCTTGGATACATTTTCAAGAACGATTTCTATTTCAATGCCTCCGCCTTCGTACGAACAATATAAGACCCAGAACCACGACCGCTACGATCAAGCCATATAACAGATTGCGTTGCTTAGGCGGCGGCGTAATTGTTACAGGCTCCTCGACGATCACGGCTTCCTCGATGACTTCCTCTACGATCGGCTGCACCTCGAGATATGCCCACATCGCCGAATCGCCTTCGCCGCGCACGAAGGAACGGCTGACCACGCGTCCCTGCCACTGCAACAGGTCGGTCGGCCCGTTGGCGACGCGCCCGTGCGAATGCATTTCCAAAGTCCTGCCGCCGATGCCGATGAAATAGGCGCTGCCATGATGGCCGGAACGCGACTCGACCGAAGTCACCTCGCCGGTACCACCGGCCCTTAGTCCGCGTTTTGCGAGCAGCGCCAGGCCTGCGTTCGTATTCAGCTGCGCCGCTATAAAACTTGCAGCCTCCGCTTTGCTCGGCGTGCGCTTTGCTTCTTCGATCGTCAGTTGCCCATCGAAGAACATTCGATTCAAATCTTTGTAGGTCGCTTTTCCATCAAGCGATTCAACCAGCCCCTGATTCAGCGCCGCTTGCGCCAGCGCCTCGGTATCGGGTGTTTCTCCACCAGCTCCAAGATTTGCCGACAAGGCAGCCCATACAGCCAGCTCCTTTATCGATAATGCTTTGTCCGGTTCGAAAACGGGCGTCTCGGGAATAATGCCGGCTCCTACCAGCACAACGATGTCGAATCGGGACTCGGAAAATTCGATGTCCGGAAACTGGCTGGCTTCATTCTTTATGTGTGCCAAGGCGCTACCGAATACGAAGCAGCATGCGACGACGAGCGCAAGCTGTTTCCGCGGCAGATGTCGAGCACGAGTATTCATTCGTATTCCCCTTGCTGCAATCCCAAAACTTTCCTGATCGACTGTCCGGCAGATTCCCGTACCGCCGGATCCTCGTCTAATTCCGCCGCGCGCAGCCCCGTAATCTCGACATGTGCCGGCGGACCGATTTCTCCCAGAGCAACAGCAGCTGCTTTTCTTACAGCAGCATGTTCATCCTTCAAATTCCGTGCGACGGCTGTCACTGTGGCGGCCGGTGCATCTTCTCCAAACTGTCCGATGGCTAGCGCGGCAATTCCGCGTACCTGCCATTCCTCGTCGAGCAGTGCTTCGGTCAAAGGCGGTAATGCTTCTGGCCTGCCCGCGCCGACCACCCCTAAAGCACGCACCGACGCCCAGCGCACGGTCCAGCCGGACTCCATGAGGACTTCCTCGATCGCCGGCCCCACGTCGATGACCTGGCAGATCGGGGAATCGGCATTATCTGCACCATTGCTGCCGGTCCAGCTTGCCGCCCGGCTCAGCGCAGGTAACGCACTGACCGCCGCGGGTCCAATTTGCTCCAGCGCGAACGCAGCAGCTTCACATACCCGGGAGTCCTGATCACGCAATGCGCCTGCAAGCGAGGTAGCCGTGACATCGATATGCGATCTGTCAGCTACCGCGCCAAGTGCGCGGGCCGCGGACCAGCGTACGACCCAGTCCTTGTCGCTTAATGCTTCGACGAGCTCCGGCGTCGCCGCCGCGGCGGCAGGCCCAATCGCCCATAGCGACCTGGCGCCCGCCCACCTGACCTGTACCGATGGATCTTTTAGGGCTGTCGCCAGTGCCGGCACCGCTTCGGTCGCGTCCTGGCCGATCCGCCCCAGTGCCCGCACGGAACCCCAGCGCACCGCGAGTCCGGGGTCCTGCAGGGCGGCGATGAGCACCGGTATTGCCGGCTTGCCTATCCTCGACAAGGATTCGACGACCTGTTCGGCGACTCCCCAGTCACGATCCCGCAAAGCGTTTGCCAATACCGGCAACGCGTCCCTGGCGTCCTCACCCAGTGCACCGATGGCGTGAGCCGCCGCTGCCCGCAACTGCCAGTCCTCGGCATTCAACGCTGTCACCAACTCCGGCAAAGCCTGCCGGCTGTCGGGCGCGAGACCGGAAAGCGCAAGTGCCGCTGCGGTTCTTACGTCCGACGATTCACTCGTCAGGACTTCGCGAATGGCCGGCACGGCAATCGCCGCTGTTGGTTGCAGGTCCTCGAATGACAGCGCCGCCTGCCTGCGCACTACCCAGTCGTCATCTTCAAGAGCCGATACCAGGCCGACAACCGCGTCCTCGGATCCGTGACCAACCGCGGCGAGAGCGCGAACAGCCGCGCGGCGAACTTCCACTTCGACATCGGACAGGGATCTGACCAGTGCCGGAATGGCAGCACCGCCAGCATTGCCGGTCTCGGCAATCCTGAGCACCGCATTCTGCCGCGCAGTCCATAAGGGATGATCGAGGCCCGCAATAAGCCTGTCCATGCTGTCGGCGGCATTCGCGAATGGAATTAACAGCATGAACGAAAGAATAATAATTACGCGAGTCGTTGTAGGCCCCATCGATGCCGGTCTGGGTAAGGTATCGCCGAGCAGCCTGCTCTCAACGACCTTTCGCCTTGAGCGCCGCGTCCAGGCGTGGATACACACGCCTGGCATTGCCTTCGAAGACTTTCTGTCGATTCTCCTCCGACAGCTCCAGCGCATCGATATAGCGCTTGGTGTCGTCAAAATTATGGCCGGTCTCCGGATCAACTCCTTTAACGGCACCAAACATCTCCGACGCGAAAAGAATATTGTCGATATCGATCACGCGAAACAACAGATCGATTCCGGGCTGATGATAGACACAGGTATCGAAGAATACATTGCGCATTATGTGCTCGACTAACGGCGGTTTTTTCAGCATGTCGGCCAGGCCACGATAGCGCCCCCAGTGATAGGGCACGGCACCACCCCCATGCGGGATGATCAGCCTCAGGTCCGGGAATTCCGAAAACAGGTCGCCCTGCAGAAACTGCATGAAAGCAGTGGTATCCGCATTGATGTAATGCGCACCCGTCGCATGAAAATTCGGGTTACAGGAACTCGACACATGAATCATGGCCGGTACATCGAGCTCTACCATTTTTTCGAAGAACGGATACCAGGCGTTATCCGTTAACGGGGGTCCGTTCCAGTTCCCGCCGGACGGATCGGGATTCAGGTTGCAGCCGACGCAGCCCAGTTCCGTGACGCAACGTTCCAGTTCCTCGATCGAATTACTGATCGACACACCGACTGACTGAGGTAGCTGGCAAACGGCGATGAAATTGTCAGGAAATAATTGTGTAACGCGATGAATCAGATCATTGTTGATTCTCGTCCATACTTTCGAAACCGACTCGTCTCCGATGTGATGCGCCATCGCCGAGGCTTTCGGCGAAAAGATGGTCATGTCCGCACCCCGCTCCCGCAGGGCTTTCAATTGATTTTGTTCTATGGTCTCGCGAATTTCGTCGTCGCTTATCGTGGCAAGCTCCGCCATCGGGCGCGCCGGGTCCTCGAAATTGGCAATTTGTGCATCCCGGTAGGATTGCAGCTTTTGCGGCGCCGTCGTGTAGTGGCCGTGACAGTCGATGATCATGTTTCAATCCTCCGCGGCCTTGTCCAGATAAACAAGCCCTTTTTCCGCCAAGCGTGCACGCATGTCGTTCATGTCGAGGCCCAACTCCCCGCTGCCGTAACGGCGACGAATTTCCGCCTCCTTCGCTTCCCGTTCCGCCGACTTTCGTAAAACCTCGGCTACCTCCTGAACTTGAACGACCACGACGCCGTCGTCATCCGCAACGATGACATCGCCCGGATTGACCACCTGACCCCCACACACTATAGGTATATTCACGCTGCCCAAGGATTCCTTTACGGTCCCCTGGGCAGAGACGCACTTAGACCAGACAGGAAAGCCCATTTTTTCCAGGTCGGCGACGTCGCGAACCCCGGCATCGATAACAAGACCCGTAACGCCGCGCGATATCAACAACGTTGCCAGCAGGTCGCCGAAATATCCGGCGTCCGAATAAGAGGTGGGCGCCACGACCATGACGTCCCCCTCGCGGCACTGCTCAGTTGCAACATGAATCATCCAGTTGTCGCCAGGAGGCACCGAAACCGTGACCGCCGTACCCGAGATGTGCGCGCTGGAGTAGATCGGCCGCATGCCAGGATTCATCAGGCCTTTTCGTCCCTGGGCTTCATGCACTGTCGCGACGCCGAACTTTGCGAACCGCGCAACTTCCTTCGCATCGGCACGAAAAAAATTTTCAACGACAACACCCATCAGAGGTCGCTCCTTTATTAGCTGACTGTTCTACCGGGCCGGCCCGACGATCGGATGACCGCCTAAATTTGCCGGATCACCTGTTTGCGCAATCACTCCCAGGGTAAGAGCGAAACATGGATAACGCCCTTCGCTTCACCGACCGACTTTATCGCGTGATCTGTTTCGTTGAGTCCCATGCGGTGAGTCGTGATCAGGTCCAGCGGGAACCTGTCAGATGCGAGTTGCTTCAATGCTAGTTCGCATGAGAGAAAGTTATGGCCACGCGCGCTTTTCACCGTGATGTATTTATTCGTAACTGTGCCAATAGGGAAGTCCGGAAATTTCGCTACCTCGCCCTGCACAAGAATCGTTCCGCCCTTGCGGACCAGGGCATCAATACCCAGAAGAACAGGAGCAAGCCCGCCACCCGCGGTACAGTCGAGCGCAACATCCACGCCTTCGCCGCCGGTTATTTCCTGAATCCGCGCAAGTGGATCCTCTTCCTCAACATTAATCGCGTAATCCGCACCCAGCTTCAATGCCACGTCGAGACGAACCTTGTCCTTCGACGTGCCGGTTACGATGATCAGTGAGGCGCCTGCCTGTCTGCATGCAACAACCTGAGAAAGTCCCTGCTGACCCGGACCCTGAATCAGCACGCTGGAATCGTAACCCACGCCACAATCGAACAACGCCCACTGAATGCCGTTCGCCATCGGAGTAACGACACCCGCCAGTTCCGGACTAATACTGTCAGGTACTTTATGAAGAACAGCATTCCACGGCAAATACATGTATTGCGCGAAACCGCCCCAAAGGTGTGGTGCGCGTTTCGCCGATGTATAGCCATAGCGCAGCGCATCGGGATTCTTGCGCCAATCCGTACCGTTACACAGACGGTATTCTCCCTTGTGACACCATTCGCAAGCGAAACACGGGACATAGTGCTCGACAAAAACAAGGTCGCCCTCTTTTACCTTCTTGCGCTCCTGAAACTGTCGACCGGCCTTGGCAATGTATCCGATATTTTCGTGCCCCATGATTACCGGGTCATCGATCGGCGGCTTGGCATAAAACTTGACGTCGGTACCACAGATCCCTGCAACTTCCATTTTGAGAAGCGCTGCATCGGCGGGTACTTCCGGCATCGGATACTCGCGAAATTCTGTCTGATGTGCGCCGGTACGAACGGCTGCAACAACTTGCTGTGCCACAAGTTTCTCCTGAATGTTGTTTTGATTTATCTTAAGGACTGTAGCAGCACCGTGGTACGCGATCCAGTTTCCATCGATTTCTGCGTGGGCGCGCAAATGGTTTTGTTACAGTTGAATCCGTTTCTTCATAATAAGCAGATCCGTCGAAGAAAAGAGTCTTTGAGTGAATACGATACTTAGTACGACACATCTGATCGGACTGTTTCTTTTCCTGGGCGGAGCTCTGTTTTACCGACTTGTCTGGAATACGGTTTGCGGTGACGCCGGCAATTCCCTGACCAGCACAGTCGTGCAGAGAATCACCTGGTTGATGATTGCAGGTGCAGCCTTGTTGCTTGTTTCGACGCTGGCTGATGTCCTGCTCTCCGGTGCGCAGGCTGGCTGGATTGGCATACTGCCAGCGGCCCTGGCACCCGTATTTGTCGCATCTTTCGTGGCCGGAGAAAGGGCTAGGTCCGGCCTGCTGCGGATCCTGGTCGCTGTTTTCGGCCTGATGATCATTTGCGCGCTCGCCGCAACATCACATGCCGCCGCAGAGTCCGGCGTCTTACCTATCGCCTGCAACTTCGTTCACTGGATTGCCGTACTAAGCTGGGGAGGGTGCCTGCTTTGCTTGTCTCTGCTGCCATGGCCGGCGATTTACCGCGAGTGCGCGCAAGGCGGTCCAAATTTCGGACAGCTTGTGCACCGCTATTCAAACCTTGCGATTGTTGCACTCGGTCTTTTCGTCCTGAGCGGAGGCTTATTGGCATTCGTTCACGTCCACAATAGCGATGCAATGAACACGACGTATTACGGAAAGATAGTCACGCTCAAAGGCGCAATGGTCGTCGTGCTGCTTTTCACCGTGAGCATGAATCTGCTGAAGTTGGCGCCTGCCTGCCGACAGCAGTCATCGTCAGCAGAACCTCAGGACCTGCGAATTCCGCTGCGGCGATTTCGCCGAGTTGTAATCATAGAAGCGCTTCTGCTGGCCGGACTGATCGTTAGCTCCGGCACTCTGGTGACACGGGATCCGCCCGGTGTCGCGCCTTTTATCAATCCGCAGTCCTGGCAAATGACTGCTGGCGAGGTACCGCTTACGATACAGTTGCAGCCCGTCGCCGGTACCTCGAGCCGGGTTCGAATCGAGATTTCTGCTGCATCGTCCGACTACCGCTTTCCCGAGGGTGCTTTGGCATTTCTTGATATGACTACGCCGAAACATGATGCCGGCGGACGCGATATCGAGGCTGTGGCGATCGGCCCTTCCGGTTTCCTGGGAGAAACCGTCCTCGCAATGCCAGGCGTCTGGCGATTTGACCTGCGCCTTAGCTACCCGGACGGGACATCGCTTTCCGGCGAGTATGTTCTCACGCTGCCGGCGCTGCCGTTGGAACAAGACCTGAAGTCAATCTTGAGTCTTTCGGCGATCATTTTTTCCACGTCGGGGTCAATCACGTTCGCTATCGGCGTGCTGTTGTTACTCAGCGCCGCCTGGCTGCTTCGGCAAAGCTGGCGTGGAAAAGCGCCGGCATGGCTTATGCCCGTAAGCATGGCAAACATGACCCTGGGTGCTTATCTGGCGTTGTCAGTCACATATGTAAAGACCTATCCCACTACGTTCTGGAGCAATCCGCAACCCTACAACGCGGAGGTCATTTATCAGGGAGAAATTATTTACCGTGCGCAGTGTGCTGAGTGCCACGGCATCGTCGGAAAGGGCGATGGACCCTGGGCGAAAGCGGAGCGCGGCTCCATTCCGGATATAACGGCGCCGCATATGGACGTGCATACCGACGGGGAAATTTTCTGGTGGATCACCAGGGGTATCCCTTCATTAGATCAGCCGGCTCTGGGCGAGGAGCTTTCAGAAAGCGAACGTTGGACAGTCATCAACTACACCCGAAGCCTGCGACACGGTATCCCGGCTCAATAGATAATCGGAAGCGATTATTGCGGCGGCGGGCAAATCTTATTGCGAACTTCGTCGTTTCCTGCCGCGGATGGAAATTATGGCGGCCCCGAGCAAATTAACAAGCAGTAATAATGCAGCGAACAGCGTCTCTAGGGGAAGCGACGCGATTTGACTTCGACTATCCCACTGGCTCCCGTACGGCGCAGCATAGTTTCCGTCGATCGCAAAAGCATCGCCCAGCGACAGCATTCCCGCCACCAGCAAGATAATGAGCGCCCCCCGCAGAATGAATTCCTGCATATTGTTTCTTTTCATACTATTCAGACAAGATAATCGCAGCGGATGGTAAGCTATGTGAACGTGATGATACCAGGGAATCGATCAACTTATGTTTAACGTCGAAAGAGCATAAGGTCGGGAAATTGCGCTTCATTCGCCGGACATCGTGCTTGTGCTTGCTTTGCGCGGCCATTTTATTGGACCCTCTGCGGGCCGTTGCAACAGATGGCCAACCGATCCTGGATCTGGGCATCGTCAGCTGGCTTGAATACCAGAGGAAGCAGCTGCTTGTCGCGGTAGCCGAAATCTCGATTCACGACCACGCGATTCAGGCTCCGGACGTATCCGTCAGCATCTACCAGGCGGTAATTTTTGAGAATCAGGACGAGGCGAGTCACCGTCTCGTTTTTCTTCCCGACATAGATAACCAGATGGAAGTCGCATATACCTCCGCAGTCATCCGGTCTAATGAGCGCTGGGGCGCTGAGTTTCACGGCTTTGGCGTGTTTCCTTACCAATGCACCATACATCCGGAGGAACGCGGAAGAATTACCGTAACACTGTAGAAGCAAGTTTTGATGAGTTCGACCGAACTACGCTATCTGATCCGCATAACAGCAGGACAACAAAGAAAGCCGAAAAGCGCGATTGTAGCCAGGCCGAGAAATACCCAGCTAAGGTCGCGGCGCTGTCCGGCGCCGGGCTCGTCGTCTTGGGACATACTCCCCTGCAGTTGGCCTCTCACTACCTGAATCAATTTGTCGATCTCTGTCTCTGAGAAGTACTGCCCTCTGGTCTCATTGGCTATGAACTTCAGTATGTCCGCCCGCAGCGGAATCAGCACTTTTTGCCCGTCGACCTCAATATGCTGATTACTGCATTGTCCTGTCTCCACGCTGGTCAGCGGAGTGTCGTCCGGATTACCGATGCCCACAGCAAGAATTCTTATGTTTACCGCTCGCAATTGTTGAATCGGGCCTACCAGTCTTCGGCGGTAATCGCCGCCGATGTGACCGTCGCTCAGAAGAATGACGTGCCTAACCTGTCCAAAAATCCGGGGCAGCCGCTGTTTTTTCTGAGCAATAACAGCTAGCGCGTTAGCCAGCTCAGTCTGCGTCGCTTCCAGGGTAAGACCAACATACAGTCCGTGTTCCATGACTTCACCAAGGTATGCATGATCGTCGGTTAGCGATGTTATGGGAAATGCAAACCGGTCGAATGCGACGATGCCAGACCGTGCCTCGGGGATGCCATCGAGCGTATCCCGCATTACTTTCTTTGCGCGCCCTAAGAATGTCGGTTCTGCGCAGGAATACCTCGCCTGCATGCTGCGCGATACGTCCGCCAAGAACAGGAAACTGCCGCCTGCGTCGTAAGCTATATACGGCTTTGCACCGACGGCAGTCAGGGCTGCGATGAAGACGCAAACCGACATCATCCTGACGGCAAAAAAAGCCTTAGCCGGCGGCCGGCCCTTGTATGCGGCCGCGATTTTCGTCATCCGCCGTTCTGACCGCCGCATCACCATGAGCAACGGGACGAGAATGGGAAGTATCAAGAACGCTTCCGCAAATTCAAATTTCATGGCGGCTCCGCATGGCGGTAATGCCAGCGGGTTCTGCCACTCGAGTACGGTGCAATCCGGTTTCGAGGATCCACAAAATCACCGACGACAGAACGACCACCGCCAACGCCAGAATCCACCGAAGATCCGCAACAAATGCCTTTTCCTCACTCGAATACCGCGGTGACTCTTCGAGCTCGGATACCAACTGATATGCATTAGCCATTTCTTCTTCGGAGTCTGCGCGAAATATTCTGAAACCCGGGTCACCGGCAAATTCCTGTGACAAATTGTCAACGATGGATTCGGAGATTCCGACACCAATCGTATACAACCTGATGCCGTCCATGCGCAGGCTCCTGATCGCGAGCCCCATGTTCTCCAATTCATCCTCAGCATCGGAGATGTGAATCACGGCACCGCCATGCAACGATGATTGTTGGGAGAATACTTCCCTGGCCAGCCTTAGCGCCGCATCAGTATTTGTCAACGAGGAAAACTGTCGCAACTGGGACGATTCATTGAGATTTTCCTCGAGCACCTCTTGAAACTGCTGCGTCGTTTCGGTTGTCGGCCAGCGCGCCAGAAATGGCTCCGTGCTGAACAGGATCAGCCCGATTCGTGCATCCGGAAATCGATCGATAAATTTGTAGACGGTCTCCCGCGCCACCTCGTAACGTGTCTGCCGGTGCTCCTGGCTGTCCGTGTCTTTGCCATAGGCTGCCAGTCGCGCAGCCTTGTCCGGTATTACGAGTGGCCCGGACATGGATCGTGAAACATCGATGGCCAGGATCAGTTCTTTCTGCTGTGTCTGCACGTCAGCAGAAAACACGGGGGAATTGGATTGAATCTCCGGACCGGCCCACAGCAGGCCGAGTGCCAAAACGATTACGGCGCAGAGCGCCGGATAGTACAGCCGGTTCCGGGTGCCGGTGCCCGACCTCCTCGAACGAATGTACTCCAGCCCGGTCATCGCGACTGTCGCGCTCGACCTGTTGGCAATCAGCTCGGCGATGAGTACCAATAACAGAGGCAAAACGAGCAGAAAATTCGGAGCCGCTGAAAGACTTAAATCATAGGCGAATGACATGAGGCTGCCTCAGAAACGCTCCATGATGAAATAGTTGGTGTCGTCCTTTCCTTCCTCGAGTTTTGCGAAATCTTCAGGCATCTCGATTTCCATGAGCCGTTTCAAATCGATAATCGTTTGCCGGCGCATCTCCGCCGGGCCAGCGCTTTGTTCCCCTTCGTCTACCAGTTGCGTCAGAGTACTGGCCAGGGCCCTGCGGATCTTTCCGAGAATCTCCAGGTTCCTTCGTATGTCCGCATCATCAGGGCTGATTCGTACGGCTGCTTTCATTGCCGTTTCGGCCTGTACGTATCGTCTGGCATTGTCTGCCAGGATCGTAAGTAACTCGAACTCCGCATCCAGCTCGAGCGAATGAAGCAATTGATCGAGCGTTATCCTCGGCAGAAAAATTGCGCTTAGCAATTCGCGCTGCTGGGACGGTGACTGACCTGACAGCCGGGAATCGGTATGCAGCGCGCCCAGATTATAGAACGACGCGGCCCTGACTCTCTCGTCCTCAGCATCCCTGGCAAGCTCGGAGAACTTCGCAAAACCCTGCGGGAGCGTTTCGTCATTCTCGATCAAACTTACGGCCATGTTGTAGTCGTACACATCCGATGAAACCCACGATGACGGAAATGCTGCAAACAAGAACAGCACTGTTGCGAAAACCGTG
>Ga0224508_10000965_pt1 | contig 26569 bp, 24 predicted proteins | sample SF_Jan12_sed_USG_4_FD_170157 | JGI IMG/M metagenome (GOLD analysis project Ga0224508, IMG submission 170157) | Sediment microbial communities from San Francisco Bay, California, United States - SF_Jan12_sed_USGS_21 | ecosystem: Environmental > Aquatic > Marine > Sediment | place: USA... | reverse complement strand
GGGACAAAGACAAAGTAGAAGTAGATCTGATAATCGAGCAGGGTCGGAAGCTGTGGGCCGTTGAAGTAAAACGTGCGGCCAGTGTACAAGACAAGGATGGGGCAGGGTTGGCGCGCCTTGCTGCACAAGCTGGCAAGAGTTTTCAATGCGGAATTCTGCTTTATTCGGGTGCCAATTGCTTACCACTGAAAGCTAAAGATTGTTTCGCCGTCCCAATGAGCAGGCTTTGGAAATAGCTACCAAAGACCCTCCAAGACAGATTTGAGTTAGTAGATTGACAATCACGGCGCAGGATTTATATAACTACACAAAGTGTAAGCATCGGGTGTATCTCGATTCGAATGGTGATCCGAATGAGCGGAGGGAGGTGAGTTCGTTTGTGCAGTTGTTGTGGGAGATGGGGTTGCAAACGGAGAAGGATTATCTCGAACAACTTGGCGGTGTGGATTATGAAAACCTGGAATCATTATCAATAGACAAAGCAGCCGAGCGCACACTTGCGTTAATGCAATCCGGTGCAGCGGCGATCTATCAAGGTGTAATTCAATTCGAGGGTTTAGTCGGGCGACCTGACTTGTTGATACGGTCAGACACTGGATCGTCGAAATTCGGAGATTACTTATACGAACCCGTCGATATTAAGGCTGGTAAAGGCTGGGAGACGAACAAGAAAGGCGAGAAAACCAGGTTTAAAAAACATTACGCCTTTCAAGTGATGTTTTATCGTTTCATTCTGGAAAAGTTGCAAGGCACTGTTCCAGTCGTCGGGCGCATTATCAATGTTGATTTGGAATTCGAGGAGTTTGATCCGCAGGCTTTCGAATCTGAATTTAGTAATGCGTTTGACGAAGTGAAGCAACTGGTCAACGCGCGTGAGACCTCCGAGCCAATACTGGGCAGTACTTGCCACCAATGCGGGTGGTATGCGAAATGCCGCCGCTGGACGGAAGGCAGACATGATCCGACGTTATTGTTTTTCGTCGGCAAGAACAAATTTCAATTAAAAGAGGCGGGGTTAAAGACTGTGGATGACATCGCCAAGATGGATATTAGTCACTATCTTAAAGCGCCTAACAAAATCCCACGTCTGGGTGAAAAATCCTTGGGGCGCATGAAGGAACGTGCCCAGGTGGTGCTAGCGGACGAACCGCTGATTCATCCTGGATACTCATTCCCGGATAGACAAGAAATTTATTTTGATATTGAGGATGATCCCACACGGGGGCACACGTATCTTTACGGGCTTGTTGAAAAGGATGAAATAGGCGAGTGGTGTTATCACTATTACCTCGCGAAAAAACCGGAAGACGAAGAGCAAACGATTCGCGCGTTCTGGGATTATATCGGGGCCACAAAAGATGCTGTCTTTTATGTCTATTCGCACAAAGAACGCACGTCGTTAAAAAATCTGATGGAGCGCTATGACCTCGATCCTGACGTTTTCGAGAAATACGTAGAGAGCGAATTCGACCTCTATCAAGATTTGGTGGTGAAATACTCTAACTGGCCGACTTACTCCTATGGCATTAAGCATATCGCGACGCAGGTTGGCTTCAATTGGCGTGATACCGATCCGGGTGGCGCTAATTCGATAGCCTGGTACAACGAGTATTTGGCCGATCCGGATAAAAAAGAGTTACTGCAACGTATTCTTGAATACAACGAAGACGATTGTTACGCCATGATTGCGGTGAAGGAGTACTTTGAAGCCAGATTATAGTTGCTAATGTAAAAAGACCGTCACGGACACGGGTTAGGCGAACGTACATGTACTTCGTTTATGGTATTGTTCAACTCATCGCTCCATTCGAGATCCATTGAACGAATCGTTGTATCGAGTTGGCTGAGATTGGTCACGCCGAATATCGCGCTTGTGGTCCAAGGTCTGGAAGTCACAAAGCGTAGCGCCATCTCAGCCGGATCGATATCGAACTTTTGGGCGACCTCGAGATAAGATTTTATTGCAATGTCAATTGACGGCGCCGAGTAACGCCCCAAGCGATCTCCGACAAAAGCCTTGCGTGACCCTTTCGGTGTTGCGTTGTTCAAGTATTTGCCGGTGAGATAGCCTTGCGCCAGCGGTGAGTAAGCTAACAAGCTTATATTCTCTTGCATACCGATCTCCGCCAAGCCGTACTCGTAATGCCTGTTCAGCAGGTGATAGCAGTTTTGAATTGATTGGATTCTGGGTAAATCTAGTTTGTCAGACTCGGCAAGATAACTCATTGCGCCCCACGGGGTTTCGTTTGAAACGCCAATCGCTCGAATTTTTCCTTGTTCGATTAGTTTTTTTAGCGTCGTTAAAATCGATTCGAATGATTCAAACTCCGAGTCATCGTGTTTGTAACCACGAGCATTAGCACCAAACAGTTGCAGCGGTCGGTCGGGCCAATGCACTTGGTATAGATCGATACAGTCGGTTTGCAATAATTGCAGGCTTTTCTCCAGCGCCGGAATAATTCGATCTTCCGACAGTCGTGTATGACCGACATCGCCCGGTAATCCACGCACGGTTTTTGACCGGCCTGATACCTTGTTCGCGAGAACGATTTTATCGCGATTACCGCGTTGTTTTAGCCAACGGCCGATGAGCGCTTCACAATGCCCACGGTTTTCAGGCTTCGGCGGGATGGGATACATCTCGGCGGTATCAAGAAAATTAATCCCACGATCCACTGCCGCATCCATAATCTCGAAGGACCCTTTTTCTGAGTTTTGTGTCGAGAACATCATGGTTCCCAAACACAATTTGGTTACTTCGATATCGGTATTGCCAAGGATTTGTGTTTCCATTTTTCTTTTATGAAGAAAGCGAGAACTCCAACAATGATTTACCCAATACGCCTTGCATACTTAATTTCTCGATATCTTGCTGTGAAAAGCCAAACTCTTGTAAAACCTCTTGTGTGTGCATCCCGCGGCTTGGCGCCGGTTGGTTTAGATTTGTCGGGGTTCGACTCATTTTAATGGGTTGCCCTACCAGATCGATTTCGCCCCGTTGCGGGTGATTGACCGTCAATGTCGTATCCAAATGCCGGACTTGCGGATCGGCGAAGGTTTCATCGATGGTGTTGACCGGCCCACAAGGCACGCCAAATTGATTTAGCCGCTCAATCCAATGTTCGGCAGATTTGGTGACGAAAATCGATTCCAACAACGCATTCAGGCTATCTCGATTTTCAGAACAGGCTTGTTCAGTACCGAAGCGTGGGTCTTTGACTAGCTCAGGTCGTTCGATTGCATCGCACAATCGATTAAACAAGTCACCGCCTGAAGCACCGATGTTGATCGGTTTGTCTTTGGTCGAAAACATACCCATCGGGATGCTGGTGGGATGATGATTGCCTGCTTGTTGCGGAACAACGCCGTCGACCAGGTAACGTGCTGCCTGCAAATCCAGCATCGCGATTTGCGCTTGTAACAATGACGTTTGAATCCATTGTCCTTCTCCCGAAACTTCGCGTTCGTGCAGTGCCGCCAATATGCCAAATGCACAATACAGACCTGCACACAAATCGGTAATCGGTATACCGACGCGGACTGGCCCTTGATTTGGCAATCCTGTAATCGACATTAAACCACCCATGCCTTGAGCGATTTGATCGACGCCAGGACGTTGAGCGTAGGGGCCATCCTGACCGAATCCGGAAACGCTGGCGTAGACAATTTTTGGATTTATCTTTTTGACGCGTTCATAATCAACGCTGAGTCGATGCTTCACATCGGGACGGTAATTTTCAACTACCACATCGGCTTGTTTTACCATACGCATAAATACATCGCGACCAGCGGATTGTTTTAAATCCAGAATCATGGAGCGTTTATTACGGTTCAGATTTTGAAAATCGAAACCATCGCGCGGCCCGCTTAAATTGTCTTCTTGCGGCGATTCCACCTTAATAACATTCGCGCCACAGTCCGCGAGCTGGCGTGTGGACACCGGCCCCGCGCGAACGCGGCTTAAGTCGAGAACGGTGAAACGTGATAACGCGCCCTTAGCCATAAGATCATCACACACCTTTGAATTGCGGTTGTCGTTTTTGCGCAAATGCCTGCACACCTTCTTTGTAGTCGGCACTTTCCAATGCTGCGTTTGTGAGTTGATCCACACGTGATTGAAGATCAGGATTCGTCGTCTCCGCCAGCGCATTCAGAATTTCTTTTGCAGCGGACAGTGACAAGGGCGCGTTTCCTGCCAGTGTGGACGCAAATGATCGAGCACTTTCCAACACATCACCATCGGCTAACTTATTAATGAATTTCAAACGATACGCTTCTTGCGCGTCAAACTTTTCGGCGGAAAATAAAATTCGTTTAGCGACTGACAAACCAACCAGATTTAACAGGTTCAATGTGTCTACGGTTCCATAAACAATGCTCAAACGTGCCGCGGGAATTGCAAAGCGCGCGGTTTTATCCGCGAAGCGAAAATCGCAGGCCATGGCAAGACTCATCCCGCCACCCACACAAAATCCAGTAATGGCCGCTATCGTCGGTTTGGAGCAGTTCATAATCGCGTCCACGCAAGAGTCAGTCGCATTGTCATACACCTTGCCCTGCTCAGCGTTACTGCGCACCTGTTCGAACTCACTGATATCCGCCCCTGCGCAAAAATATCCCCCCGCTCCAGTCAATATGACCGTGCGTACGGCAATGTCTTCATGCATTTGTGCAAACAATTCACGTAACTCGATCCACATGTCGAGTTTCATCGCATTACGCTTGTCCGGGCGATTGATCATGATGCTCGCGACACCATGCTGATCGGTCTTTATGTCAATGTGAGTCATATTATTGTTTTTGAATTCCAGTACCTCGATACCATAGACCAAACCTAATCTCACGGTTACTATACCGTATTACTAGACGTTCGCTTTATTCATTATTAATAAATAAGATTCTACAAATATCTTTACTATGAAATCACCCAATATTACTCACGTCTTGTTTGATATGGATGGATTGTTACTCGACACGGAAATTATTTACACCCAGGTTACCCAAGAGATTGTCGGGCGATTCGGTAAAGTGTTCGACTGGTCAATCAAAGCAAATATGATCGGCCGTCGTTCACTTGACTCGTCGCGTTATCTGGTAGAGGCCATGAATATTCCCATGGCGCCGGAAGAATACCTGGAAGAACGCGACAGTTTGTTGCGTAAAGCATTTCCTGATTGCAAACCCTTACCTGGTGCGGAACGTCTGGTACGGCATTTACATGAGAACAAAATTCCCATCGCTGTCGCGACCAGCTCCAGCGAAGATTTATACGTGTTAAAAACCCAGCGTCATCGATCATGGTTCGATTTATTTCCGGTGACGGTAACGGGTGATGATCCGGATATCAGTGATGGGAAACCCGCGCCGGATATCTTTTTGGTCGCCGGAGAACGAATTGGGGCGACGCCAGAATCGACGCTTGTTTTTGAAGATGCGCCATCAGGTCTGCAGGCCGCGAAAACCGCTGGGATGCAAGCAGTCGTGGTTCCCGACCCCAACATGGACAAATCCCGCTATGCGGGGGCGGACGCTATTTTAAACAGCCTTGTGGAATTTTATCCTGAAGAATTTGGTCTAATGGAATATTCCAGTTAAACAATTTCCTGTGAAAGGATGAAACAGTTCGCTAACACCACTGAAATGATTCGTAGATTAAAATTTATTTTTGTTGCATTGTTTTTTGTATCGACCGCACAAGCACAACAACTCAACTTTGAACTCATAGCAAACAGCGGGGAAACCTATTCGCAACCACACGACATCGTGTTGTCGCCAGATGGTTCGCTGTTGTTCATTGCGGATAATGGAAACCATCGCATTGTGGTGCTGGATGCTCAAACTCTTAAACAGATAAATGTGTTTGGTGACGGTGAGGTTAGCGAACCACACGACGTTGTATTCGATGACCAGGGTCGGCTTCTGGTTGCGGATACCGGAAATAGCCGTATTGCGATATATGAGATGAACGGTACCAGTGGTAAATTAGTCGATTCTCTCAGCGGTTCGATACGCCGGCCAGAGGGCGTTGCGGTTCACACTGATGGCCGTGTGTTTGCAACCGGGGCAGGATCCGGAAATTTAGTGATCTATCAAGACGGTGAAGAGATTGCGCAGCTAGACGGGTTCTCGTCACCCCATGATGTCGAGTTCGACTTGGCGGGTAACATTTGGATTGCGGATGCCAACAATAACCGTATGGTTAAGTTGAACAAATCATTGGAAATCACCAGTACGCTTGCCGGTGCACCCTATGATTTTAACGGCCCGCGTTATATCGACTTTGATCAGCAGGGGAGGATGTATGTGGCCGACAAATATACGCATTCAATAAAAATCATTGCAGCGGATGGCACATTAATTCAAGTTCTGGGTGGTCCTGATTCCGGCAAAGGGGAAGGTGTATTCGATCGTCCTGAAGGCGTGGAAATTAACGGTGATCTGATTTGGTTTTCCGACACATACAATGATCGGATCGTGCTGTATAGAATGTCGATGGTTGATTGAATTGCTAATTCAAAATAGAACCCACAGTCAACTAACCCATTGCCACGATTAATTCTCTGACACCGGAGAAAGATTTACGACCGTGGGCTGCAAGGTTATTATCGAATAGTTACACATCGCCCCGCTGCCATGGAAATGATATTTCGTATCTTCCGTTTCGTCTTTGTATGGGATGGAAAGAGGGTGAAAATAACATGCTGTGCAATCTCATTTCCCCTCACCCCAACCTTCTGCCGCTAGGGGAGAGGGGGTTATTGTGCGTGTTGCTGAACGCAGAATGCTGACAGCCAATAGCCATAATCGTGATTGCTTCGTCGCGTCGTTCCTCACATTGACAGGACATCAACCCTCCAGCAATTCCCAACGCGCATAACATTGTTTGAGTGCTTCGTTTACGGAATCAAACTCAGCAATGGTTTTAGAAATTGTCTCACCGTCATATTGATAGAAGCCTGAATCATTTATGATCAATTGAATACGTGTTAGTTCATTTTCCAGATGCTCGATTTTTTCCGGTAATTGTTTAAGTTCATACTGGTCTTTATAGGACAGTTTCCTGGAAACCTTTTCTCGTTTAATCGGCTTGGCGGAACCGATGGATTTTGATTTTGCCTTACTACCCTCACGCTGCAAACCCTGATTAAACCGCAGCCAATCACTGTATCCGCCAATGTGTTCGCTAATTTTTCCATCAGCGCTCACGGCGATAACACTGGTAACGATATTATCCAGAAACGCTCGATCATGACTGACAATAATCAGCGTACCTTTGAACTCTGCCACCCGTTCCTCCAACAATTCCAGTGTCTCGACATCCAGATCATTGGTCGGCTCGTCGAGAATCAATACATTAGCGGGGCGCGAGAACAATCGGGCGAGTAACAAGCGATTACGCTCACCCCCGGACAGACTCTTTACCGGTGACTGTAAGCGTTGTTTCGGAAATAGAAAGTCCTGCAGATAACCTGCCACATGCCGTGTTTGACCATCTATGCTCACCGTGCGATCACCGTCACCCACACTATCCATGACTATTGCATTTGGATCGAGTTGCTCGCGTTGTTGATCGAAATAAGCCACTTGCAAACGCGCACCACGGCGTATTCCACCACTCGTTGGAATTAACTCGCCCAATAAAAGTCTGATTAAGGTCGTTTTACCTGCACCATTCGGTCCGATAATACCGACACGGTCACCACGCAGAATCCGGGTAGAAAACGGTTGGATAACGACTCGTTCATCGTACGGAAAAGATGCTCGTTCAGCCTCAAAAACCACGCGACCTGATTGTTCGCCGTCCTGTAAACGTATTTTACTTTTACCCGTTTTCTCACGCCGTTGACTACGCTCTAAGCGTAAAGCTTTTAATGCGCGTACCCTACCTTCATTACGCGTACGCCTCGCCTTGATGCCTTGGCGTATCCAGGCTTCCTCTTCGGATAATTTTTTGTCAAACTTTACGTTGTGTAGTGCTTCAACTTCACGCTGATCGGCTTTGCGTCGAACATAATCATCGTAATTGCCGGGCCATGACGTTAGCTGACCACGATCCAGTTCTACAATACGCGTCGCTATGCGTCGCACAAAAGCACGATCATGAGTTACAAATAACAGCGCACCGTCATATGTCGCAATGAATTCTTCCAGCCATGTAATCGCATCTATATCGAGATGGTTAGTGGGTTCATCCAACAGTAGCAAATCCGGTTCAATGACCAATGCGCGTGCCAGCATCGCACGACGACGCCAACCACCGGACAATGAGTCCATGCGAGCGTCACCATCCAGGCGTAACCGTGACAACACGCTCTCCACACGCTGTTCGATTCGCCAGCCGTCTTGCGCTTCCAGTTCATGCTGCAACTCGGCCAGAAGTTTTACATCTTCAGATGTCTGGGATTGTGCAACACGACCGGCGACATGGTGGTATTGCGCCAGCAATGCCTTTAACTGGGGCAAGCCACCGGTCACCAAGTCGAATACTATTTGTGAACCTTGTGCTTCAACTTGTTGCGCCAATGCAGCGACGCGTACTCCCGGTTGTAGTCGTATCGCGCCATCGTCAGCCGCAATTTCACCACTCACCAGCTTCATTAAGGATGATTTCCCTTCGCCATTACGACCTACCAAGCAAACCCGTTCGCCTTTATCAAGTTCAAAGTTGGCGTTTTCCAGCAAAGCATGGAACCCAAAGGCTAACGATACATTTTCAAAACGAAGTAGCGACATGTGTGTGCTTAGTTAAAGTAGAATAAATACCGTAAACGGGAGACTACTTTTAGTCTTTTTTGGATAACACAAATTTTATTGAGGATACCATGAGCCGTTGGCGACCACCGCCGGAAAAATCATCACCTTATATAACTCCGCAGGGTTTTGCGATGTTGCAGGAAGAGGAAAAATCTATTTGGACAAAACGCGCTGAAGTGACGGCTGCATTATCCGCGGCTGCGGCGGAAGGTGATCGATCGGAAAACGCGGAATACATTTATCGCAAGAAACAGTTGCGGGAAATTGACCGACGCATTCGTTATTTGCAAAAGCGATTGCCCGAATTAATAGTGGTTAATAAGGTCAGCTCCGAAGATCAAGTATTCTTTGGTGCCAGTGCGACCCTGGAGCGAGAAGACGGCAGTGAAGTGACTTATCGCATCGTCGGTGCGGATGAGATCGACACCGATTCTAGCAAAGGTTATATCAGTGCTGACTCGCCTATGGCTCGGGCGCTATTGAAGAAGCAAATTGATGACGAGTTCGATCTCAAGATTGGCGACCATAAGGAGACTTTTATAATCACTAAAATAAAATATTCAGTATAAATCCAGCTCGCTTATAGACATAGAACAACGACTTTTCCAAGTCGAGTTTTTATCGGAAAACATAGTGAATCATCGGCGTTCTCTGGCTTAGAACGGCACATTGCCACCGCATTATCAGCATCAATGCGCGGTTTGGTATAAACACCCCCTGATCGAGTATCGAAAATTGGTACGCCGGAACTTACCAGGGCATTCTCGATTTCGTCGATAGTTTCACAACCTTGTTGTTTAAGCAACGCAATGAGTCCCGACACAAACGGTGTTGCCATGGATGTACCGCTTTTCATACCAACTGAATTATCAGAACTCGATACAGACGACTTAATATATGAACCTACCGCGCAAACATCGGTAGAAGCTGACACGTTGGTAAAGGATGAAAACACATTAGCATCTGTTGTACTGCAAACACTGATGGAAGTTGAAATACATGCGGGTGCGTCCATCGCGTCCTTGGAATAATCATTGCCAGCAGCTATAACTGTTGCAATATTGTTCGCTCGTAGCTCATCGATAATTGATTTTCGCGAATCACTGTCACAAGTCCCAGATACACCGTTACCACCCAAACTCATATTAGCAGACGCAATATTGAATGAATCTCGAAGTTCGTTTACACGGGCTAACCCGCTCATTTGATCCGAGGTAAAACTGAGTACACACGGTGAACTCAGACCTGCGTCGGCGCACGAAGTCTTCGTTGGTGGATCATCGTAAAATTTCGAGAATATCTGGATAGCAATTATATTCACGGCGGGGGCGGCGCCGTCCATTCCGAGGTTATCTCCGGCAGCAATACCGGCGACGTGGGTGCCGTGATCGCAGCCCGAAATACTTGAGGAGCAGTTTAGTCCGGAGTCAGGCTCGGTGGAGTTTGAGTTCCCATTTGGGCAAAGCGATGAAGCACCTTGGGACGGTACATCGCTTGAGTAACACGCCTCGCTAACGACTCTGGATTGAAACCAGCTATGTGTTTTTCTAACTCCTATATCGAGTATTGCTATCGTTTGATTGGCCCCTTCCATACCAGCCCAATGTACGTCATCAAAGTCCATTACCGGGGTGCTGCTGACTAGAGAGGCTGGTACGGCAACATCTTGTTGTATTGAATCAACACCTGGATCGGCGGCCAACATACGTATGCCGTTTAGATCCGTGGTTAGCGCAATATATGGAACAACACTCGCAAAAGTTTTGATGTTATTTACCTTCGCGCCTATCGCACTGATGCGCTCAATAAGTCCCGTTTGTAATGACTTGACCATCGCTCGCTGATCATAAGCACGGCCAGATTTTTGCTGTTTATTGAAAATCAGATCATTCTTTACCCCAACAATGACAGGCACAAATCCATCTGACGAGGCCTTTAAGACCAATGCATTGACTTCATACTGGCTAATAGCGGCCAGTGCGGGGGACACACTGATAATCGAAAAGACAATGACGCAAGCAAGTACTCGCGCTGGCAGATTAAACCTTCTGCGGTTCATATGTAATCCCTTTACTCACTTGTGGTGCCGTAATCACGCGCGCAGTGATAAAGGGATCGAAGGTGGGAATTGAACGACGCCCGCATCCCACAACTACTATACCCCCCTCGGCTGTCACCCATTCCAGCCCGACGCACAATACGAATTTTGAACCAATGGTTCCTGGCAGTAAAGCCAAGAATGTTCTGTTATAGAAATTTCCTATGATCTGATTCAGTGATTAGATAAATTTTACATCGTCTCAGTATTGCGTATGCCTCAAGCATCGATACAAGTCGGCAATAGACCGCGATATATGTCGATTCAGACCTGTTAAATCCGGATCCCAATACTCATTGCTTCCGACATGGCGATTTGTACGTTACGCGGTGCAACACAATCGCCAATTTTGAATATTTCGAATACCGCAGAATCGAATTCTTTTATCAGCTCATCATTACTGCGGCACCCGCGCCAGTCGACAATGAGATCGATGCTTTCTCGTTCGAATCTTTCTTCCGTATACACATTGCGCAACGTGACGGTGCCATTTTTTGTGTTTTCAACAACAAATGGCGCAGTAAGCCTACATTTTAGTTTTCCTAGACGTTGATACCATGCAGTACGATTTGTGGGATCGAGGTCGGCTGCCACCGCAATGTCCGATGTAACAATTTCTACGTTTACACCGTTGTGCAGCAAAATCTCCGCAGCAGCGAGACCTGCTTGACCGCGGCCATCACTCCAAACAATGGCAGATTGCAGGTCAGATACTTCTCCACGTAATACAGCATGAGGTGAAACCACCACGACACTGCCATCGCCGACAAATTCGCAGTGTGCGATAGCGCCGGTTGCAATGACTAACACATCGATATCCAGATCATACGCCGCTTCTTTCATAAAACGCTGACTAAAGTGCATATCGACACCGAGTCGATTCAACTCATTCATTCGCCAGGCGACAATACCGCCTAATTCACTCATCGATGGTGCCTTCGCCCATAGTGCAAGCTGACCGCCCGTCTCGTCATTAGCCTCATACAATGTCACTTTGTGTCTGCATTCCGCCGCGACGCGAGCCGCTTCAAGACCCGCCGGACCAGCTCCCACGACGACAACGCGCCGTGGGTCTTTTGCTGGTATTAATGTCGTGCCTGGTGTAGCGACAGCTGGACTGTGCATGCAACGAATCGGCTTACCAATATATCGATTCGCAATACAGGTGTTAGCACCAACACAGGGTCGAATTTCTTTTGCGGCATCGCGTTTTATCTTGGCAACAATATTCGGATCGCTGATATGCGCACGTGTCATCCCTACCATGTCGGCTTGTCCGGCAGCCAGTATGCACTCGGCATGATCCGGGTTAGTGATTCGACCAACAGCAAAAACGGGAACATTGACCACTGAACGAATGGCAGCGGCGAGTTCGACGAAAACACCGTGTGGTGTCGGCGTTGGCGCCCAATGCTTGGCGCGGCCGGTGTGATCAATACTGTGATATGCGATCACATTCAGATAATTCACCAACCCACTTGCATCAATTTTTTGTGCGATAACTTTCATGTCATCGAGCGAATTTCCTTTCGGATTAAACTCATCGCCGGCTATACGCACACCGAGAATACGATCAGGACCAATCCCATAACGCACGACCTCGAGAACTTCGAGCAGAAAACGCAAACGATTATCGACGCTGCCGCCGTAGTTATCTTTTCGCAAATTGGTTAACGGCGACATAAAAGCCTGCGGCAAAAATCCAAACGCGGCCAGTATTTCGACGCCATCCAATTCACCTTTTGCTACCCGTTCAGCACCACTACCGAATGCATCGACAACCTCGGCAATTTCCGCGACACTCATTTCATGGGCGATACCGCCTGTAATTTCAGAACGTACAGGAGATGGCGCCCAACTCTCCAATTCCGGTTCATTGATAAGCGTGGTGCCGCCACTGTGCGCGAGTTGCGCCAGAATACGACCGCCTTCGGCATGTACCGCCTGGGCGAGTTTTCGATAACCCGGCACAATATCGTCATTGAGGTTATGTAACGAATCTTTATTATTACTCAGCAAGCCCGATTTATGCACCGGTGTGCCACCAGTAATTTGCAGTCCTACCCCACCTGCAGCTCGTTCGCATTGATATGCGATGTAACGCTTTCCGGGTAGATGGTTATCGGCAAAACCCGGCACATGGGCGGACACCAAAACGCGATTGCGCACTTCAATAGAGCCGATGGTCAGCGGCGATAACAGATGTGGATAGTCAGACATACTTTTTCTTCGTTTTGATTGTTTATAATCCTAGCACTTAGACGTGCCGCATTCGCTACTCTATCTAACAAAAATGTCTACTCTGGAATATGCATACAAAAAAGACCTGGTTGATCCGGCAGTGTTAAGTCGTTTGCGTGAACGGTCTGACACTAAAGCTGCCATACAAACGGCTAGTCATTTTGGTGCGATTATATTAACCGGCACTCCACTCTATTTGTATTGGCCAGCCTGGTGGTCTTTTATTATTTTTGCCTTGCACGGCATGTTGCTGAATTTTCTATACGCCGCACAACATGAACTCATGCACAACACCGCGTTTAAAACTAAATTCTTTAGCGAATTCTTTTCCAGAATAACCGGCATATTAGTCATCTATCCACGCGAGCATGATCGCTTGCTGCATTTTGCGCATCATCGCAATACTAATATTCCTGGCAAAGACCCAGAACTGGGTTTCGGCCAGGACGCCCACAAACCGATTAGCAAATTGCGAATGATATGGTTACTGACCAGTATCGATTATTGGATGCGTATGTTCAAGTCTTTGATCAGACATACTTTTGGCAATACCAATGAATGTTTTTGGCTAACCGAAAAACAACGCAAGATAATTGTGCGCGAAGCACGCTGGCATCTCGCTTTTTATCTTTCACTCTTCGTGATTAGTGTCGTATTCAAGACCTGGCTGATATTTCTTTTATGGTTTGCGCCGTTGATTGTGATGAAAGGTACGCATCATGTGCAGAACATCGTCGAACATGCAGGCTTGCCGTTATGTAACAATGTACAACGCAACACACGTACAATTTATGTGAATCCCATACACCGCTGGATGGCGTGGAACATGCAGTATCATGCCGACCATCATTTGTTCACCGCTGTACCGTTTTATAACCTGCCAGCCTTGCACAAACACCTGCGTAGCAAGATTGAAAATATTGAGCAGGGTTATTTCGGTGCGATTAAGTCCATACTAACGAACTGGCGAGTAGACGATATCCCCGACAGCACGTAATGCAACACAAAAACCACAAACTCGAAATATTTCAGTCCACCTGGGCGATGGAGTTGCGCCATCCGGATAAACCGGAGTGGAGTTTTCAGGAAAAGTGCGAACTGGCTGCGCAAGCCGGTTACGATGGTCTCAACATCGATCTGTGTGTGCCAGACATGCCACCGAATCACGAGATCAAGCAATACCTTACCGCAGCAGGATTGGACTGCTCAATCACCGCATTCCCAACGTCTGTCGAGAGTCTGAAGCCGGTGTTGGAGATGGCGAGTGAGCTGGACGCAACATCTATCATAGTCAATGCCCGTTACTTTCCATTCACGCCACAAGAAGGGACCGATTATGTTGAACAGTCTGTCGAGTCAGGCAAGCAGTTTCAAATTCCGGTTTACTTTGAAACCCATCGTCTCACCCTGACTAACGATTTGCTTTACACCGTTCAGCTACTGGAACACTCACCATCATTAAAGCTGGTGGCGGATTTGTCACACTACGTCGTAGGACGCGAGTTCCCGATGCCCGTCGACAACTTTCACAATGATTTGATTACATCTATCCTTAAACGCAGCGTTTCCATACAAGGACGTGTTGCCACGCGGGAGCAAATCCAAGTCCCCATTGATTTTCCACAAAACCAGAATTGGGTCGAACAATTCTATGTTTGGTGGGAAAACGGAATCCAGCTATGGTTGGAACAAGCAGACGATGGCGATACGTTTAATTTCACCTGTGAACTCGGCCCACCCGACTACGCCATTACCGATGCGAAAAAATATGAACTGTCTGATCGCTGGAAAGAAGCCTTGGTGTTTAAAGAAAAAATTGAATCGCTGTGGCAAAAACTTACTTGAAACCAGTTAAGAAATGAACGATACCATTATCAGCGATGACGTCGTACCGCCGGGGAAACCCTGGGCACGAGAGATAAAGAACGGACAACGACTACGCATAGTTGATCTTGAAGGGCAACAAGGTGTGGATTTTCTATGTTACAATGCAGAGCGACCGGAAGAACGTTATCATGCGCCTAATACAATCAAAGCCGCGCACACGTTAAAACTCACTAAAGGACACATACTTTACTCCGACGAGGCACGTGCGATTTTTACTATCGTGGAAGATACCTGCGACGGCCACGATACGATAGCAGGGTGTTGCAGTGCACCCAGTAATGCAATGTTATACGAAGTCGAACATTGTCCGGGTTGTCGTGAAAATTTCCTAACCGCATTGGGTACCTATGGTTTGGGCCGAAAAGATATTGTTCCCAATATCAATTTTTTCTGCAGCGTTCCGGTGTCTACGAACCAATCCCTCCAACCCGCTGTATTCACTGAGGGTACATCTAAACCCGGCGACTATATTGAGTTGCAAGCGAATATGAATGCACTTGCCGTAATCTCGAATTGTCCTCAGGTCAACAACCCATGCAACAGTGGTAAACCTTCACCTATTCGTATCACGGTTCTGAAAAACGAACAATAATCATTTCTACTATAAGTGGCTCTGCTGCTGATCTCTAGTTGAATAACCTCATGCGATCAATGCGGGATTTCTTTATACAGTTCTTCGACTAGATCGTTTTACAACAGCTCGGTTTACTTGATCGGATGAAAAACCGGGTGTCGCGAATTTATGGAATTGCGACAAACTGATCATAATAAACAAGGTAAAAATCTTCACATCAAAATGAATTTAGGTCAGGGTTTTTGGTTAGGTAGTTTCTTCGCGCTATGTTCAGCAATCGCGTTTGCATTGAATCTATGTTTCGCTCGAATTGCTTATGACCATGGCGCTAACCTGCATGCCTTAAATGGGTTCCGGTCGCTTGCTTTTCTTTTGTATCTTGTTCTTGTTGTTGCGGTTAGTCGTCAAACTATTTCTATACCAAGCAAAGACAAGGCCATCAGCCTGTTCCTCGGGGTTTTGTTGTGCGGCGAGATGTATGCATTACTGAGCGCGATACTTTTTATCCCTGTCGCACTAGCCATATTAGTCATGTACACCTATCCTATGATGATTGCGGTTTACGGATGGGTATCAGGGCGAAATAAAATTTCCTATTTGGCAGCGCTAATGTTATTGATAGCGTTCGCGGGATTATTTGTCGCACTCGAAAATTCAACGGCATCGTTTGGTGGCAAAGGCATGTTATTTTCAGCATTCGCTGCAATCGCTCTAGCTACTATGTTGTTATTAAGCGAACGAGTGCTGAAGAACAACGATAACACCGTTGTTATGCTCTACATGTTATTCAGCACTTGTCTTATCGTTGCAATGTTGTCGGTCACAATTGTTGATCTTGACTGGCCCGAATCAATCATGGGTTGGACTGCGTTTTGCGTCAGCGCGGTATTTTACGTGTTGGCAACCTTCATGTTATTCAAGGCCGTCAATCTGATAGGTCCATTACATACGGCCATAATTGACAACACATCTCCGGTATGGGCTATTGGATTTAGTTTTTTAATACTCAATCAGGCGCTGAGGCCCACCCAGATCACCGGAGCCATAATCGTTGTGTGCGCGGTGATACTTCTACAGTGGACAAACCGTCCCGCACCGGAATAGTGCTAGGATTTCTCCAAACGCGTCATTATACGATCAAGTTCTTTTTGCATGATTTCAATCCATCCAGCATCCTTACAACCGAGTAAAACCTGTTCATTTAAACCACCGACTGTCAGACATTGCTCGCTCATAGTTTGCAAGGTGCTGGCATCGGATTTTATGGTTAAACAAGCGAGGGAATGAATTACATTAGTCGCATACAGACTGGCCTCTTTCGCGGGCACGTTTCGCTGCTCCAGCCAGCGTGCTAATGACGCAACCAACTCAAAGAAAGCGGCCATAACTGAACTGCCAGTCGCCAACGCTGTGAATTGAGCTTCATTATCAACGGCTACAGCTGTTCCTACGCGATTAAACAATGCTTCAGCCCGTTCGTCACGCGGACAAATCGGCACCGGCCCAAGACCAAACTCAATCGGCGGCATGGGTATCGCACGACAGACTTGTGTTGCGGGTTTAATCAGTGCAGATAACACATCGAGTTTTATCCCCGCAACCACACTGACAACGCGATGCTGTGATCGAAATTGCAACGATGACAAAACCGTTTGAGCTTGATCCGGTAAAACAGCGATAACAATGTCATCGCATCGATCAACAATGCTTTGGTTGTCAGTAACAATTTCTACTGACGGAAATAAATCATGCAGCTTTGCAGAACGATCACGACTTCGTTCCGAGATCAGTATCTTTTCCTGGTAATTCCCACACTTGTATAAACCGGTAATGATCGCTTCGGTGATTGCGCCCGTACCAATGAAACCTAACATCTATTTATTCGTAATCTGAAAGTGCGCGCCACGGGGTTTACCACTGTTTATTTTCGTGATGTCCTGCGGACAACATGACAGGCAAATTACCAAGTCCATTTCCGCTCGCATGATTATATAGTCACCTTTTTTTGACGCTGCAGGATACTGACCAATGCGCCCACCCGGCTCGGGTGGCGTGTTTTGCCACAAATTAAATGGCGAAGGTGTTTCGGTCGGTTTGTACAACAACTCAACCATCGCCTCCCATAAATTATCCGTGCAGTTACGATGATACTCTTTGCAACCCAGTTGCTCATACCGATAACGATCACATGCGGCCAATAACGTGTCATGCTCGCCACAGGTATCTTGAATGATTTTCAAAATGGGCCGCCTCTGATTCGTCACCATGGTATGTCCGACCTTAGGCTGACAGGTATCAAAAGCCACCCGGCAATGTTCCATTGACATGAATTCACCAACATTGTTGGCGTTGAAAGCCCAGCAATCGACTACCTGGGTGCCGTAAGTATTAATCACTTTGACCAGGGATTTCTTTTTGACAAAAGCTGCTTTAGCGTGACGCGCCGGAATATTGATTAATGAATCTTTCTTCGGTTTGGTTTTAGCCATAGTTATATTATCTCATTTATAGAATTCAATATTTTCGCTACTGTAGTTTGATACATAAACTTATCTCAAATTCAGTGCTGCAGGTAAACAATCGACGATACGCAGTTATTATGCGACAGGTTAGTGACCAATGGTGAAAGCATTCTTGCACGTTCTGTCCTGACCACGAATCAATAACAACGGGCGCCAGCCATAATCATGCGCTCGATGCTTGGCACCGATTTCTTAACACAGCGCGTGATCATAATGACATGTCCCCGGCATAATCCTGACTAAGAACACATCATCAGGCAAGCGATAACTTGGTATTAGATGTCCATCCTGAGTGTATCATGCGATGTCTTCGTCGCTTAACGTGATGCTTTATTCTTTACCCATCGACAATATTGATTGAAATTTTGTTCTCATTGTCCCGTCTATGATTTATTCTGCCAATCCGTGCTGTGAACATCTCGAGCATTAACGAATGGACTATTACGAGCGGCAGTTAAATGAACAACAAACAACCAAATATTTTGATCATTATGGCCGATCAGTTAACACCGTTTGCATTAGGCTGTTATGGTAACAACATCGTGCACAGCCCGAATATCGACCGGCTGGCGAACGAAGGCGTGCGTTTTGATGCAGCCTATTGCAACAGTCCTTTGTGCACACCGGGACGTTATGCGTTTATGACCGGGCAATATGTTTCGCATTGTGGCGGTTATGACAATGCTGCATATTTACCGACTAATGTTCCAACTTTTGCACATTATTTACGCAACACGGGATATAAGACGACCTTGTCAGGGAAAATGCATTTTGTCGGTGTCGATCAGTTGCATGGTTTTGAACGCCGTTTGACTACTGATATTTATCCCGCCGACTTTGGTTGGGTACCGGACTGGCGTCTGGACAGTGACGAACGCATTGATCTTTGGTATCACAATATGTCCAGCGTCAAACAAGCCGGCGTCGCCGCGATTACCAATCAACTCGCCTATGACGATGAAGTCGGCGCACAATCGCTACGCTCGATATACGACAATGCGCGTCAAACTGACGAACGACCTTTTTGTCTGGTCGCGAGTTTTATCCATCCACACGATCCCTATGCCACCCGGCAGCAATATTGGGATTTATATCAGCATGATGTTATCGATTTGCCCACCGTGGGACGACCCGACGATAGCGATCTCGATCCGCACAGCCGTCGATTGCAAAAAGCCATTGCACTTGACGCGGTAGACCTAGATGAAAATGATATCCGCAATGCGCGGCGTGCTTACTACGGCAACGTATCTTATGTCGACGAATGGGTCGGGCGCTTACGCTTCGCATTGGAAGAAACCGGACAGGCAGACAATACCGTTATTGTGTTACTGGCAGATCACGGTGACATGTTGGGTGAACGCGGCTTATGGTACAAAATGAGTTTTTACGAATGGTCGGTGTGTATTCCAATGATTATTCACGCGCCAAAATATTTTACTGACTCTGTCGTCTCGCAGCCGGTTTCACAGGTCGACATCTTGCCGACATTGGTTGATATTGCATCAGATAACCCAGCCGAACCCGCTCAGGCAATTGATGGAACATCGTTATGGTCGTTGTGTCATGGCGATGACGGTGGGCCGGATTGTGCGGTAAGTGAGTATTTGGCGGAAGGTACTAATGCGCCTCTACTCATGATTCGTAAAGATGAGTATAAATATACTTGCTGTCCGACCGATCCCGAACAATTGTTTAATCTTGAGACTGATGCGAACGAATTGAACAACATCGCGAAGGTGCCGGAGCAGGCGGAAATACTTGATGCGTTTCGCGAACAGGCTGGTACTCATTGGGATGTCGACGATATCCATGCGCGGGTTTTGGAGGATCAGGAGCTACGTCGATTTTTGAACAGATCGTTGCGTCAAGGCGTTTACACGTCGTGGGATTTTCAACCCGGTCATAACGCCGCGGAAGAATACACACGTAGCCACTTGGAATTAACCGAGTTCGACTATGCCTCGCGCTGGCCACGTACACCGGAATTTAAACCGCGTTATACATAAGAGTACTTTCTGATTATATAAAAATGAAACAAGCTGACTTTGTTATTGTGGGTTCCGGTTCCGCCGGGTCCACACTGGCCTATCGTTTATCCGAAAGCGGAGAACATTCTGTTCTGGTCATCGAGTATGGCGGTAGTGACATCGGGCCATTTATCCAAATGCCGGCGGCCTTGTCATATCCCATGAGTATGTCACGTTACGATTGGGGCTATGAAACCGAACCGGAACCGCACTTGGGTGGACGTCGTCTAGCATGTCCGCGTGGTAAAGTCATCGGCGGTTCGTCATCAATTAACGGCATGGTGTATGTGCGTGGCCATGCAAGAGACTACGATCATTGGGCGGAGCAAGGTGCGAACGGTTGGTCATACGCTGATGTTCTACCTTACTTCCAACGCATGGAAGCTTCTCACGGCGGGCAAACCGGTTGGCGTGGCACGGATGGGCCGCTACATGTGACACGTGGCTTGCGCGAGAATCCTTTGTATCATGCGTTTGTAAAAGCCGGTGGTGAAGCAGGTTATCAATTAACTGATGACTACAACGGCGAACAACAAGAAGGCTTCGGCCCGATGGAACAAACGGTGTGGAAAGGACGCCGCTGGTCTACTGCTAATGCTTATCTCAAACCCGCACTGAAAAGATCAAACGTATCACTGCAACACGGCTTGGTGCGTCGCATTGTTTTCGATGGACGACGTGCAGTCGGTGTAGAAATAGAATACGGCGAAAAAATAGAAACCATCAAAGCCAACCGCGAAGTCATTGTTTCAGCGTCATCGCTTAATTCACCTAAGATATTAATGTTATCCGGTATTGGGCCGAGTGATGAATTACAAAAACATGGAATTGAAGTTTTTGCCGATCGACCCGGTGTTGGGAAAAATCTGCAAGATCATTTGGAATTTTATTTTCAACAAAAATGCCTGCAGCCGATTACGCTCTATTCAAAACTCAGTTTGTTTTCCAAAGCAATGATTGGTGCGCAATGGTTATTGTTTAAATCCGGCGATGGCGCAACCAATCATTTTGAATCAGCGGCATTTATTCGTTCACGTGCAGGCATCGAATATCCCGACATTCAATATCATTTTTTACCCGTTGCTATTCGCTACGATGGTAAATCAGCCGCCGAGTCTCATGGTTTTCAGGCACACGTTGGCCCGATGCGTTCACTATCACGGGGTTGGGTAAAGTTACGCTCCGCTGATCCTAAACAATCGCCCGTGATTCAATTCAATTACATGTCACAGGAACAGGATTGGGCGGATTTTAGAAAGTGCATTGATTTTACCCGTGAGATTTTTGGCCAGGAAGCGTTCAAACCGTTCGCGGGCGATGAAATCGCTCCAGGCAGTGCAGTTCAATCCGAAGAACAGATGAATGATTTTATTCGCGATGCCGTCGAGAGCGCCTATCATCCCTGCGGCACCTGCCGCATGGGTCAATCGGACGACGACATGGCGGTAGTAGATTCCGAATGCCGTGTCATTGGCGTAGAAGCATTGCGGGTCGTTGACTGCTCTGTCTTTCCGCGCATAACTAATGGCAATCTCAACGGCCCAACGATTATGGTTGGCGAAAAAGCGAGCAATCATATTCTAGGTAAAACACCATTAACGCCGTCACAACAAAAACCCTGGATAAATCCCAACTGGGAAACGAGGCAACGCTAAACGCAAAATCGAACTATGGCGTTGTATATGGTAATTGAACACTTTCTACCTGGTTGTAAAGAACGAGTTTACCAACGCTTTGAACAAAAAGGCCGCATGCTTCCTGAAGGTTTGACTTATATCGATAGTTGGTTGGAAAAAGACGGTGATCGCTGTTTTCAATTGATGGAGACAGACGATCCATCGCTATTCGATATCTGGATTGAAAACTGGAACGACCTTACGGAGTTTGAAATAGTTGAATTAGACACAAAACCAACTGTGTAAGATTGCCTGTTGCTGATGCACTCATCGCGTCCGCTGCCGCTTGCATCCGTAACCTACAAACGATAGCGTTGCGGCATGTTTGATGCGTTAACTATTTCAATTGTCGTCATCACCTTTCTACTTGCGGGTACGGTCAAAGGCGTTATCGGTTTGGGTCTGCCCACGGTTAGCCTCGCCCTTCTGACTGTATTTGTCGACCTGCCTAACGCTATGGCGCTATTACTGATTCCGTCACTGGTGACCAATATTTGGCAGGCCGCGATGGGCGGAAACGGCAAAGATATTTTGCAACGATTATGGTTGTTTTTTCTTATGGCGACGATAACGGTTTGGTTCGGCGCAACCGCGCTCACACGCATCGATCTTGCCTTGCTTTCTGCACTTCTTGGTGTGCTACTGGTTGTTTACGCAACGGTGAGCCTTGCTGGTTATCGTTTTACGATATCGAAAGCTCAAGAATCATGGACCGGCCCCATGGCCGGCACGGTAAACGGCGTCCTCACGGGCATGACAGGATCATTCGTCGTCCCAGGTGTAATGTACCTTCAGTCTATCGGACTCTCACGCGACGTGCTGGTGCAGGCCATGGGGATATTGTTTACGCTTTCTACATTAGCACTAGCCATCGCACTACAAGGAAACGGGTTATTGACAATCGAACTCGGAAAAGTATCCGCCGCCGCAATTATTCCTGCATTTGCCGGCATGATTCTCGGTCAACGTTTCCGGCGAAAATTATCGGAACAATTATATAAACGAATCTTTTTTATCGCGCTCTTACTACTGGGTAGCTACATCATTGTCAGTGCTTTATCCGGCTTCGTAGCAAGGAATTAGAACCCGGATAGCCTCACCACACCAATACCGCTCTCACCCGCGCCACAGTAAAGTAAATAAGTCGAGCCATCTTCGTCTTCAAAGACACAGGGGTCACGCAATGCGTGCACACGTCCAGACTCCGCGCCCATTGTCGAGGTACTCACCGGCAAGTCTGCTCCCTCCCAGTCCAGTTCAGGTCGCACGAGTTCTGTCGGTTCGCTTGCTTGCCAGGATTTCCAATCAAGTGTTAGATCGACTTGAACATAGAGGATATGTTCTGGCGTGTCACCCATACGCGTGTAAAACACGTACAACTTATCATCAACACAATGCACTTCACCGTGGCGGAAACCTTTGCCGATACCTTCTTTGACATCGAACTGAATGAGTCGTGGCCCTTGCTCGAATGGATTGTGCCATTGTGACGACCGCCAAATCTCACCACCCCAGGTAATTGCATAGATGTATCCAGAGTATTCAAACACACGAAAATAGGGTGGGCCTAACAACGGTTTCAGGGCTTGAAAGGTCAGGCCGTATTTCGAAACAGCCAAGCGAGTTTGCTGATCGCCATTGCACAGCAAGCCGTGGTAGTACATGAGTAAAAGACGGTTTACATGATCAACGTGAACATCAGGCGATGCGATGTGCGCATACCAAAATCCTTCTTTCATTTTTTTCGCCCACGGTGGGCGTTCTGATTCAGGCGGTGGCGGTGGATCAACGGCTTCAAACAACGAATTTTTTAGATCGAGCGCTCCCGGTGTGTAAATCTTCCACGGCCCGGAAATTGAGTCCGCATAAGCCAAACGAATGTAAGTCCCTTTGTGGTCGGAAAAATACAAATAATATTTTCCCAATGGATTTTGTAACCAGTCCGGCACTCGGATAATCGCCGGTCCATTGATATTGTCACCCATACGCGTGTCCATGTGCGGAGTAATGATGGGATGATCTAAAATCCGTGTGGCAATTATTGTCATGTCGAAATATTATTCGAATACTGTAATTACGCTGTCAATTTAACACGCCATTTAGGACAATTCGCCCACGCAAGTTAACAATGAACATACAAACGCGATATTCAAACCTCTTCCTGGAGTAATAACAAAATGAAAATTGGTTTTATTGGTCTCGGTAATGTTGGGGCGAAACTCGCTGGCAGTCTCGTTCGTCACGGTCACGATTTGATGGTACGCGATCTTGAAAAAAGCGCCGCCGAGCCTTTGATAAATCAGGGAGCGATATGGGCGGATAGTGACCGGGAAATGGCTGAAGCATGCGATGTCATCATTACCTGCCTGCCATCACCGGCAGTATCGGCACAAGTTATGGAACAAGACGATGGTGTAATGGAAGGCTTGTCAGCGGGCAAGATATGGCTGGAGATGTCCACTACCGATGATGCCGAAGTCAAACGACTTGGGGCCTTGGTCGAAGCTAAAGGCGCGATACCCATGGACACACCTGTGTCGGGTGGTTGTCATCGCGCCACTACAGGAAATATTGCCATTTTCTCAGGGGGTGAACGGGCGGCTTTTGAAAAAGTCCTGCCATTATTGGCAACTATGGGCCGGCAAATTGTTCACACTGGCCCCCTCGGTTCAGCTTCCGTGTTAAAAGTGATTACGAACTATCTCGCAGGTGTGCAACTTATATCAACCGGTGAGGCTTTTATGGTCGCAAAGAAAGCCGGTATCAATCTTGGTGTTGCATACGAGGCGATCCGCGTTTCTTCAGGTAATTCATTCGTCCACGAAACCGAAGGCCAGCTTATTTTAAACGGCAGCTATAACATCAACTTCACGATGGATCACGAAGTTAAGGATTTAACTTTGTTTGATGAATTAGGCAAAAGCCTCGACGTGCCACTGGAATTATCACCGTTGTGTGTTGAAATTATGCGTGATGGTTTGAAACGCTATGGTCCACGGGTATGGTCGTCCATGGTGGTGAAAAGGCTGGAAGATGATTGCGGCGAAGACCTGCGTGCACCCGGCTTCCCAGAATATTTGACTGACCATGAGCCAGAGCAACAAGGCACGGAAGTGCTGACTCGCCTTAGCAAATAGTTTGTTAAGGACACGATTTTTGTCCTAAAAATCAATGTTTCGGAAGCGAAGTCAATCTAAAGATTGACCCGCTTCCAACTATTTATGAACTACCCAATTATGTACTGCGATTAATTAGCCCAGCAACAACATAATCACCGCGCACAATACAAAAACAACTGCAAAAATATCTTCCATTTTCCCCTTACCTAAAAGCTAAATAAAATAAATACCCGGCTAACCTATTACGATTGTGACACATGAACCTCAACCGCCCACGGTGAAATGTGTTGCCGACGCGCAAATCGCTCCACCATGCCGACAATGGCATAGTGATTATTAACAACTACCGCGTGTTCCCGCGCACCCGTATTTGAATTAGTCAAATCGATTTCCACATCTATGGAGCTATTACGAGTAGCGATTTCAAAGTTACGAAAGTTTTCTAACATATTGCACCCCCCAGTGCGATCCATTAACCCATTTAAACAGATCTACATCGATCAGATCGACGAGACCATACCTTGTTACAGTCGGGATTAGATACTTGAGCATAACGGTACCCCACCAACAATGCTGCGAAGTAAGACACACGGTGTAACCGCATGTTGTGCGACACCCCAAATGACGCTACGATTTGAATTATACCGTACATCAGCTCTCAGGCCCAGAATTTTCAGACAAATAATTCTCGCTCCGCCGACGCTTCCCTCTAATGTGAACTATTATCTGTAATCTATTGCTAACCATAGAGAATTAAACGCTCAAAGATTGATTCGACTTGAAAATCGAACAACCTAAAACAGCCCAATATGTTAAGTAATAGTTACACCGACCCACGATTGACCGCCGTTTATGATCCACTAAATCCTGGTCGACAGGATATTGATTTCTATCTTGCGGTTGCAGGCGACCAACCTATGGTCGTCCTGGATGTGGGTTGTGGTACCGGACGTCTAGCCTGTGAATTTGCGGCTAGAGGTCATCAAATGACAGGCGCCGATCCTGCGCTAGCAATGTTAGATGTCGCGCGCAACCGTGTGGGAGGTAACAATGTGACTTGGGTTAACTCAAGCGCAGTCGATTTGTCACTCGATACGCGTTTTGATCTGATCATCATGACTGGGCACGCGTTTCAAGTAATATTGGAAGACACGGAAATCCTGTCGGCTTTACGCAATCTTCACTCTCACCTGGCACCCGGTGGTCGTTTAGCTTTCGAGACGCGTAACCCGGCAGTACGCGAATGGGACAAGTGGACGCCTGAACAAACACGTGAAGTCGTTAGAGTTCCCGATATCGGCGATGTTCAAGTCCACAACGATATAAGCGCCGAACAAGGCCAGTTAGTGACCTACGAAACTCACTTTAAATTCGCCGACGATGACATCGTAGTCACCTACGATACGCTGCGCTTTTTATCCGCTAGCGAAGTCGCTAAATTTCTTGATGATGCGGGATTCAGGCATATTGAGTGGCTCGGAAACTGGGACGAGTCCGAGTTAGCAGCAACCAATCCGGAGATTATTGTAATCGCGGACTAGTTATCTCTAATACACACCATTAGAAATATACCACTATTATTCGAGTGCTAAAATCAACTAGGATAAAGCGAAACTACTAAACGGGATCTATCGCATGTCTGGTTATAGGATTGTACGTGGTTCGGCG
>Ga0224508_10000964_pt1 | contig 26572 bp, 20 predicted proteins | sample SF_Jan12_sed_USG_4_FD_170157 | JGI IMG/M metagenome (GOLD analysis project Ga0224508, IMG submission 170157) | Sediment microbial communities from San Francisco Bay, California, United States - SF_Jan12_sed_USGS_21 | ecosystem: Environmental > Aquatic > Marine > Sediment | place: USA... | reverse complement strand
GTCGATGTTTCTCCAGCTCCGGATTTTGGTGGCAATACCCCAGCTCTTGGTTTTGTCGATGTTTCTCCAGCTCCGGATTTTGGTGGCAATACCCCAGCTCTTGGTTTTGTCGATGTTTCTCCAGCTCCGGATTTTGGTGGCAATACCCCAGCTCTTGGTTTTGTCGATGTTTCTCCAGCTCTTGGTTTTGTCGGCTGTTTTTCTTTTTCTTCCTTTTCAGAAATTGAAACACGAGGTTTGACAAAATTTGTTGGAATATCTACTGAAGGAATGGCCCACCACCGTAGTCTTACGTCAGTCTGTGTTTTTTTCTGGAATATATCCCAGAGATTATCGAGGTTATCAGTTGCAAAAACTACAAAGAGCCCATCTTCATTAGTGGTTACTGCAATTTGTTTTGTCTTTAAGTTGGAAAATGCTAGTTGGGACCAGGAGGATTTGTTAAACTTGGGATATTTTATTGAGCGATCTATGTGCGGTAAATTGGATGCTAATTCGGGTGAAGTCCCAATAAGATTAGAACGTCCATATAACATATGGTCAGATAATGTTTGTCGAGTATGCCAAACATCATCACCAATTATTACAAAAACTTCAAGGTAGCCATGTTCATTATGGGTTAAGGCAATTTGTTTTGTCTTTGGGTTGGGAGACAATAAAGGGGACCAAGGGGACCAATCAGCATTAGGTCCATATTGTCTTATGCTCCAAACGGCGTCGTCTTCACTTATTGCATAAACTTCAAGGCGGTTATCAGTTTTGTTTTTGCCTACGGTAACTTGTTTGACATTTATTCCATCAAAAGTATTCCAATCAGTCCAGCTATTTTTGTTTGGTTCAATTTGAGAAACATGATAAAGAGATGTTGTTTCTGTATAATTAAATTGAATAGGGCTAGTTGGATCAATGGGGCCAATATTACTTGGACCTATTGGAAATGGTGACTCTGAAATTTCTCTAAATGAATCAGATAGGGTGGGATGTGTATGTTCATGTGTTATAATTGGTTTTAAAGGTACAGCAAAAACTTCAAGGTGGCCATTGGCATTTTTGTCAACTTTGATTTGTTTTATTTCTAGTTTGGGTAGTGATTCTAATTCACCCCAAATACCGTTAGGAGTTTTTTGCTGAATACAATATGGCAGATCATCATCCTTGCCAATGCCTAAAACTGCAATACTGCCATCATCGTTTTTGTCAACTTCTATTTGCTTAAATGTGCCTTTAACTTCCACCCATTCAGACCAAGTATTATCAATGTTTTTTGATTTGTGCCATAAAACACTATCATCAGTTATTGCAAAAATTTCAAGGCGACCATCTTTATTGTTGGTTTCGGCAATTTGTTTTATTTTTTGTGTAGTACCAGGAAATGATATTTGGGACCATCCTTCCCATGCATCAAGACCAGCTACGGTTTGTAAGTTATGCCAAAAAAAACCGTCATCTGACCCTATGGCAAAAATTTCAAGGCGACCATCAGGGTTGGTACCGATCACCATGTCTTGGACTTTTTTATTATGGCTTTTACATTCACTCCAAAAATATTTTGATGATTTTTTTCTATGATTTACCAAAAGTACGTAAAATTTTTCTTTATCAATTTGAATGGGTTTAAAGAAAATAGGTGTTCTCTCAGAATTCTTATTTGTCAATAAATCCCTCAATTCTGACTCTTTTGGCAAGTCCAAAGTATTGGCAGGATCTGCTAATGTTATTCCATATTCTTTATTTAGAAGCGACAATAAATTGAAATCGCCAATCTGCATAACACGTTCTTTTATGTACACATCTACTGGTTCTACATTTGTTTCACCAAGCATGATTACTGGAGGTGCTGAGCTTGTGGATTTTTCTATATCGTGGTAAATTGGGCCAATAATTTTGTACGTTTCAGCAGAAATCTCCTCTGAAATTAGTCCGCTGTGTACTTTAAGTCCGACTGGGGATTCATTAAAATCTATTTGTGCATTGAAAAGGATTGGAAGGTGGATTTGCTCACCATCAACGTCAATCATGGATGCTTTAACTTGTTGATGAGGTTTCAAATGATCAAGCTGCCAGTAACATCGAGCAATGCCATTTTCATTGGTTAGTATTTCTTGCGATTCTATTCTATTTCCAATTGGATATTCACGATCTGGTTTTTTCGTGAATAATGAGCCATTTCCTTCTGTTACTTTAAACTGAACTTTTATGCCTGCCAGAGGTTTTTTGCCTCTTGTGACTCCCACTGTGATAGGTGAATGTAAAATTCTTCTAGGTCCTGCTTTTTGTGCATCTCCCCCAACATATTGAAGAGTGAGAATATCAGAAATGTTAGGAAAGATGCTGCGAAGATCAACACTTGACTCAAAATCATTTTTTTTGCTACTGTAATCAAGTAGTGCAAGAGGAGCAAAATTATGCTCTATTCCTTCTGGTAGGAGAGAGACTGGGACATTCTTCTTTGTTGGCCATTCCACATCTCCTGTATTAGTTCGTGCTGGAATAAGCCAGTAATCCCCTGTCTTATAATATCCCGTTTCAGAAAACTTGATCTCAATACCGTCTTCCAGATGAATATAGCCATCATTATTTGACGGAACATTCACATCAAATTTTTTGCCTACCTTGGAGTCCCACCTTCTAATTTTTGGATGATATCTTGGAGAGTCGCTATCTTCTATAGAATTTCCAATTATTGATTTTCTGTCATATTCCAGAACGCTGTTTTCCCCAGTTCCCTCTTTAATATTTACAAGAGTTCCAGGCTCTGCCCACAGATCATATCTGTCATCAGTAATTTCTACCCAATGCCCTTTAAAGTCATCTATGATGTCTTTGCCGACACTTTCTATGTACAATTTGCCGCTTTGAATTTTTGTAATATTTGCTACAAGCGAAGCATTATCCTTTGAGAATTTGAATGTGGCTCCCCCATCACCGGCCTTGCCGGCTTTGTGTATTTCAACTCGATAAAGACGATTTTGTAAGCTTCTATACCCTGCTTTTGGAGGTAGCATACAGAATTCGTCTTTACTGGTCATATCTGTTTCAGGTCGTTTTGAGCGTGCACAAAGAGTACCAGACTGGGCAGGTCTTAGAAGATCATATATTGAAGAGAGAATTCCTTCCGTAGTCCCAGGTAGTTGTGCAAGGAGAGATTTCTTCTTTTCTAGGTAATCTTCATCAATCCTTTGTAATCTGACCTGCCACTCTATCTTTGATCGAGTTGTAGTATCTGCACCTCCAAGCGCAGATTCCAAAATATGTGGATCATCTAAAGCAGTGATATGCCTTTCCCAGACATCTAGATATGCCAAGTATCTTCCATCACTCATTTTATTTGGGACAGAATCATGGTTGCCTGACGGGTGAGGAATCTGATCTCTGCCATCAACGTCTCGAGGATTTTCAGCTAACCAACCATTTACATAGTAACGGCCTTCTCCAATTTGATATGTATTTTTATGTATAGTTATACGAAAACCATCATTTTCACTTGATGTGCCACTTTTTCCTATAATATCACGCAGAGTTGTTGCGTCATAATATGCTTGAATATCAGCCTGTTCATTCCAATCTGCATCTACCTGTACTCTTCCCTGCTGCATCCTGACTTTTCTATAATGTTTATTTTTTCTGAATGTGGAACGACTAACATCATCTTTCATTGTTATTCATCTTCTCCTTTCAAGTAACAAAGAATATGCCGGCTTCCATTCCAGAACGGAGATAGTTATCCAGAGACAACTTAAAGTTATTGATGCGAGAAGCCTGATGAAGGTGATTGAAAACGCCTATCTCTTCTCTATTGTCTGCACCCTCAGAGATTTCTTTTGGAGTGTTAGCATCCAGTTGCGCATAGGCGGGATCTCCGTATCTTTTAGATACAAATACTGGAGTAATTTTGTTGGATGATAAAGATTTTGAGGATTTTGTGTAATTGAGTGAGTCAGATATACATTTGTATTGTTTTGGCATCTTAGATGTTTTTGGAAAATAAGAGAATTTTACTATTCCTTGCTGGCTGCGTTGCACGTGTACTTTATCAGTAAAGATGGTATTGCGAGCCAGATTTATCAATTGTACATTTACGTTGCCAAAAACCGTGGCATTTTCTATACTCAGATTATGGCAAGATATTGCGCGGTTTGTTTTATTGTCATCAGCTTTGCTGCCATTATTATCAAGTGGATCAATACTTTTGCCGTCAACAATGCTATCTGTAATGTTGAGACTAGCCTCGGAGTTAAGCAAGTCTATTCTTCCAACAATGCTGTGATCAATAGTTATTTGTAAACGATTGTTACCATTTTTTAATTCTAAACTTTTTTGGCCAGAATTATTCTTGGGAACAAGAGTACAATTACGAATAGTTACTTCGTCTAGGTAGTCGCCTTTATCTATAACAATAAGACATTCAAGGTTTTTAGATTTGCCAAGTTCTGTAATCAGCAGTCCATCTATTATTATTTTGGATTCTTTGCTAGCGCTTTTGCTTTTTTTGGTACTGCTACTGATTTTCAAGGGATTGTTTAGCTTTAGTACCGGTCTTTGTCCTTCTTTGGAACGTATCTGCAGTATTGTTCCAGGTTTTAATTCCAAGTCACCTTCAATAGGCTCATCATACACTTCGCTATCCATAATTTCAAAAACAGCACTTGTTGTATCATTACCACCGTCATCATCATGTTTCCATTTGGCAACAGCATCACCTATAGTAGAAAATACATTCTTTTGATCTTCCTCCCCAGATTCTGGATTCTCTATGAGAGAAGGGTTTGATAACATCAACTTTTCTTTGATTTTTTTGTTTTTGATTATGTAATACTGATTAGCATTATGAGTGCCATGATTATGCTTTTCAGGATCATTACTGGTGTCGTCTTTTCTTTTAAAGGGAACACTGCCAACCTGACTGCTAAAACCATAGTAATGATCTACATGCACTTTTGTCGGATTCATTCCCTTTGGAAATAGTATTCTGCCAAGAACAGGATCCAAGGCAACTTTTCCTGTACGTGGGCGATTCTTCCATCCAGTTAGATTAGATACAATGACATTACCAATATGTATTGCAGAACCATCAATCTTGATACTGATAGACCTATCGTCACCATAATAGAATTTCAGATTATTTTTCAGCTCTCGTCTTCGAATAGAACTGGGAAGATTCATCTCCTCAGCGATATGATACACTTCTTTCTCCGTAATAGGACTGTTGTAGAGTTGCATATCATAACCTAAAGGATTAAAGCTGAACTTGCCATTTCCATGATCAAAGGCAGGAGAATCCGATACAGGGAATGTCTGCAGGCGCCAAAAGAACAATCCAATGTTGGGAATGTTATATCTGCCTGTTCTGTTTGCGATATGCCTAATGTCTACGTTATGTGTAATAGTCTCAAATGGGGAATCAATCAACTCTAATTTGTCTGTTTTTTTCATGTCAACTGTTTTGTTTTCATTTAGGTGGTTAAGATTCTGGGTTGTTTGCAATAGTTTAAAAAATTCTACAGCCCTTACATTCCAATCTGTTATATCGTGTGCTAATTGTTCTAACATTGCCAGCGTTCCTTTGCGACGTACGTGACTGATGTTGTTTGAGACCCATGCCCGTTGACTAAAATTAGCATGGTCTGTAATCTTTGGCCCTTTTACTCCTATCAGGTCACCAATATACGGGACAACCCACTGTTTGCACGTCTCAATGAACCAATTGCTATAAAGTTCCTCCATGTCATTTTCCAGAATTTCAATCTGCTCTGAGATGGTTTCAAGTAAAGCTGCCAAAGGCTTGTCGGAATTCTCTTCATCTCTTTGACGGTATATGGCAGGAAGAAGATTGTAGAGTTTTTCACTCATTGGTAGCAGTCATCTCCGTTAGGCTTACCCCTGTGTCATCAGGATTAATGATCACAAGATCGTATAGCGTTTTCGTATCATTACTAAATTTACCCTGTGCTGAAGTAATTTTGTAATTTAGTGGAATTTCATAGGCGGGAGATTCTTTTTCTTCATTTACGACATACAACTTGTCAATGTCAACTGCAACCACACCATCGACTTGCTGTATAACGGTCATTATTTCGCTTAGCGTGACATCTTGTCCAAATTGTCTATTTTCAAAAGAAAACTTGTTACGTAGTTGCTCTTCAACATTAGGTCTTACTTTTTCAAATTCTCTGTCATTTTGGACAAGAATTTTTGCTTCTAGATTGAATAACTTTTGGTTAAATTGTTGCAGGCTAAATTGTTGCATTGGATCCTTTGCCTTGTTAATCGCACCTTGCAGACTTGTATAAAGGAGATCCACACAGGTTACATTTTCTCCATTGCCGCCTGCAATAGTAATGTGAACCATTCTGGTTTTTCCGTTCCAGCCACCTGTTGCCAGTGCCTTTCCGATTCCATCAAAGGCCATGGCAAAGTACTCAAAGTCTTTCAGAGAGACAATACGTCCCATCGTCAACATTTGTATAGGCGCGTTATTTCTTGCCTGTTCTAGAACCTCTGGGTCTGTACCACCAGTAGAAGATACAGGGTTTGTTACGCTACGTACTCCAAGTGGTCTGCTTAACAATAGTCGGAGCTGCTCAGCTTTTACCATACCGTTTTTTCCAATGCCAATCCTGTATGACGCACGTATATTTTCAAGGCCATGAGATGGACGCATGCCTTTTTTCCCGTCTCCAAAAATTACAGTTGTCTTGCCATCATCATCCAATCTTGTAATATAGGAATTATTCCCAGGTCCAAGTTCAAAAAGGTTGGGAGATTCTTTCCACAGTATATCGCTTGCCCGTATCTCAAGTGTACTTGTTGCTTTATCGTCTCCAGTTAGAGCATAAGTAAGAGGATTTCCCTTTAAGGTGAATTGTTGCAGTGGGCTTGAGGGATCACCACTGCCAAGAACCTCCTCTTTTGTCTCCCCATGGGTTGCTTTTGCTATATTGAAATTAAATGTAACAGTATCCCTTTTGTAGTTGTTTGATATTTCTGTAAAAGTTATTCTGGTAAAGTTATCAGACTCGGAGTTTTCCACAGTTTCTATTTTAGATATTTGGGTGATCTCACTTTTTGTTTTTCCTTTGTAAACGCCTTCCAGTATTTCACCTGTGATTGATGCCAACTGGTATTCTTTAAGGCCGTCTACTTTACGTTCTAAATCAATGACCTTGTTTTCATTGTTTACTGGAACTTCGATGGGTGTTTCTGATAGTTCTAAAAGGTCACTTTCTGCAAAGGCTGTAGTTTCACGTAGTTGGAATTGATCCAGATTGGTTGAATGATCTAAATTTAATCGAGTTACTTTTTGATTTAATGTAAAATCAGTCATTGAAACGTCGCCAGTTTCAGAAATCTGGTAAGCCTCATATCTTTCCTGATCTTGTAGCACTAGCCAGCTATTCGGTAAGACACGGGAGTAGACATTATCAAGATAGATGAATTTATCGTTGTTTTCTTCTTTTTCCTGAGAAAAAGTTCCTATGGTTTTGCCTTCCCAATCTGGAGGAAGTAGATGAAATGTTCTTGTAAGGGTTCGGTAGTGATATAGAGGCACATCATCTTCAGGACCTGTAGGGAAAAATACACCTCCGTTAGTATCTGTATTTGAAACTACATCTCCTTCCCTTATTCTGGAAAAATTTTGGTCTATTTCTATTGGTTTACGCGATTTCATCTTTGTCTCTCCTACAACTATGTCTTATAAGCATCCTCGATTTCATATTGATCTCCACTTTTATCATCAACAAAGACATCTATACTGGATTCCAATTTTTCTGCAACGACCTTGCCATTTTTTTTAAGATGATCATCTACAACTTCATAAATATCTCCAGTTACATTGTTTTCAAATTTGTCCGATTCTGTTTCTGTTGCAACATCTTCAGTTTCAGTTTTATCACTAATTTGCAAAAGCATTTTTTTGTTCCAAATAGGTGCATTGTATCCAAATAAGCTAGTTTGAAGTCTAAATGCATAAACTGAAAAATCATAGTCAGTATTATCAAGATCATTCAAAAGCATATCTTCTTCTGCTGATAGACCAGAGTTTTGTTCTATAACTTCAACATGTGTAGACTGGGAACTGGGATCTATTTTGACACTCGTAATTTTCTTAAAAATTCTATCTACTACATTACCAGAGTTTTTATCAGATACGACAATCAGTAATCCATCACCAGTTGTTAGTCTTGTAGCGGTTCCGCGAAAGACAAATTTTTTTGAACTGCCAGTTAATGGTTGAGTTTGAGTTAGTTTAGGTCTGACTGAGTTCCAATCGGAATTTGCTTCAATTTTCTCTACAGTCTCATAGATTTGAGGCATTTCTCCCTGTCCAGGAATACTTTGCACTTTGGTACCAACATCAATGATGGATTTTTGTACACTTCCTGGAACATCATCTAATGTAAAGGCAAGAGATGCATTTGCAGCTGTTCCTTTTCCTAGTTCACGGCTTATCATTCTTGATAGCTCTAAAATCGATCTCCGCTCATTTGCAGTTCGCAAAAATCCTTCATTAGCAATTCTTTCTTGATAAAATGCCAACACATCAGCAATTGTTGCCCAAGAATCAATCAGGGCTACAGCAAGGTCATCATCCGAATTTACAATATCTTTGAAAGCAGGTTTAGAGATGAGATCGTAGTACATTGATGCTTTAAACTGACCATGTGTTCCAACTCTGTATTTTATTGATGAAAGGCCAGGGGGGTTGTATATTCTGATGGGAGTTATCCTTGCAGTTTTGCCATACTTTCCAGAATCATCATAGTCAAGTTCTGTATCAGATTTAGTTTCTGTTGCTGCCATATTATCATAAACCTCCTTCTATTTCAAATCGAATTTTTCCGTTTTCAAGAAAGTTAGGGTCATTATCAAGTCTAGCAATCTCAAAGGGAGATATTTTTATGAGACCATCTTCAAGCTCGTTGTTTTCCAGCTCTCCCAATCGTTGAAAGCGCTTAATGATAACAGAGGAGACTCCCTCAATATTCATGGCAGCTTCGTATAGCTGACTCAGAAATACAGATTGCCCAAAGATAAAGTTGTCAGGATGAAAGAAGCCTTTTTCCCCGTCTTCAAGAATGCCGCTACTAAAAATTCCTAGTTTCTGTCTTATTTGTTCACGAAAATAATTTGGTGCCATATAAATATGCATGGCAATATCTAATGGGACGTATTTGGGTTGATCGATCTTTATGTCATGACCTGCAAGACGGTACCGGTCAAGATATTCTTTGATTTTAGTTTTAAAGTCATCATCTACTATCAGTCCTCCCTTTCTGTCAACTACAACGTGGATAGTATGCCAGGAGCCGGTCCATTTTATTGTGGCATTGGCTTTTTGAACTTCGGGATGACTTTCAAGTAACTCAATGTAATCATCTTCAGTTACTGCCCTTTCTTGTTTTAGAAATGCATAGGGCGCGTACTGTCTTATTTGTTCTATAGATTCTGGTTCCTCTCCACCGCTAGCCTGAATTGGGTTGTGTACTTTTTTTATTAGATCCTCAAATGGCATGATGTCCTTGTCTACTACTATTCGTGTTATTGTGTGTGCACCAACATTTCCTTTTTTACCATTACCCACGCGATACACGGCATAAAAGGGGTTTGAGATGTCTTTGGAACTTTTAATTGGAATGTTTCCCCCATCTGTATCTACATCCCCAAATCTTACATGGACAGTTCCATCGTTGTCTATCTCAACTACGAATTCGTAAGCAAACTTGTCACTTGAGAGGAGATCAGGTACAGGATGCCACCACTCTCCATCTCCGTATATTTTTACTTGGGGCAAAGAGTCCCTGCCATTAAAATTAAGAGCAGACCATGCAGTAGATTCTTTCTCATCTGGTATGTCAAATGGACATGCAAATGTCAAAGGTTTTTTTGATAGATGGGGCCTGAATTTTCCCTGTATGGGAACATCGCCAAGAAACTCAGTTGCCCTAATTGCTTTTTCCTTGGAGTAACTACTACTACCAAGGGAGGATAGTTCTCGAAGTATCGTATTTCCATGGTCTGCAAGAACTATATTTCCACGTGCAACCCCAATTCTGAGTTTTTCTGATTTGTTGTTTTCATAGTCTGGGTCTTGGCCTGACTTTTCCCAGAGACACAGGTCAAATGGCAATGCATCTCCTTCATTCCAAGTTACTTCTACTACCTCAGTGCCATTTAGGTTATCAACCCTTGTCCTTACAGAAGTGAGACGCACTGTATGTCTATGTGAAGGGTCTCTATCGGCACGTCTCCACGTGATTGGAGAGCGGACTTCTTCGAAGATCAGTATGTGGCCTACCTCCAAATCTAGTTTATTTTTTTTATGATTGTCACCGGCATATAACGTTGCAGAAGTTGCTCCTTTTTTCAGATAACATTGTGAGTCGCCCCACGTGTAAAAGTATATTTCGTTATGAGATTCACATAATTTTACAGCATGCATTGTCTCAAATACCTCAGGCTTTTCCTCAACAAGGACACTGTCGAGATCATCAAGTTTAACTAGTATATTATTATCCAAACTGCCAGTTAGTAGCTTTGTGCCTTTTTTGATCTCGATTTTTTTAGAATCATTATTTTTGTTATTGCTACCAGGCTTTTTATTTTTTCTATCAATTACCTCTATGCATACTAAAGCACGGGCGTTGCATCCTTCATAAACAAAATAATCAAGAAGCCTAGCATGACGTCTAATTGACACTCTCTTACGTGCAGTACCCAGGTAGGCCTCAGTGGCAACGGCATCCTGATAATAACTTAGTTGATCACCCACGTGTGCTAACATCTCAACTAGTGCAATTCCCATGTCTGCAGGATTTCGTTCCTTCCAGTCAGGATTAATTACAGAAAGTCTGTCAAGCAATAGTCTTTGAAAACTGGCATAGTCTTTTGCCATATAGTCAATAACAGGTCCAGGAAATGTTTTTGTCATGAGGTTTTGCTTGTCATCATCGTAATCTCCACCAGACAGATAATCAAAATCATCAGTACAACCAGCCCTAAAGGAAAAATCAATCTTGGAGAGCAACATGTCAAAATTTTCTGGAGGCATATCATAGTTGTTTGATTTGACAAGACGCAACGTATAGGTTGAAGAATCTCCAATTTGATCAGGACAAATTACGAGTATCTTGTTTTTTTCTTTGCCTGCAAAATCTTTTATGACTTTTTGTTCATGTTCTGTTGTAGCAAGCTCTTTGGCTTGTTTTGCCTTATTTTTTAGCAGTATGTCTGCACGTCGGGCCCACCTTGCTTGTATATTTTTTATACGAATGCCTCCATCTATTACTATATTTTTTTCATCAAAAGTGTCACCAATTTTCTTAAAACACTTTACCAAGAGAAGAATACTGTGATTAAAATCAGTAGATTTTACAAATACCTCAAGATAGTCTATGCCGTTTATGGTTTTTGATTCTTTTACTGCAAGTCGTCTCTCATCGGTTCCACATTGTAGATAGGTCATAATATTATTGTGCCTCCCGACTAAATTGTGCGGTATGTCTTTCCATGTCCTTTTTTACTATATATTGTACTGTCACACGTAACTTGGAGTCAGTATTGTTTATTGTCACAGATTCAACATGTATTAGATTGCCAAGCCATCTCTGAAGGGCACCCTGGACTAGGAATTGAGTTGCAGTTACAAGCTCATCGCTGTTTGGTGAGAAGACAAGTTGATTTATTCCACATCCAAATTCTGGTCTGTTTACTCTTTCGCCAGGTGATGTAAACAATACCTGCTCTACTAGCTGGTGTATGTGCTGGTTCTCATCAACAGTTGCAACCCTGCCACTTTTGTCAATTTTAAATGGATAATTGTACTGCATTGTTTATTGCCTCAAGTTCCTTTTACTCTAAGTTGGGTTACTGTTACGGTTGGTGGGCCCTGAGGGATCTGTTCTGAACTTTGACATAATCCAGTACTGCTCTGCAAAATAACTGGTTGACCGTTAACAAAGACTCGCACAGCTGGGACCAACCATTTTGCCATAACACAGGGTTGGGATTTATTTCCAACTGTAAAAACGCAGCCAGCAATTGTGAATGTATCGGACTGGGTAACTATTGGTTGCCCAGATACAAGTACCCTGCTGTTTGAAGTTATAGCAGTTACAGAGCCTGTATGGGGACAGATAATAGTTGCACCCACATGCACTATGTATCCAGGCATTAAATGATCTCCTTGTTGTAATCAAAGTAATTCAATGTCATATGGTTAATATCTGAAATTATTATTTTCACAATGATTTTATCTAAAACATGAGACATGTCACTTCAATAAATTACAGTACTACTAACTATTAACAATTATTCTGGTGTAATGCAGAAATAAGTTTTCTGTGATGTTTTATTTTCAAGAATACACATTGATGTGAAAAATGGGAGACAGAAATTACCTACACACCAAAATAAAAAAAGAAATTAAATTCTGAGTTGATTCTTTTCTCTCTTTCTTTTCTGTCTATCAAGAGCCAGTCATTGGTTGACTATATGCCATATTGATACATTAGTTCACTGGCTGCGGTATCACTCCGCTTTGTAGTAGAGTAAAAGATATCTGCGTCTGGATACTCGTGGCTCAAAAGTGGACCACAACGGCCGTGGCATGGAATCCGCTCAGAATACAGTTGCTCCAGAACTACGTGATTCGTCTTCCTCAACTCTCTAATTTGTGAATGAATCCACTCCTCTGAGTGTGCAGAACTAGGAAAACTACCCGAGTCCAGATATTCTATCTTGCCGTTAACTCGAACCCTAGCGGTAGCAACATTGTATCTCTTGAAAGCTTGGTACGATACCCCTACCTGCGTGGCACGGACATCTCGTGCGAGGCTCAAAAGTGGTTGTGGGTCTATGCCTGAGCTTCCACGTAAACGGGCAGCACGAGGTATTTTCATTGTAGCAAGGATCTGTCTGGATCTTTCTATAGCTGTCTCGATGGTCTCTCCTTTTTTTGTTATTGATCCTTCTTCAGATACCACAGTTTTTGATTTAGTGCTCCCTGCATGTTTTTTGGTAGTAGGTTCTCTAGTTCCTTTTCCTCCAGGTTTTCTTTCTGGAGAATAAAGCTCCTCTACAGTAGTTGGTGTCGTTCTTCCAGGTGGTCTTCCTTCCGCCATCATAACTGGCTGTTGTGGTATTTTGCCTGGTCCACCAGCTGGTGCTAATGCCGGTTCACCTAGTAAATCATCTCCAATACCTCTGGTTATATCTAAAAATTCATCATAGAGCCTAATCAAATCATCAATCAATGTCCTAGAACTATCTACTACAGAGTCCCTCATGCTGATCAGTATTTTCCGTAGACCAACTGTGGCTTCTTTTATCAATCCAAAAGTTTGTTTGGCTCCTAATGCTGCACGCCCACCCTTTAGCGCAGTAGATAGCTTTGTAAGAACATTACCAATCCCAGCTGTTGCAAAGCCCAGCATGACTTCGAAAAGAATCATTCCTACTACAAACCCTATCTTTTCACCAAATTCTTTCCATGGAAGTTCAAAGAATTTTAATACAGAAGATGAAAATTTACGGCCCCCATGACGTACCTTTTCTAGAGCTGCATCAGATACATTCTCAGTTATTTTTATAACCATATTTATCGTTGTTTGAGGGTCTTTCAAAACTTTGGATATGATAGGATCTAGCTCTGTTGATTGTTGCGATATCTTGTTCCAAATAGATACCACTCGATCTGCTACCTTGTCATAGTTTTTATAAATGTACAATTCCTTTTTTAAAAGCCACCAATATATTCTAGGCCCAAGTGTTAGGCCCATAATTAACATATCCCGTAAATCTTTTGCAGATTTCTTTATTCCTTCATAAATACCAAAACCAAAACCTGCATAGAGAGAGAACATAGCGAAAGGATCTTTAGATAATGAATTGAAACGAACAGAAATGTCTGAAATACGTGCTTTAGATTCTTTGGTAATCAAACCTTCTACAAATCCACGAATAAACTCACGTACCAGTGGCGATTCTATATCAGGCATACCAATCTCTGTAGTTTGGTTCTCTAGTTTGCTGTCAGATAATTCAAGTGCTCTATCGGATTCAGAGCGTTGAATAATCCTATTGCCATGAATTAATTTTATCTTAGGTTGTTTGGTGTTTGTTATAATTTGAGTAGATGAGTCTACTTGTGGCGGATTATCATTTAAACTTGCATTATTCTGTTGAATAAGATGTGTTAGCTCATGAGCTATCAATTTTTTATCTGAAACAGATTCTCCATATCCAAGAAATATGTTGTTCTCAAGAGCAAATGCTCTGGCATTGACCACAGATGCCAAATCCTTGGATTTTGAATCATCGTGAATTTTTACATTAGAAAAATCGTATCCAAACCTTTGTTCCATAAATGATTTTGTGGAAGAATCAAGTGGTTTGCCTCCACTATTTTGTTTGTTATTAATTTCATTGACCACACCAGATGATGCTTCTAAACCACTAAGATCAGGTGATGATAATGATTGTGATTTTCTACTAATCTTTAATTTGTCTTTTTCTTCTCCATCTGATTCTTTCATTTGACAGTTAGAACATTTTTGGTGTAGATGTGATTCTTTGTATGATGAATTTAGATCAGAATCAGAAACTGGCATTTGTAGTATTTGATCAGCTACTCGATCTGCCTCTTTCTCGTATCTGTCTCCAGGCTGGCTAATCTTTAGTTTTGTCTGAATATTACTATTGTTAAGAATGGAAATATTGCTAAAATTAAATCCTGATAAAGAACTATGAGATGGGATACTAGCATATTGATTAACTGGACTTTCCTGCATTTGATCTGTCAAGAATTGTTGTTCATGTAAATGAGAACTTGTCGGTTGTTGGTGATTTTTATCAACAAATGTAGTATCAGAGTTTTTTTGTTGTTTTGGTGTTGTTTTAAAAGTTCTCAAAATCACATTAAATTGATATGAGAATAAATAAAGATTTTTGATTTCATTTTTGCCAATATCAATTTTATCACCTTCTGAAATTCCCTTGTATGCATCCTCATCAATTTCAATTGACTAGAGACCTGGTAATGTCATGAATAAAACAGACTCTTTGGAGATGCTCAATTTACTCGGCCTACTATCCTCCCAAGGAATCATAATTGTAGGTGATTTTCTTAGAGATTCATTTTACGAAACCTGAAAAATGATTAACCTGCAATTACCTCATTTTTTATATTTTATTGGATATTCTATTCTAAAAATAATTGAATTGTAACAAAAAAATAAACTTGAAATAAAAAATAGGAATGTTGTAAGCGTTTCAATCGATTCGCTTTTATACTTAAATATACTGTAGTATACTAAAGTATACCATGGAACAAAGTACGATAAAACTTTCTAAAAAGATCAAAAACGATCTCAGAAAACAGATGAATCATCCTGGAGAAACCTATGAAACGGTAATTGCCAGACTCTTAAAAATTACTCAAGAAGATGATGTGCTAAGTCCGTCCATAATCAAAAATATTGAAGAGGGGGTAGCAGACATCAAGGCAGGACGTGTGTATACATCAGAGCAGGTCAAAAAGAGGCTGGGGCTAAAGTGAGTTGGCATGGCAAGTTATCTGGTCGGAGAAATCTGTAAAGCAGTTAGAAAAAATTGACAAGAAAAATGCACAACGGATTTATGATGATGTTTTGGATTGTGCTCAAGATCCATTTAAAAACGTGACAAGACTAACCAATTCGCCATTTTACAGACTGCGTGTAGGAAATTACAGGGTCATTTTGGATTTGCAGCAAAGCAAAATGATAATCTTTGTTGTAGAAGCTGATCACAGGGGAAGAATTTACAAAAAATAATGATAAGAATATTGTACGCGTTCCAGTCGCTTTCTGCTGTTACTTAGGAAAATTATAAAAAAGGATTTGCTCTATATTGTAAGTTTGAATCTTTTATGGTATAAAATAATACCTACAACCCAAGAAAACTTAATCTTTTGTTATATCGAATTTGTCAGTAAATCATATCCATTGGATAATGTATTAGTGATTTTCAATAGTCAAAATAAATTCCCGAGTTGTTGTATTATGATTTATCGACATTGGTAATCTCATCTCCAACATAGATGTATGCAAAAAGTTCCTGATTCCCTGTAGTCTCTATAGTCATCCATCCCGTAGCACCTAATCCTTCCAAAACATACATTGACTTTACATTGCCAGTGTCTGTATCAATTACCTTGACTCTTGTTCGTTGTATGATTACTTCCTCAGAGTGAGAGAAAATCCTGATTGGTTGTTGTTTTCCGTCTTCATGAATTTTGACTAGCTGAATCTTCAATTTTTAATGTTCTCCTCTATCTGATAATCACTGGCGTAATTTTCACAATACAATTCATTTGTTAGAATCAAATCATTTTCAATTATACTAACAGAGTTAGCGTTCACATTATAGTATGTACAGACTATCTTATATGTGTATGTACAGACGATTTATATATCAGTATGTACAAACAATTTATACTGATGGACAGTACGCTTGATGAGACAGTACTCATGAAGTTAAAGAGACAGCTTAGTCGCAAGAGCAAGGACGGAAAGGAATGGCATAGATGGGATTTTACGATTCCACCCGAGGTGATAGAGAAATTGAACTGGAAGGATGGCGATGAATTTGACTGTAAGGTCGTAGGAAAAAAGCTCATAATAGAAAAAATTTTGTAAAAAGTTTGAACAATCGACCAAATATGCATTTAAACCAAATAAAATAATAATTTACAATTCTGACGTTTGATAAACTAGATTGAATATGAATTTCAAAATACCCGCAGTATTCTGTTTTCTAATTTTTGTAATAGATCTACAGTAGAATTTCTACGCAATTTTTATTTACGATATTTACCTTATTACTCTCTCATGATAGGAAATATGTTTACTCAGTTAGAATCTTGTGAACCAGTTCATCAAAATATCGTCAAAACTCACATTAATCCACACCAATCTGGAGGATATGTCTGAACTGACTGACAAGAAGATACATCAGTTAAACATACGGCTAAACCATGAGAATTTCATTTTATTAAACCAAATGTCCAAAGACACAAAACAGGGTCCCAGCACTATAGGCTCCCAGATTGTATCGCAATGGATCGAATTTTACTGTTACAAGATACACAAGGGGGATGTCATCTTCCCCAAGCAGATTCTGAAAAAAATTATCGGCATCTTGGATAAATCAAAGATTGACAAGGTATCTGAATTTATGGCAAGGCACATCATAAAGGAGATAAAACTACAGGAGGGTGACGTAACATATCCTGTCTTGTCTGATCATATCCTAAAATGGAACAAGGTAAATCACCTGCAACTAAACAGAATTAGGCAAAACAACAACAATAATCACAATGATTATTGCTCAGACATGTTTGTCTCCAAGCACAATCTTGGATGCAACTGGTCTGAACTGGAATGCAAGACATACACAAAGGCTTTTGAGATGATTGGACAAAATGTAATTTCCAGTGAATATGATGAGGATATGTTTTGCATTAAAGTAATTGCTAGAAATAATAGACATTAGTAAAACATCTCTAAATTTTTTTTAAAAAAAACTAGGCATAAATGCTAGCATCTGTAGCATTTGTAACAAATATAACTAGGGTGGTTATATGCAATTGGTACCATATTCTGTTGCATGACAAACACTCAAACAGGTAAGAAAGAAAAATTACAATCAACATTACAAGACACATGTCTATGTCAAAATAAAAAACCAGAACTTGTTACAACCGTTGAGGAAAGCGAGATTGTCTGCAGGAATTGCGGAGTAGTGTTTGGGTTTGATGATGAAGAAAACAACAACACCATTCCATACCAACACATTACAAAATCCAAGATCAACTTGTATCAAAAAAGACAAAAGGGCGGAAACCCACATGATGTAAAAAATATACTGCACATTTCTAATTTGAGAGTGGAGAAAAATAATTCTGACATTATTCCATTTGCAGATATTTGTGACAAGCTAAAATTATCTGATGCCACATCTGAGAACTGCTGGAAATCATATTGTAATTTGAATAGACAGACAAGCCAATTTACTCGAGCAAAGGCAATGTGCCTTGCCATTTATCAGACCTGCAGAGAAAATAAAATTCCATTTGATGAGGGAATAGTGCAAGGTATAGTATGTCAGAGTCTTGGAGTAAAGAACGCGCCAAAACTAAAAAATGTGATATTCAAAACAGAGCATTCTGCAAGCAATAACTGCCCTGAAAACACAGACACAAAGAGACTGTTTTATCTGAATCAGTACATTTCCCAGGCACAAAAAGAGCATGATCTAGAAGAGATTACAAATTTGCAGCATCTGGCAGTACAATACTATGAGAATTTTGTTTCAAGCCGATTAAATAAAAATGAGGAATCATACTTTATGAATAGCAATTATCATTCCAACACAACCATAAATTACAACATTTTGGCCAAAAGGGCAGTATCACTGGCAGTTCAGAGGTGCATCATTCTTTGAGTAATGAAATGATATCATCAAAAGTCACAACACTTGTAAAGATTGCAGAGATTTTATCCCCGCCAGTAATTTGTGCGGTGTCAGCTGATCCCAGCATTGAAAAGTTTGCAGAGATGGCAAAATCGTCTCCTGAATTATTGCCTGCAATAAAACTTGGAATGACAAAAGACGGTAGACTGTACGCAATTAACCATCATGATGTGATTCTGGGATGCAAGCGTGCAGGATCAAATGCAATAACTGAGATTTCAGCAACCATAGCAGATGACTTTGCAGGATCAACTGATATTCTAATGGCCCATGTCAGGGAAATAATAACAAATGAGCAGTTCAATCCAGTCTCACTGTATAGTGCTATTAATTACCTGGAGCAAAGAAAAAGTCTTGACAAAAAGCAGATTTTAAAACTGTTATGGCTCCATGACACTCCTTATGAGAAATTGATTTTGTCAAATTCCAACAGTTTCATCTCGTCGCAATCAATTGATGCGTTGCAAAATATGATGGACCGACTATCCGAGAAGACAAACATTGTAACAAGTCAGTTAACCATACCATTGTACATACTAGCAAAGATATCCAAAATACAAGAGCAAAAAGAACAGTTGCAGCTAATATCAGAGATTCACATCAACATGACAAATATGACTGGTTCCAAGCTTGCATGGATCACACCTGAGCAGATTGACTATATGATACGATACAACAGACAAGAGGCAACACATGAGGAAAACAATAGGGAAAAATCAGTTGTTGCCATACCCACTGACATTAAAAATGTGACAGAATCAAGGGTCGTGAAGAAGCAAGAGCAAGTAGAGTCTCAAGATATCGATGGGGAAACCGAACTGATAAGAAAGACCATTCCAAACATGATAATAATCCCTGATGAAAAGACAGGCAAGCCAAGCCTGCTAGTCAACAAAAAGACAGGATCCATAGCCAAAATAGATGCAGAAGGTGATGATACTCAAGACATCATAAAGACCAGTAAAATAGATACAAAGGCACTATTTGCCATTCCACTTGACGTATCCTTACATTTACGATTGGATGACAAGGACACTTTTGCAACAACTAAACACAGGAACTTTGATGACATTGCAAAATTAGAAAAGTTTCTCAAGAAGTTCTCAAACCAAACAAAAAACAGTCCAGTTAGGATATCCCTGTTTTGGAATGCTGCCTGATGATAGTGATGAATGATGGTATCTTGCCTAAATGACAATAATAAGCAAAACCACAATAACAACGATACATGTGAAGAGATAAAGCAACTATTGCTATACAAGAAAAACATTCGTGCAAACTCTACAAATGCCAGAATTCTACAAATGTTGTATCCAAATAATTCTTACACGGTAAAACAGATCACGTCACAGATAAACGACAAGCCATACCCATATGCCAAGAAACTGATTTTAGATTTACAGTCAAAGAAATTTTTGGAACACGACAATACATCACATTACAGCAGATCATACCAACTTTCCCAAATGGGGAGATGGTTTGTCATTTGCATCAAACTAGACAACATATCATTTCAATCACTGTGCATACTGGCTGCAGTGTATGATTTTACAAAGAACCATCCTGGAGGAATAAAAAATGCATTCTACATTACGTCTCACTTTAGAAGACTCTTTGATGAATCATATGATGATGAGAATGTCAGTGCGATATACACCAAAAGAAACATCTCCCACTCTATCAAGATGCTAATTGACAATGATTTTACATATTGGGCATACAGGCACATTCTAAAGATCAATCCATGCTTTTTTGAGATGTGTTGTGAAATGTATGATAAAGATTTAACATCTCTTGCAAAATGGAATCACCTCATCTCATCGCAATGCACAGACAGGTATCTTGATAATCTGAGATTTACAGAAAACCACAAGAGACTGTTTGGATTGTTAACTAAAAGTAAGGCAGCAGCAGATCCATTCCAGATAGAAAGGTCCAATTTAACTTCCTCGACTTTGAGAAGTTAGATTGGGTCTTTTGAGAATTGCGGGTTTTATCAAAATTAAAGGTATCATTTTGTGGAAATTGAAACAACTGCAATCAGGATTCTTCTTTTGGTGCTTATGCTTGGGATTGCATCAATCTTTGATGTAAAGACTAGAAAGATTCCTGATGTGGTGTGGATGATTTTTGGTGGATTAGGCACAATACTGTATGTCTTTGATGATGTGACATTTTATGAGATTCTGAGCATGGTTACTACAGGTGCAATTGCCATATTGCTATACCTGTACAAAATAACTGGAACTGGAGATGTATTTGCCATTATCAGCATGGCAGTAATTCTGCCTGTTCACTATGGATTTGTCATGGTATCAATTACAGTAATGGTGGCATCATTTTTCCTAGTTGTTCTTTTTGTGATGTCATACAATGTCTCATTGAATGCATCAGACATGATACGTACAAGGAAGATTATATTTTCAGAATTCAACGAACCAAAATACAGAAAGATTTTTGCATTTTTTGCAATACACAGAAAAAGAAAATTTGAAAGATTTGTGATTCCAGCTGAAAAATCATTATCCATTACTCCAAATACAAAATCATTTGTGTTATCGTCATCCAAAAAATCATTTGATAATTCACAAATGGAATCAAATGATACAATATTTGTGCAGAACATCCCACCGTTGATAGCATACATGTTTGGAGTTGCAGTATTTTTGCTGTTGCCTGAAATTATATCTGTGATGATATAAAATCCAGCATTCTTGTTTATCAGTAATGGCATATGGGTTAATTGTACATCATAAAATAATATCAACACAGAATCGATAAATTATATCTCACTGTACTTCAAAATACAAGGAATTGTGATCAGATATTTCATCTAGGAATTTTTGCAATGCTGGATTTGGGTTGGTCTTGTCTGGTTTTGTCAGATGTTCTTTCCATCCAGAGACACGAACGTCCGAATCACCTTCATTAATTTTATTGAATTGAAGTTGTTTACTTGCAATGACATGATCTAGCTGGCCAAAATTTACAAATTTTTTCTTGTTTTTGGTTTGGATTTTGGCCCATGTTTCATCATTGTCTTTTGACAGTATTTTCATCACGCGGTTATTTGCATTTTTTGCAAGATTGTCTATTTCATCTCCAAACAAGATGTCGTTTCCCTTTGCTCTGTAGTCAAGGCCCATGGTGTTTAGATCTCCCGTAATTATCATGTTGGCCTCCCCCTTGCCTCCTGCTATGGAATCAAGTTTTTTCTTTAACTCAAAGGCCTGCTTTAGCTGGTCATCACGTAATCCAAATCCAACAGGATCAGGAAAACTTTTGGTATGCAGAAATAGCAGAGAATAATTTTTGTCATCTATGTGAAGCGTCACCAGAGTTCCTGGCCTGAGTGTGGAGATTTTTGATTTGAATTCTGTTCTTTGAGTGATAAATGCTGTAAACTTGTTTTTAATGCCAACAAGAATTTCTTGTACCTGGATTCCTTCCGTGATAAAAAACATGTGATTGGGAAATTCCTTCATCATAGTTGCAAAGACATCTTTTCCCTTTACCTCATAAATTGCCATGACATCAGGCCCTTCTGGCGGATCCTGATTTTTTATGTGCTCTACGATTTTCTTGACATTGTTGTTTTTAGTCGTAAAATTCTTAACATTCCAGGATAGAACAGAGAATTTCTTTGCCAAGCAATATGCAAATGTGCAAACTTTGATAAAAGTATTGTAGATTTTGGATGATTCTGTTAGGATTTTGATGAATAGTTTGTCTTTTATCAAAACCCAGATATGATCTTGAGTTCATTTGGGCAAATACTGGAGTCTATCCAATTCACAAAAGCAGAAAGGACAGTTGGATACAACTAGAGAGTTTCTTGGAATCATTCACAAAAGTACAATCTCGTGCTGCACGGTTATAGTTCCCATTACAATGGATGTAAAATCTGCAATACTTGCAGCCTCCAGTTTGGCAGGCAAAGCAGAGAAGAATCAATATCATAATTTGATTCGTTCCTTTGAAATCTGGTGGGATGGAACACAAAAGCAGCTCAAGATAATATTGACTGCACAATCAAAACAAGATTTGGAGAATTTCAAGGTTTCATTTGGCAACATATATCCAAATGCTTCTTTTGCTAATCTGAATTATATCGCACCTGATTGGTATAATCCTACCAAAACACGATACAGCATATTTGACGTTTCATTATACCATGGACATTACTCTACTATGCTGGATAAAACAAATGCACACCAACTAATCACACAGATTGCAAACACCATACAACTATCAAACAAAGCTTGGATGCAGTTTGTCTTTGCACCATACAACTTTGCCCCGTATCTAAAAAGTCATCTCAACAGACTAAACCAAAAGATAAAGACAGTAACTGACAAAAAGTACAGGACATGGGTAGATGACATTACAAATAAAAAATCATACGAGAACCCTGAAAACGGTCTAGACTTTTACAATCATTACAAAGAATTGCAATCACACACAACACAGAAGATGCAAGGCTCACATGTTATTCTGAGCATTAGGGGGTTGATTCAAGGGAATCACTCCAACAATGATTATTCAGAAATATCATTTGATGACATAAAGTCAAATCATGATCATCTAACTGCATACTCTTATGACTATTCTAGATTCTACAACAAAAAACCAAAAAGAGCAGGTTCGCCAATCAAAATCTCAAATGTAAAAAAACAATTTGAGCGAATCGCAATGTTTGAGTTGAGATTAATACCATCACCACGAAAATTACTGGAACATTCCATTAATCATTATTTTGAACAATCCATTCTGTTTGGAAATTACAAGACAAGAAAGCCGCTGCCATTTTTGATCCTCAACCCATCAGAGTTATCATTGTTTATTCATCTGCCAAATCCTACAACTGCAAAAAACCTACAAACTACAAGAAATGTCTCATTGCCATCAAAGCAGACAGGTAAAATCGGCCTCAATATCGGATATTTTAACAAAATTGAGGCTAAAAATGATGATTCTCTTTACGGCAATTTGGTAAAATCCACGGATAAACAATCGGCAGTGATATCACCTGAGGATTTTTCAAGGCACATCTATGCAGTCGGCGGGACAGGATCTGGCAAAACTACTCTAATCAGGGCAATTGCAAAGCACCTTGAGATATCTAATCTAAATGGAGAATTCCCAAACTCTTTCATTTATCTAGATCCCAAAGGAGATGACTCTCTAAAGTTCATCCAACAGTGCGATGAGCAATCAATTAGTAATGGAACAGTAAATTTTTTGGATCCAATCAAGACAAATTTCTCAATCAATCCACTGGAACTACCAAAGCATTCCCCAGAACAAAGACAAGAGACAGTATCGCGATATGTCGGATATTTTATGGAGATTGTTAAAGAATGGTATCACCAGCAGCAAAGCTTTGTGCAAATGGAGAGAATCTTTCGTGTGTTACTGTTTTACATGTATCTGAACAATGATGCACCAACATTTCTTGACATGTATGATATTATCATACATTTACAAGAAGAGCAGGAAAAATTCTTGCAGGTAATGTTCAAGGCACTTGGAATGCCAGGTGATGAGCTAAAGCAGGCATTGACATCAATTGCCACACTAAGACCAGAGTCATTTACGCCACTGTTAAACAGAGTCGAGCAGTTTGCAACAGACCCAATATTGAAAAAAGTATTTTGTGTCAGACATGGAACTGTAAAGTTTGAAAAACTAATAGAACCAGGTCAATACACAGTAGTTAGAATATCTGCATTACATATTCCACATCATGTGCAACCACTGGCAATCCAGGCATTTGTAATCAAACTTTGGTTTACAATACAGGAAAGAGCTGCAAGAATAGAAAATGAAAAAGATAGAAACTATGTCATACTAGCTTTGGATGAATTCCAAATTGTAAAGGACTTGCAGGTATTACCAATGATTTTATCGCAATCTAGATCATATCATTTAGGATTATTATTGGCACATCAAACTACGGCTCAAATATCTGAATCTTTGTTAGAAGAAATCACAGGAAACTGTGGAACTCAATTGGCTGGAAGAATATCGGGCAAGGATGCATTAAAACTGGCAAACATCTGGGATCCAAAGTTCTCAAAGGAGATTCAGCAGCAACTAGCTTCGCAAGCGGATTTTCATTGGACCATCAAGATGAGGGCAGCTCCAGGTGAAGAACAACCCACACCACTCCAGTTCTGGTTACATAATCCTCCAAAATTAAGGCTGGATGATTCTAAAATGAACCAATTCATTGAGAATCAATTTCAGATGTATGGACATGGAAAAGTAGAGGGATACGATGACAGTCCGTTACTACAACAGCATGAACTCCAAAAGAACCAGTGGCTGAGATACATAACAGTTAATTTCATTTCAGATAGAATACAATGGAACATTCTATTGCAACTGTACTGGAACAAGTCACTGAATCTAACTGATATTACCAAGAACCTTCAGGCAAAAAATAGAGATGGCATATCTTCAATACTTTGTGACATGTTGAAAAAAAAATTGATTATCAAACTTAACGAGTCAAGAAATGTACAGTATTCCTTATCCAAACAAACTAAAAAAACATACTTTACATTTGATGATACATTAATCGGATCAGCTAATGACATTCCAAAGATTGCAAAGAAAGTAGTTAACAGTTATTTAGAAAAAGGATTGTTTGTAACATTAGCGTTACAAAAAATAGAGAAAGACGAGGACAGAAGTGATTTGATAGCGTACAGTTATGATACTGAAAAGTCAATTAGTGTAGAAATAGAATCAACAAGTGAATTATTGAGTCATCCAGAACATGCGAGGTATAACATGGAAAAGTGGAGAGACATGGGATTTGACATGTGTCATGTGTGGTCAGCAAGTCCAAAACTGTTGGAAATCTACGAGTCTCAAATATCTGAAGGGAATAAAAAAGATGTTGAAGTGTTTATAGTTTAGATGTTATCCAATCTATCCAGTGGATTTTTGAATTCTTTTTGTATTGTTGGTCCATCTATAATTGATTCTTCCTCATAGTTGTTGTTTGAATTGTCATTGTAATTTTGTATCTTGTTTAATTCTGTTTTTGTAAAATGTGGACTGTGTTTCTTGATTACTATGATGGATTCATCAATCAGATTAATCATCAAGTAACTGCTATCAGATATATGAAGTTGTTTTACAATGTTAGCTGGAATTCCAAGATATACCGTATCACCATTTCCTCCAATCCAGGGTTTCTTGATGGATAGAAATGATCCTGTTTGTGTTTTCTTCATAATTTGAAATGTTAGATTTTATTTAAGGACAGTCCAGACTGTCAAGCTGTCCAGACTGTCCCACGATTATGATCATTTCTCCAAATTCCGTTCAAATTTATATAATTTAGGCACGAATTTTCTTAATTTTGGTTTAGTTCATTAGTTTGGTTCACGAAAAAATAAGATTCGCAATTATACTATAACCTAGTTTCTAATTCATTTCACATAGACTGGTTTTTACAAACCAGAAAATGATGAATTTATCTATTCTATATCGGGTCAAGACTCTTGTTGATTACGATGTCTAAGGCCTTTGACGGACATACCATGACTACCTTTCTTATCTCATCTTCACTAGCACCATCCTGTACTATGGCAAATTTGGAGTCTCTTACCTGAAATACAGATGGCAGTGACTTTACACAGTTTCCTGAATGGACACATACTTTTTCATCATATGTTATCTTCATAGAATTGCTGTGGTTGAAATATGTTATAAGAGATTCTAATCCCTAAACTTTCCTTCTTTGTGTCCATTACACTCTACTGAAATCATTCCATCAATCTCATCTATGGTACATCCACATTGTAGTTCCATGAAATGGATTGGATTATAATTGATTAAACAATTTGGATACGTTCTATGTTGACACATGATAAACCAGCAATTTACATAGATTAACTTGAAGAAAAATTCTAGAAATAATCATCTAGTCTCCATCTGTGATAAATCACTGTGGTTCTGTTTTACAGAACAGAATTAGTCCTATTAATCATGCATTCTATCGTACGTATGACTCTAACAAATTTCTGATGGATTTTTTGTACAG
>Ga0224508_10000963_pt1 | contig 26579 bp, 26 predicted proteins | sample SF_Jan12_sed_USG_4_FD_170157 | JGI IMG/M metagenome (GOLD analysis project Ga0224508, IMG submission 170157) | Sediment microbial communities from San Francisco Bay, California, United States - SF_Jan12_sed_USGS_21 | ecosystem: Environmental > Aquatic > Marine > Sediment | place: USA... | reverse complement strand
CGTCGTTCTGCTGCTCGTGGGCTTCATGGCCAGCCCGGGCGCCATAGCCGGCGAAATGAAGGTGCCCGAAAGCCAGGCCGAAATCAGTCTTGGCTTCGTGCCGGTCGTTCGACAGACCGCGCCCGCCGTGGTCAATATCTACACCACCAAGGTGATCGAGCGCCGCGCCAGCCCGTTTGCCGGCGATCCATTTTTCGAGCAGTTCTTCGGCGATCTCTTCACGGGTGGCCCAAAGCGCCGCCGGATCGAGAATTCACTGGGCTCGGGCGTGATCGTCGACCCCTCGGGCATCGTGGTCTCGAACCATCACGTTGTTGCCGGCGCTGACGAGATCACCGTCATCCTGGCCGACCGGCGCGAATTCAAGGGCAAGGTGATCCTGGCCGACAAGGAAGCCGATCTTGCCATCGTCGAATTGGAAGGGGCGAACGACTTGCCTTCGCTCGAGCTCCGCGATTCCGACACGCTCGAGGTTGGTGAGCTGGTGCTGGCGATTGGCAACCCTTTCGGCGTCGGCCAAACCGTCACCGGCGGCATCGTCTCGGGGCTTGCCCGCACCGGCGCGCCAGGCGGACGCCAGCGCGGCTACTTCATCCAGACCGATGCGGCAATCAATCCGGGCAATTCCGGCGGCGCGTTGGTCGACATGGCGGGGCGCCTGATCGGGGTGAATACCTCGATCCTCAGCCGCTCGGGCGGTTCGAACGGGATCGGTTTCGCGGTGCCCGCGAACCTGGTGGCCCGCGTAATTGCTGCGGCCCGCGAGGGGGCATCGATGCTCGACCGGCCCTGGCTGGGCGTCCAGACCCAGCCGGTCACCGGCGAGATTGCCGAGGCGATGGGCCTCGACCGGCCGGTGGGCGTGTTGGTCGATCAGTTGCATCCGGCCAGCAGCTTTGCCGATGCGGGCGTCGAGCCCGGCGATATCCTCGTCAGCCTCGATGGCGCCGAGGTGAACGCGCCTGCTGAACTGGCCTTCCGCACGGCGACGCTTGGCACCGGCAGTTCGGCCGAGCTGCGATTCCTGCGTGGCGGCGAGGAGCGCGAGACCGATGTGGCCTTGGCGCCCGCGCCTGACGACCCGCCCCGCGACCGCACGGTCTTGCAAAACCCACGCAGCCTGCGTGGGCTGGCCGTGATGAACGTTAATCCGTCGGTGATCGACCAATACCGCCTGCCGCTCGCCAGCGCGGGGATCTTGGTCGTCGGGATCGATGGCCGGGCGCGGCGATCCGGGCTGCGCCGCGGCGATTTGATTCTGGGCGCCAACGGGCGCGCGATCGGCGACGTCGATGGGCTCGAGGCGGCGCTGAAGGCCGCCGGGCCATTGACGCTTTCGGTCGAGCGAAAAGGGCGGCGCGGCACGATCGAGCTCAGGGGCTAGGATGGCCGATCTCTTCGACCAGCAGCAGGCGCCCGCAGCGGAGACGTCGGGCCCACAGCCGCTGGCAGACCGACTGCGGCCGAAACGGCTGGCGAATGTGGTGGGACAGGACCATATCCTGGCACCGGGTGCCCCGCTGGGCGACATGCTGGCCGCAGGCAACCTTTCCTCGCTGATCCTTTGGGGGCCTCCGGGCGTCGGCAAGACAACCATCGCGCGGCTTCTGGCGGCAGAGACCGACCTGCATTTCGAGCAGATCAGCGCCATCTTCACCGGTGTCGCCGAATTGCGCAAAGTCTTCGAGGCCGCCAAGCTGCGCCACGGGCAAGGGCGCGGCACGCTTTTGTTCGTCGATGAAATCCACCGTTTCAACAAGGCCCAGCAGGACGGGTTCCTGCCGCACATGGAATCAGGCGTCATCGTTCTTGTGGGCGCGACCACCGAAAACCCATCCTTCGAATTGAACGCTGCCCTGATGAGCCGCGCCCAGGTGCTGCGGCTGCGCCGGCTCGAAGCCGAGGACCTGGAGAACATCCTACGCCGGGCGGAGGCCGAGGAGGGCGCCCTGCCGCTGACCAATGCCGGGCGCGCGGCGCTGATCGAGATGGCGGACGGGGACGGGCGCACGCTCTTGAACCTGGCCGAGCAGGTGCAGGGCTTCGGTGACGGCGTCTTCGGGCCAGAGGACTTGGCCAAACGCCTCAACCGCCGCGCGCCGGTCTACGACAAGGCGGGCGACGGGCACTACAAACTAATCTCGGCCTTGCACAAATCCGTGCGGGGCTCCGACCCGGACGCCTCGCTTTATTGGCTCGCGCGGATGCTTGAGGCGGGCGAGGACCCGCGCTACCTGGCCCGCCGCATCACCCGGATGGCGGTCGAGGATATCGGGCTGGCGGAACCGGAGGCTATGCGACAATGCCTCGATGCCTGGCAGGTCTACGAACGCCTCGGCTCGCCCGAAGGGGAACTCGCATTGGCTCAGGCGGTGATTTATCTGGCGTTGGCGCCGAAATCGAACGCGGCCTATGTGGCGTTCAAGGGGGCGCAGAAGGTGGCCCGCGCGACCGGCTCGCTGGACCCGCCCGCCCACATCCTGAACGCGCCAACCAAGATGATGAAGGAGATGGGTTACGGCGCCGGGTATGAATACGACCACGAGGCCGAGGAAGGGTTCTCGGGTCAGGACTATTTTCCAGACGGCATGGCGCGGGCCGATCTCTATCACCCGGTCGAGCGCGGATTCGAGCGCGAGATGGCCAAGCGCATGGCCTGGTTCGCCAAGCGCCGCGCCGGGGACAGGTGACGCTGCGACCGGTCCCGCGCGCTTGACCTTTCGCCGTGGCCCGGCCACGAACATGGCGTGGCGGCAAGGCCGGAGGGACGACCCATGGGAGCATTTCTGTCAGTGGCGGTGGGCGGGGCGATCGGCGCCACGCTGCGGTGGCTGGTGGTGCGCTGGGCCACGCACGCGCTCGGCCCTGGCTTTCCCTGGGGCACGGTGATCGTCAATGTGGCCGGTTCGGTGGCGATGGGTGTGCTGGCTGTCCTGTTGATGGAGCGGTTCCCGGGTGCTTGGGGCCGGTACGCGCCGTTTCTGATGACGGGGGTCTTGGGCGGGTTCACCACGTTTTCGGCGTTTTCCTTGGACGCGCTCTTCCTGATCGAGCGTGGGCGAAACATGGCGGCGGCGGGCTATATGGGGGCCTCGGTGCTGCTGTCGATTGCCGGGCTCTGGGCCGGGCTGGCGCTGGCACGCGGGGTCTGGGGGCCGTGAGCGGAGGCGGGCGCGGCGTCCAGCATTTGACGGTCGGCGCGGACGAGGCGGAGCAGCGGCTCGACCGCTGGTTCCGGCGGCAATTTCCCCACGTGACCCAAGGGCGGTTGGCAAAGCTGTGTCGCACCGGCCAGGTGCGGGTCGATGGCGCGCGGGTCAAGCCGGCGGCGCGGATCGGACCGGGCCAGGTGGTGCGCGTGCCGCCCTTGCCAGACGCGGAGGCGAAGCCTGCGCCCGAGCGCGATTCGCGCCCGGGCGCGGCCGAGGACGCCACCTTTCTGCGCGAGGCGGTGATTTGGCGAGACCCGCAGATGATCGTGCTCGACAAGCCGCCCGGGCTGGCGGTGCAAGGGGGCAGTGGGCAGCACCGGCATCTGGGCCGGATGTTGAGCGCCCTGCGCTTTGACCGCGACGAGGATCCGCGTCTTGTGCACCGGCTGGACAAGGATACGTCCGGGCTTCTGGTGTTGGCGCGGACAGGCGCGGCGGCCGTGGCGCTGGCCCGCGCCTTCCGCTCGCGCGCGGTCGAGAAAATATATGCGGCGGCGGTGGCCGGGCGGCCCGAACCGGCCCAGGGCACCATCCGATACGGCCTGGTCAAGGCCGGGGCCAAGGGCGAGGGCGAGAAGATGCGGGTGGTGCATCCGGACGATTTGAAGACCGTGCCGGGCGCTCGCCACGCGGTGACCGATTACCGGGTGATCGAACAGGCGGGCAGCCGGGCCGCCTGGGTGGCGCTGAGCCCGGTGACCGGGCGCACTCATCAATTGCGCGCCCATATGGCGGCGATCGGCTGCCCGATCGCGGGTGACGGGAAATATGGCGGCAGGGGCCAGGAGAATACCGGGGCCGGCTGGGGGGCGGGGCTTGGCGGTGCCCTCAGCCGCAAGCTGCACCTGCATGCGGCGCGGTTGACGCTGCCTCACCCGGACGACGGCCGGATCATGCGTTTCGCCGCCCCGCTGCCCGAGCACATGGCCCGGACCTGGGAGTTCTTCGGTTGGGATTTCGGCGCGATGCCCGACGCGGTCTTCGACGCGATCTGAGGGCCCGCCCCGCCCCATTCAGGACACCGGGCGGATCGCGGCGCGGCCCACCGCCCTCCCCTGCGCCGCGATCCGAAGGCGGGACGGGGCCGATTGCGCCTACTGTACGATCAGCTCGGCGTGCAGTGCGCCCGCGGCCTTGATCGCTTTCAAGATGTCGATCATGTCCCGGGGACCGACGCCGAGCGCGTTCAGGCCCTGAACCAGATCGGCCAGGGTCACGTTCCCCTCGACCAGGGCTAACTGGTCATCGGCGTTCTGCGCGATCTCGATATCCGTGCGCGGTAGGACCAGCGTCTCGCCCTCGGCAAAGGGATTGGGCTGCGAGGGCAGTGGGCGCTCAGTGACCCGGATCGACAGATTGCCCTGGGCGACCGCGACCCGGCTGATGGTCACGCTCTCGCCCAGCACGATCGTGCCGGAGCGCTGATCGACGACCACGCGGGCTCGGCCGGCGGGCTCGACGCGAAGGTTCTCGATCTGGCTGATCAATTGGGCGGGGCCGGTGCCTGCCGCTGCCAGGTCCAGCGTGATCGTGCCCGCATCCCGCAGGCGCGCCACCGGCCGGCCGAGCGCGGTGTTGATCGCCGCCTCCAATCGGGTCGCGGTGGTGAAATCCGGCTCGCGCAGCGCCAACCGGATCGAGCCCATCTGCGAGAAATCGAACCCGATCTCGCGCTCGACCCGGGCGCCGCCGGGGATCGCGCCCGCGGTGGGCACGCCGATCTGCTGCGTGGCGGCGTCGCCCTCAGCGCTGATCCCTCCGGCAACGATCGGGCCCTGGGCGACCGCGTAGATCTCGCCATCGGCGGCGTTGAGCGGTGTCATGACCAGGGTGCCGCCAAGCAGGCTTTTCGCGTCGCCGATCGCTGAAACGGTGATGTCGATCCGGCCGCCGGGACGGGCAAAGGGTGGCAAGGTGGCAGTGATGATCACCGCGGCGACATTCTTCGGCCTGAACGCCTCGCCAGTGACGTTTACGCCGAGGCGCTCGAGCAGATTGGCCAGTGCCTCCTCGGTGAAGGGGGCGTTGCGGATGCCGTCGCTGGTGCCCGCCAGGCCAACGACCAGGCCATAGCCTACAAGGTCGTTGCCGCGCATCCCCTCGATCTCGACCAAGTCCTTGATGCGCGGCGCGCCGGCCGCCTGACGGGGCGCGAGAGCGACCAGGATCGCCGCCATGGCGATCACGAAACGCCGGATCAGCAGCTTGGGTGCCTGATGCATTCTGCCAGGGGTTCCGGTCTTTGTGGCTCAGCGCAGGAAGTTCGCCAGCGACAGATTGGCCAGCCGTGCGGTCGTGAGGTACGTCGTCTCGAGCTGGGCCTCCAAAGCGGTCAACTCGGCCGCCGCTTCGAACTGGTCGCGGCCGGCCAGAGCGTTGTAGGACGTGTTCAGCGCCGCTTGCGCCGCTTCGTGGCGGGCCTGGATGTCGGCCAGCCGTTCCTCGGCGCTGCCGACCGAGGCCACCAGCGCCGCCATGGGTTCGGCCCCGTTGCGCAGCCCGCCGATCGCCTGCTCGGCCAGGGCGGCGCGCTGATCATCGGGGATCGCGTTCGTGCGGTCGAGCGCCGCGGCCAGCGCCGCCATGTCGCGCAACATCTCGCGCAGGGCCGGTGCGTTGGCGCGTGGCGCATAGCCCAGACGCTCGCCCTCGGCGATCTCGGTCGCGGGGGCATCTCCGGTGCCGCCCAGGTAGAGCGTGGTCGCGAACACCCCGCCGGGGTCGTCGAAGGCCACGACCAGGTCGGCGTAGGCCGTGGCCGCATCCGGCGCCGCCTCCAGGATCGCGGTCGCCGATGTGGTGATCGTCTCGGCATCGGCCAGGGCCGGACCGGCGCCTGCATCGCCTGCAAAGAGGGCACGGCCCGCCTGGCTGACATTGAGCGCCGAGACGATGGCGCCCAGGCCCTGGCGCGCCGCGGCCGCGACGGCCGCGCTGGCGCTGGCCAGGGGCGAGTCGAGCGCCGCCTGGGCCTTGACCTGTAAGTCCACCGAAATGTCGCTGAGTGTGCCCAGCGCGGCCTGGATCGTTGCCGCGCGCGCTTGCGAAAGGCTGGTGATCTCGCGGTATTGGGCGTTCAGCGTCAAGGCCCGCTCCACATCGTGAAGCTCGGCCAATCTGCCGCCGAGCGCCGCCGCCGGGTCGGCCCGCAGGCCGGTCACCGCCTCCTGGCGCGCGGTATCCGACCGGGTGCGCAGATCGGCGATCTGCCGGGCCATCAGGTCGCTGCGGGGCTGGGCCGGAAATCCGATATTGGTTGCCATCGCCTAGACCCTCAACAATTCGTTCAGCATCCGCGAGGCGGCCTGGATCACTTGCACATTCGCTGCGTAGGCCTGTTCGATCTGGATCAGCGCTTGCAGCTCGGCGTCACTGTCGACCCCGATCGCCTGGGCCTCGGCGGTAGCCAGGGTCACGCGGGTGCTGGACAGCGCCGCCGCGCTGCCCTCGGCGGCGACCCGGTCGAAGGCGGTGAGTTCCACCAGCCCCGAAGCCGCACCCGCCAGCGACAGCTGGGTGCCGAGGCCCGGGACCGTCACGGTGGTAGCCGGTGTGGTCAGCGCGTCCAGCATGGCGCGCGGCAGGTCGCCGTTGGCGGCGGGGCCAGGCGCGGCCGCGCCGAGCCCGTCGCGCAGCCGCGCCGGATCGCCGCCGGCGGCCGGATCGACCAGGGCATTGACGGCGATGCGTCCGGCCAGGCCTGCCTGGTTGATGGGATCAAAGGCGAGCCCGCGGTCGGTGAAGAGGCCCGGATCGCCGGGCCCAAGTGTCGGGTCGACCGTGGGCGTTGCCAGCCGGGTGATCAAGTCGGCCGCGAGGGCATCCGCGCGGTCCGACAGCTCGGTGCCGATCTGATCACGCACAGTGAACTGGCCCGCCAGCGACCCGCCGGCGATAGCCTGTGACCCCGGCCCCCCCGGCGTGATATCGACGCCGCCGATCGAGACGCCCGACAGCGCGCCGGTGCCGCCGTCGTAGCGCATATCCGCGGTGATCACCGGGCTGGGCGTGAACGACAGCTCGCGCGCCCGGTTGTCGACCAGGGTCAGCCCTTCCGCTGTGGTCAGCTCCAGGACACCATGGGCGCGCTGGTAGCCGCGGATCGGAACGATCGAGGCGACAGTGTCGACCAACCGCTCGCGCTGATCGATCAGGCCAGTCGTGTCGCGGCCCGAGGCAGCGAAGATTTGAACTTGGCGGTTGATCCGCGCGATCTTCGCCAGCGCGTCATTGACCGTGTCGACTTGGCGCGCGATCTCGGCATCTGCGACCTGGCGCACGCGGGCGCTTTCGGTCGAGATGCCGTTCAGCTTGGTTGCCAGATCCTGCGCGGCGCTGGCCGCGGCGCCTTGGCGTGGGACCAGTTCCGGGGTTTCGGCCAATTGGCGCAACGCGCCTTCAAAGGCGGCGACGCGGGCCGACAGGCTGTCGGCGTCACCGACGGCGCCCAAGCTGCGGTCGAGCCGTGCGAGCGCGTCGAGCCGCGCCTGCCCATCGGCCAGTTCACCGTCCGCGAGCCGGCGCGCCGAGGTCAGTTCGGGATTGGCGGCGCGGTCGATCCCGACGACCGCGACCCCGTTGCCGACGCCGCCGACCACCGAGGGCGCCAGGCTGACGATCCGGCGCCCATAGCTGTCGGTCAGCGCATTGGCCAGATTGCCCGAGGTTATCTCGGTCAGCTTGCTGTTCGCGGTCAGGCCGCTCAGGGCCGAGTTCAATGCGTTGGATATCGACATGGCATCCTCGCTATATCGCGTGCGCCGGACCGATCAGTCCTGCTTCTGCCGGTGGTCCTAACGCTTGAGGTTCGTGGTCTCCTGCAACATTTCGTCGACGGTGCGGATCGTTGTGGCGTTCGACGAATAGGCGCGCTGGGTCCGGATCAGGTCGGTCAGCTCGCGCGCCACGTCGACCGTGCTCTGCTGCAGGGCGAAGCCGACTACCCCGCCCACCGGCCCGGTATTGGCGTCCCACAGATAGATGCCGCCCGAATCGGGCGAGGCGGCGAAGGCCTGGCTGTCGAGCGCGATCAGCCCGTTCGGGTTCGGCACGTTGACCAGCGGGATCTGGAACAGGCTTCGGATCTGGCCAGTGTCGTAGATCGCCTGCAAGAGCCCCTGATCATTTACCCGCAGCGTCTCGAGATTGCCTGCGGGAGCGCCGTTTTTCGAGATATCGAGCGGCGCGAAAGGCGAATCGAGCTGGATCAGGCCGCCATCCAAGGCGGGCGAGCCGATAAATACGTCAATCGGCCCATCGGCAACGTTGATCTGTGCCACCCCGGTGACAGAGTCATAGGCAAGCGCGCCGACCGGTGTCGCCGACAGCAGCGCGCCGCGTCCGCCGCGGATCGCGTCGAACTCCACATCGATCTCGGCGATCGGCACGACGCCGCCATCGGCGCTGTCAAAGAACGAAACGCGCCACTGGTTCGACGCCCCAGCGGCAGGCACGACCGGCGTGAACTCGAGTCGCAGCACGTGGTCGCGGCCGACGCTGTCGAAGTATTCGATGGTCGTCTCGAACGGGTTGCCTGATGCCCCGGCCTCGGTCTCGGCGGCAGGCAGGTTCAGGCCCAGATTCATCATCGTGGTCGGCTCGGACGCGGTCAGGAAGGGCGAGATCTGCACCGGCTCGAGGCTGGTTGGGCTCTCGCGCGTTACGGCGGCCAGCAGGTTGCCATCCGCATCCGTCGGCCAGCCGAGCAAGGCGAGGCCACTGCGGGTTACCAGGAAGCCCGCCTCATCGCGCGTGAAAGAACCGGTCGCCGTCATCTGAAACGGACGCTCGGCGGCAGTCAAACCGACCGATTCAGTGGTTGTGACTGGCAGCATGCCCCGGCCCGAGACGGCGATATCGGTGGCGTTGCCGGTGCCGAGCAGCGCCCCGGGCGAGACCACGTCGCGGAAGGTCATGGCGGTGACGCCGCCGGCGCTGAAGGCGTTCGCCGTGGTCGGGGTGACCAGCGAGGCGAAATCCACATCGGCCCGGCGATAGCCGTTGGTCGAGGAGTTGGCGATATTGTCGGAAATGACCGCCAAGCGGGTCGCGTTGACGGACAGGCCGGCGACACCGGCGCTCAACGACGAAGACAGACTCATGAATTACCTCGCATTTGGGACGTTCTGGACCGTTGCTCGATCGCGAGTATCCGGGCGCCCAGTTTAAAGAAACCTAACGGCTGGGATCGGCTACTTGAGAGTCGCGCAGTAACGTGATGGCAATTCTGCGGTTTTGCGGTTCGGTCGGGTCGTCGGTCAGGGGCTCGACGGCGGCCTTTCCGGTCACCCGAGCGATTCGGCTCTCGGGCAAGCCACGGCAGGCCATGAGACGCCGAGCCGCGTTGGCGCGGTCGGCACTGAGCTCCCAGTTCGAATAGCCATTGTGTTCGAAAGGCACCGAGTCGGTATGCCCAACGACGGCGATGTCGTTCGTCGTCTCGCCTAGGACCGGCACCAAGATGTCAGCCAACAAAAACAGGATCGGCGCGGGCTCCGCCGAGGCGGAGGCGAAAAGCGGCTGATCGTCCGCATCAATGATTTCGATTACCAGGCCTTCGGGCGTAATACGGGTGAGAAAGTGCTTGTCGAGCGCGTCGCTCTCGGCGATCTCGATCGCCTCTTCCAGCTGGCGCCCGATCTCTTCCAGCCGAGCTTGTTCGGCCGCCGCCTCGGCGTCGGCTTCGGCGTCTGGCGCGCTGGATTGCGCTGCCCCCGTGTCCAGCCCATCTCCGTCGCCTTGCTCGGTGTGGTCGCCCTCGTTGGCGGGTTGACCAGCGCCTTCGATCTCTGTGCCCTCTGGTCCGAGTGCGGCCAAAGCCGGAAGTTCTGGATCGCCGGCTTCGGGCGCCGCTTCGGTCGCCTGGCCAGCGCCGGAATGGGCCACGAATTCGCCAGGCGCGGCCTCGGGCGCCGCAGCTTCCTCGCCCAGGACCTCGCCTGGTTGCCGGTGGGTAGGCTTTGGCGGCGCCCCCTCGGGCTGGGATGCGGCCTCTATCTCCTCGGTGAAAAGATCATCGCCCGACAGCATCCCCGCGCCGCCTGCCGAGGTCCGGCTGATCGGCAGGGTCGGGTTGAAGTAATCCGCCAAGCCCTTGCGTTGATCCTCGCTGGTGGCATTCAGTAGCCACATCAGCAGGAAGAAGGCCATCATCGCGGTCACGAAATCCGCATAGGCCACCTTCCAGGCGCCTCCGTGGTGACCGTCGCTGGCAACGACCTTCTTGCGTTTCAGGATGATCGGGCGGGCGTCGTCCTTGCCTGCCATGAACACGCTCCGTCAGGTTTTCCGGGCCGGGTCTCGGGATCGCCAGCTTAGGTGACGGGACTTATCACCGAGTTACGGCATACAAATTCCTTTCGCCCGCGTCTCCGGCCAGGCATAGTGGCATGGGCGGAACTTTGGGAGGCGAGGATGCGGGTGGCAATTGTCGCGCTGACTGTCTTGTCCGGGATTTTGGGTCTCGGCGCGGCCTATGCCGAGCCGGCCAAGCTGACCTTCTCGGCCAAACCGGCACCTCTGAACGGCCCGGCGCAAATCCACGGCTCATACGCTAAGGGGTGTCTTGCTGGCGCGGTCGAACTTGCGGAAACCGGGACCGGCTGGCAGGCGATGCGGCTGAGCCGAAACCGAAATTGGGGCCATCCGGCGGTCATCTCCTTTGTCGAAAGACTATCGCGAGTGGTGTCGCGGGAGGGTTGGCCACGCCTCTATGTGGGCGACATCAGTCAACCGCGCGGTGGGCCGATGAATGGCGGTCACCGATCCCATCAGATCGGGCTGGATGCGGATATCTGGCTGCGCATTCCCGCCGCCAAGGCACTGAGCCGGGCCGAGCGCGAAAAGATTTCCAGCCCTTCCATGGTGCGCTCAGACCGGTTGGGCGTGAACAAGCGATGGAGCAAGGCACACCATGCGTTGTTGCGCGCGGCGGCGCGCGATCCCGCTGTTGCCAGGATATTCGTCAATGCAGCGATCAAGCGGGCACTTTGCGCCGCCGAGCCGCCCGGCGAGCGCGCCTGGTTGAGCAAGGTTCGGGCCTGGTGGGGTCATGATGCGCATTTCCACGTCCGCCTGCATTGCCCGGAGGGGGACAAGAATTGCGTCTCCCAGGCGCCGCCGCTCCCCGGAGACGGGTGTGGCGACGAACTGGCGTGGTGGTTCACGGATGAGGCGATGAACCCAAAACCGCCGGCGAAGCCCAGGCGCGATCTGACCTTGGCGGATTTGCCCAAGGCCTGCCGAGCGATTGCAACGCGATGATCCGCAACGGAACAGGTCACTTGCTTTTTGTTGCGCTGGTTCTTTCTTCGGCAACCGGCGCGCATGCCGGTCCGGTCGGTTGGCGGGCCGCCATGAGCGAGGCCGCTCCGGTTCGGACAAGGGCTGTGCCAGTCGAAATCAAGGCTGAAAGACTGCACGGCATTGCCCTGAAGGGCGCATGGGCGCTTTCCGGCGATCACACGCAATTCGGTGGGTTCTCGGGCCTCGAGGTGAGCGAGGAAAGACTTTTCGCAGTCACCGATTTCGGCTGGTGGTTCGGTGCCGAAATGGGCCTGGACGATGGGCTGATCCTGCGGAATGCACGCGTGGCTCCGATGCGCGGCCCAATGGGCCTGCCCTATTCCAAAGCAGGCGGCGATGCCGAGGATCTGGTTCTATCGGGCGACGTTCTGAGCGTCGCTTTCGAGCGTGATCACCGCGTCATGCGGTTGGGTACGGACGGACGCCTTGGCGCGGTCATCCGCGTGCGTGCTTTCGAGCGGTTGCGGTCGAATTTGGGGCTCGAAGGCCTTGCGGCGCATCCTGGTGGCGGGCTCCTCGCCCTGACCGAAGCCTCCGGGGACTATCTCCCAGTGTTCCGCCTCGGTCCCGGCGATGTGCGAGATCAGATCAGTTTTCACGTTCCAGGCCGGCACCAGATCACCGGCGCGGATTTGGGACCGGATGGCCAGCTTTATGTCGTGCGCCGCAAATATTCGCTGATTAAAGGCGGATCGATGCAGATTGTGCGCTACTCAATCGGCGACGACGGTTGGCCGCTCGCCGAAAGTGCCGAGCGGTTGGCATTCATCGGATGGTACAGCGGCATCGACAACATGGAGGGTATCTCAGTTGAGAGAGGCGCGGACGGGGTCCTGCGGCTCTGGCTGATCTCGGACGACAATTTCAGCCCGCTTCAGCGGACTTTGCTGGTGCTCTTCGAGATCGGCGCCGCAGCCCGGCCCGTTGCGGCAACAGGACAAGGAGGAAGCGGATGAGACGGCTGAAGTTCTATAACCCTGACCAGATCGCGCCCCCGGGTTCGAACTATTCCCACGGTGCATATATCGAGATCCCGGGCGAACGGGTCATCATTGCCGGGCAGGTCGGGGTCGCTCCCGACGGCCGGCTTGAGGATGGGTTCGAAGCCCAATCGCGCTGCGCCTGGCAGAACCTATTCGCGGTGCTCGAGGCCGCCGGGCTTGGCAAGCGGAGCCTGGTCCGGGTGGTGATCTATGTCACCCGGAATGACGTCGTCGAGCAGTACCGTACAATTCGTGACGAGATGATGGAAGGCCACAAACCGCCGATGACATATCTGGTAGTCTCGGGCCTCGCCTCGCCCGACATGCTGGTCGAGATCGAGGGTGAAGCCGTGCGCGCGGGTCGCGAGGAACGGCAGCCAGGTTCCGAGCGTTGATCAGTCGACCGCGACTTCGGATGGGTTTTCCGAGGCAGCGAATACGGTCGCGCCGCTAGTCGTTTCGGTGTCGGCGGCCGCGGTGTCGGTATTGCCGCCACAATCCGGCGCAGTGCCGCTATCCAGGACATCCGGCGCGAACATCTCGCGCGCTGGCGCGAAGACCCGCCGTGCCTCCTTCGAGCCCACGAAACGCCAATGCCAGGGCTCGTAGGTGACCCCCTGCGGATTGCCGCGCGGGAACGAGAGTTCGTAGCAGAACCGGCTCGCATTCTCAGCAAGCCATCTGCCGGCCTTGGTCCGGTCGAACGACTGACGCAGATAGTGCGGGTCGCGCGCGTCATCCAGGTCGACGGCGAAGCCGGTGTGATGCTCGCTGAAGCCAGGCGGGGCCGAGACTCGGGCGCGTTCGGCCAGCGAAATGCCGCGCTCTCTGGCGCCGCCGAAGAACAGCCGGGATTGCTCGTCACGCGAGCGGTAGCCCGAGCGCAGGATCAGAAGGACGCCGTCGCGTCTGGCCTCTTCAGCCATTTGTACCAACGCAGCGGCTGCCGCCGGCCGTAGAAACTGCCCGTTCACCTTGTAGAGGACGCCATCGGCATTCGAGGCGTAGGGCAGATGCGCGGGCCCGGCATTCCCGATGGCCAGGCTCTGTCCCAATGCCGTGCGCGGCGTGGAGGCCCCCGAGACCGCGAGGGTCAGGGCGAAGGCAAAAAGGACAAGACCGCGAGGGAAGGACGACATGACACCTGCCAGCTACGTAACCACGAACCGATTCTACGCAACGCAAACGCTAGATATACCGATCCCGTGGGTCAAGACCACAACCCATAGAAGTGGATCTAGCCATCGAGACCTTCCGACTGACGGATGATATCCCATCCTTCCTCGGCCGTCTCGACATAGCGGAACAAGTCCAGGTCGCCCTCGGAAATCGTGCCCGCATCTGCCAGCGCTTTCCAGTTTACGATCCGCTCCCAGAATTCGCGGCCGAACAGCAGCATCGGCACCGGTTCCATGCGCTTGGTCTGGATCAGGGTCAGGGTCTCGAAGAGCTCGTCCAAGGTCCCGAAGCCGCCAGGAAACACCGCCACCGCCCGCGCCCGCATCAGGAAGTGCATCTTGCGGATCGCGAAATAGTGGAAATTGAACGATAGCTCTGGCGTCACGAACTCGTTTGGCGCCTCCTCGCGCGGCAGGACGATACCCAGGCCGATCGACTCGGCGCCGGCCTCGCTCGCGCCGCAATTGCCGGCCTCCATGACCCCGGGGCCGCCACCAGTGCAGACGACGAATTCGCGCCCATCGCGGCGCACGGATTCCTCGCCGGACAGCCGGGCGAATGCGCGCGCCTCCTCGTAGTAGTGCGACAGCTCGGCCAGCGTCTTGGTCCGCGCCGTCTCGCGCTGGTCCGGCGGCGGGATTCGCGCGCCGCCGAACATCACTACCGTCGAGGTGATCTCGCGCTCAGTCAGGATCATCTCGAACTTCAGGAGTTCGAGCTGCAAGCGCACGGGCCGCAATTCGTCCTTCTCCAGAAATTCCCAGTCCCGGAAAGCCAACCGGAAAGCGGGCGAGCGGGTCTGCGGCGTCTCCGGGATCTGCTCGGCGCGTCTGGCGTCGTAATCCGCAGACGGGAAGATCGATACGCGCTTCTTAACCATGGCGGTGCTTTCTCGTTTTCGATTGCGTTTAGCCTCGTCTCACTGACTAAATCTGCCCGGGCCGCTCGGCAATTGTCATTTTCGCGCAATCGCCCTATAGGCAGTCCGGACTGCCACGATCCGATCCGAGGAGCGCCCGATGAGCCACGCCGATCTTTCCGCTGCGATCGACAGCGCGTGGGAGACCCGCGACCAGGTTACGCCCGCGACCGGCGGCGCGGTGCGAGAGGCGGTCGAGACCGCGCTCGGCCTGATGGACAAGGGCGAGTTGCGCGTGGCCGAGAAGAAACCGCGCGGCGATTGGTCTGTGAACGAATCGGCAAAAAAGGCGGTGCTGCTGTCCTTCCGCCTGAACGACATGGGCGCAATCGCGGGCGGGCCTGGCGCCGCGACCTGGTGGGACAAGGTGCCCTCGAAATTCGACAGCTGGGGCGACAACCAATGGGCCGAGGCCGGGTTCCGGGCGGTTCCGAACTGCGTGGTGCGCCGCTCGGCCTATATCGCGCCGGGCGTTGTCCTGATGCCCTCGTTCGTCAACCTGGGCGCGTACGTCGATAGCGGCACGATGGTCGATACCTGGGCGACCGTCGGGTCCTGCGCCCAGGTCGGCAAGAACTGTCATATCTCCGGCGGCGCCGGGATCGGTGGGGTGTTGGAGCCCCTGCAGGCGGGACCGGTGATCATTGAGGACAATTGCTTCATCGGCGCGCGCTCCGAGGTTGCTGAGGGGGTGATCGTGCGCGAGGGTTCGGTGCTGTCGATGGGTGTCTACCTGGGCGCCTCAACCAAGATCGTCGACCGGTCCACCGGCGAGACCTTCATCGGCGAGGTGCCGCCCTATTCGGTGGTGGTCTCGGGCACGATGCCCGGCAAGGCCATGCCGGACGGTTCGCCCGGACCCAACCTCTATTGTGCGGTGATCGTCAAACGGGTCGATGAGCGGACACGGTCCAAGACCTCGATCAACGAGCTGTTGCGGGATTGAGGCGCATTGCTCGCGTTCCTGGCGCGACGATGTCCCTCCCCCGCTCGGGGGGAGGGCTAGGGAGGGGGTACCAGCCCCAAGCGCATATTGCCCAGCAATGAACAGGTCCACATCCTCCTGGTCCAATGCGGCCGTCTGGAAAGCGACGGCCTGCCAGACCACGCCACCGGCGCCGCTCTTCTTTGCTTTGCCTCGGGCCGCGACGAACGCCACGCGGTGAATGAGACCGTCAATGTGCTGCGCCAAGCAGGCATGGCGCCACTGGACGTGACGGCCTACGGCACCCGAGACGCGACGGAATTCGAGCTGGGGCCCGAGGAACAAACCCTGATGGACCGCGCCCTGGCCGAGAACGCCGTGATCGTCGCGCAGGTGACGGTGTTGGAGGAATAGGATGGATGTCTTCCTCGACCTCGACGGGACGCTGACCGATCCGAAACCCGGGATCACCCGCTCGATCCGCCATGCGCTGATCGAACTGGGCCTCGACGCCCGGGCCGAGGATGACCTGACCTGGTGCATCGGGCCGCCGCTCCTGGCCAGTTTCGAGAGCCTGACCGGCGATCCCGTACTCGCCCCACGGGCGCTCGCGCTTTACCGCGAGCGGTTCTCCGCGACCGGTCTCTACGAGAACCGGGTTTATGACGACGTGCCGGAGATGCTGGCCGCGCTGCACGGCGCGGGCTGCCGTCTGTGGCTCGCCACTTCGAAGCCGCATGTCTTTGCAAGCCGGATCACTGCGCATTTCGGTCTCGACCAATGGCTCGAGGGGCTCTTCGGCTCGGAACTCGATGGTACCCGCGCGGAAAAGACCGCGCTTTTGGCCCATGCCGTGGCGACGACAGGCGCCGATCCTGCCCGCGCGGTGATGCTGGGTGACCGAAAGCACGACATCGTCGGTGCCCGGGAGAACCGCATCGAGGGCGTCGGCGCGCTCTGGGGCTATGGCGGGGAGGCTGAGCTCACAGGGGCCGGGGCCAGGACACTCGCGCCGAATCCAGGCAGCGCGGCGGGCCAGATCCTCGCCCGGCTTGCCGTTGCGACAGTCAGCGACTAAGGCCAATCCATGGCAATCGACCCCGTCCACCTATCCGCCGACCTGATTCGCTGCCCTTCGGTGACGCCCGAGGAAGGGGGCGCGATCGCGCTGCTGGTGGGCGTGCTGTCATCTCTCGGCTTTGCCTGCCACCGGATCAGCCGGGGCGGGGTCCAGAACCTCTACGCGCGCTGGGGCACGGCCCAGCCGGTCTTCGCCTTCGCGGGCCACACCGATGTGGTGCCAGTCGGCGACGCCGCCGCATGGAGCCGCGATCCCTTTGGTGGCGAGATCGTCGATGGCATGCTTTGGGGACGGGGTGCGACCGACATGAAATCCGGCGTTGCCGCCTTTGTGGCCGCCGCGGCCGAGCTTGTCGCCGAGGAACCGCCAGGCTCGATCGCCCTCATTATCACCGGAGACGAGGAGGGGCCGGCGATTGATGGCACGACGGCGATCCTCGACTGGATGGTCGAGCAGGGCGAGCGGGCCGACTTCTGCTTGGTCGGCGAGCCGACGTCGGTCGCGGAACTGGGCGACACGGCAAAAATCGGGCGGCGCGGGTCGCTGAACGGGGTCATCACCGTCATCGGTCGGCAGGGCCATTCCGCTTACCCTGAGCGCGCGGCCAATCCGCTTTCGGCGCTCGCTCGGATTGCGGCCGCCTTGGCCGAGACGCCGCTGGACGAAGGCTCTGAGCATTTTCAACCCTCTACCCTGGCGCTGACATCGATCGATGTTGGCAATTCGGCGGCTAACGTGATCCCAGCCCAGGGGCGCGCAGCCTTCAACATCCGCTTCAACGATTGCCATACGTCGGCCAACCTAAAGGCCTGGGCCGACGAGACGGCCCAACGTGAAATCGCGGGCTCAGACCTGACCGTTCAAATCGATTGGTCGGGCACCAGCGACAGTTTCCTGACCGCACCCAGCCCCAGGGTCGAGGCGGTCGCCGATGCAATCGCTACGGCCACCAACCGCCGCCCCGCGCTGACCACCGGCGGTGGCACGTCCGATGCCCGCTTCATCAAGGATCTCTGTCCGGTGATCGAGTTTGGCCTGGTCGGCGACACCATGCATCAGGTCGATGAGCGGGTTCCGGTGGCGCAAATCCAGGCGCTCAGCCGGATCTATCTCGACATCCTGCGCCGCTTCTTTGCCTAGAACGGGTTCCACACGCTCAACGAGATGCCAAGACCGTCATCCCGGTTCAATAGGTCAAAAGAAAAGCCCAGTTGCAGGGTTTTCGGCTTCGGCCGGTGCGTGCCCTCCGCCTCGCCGTCATCCAGTTTTGGCCAGAACGTGAACGCCACCGAGGGCGCCACCCGAAGCGATGGGTCGGTCCCGCTCCCAAGCGGTGCCAGGCCGTAGAGGCCGAGGATCCCCATCACCCGCTTCGAGGGAGAGTACCCTCCGGTCAACTCCAAACGGAGATCCTCGGCCGCCCCCTCTTGGCGCAGGAAAAAGGCGGCGCCGGTCGAGACAAAGGCATTGCCCCAATCGCCGGCCCAGCCGTGCCCGTAGAGCCCCGCCAAATGAGCCTCTGGCACCGCGCCCTCGACTGCGGCGAACCGATTGCCAAGCATCCGCTCGATCGGGTGCGCATATCCCAGCTCGACCGAGGCGATTCCGCCGCTATCGCCTTGCCAAACCCGCTTGCGCAGGAACGCTCCAGCCGCGGCCGAGCCCTCGGTCGGATCGATGCTGGAGAGTTCGACAAAGGTCTTGGCTCCGATTGTCAGCCCGTCGATCAGCCCGTATTCCAGATAGATCTGGGTGAAGTTCGAATCGTCATCGATTGGACCGCCGGCGATCGAGCCCGCGGGCGCCACCCGGCGCCCAGTCGAGGCGATGATCACGCCGTCGCCCTTGGCGCGGGTCCAGGCGCCGGCCTCGGCAATTTCCGGCATCGGAAGGCCCGCCCCGATCAGGGCGGCGGCGTGGAAGGCGAGCCGGCCCAGGCGCATGGCGATCTCCCGGATTTACCTAAAATTGAGCTGGCTCGACACTCGTCTCCGAGGGTTAAGAAGGGGTTAGCGCGCTCCGGCGAGACTCGCGCAGCCGATTCGGGTATACTGATTTGTTGGAGGGGGTGTTCGCGGAGACCTTGCGTATGCGCGGTGATCTGTTTGCACTGTTCTTGCTGGTTTGCGGCCTGGCGTTCATTCTTGCTTGGGCCGTCTGCCAGTCATTCGTTGCCCTACGCAGCAACCGGCTGCGCCGCGCCTCGGACGCGATCAAAATGCATCTGATCAAGGGCGGGCGGATGCCCGACGGCGAGCCGCGCGAATTGGCGCGGGATTATTTCCATCTGCGATGGCTGGGAATCCTGGGGAATCTGCTCTTGGTCGCGGGGATCATCATTCTTCTGCTGGCGCAAATGTTGGCCCTCTGAGCGGCCCGAAACGCGAACGGTTGCCCTTGCAATCGCTTCCGTCCTGCCTATCCTTTCCATCGTTCTCTCGGGGCGCCCGAAACAGGGCTGAGATGACCCGTTGAACCTGACCCAGTTAGCACTGGCGGAGGGAAGAGAAACCGGCCCGCGCCTCCCGCGCGAGCCCCAATCTCCAGTCCTTCGCCGTTCCGATGGAAGGGACGCGAAATGACGATCAAGAACCTTGCCCTGGCGCTGGGCGCCGCTGTCGTGCTGGGAGGCAGTGCCTCCGCCGATCAGCCGGTGCTGAGCGTCTACACCTATGACAGCTTCGCCTCGGAATGGGGCCCCGGGCCTGCGATCGAGCGGGGGTTCGAGGCGACCTGCGGCTGCGATCTGGAATTCGTCGGCATCGACAGTTCGATCGGTGCCTTCAACCGCCTCCGGCTCGAGGGCGCCACATCGAAGGCGGATGTTCTGTTGGGCCTCGACGTGAACCTGGCCGGCGACGCCCGCGAATCCGGGCTTTTCGCGCCGCATGGCGTGGCGTTGGAGGGGCTGAACACGCCGGTCGTCTGGGACGACGACACTTTCGCGCCCTTCGATTGGGGGCATTTCGCCTTCGTCTACGACACCCGACGCACAGCCGAGCCGCCGCGATCCTTCGAGGATCTCTTGGCCGCGCCGAAGAGTCTGAAAATCGCAATCCAGGACCCGCGTTCCTCGACCCCTGGGTTGGGCCTGATCATGTGGGTGCGTGCTGTATACGGCGACCGGGCACCCGATATCTGGCGCCAGCTCAGGCCGAAAATCCTGACCGTCACCAAGGGTTGGTGGGACAGCTATTCCCTGTTCCTGGAGGGCGAGGCGGACATGGTGCTGAGCTACACTACCTCGCCCGCTTATCACGCGGTGGTCGATGGCGAGACCTTCATCAAGGCCGCCGGGTTCGCCGAGGGGCACTATCTGCAGATGGAATTGGCGGCGGTCACTGCCGCGTCGGACGATCCGGACCTGGCCCGGGCTTTCATCGCCTACCTGACCGGGGCGGAGGCGCAATCCGCGATCCCGACCACGAACTGGATGTTCCCGGTCAGCCCCGATGCCGAACTGCCCGAGGCATTCGGCACCCTTGTAAAACCGGACAAGACCCTGGCCTTCGACGTGGCTGAGGCCAAGGCGAACCGCAAGGCCTGGATCGAGGAATGGCTCGCAGTCATGGGCGAGTGAAGGGCGCATGAGTGCAGCGCGGCTCCTGCCTGGTATTCTCGCCGCCCTGATTGCGGCGGGCCTGGCGGCGGCCGCGATCTGGGCGATTGCCGCCGAGGCCGGGGGACTCGATCTCGGCTCGGTCTGGGGCGACACGTACCTGCACGGCGTGCTCGCCTTCACCTTCAAGCAGGCCGTCCTCTCGACGCTGTTGGCCGCGCTGTTGGGGCTCGCCGCGGCGCGGGCCGTACACCGGCGGGCCGGACCGCGCGGCGCGCGCGCGCTGCATCTGATTGCCTCGCTCGCGCTGGTGATGCCGACGACCGTGGCGGCCGTGGGCATCGTCTCGGTCTGGGGCCGCGCGGGCTGGTTCGCGGACGCGGCGGCTGCCCTGGGGCTGCCCGGGCCGGGCGCCACGCTCTACGGCCTGCCCGGGGTGCTGCTGGCCCATGTCTTCTTCAACGCGCCCCTTATGGCGCGGATCTTCCACGGCGCTCTGGCCGCCATTCCCGATGGCCGCTGGCGGCTGGCCGCGCAGCTTGGCATAGGTGGCCGTGAGGTCTGGCGTTTTGTCGAGTGGCCAGCGATTAAGCGCGTATTGCCAAGCGCTTGTGGGCTTGTTTTTCTGCTTTGCTTCACGTCATTCGCGTTGGTCCTGATGCTTGGTGGAGGGCCGCGAGCCAGCACCCTGGAGGTTGCGATCTACGAGGCGGCGCGGCTGGACTTCGACCTGGCCCGCGCCGCGACGCTCAGCCTGATCCAGCTCGCGATCTGCGCCGCAATCTTGCTTGCGTTGGCGCGGTTCCCGGCGGATTGGTCACACGGGCGCGGGGCGACAGGGCAGGGCGGATGGCTCCGCCCGGACTGCGCCGAGCTCCAAGGCAAGCTCGCCGATGCAATCGTCGCATCGGTTGCCATCGGGATTGTCGCCGCGCCGCTGACGGCGATCGTGCTCGGAGGTTTCCGCGGTGAGTTATTGGGACTGCCCGGCCAGCCGGCGTTTCGTGCCGCACTGATGGCCAGCGCCGCGATCGCTTTGGCCTCGTCGGCGATAACTTGCGTGCTTGCCTGGGCAATCTGCGAGGCGCGGCGCAGCCTTGTCCTGCCCTCGCGCGCTGGCGGGGTAGCGTGGGGTGCCGGCCTGCTCGATCTGGCCTCGACCATCTATCTGGCGGTCCCGGCCATCGTCTTCGGCCTCGGCGCGTTCCTTTTGCTGCGCGGCGTCGCCGATGCCTTCACGCTGGCACCGCTTCTGGTGCTGGCCGCGAACGTGCTGCTGTCTCTGCCCTTCGCCGTGCGCGCCCTGCAGGGCCGTCTGGCCGAGAGCGGCGCATGCCATGACCGGCTCTGCGCGAGTCTCGGCATTTCGGGCTGGGCACGGTTCCGCCTGGTCGAGTTCCCTGTTGTCCGCCGCGAGCTTGGTTTCGCCGCGGCCTTGGCGGCTGCACTCTCGGTGGGCGATCTGGGTGTGATCGCGCTCTTCGGATCGGACGATTTCCGCACCCTGCCTTGGCTGCTTTACGAGCGGAGCGGGCGGTATCAAAGCGGCGAGGCGGCGGCCATCGCGCTGGCGCTTCTGGCCTTGAGCCTCGTCTTCTTCATCGGCATCGAGCGCTTGGTCGGAGGCCGCCATGCTGTGCGTTGACGATCTCAGCTTTGGCTATCCAGCTGGGCCGAGCTTCCGCTTCACGCTGGCAATCGCGCCGGGCGAGATCGTCACGCTCTCCGGCGAAAGCGGGTCGGGCAAATCGACCCTGATCGATCTGATCTGCGGGTTCCTGACGCCCGAGTCCGGCAACATTACCTGGGAGGGCCGGTCATTCCTGCGGCTCGCACCAGCGATTCGCCCGGTCTCGGCGCTGTTCCAGGACGGGGATCTTTTCGACCATCTGGATGTCGAGATGAATATTGCGCTGGGCCTCGATCCGCGCGGGCGGCCCGGTGCCGCCGAGAAGGCACGGGTCGCGGCTGTGCTCGACGAGATCGGGCTGCCGGGCTACCAGCGGCGCCTTCCCGCGCAGCTCAGCGGCGGACAGCGCCAGCGCGTCGCCCTGGCCCGGGCGCTGGTGCGCGACAAGCCCCTGATGTTGCTGGATGAACCCTTCAGCGCGCTCGACACCGAGCGCCGTGGCGAGATGGCCGATCTGGTACGCGAAATCGCGGACCGGCGTGATCTGGCAACCCTGGTAGTCTCGCATGACGCGGTGGATGCACAGCGCCTGCAAAGCCGTGCTGTCGCCCTGTTGGACGGTCAGATCGTCCCCCAACCTGCGCTGTAAGCTGTGACGAAGATCACAGACGAGAGCAGGTGTGGTAAACTTATTGCGAGCTTGTACGCGAGGGGAGCGTGGCAACTCGGAGTTCAATCCAATGAAGACCCTAACCGCCGTCCTGACATCCGCCGCGATCGCATGGAGCGGTAGCGCCTATGCCGAAATCCTGGCAATGGTCAACTACGAGAGCAAGACACCAGATCAGGTAAAGGCCCTCAAGCTGACCGGCGAGCAGGAGCGCCGCGAAGGCATCGCGATCCTGGATGTCGATCCGGAAAGCCCGAATTTCGGCAAGCTTTTGGTCGATATCCCGACCGATCCGGCCAGCGTCGCCCACCACATCTTCTATGACCGGAGCCAGACCAAGGCCTACGTGACGGCGCTGGGTGCCCCGGCATTGCAGGTGATGGACCTGACGGACTTCCCGTACCGGCTGCGCACCATCGACGTTCCGAATTGCCTGATGGCCGAGGACGTGATCATCGACGAAGCCAACGAATTTTGGTATCTGACCTGCCTCAACTCGAACAATGTCTGGCAGGGCCGTGTCGCCGACGACGCGGTGACGGGCGAAATCAAGCTGCCGGGGATCTATCCGCACGGTCTGGGTGTGAATACCGATATCGACCGGATCCTCGTCACCAGCACAATCACCGCTGATATGAAAAGCCCGCAGGAAGTCGTTGCGGTCGTGAAGGCCAGTACGCTGGAACCGTTGGGCGAGATCAAGGTGTCGCTGAAGGAATCGCCTTCGGGCGAGGCCCCGGTCGAGATCCTGCCGGCGCCAGGTCACGAGACGCCTGTCTTCTACGTGACCAACATGTTCGGCGCGACCCTTTGGGCGCTGACGTGGGACCCGGCCAAGGAAGACTTTGACGCCAGCCAGGTCTACGACTTCAACGAACTGGGCGCGGGCGTGTTGCTGGAGATGTATTTCAACACGGCGGGCGACCGGCTTTATGTCACGACCGGCGTGCCGGGCCACCTTCACATCTTCGATCTCTCCGAAGGGCCGCTGGCGCCGAAACTGATCAAATCGCTTCCCGCCGGCGAGGGGGCTCACCACGTGGGCATCACCAAGGACGAGCGTTACGGCTTTGTGCAGAACGCGCTTTTGAACCTTCCTGGTATGAGCGACGGCTCGATCACGGTGATCGACTTAAAGGCGGGCGAGGTGGTGGGCTCGGTCGATACGCTTAAGGATATGGGGCTAAACCCCAACTCGCTGGTGCTGTTGCCCCAGTGGAACCACTTGGCCGGGCATTGATCTGGCGTCCGATGGGCCGCGCGTCGGCCCGTCGGTTTTCGATTTCAGATAGATTCCTGAGGGATGAGATGCCGCTCTGGCGCGTGATCGCGATCGCTGTTTCGATCGGACTAGTTGTATCGCCGGGCCCGGCCCTCGCGGGCGGGCAGGGGCGTAGCCACGGCCAGAGTTCCCACGGCCATGCACATGGCGGGCTGCGCGAGGCCCCGGCTGGCCTGCCCGCGCCCGGGCTGACCGTCGAGGCGATCGCCGATCCGGGCGACGGCTATAACCTGAATCTCATCGTTCAGAACTTCGCCTTTTCTCCCGAGCACGCGGGGCAGCCGACCGAGGCAGTAGAGGGCCATGCTCATCTCTATGTCAACGGCGCCAAGATCGGCCGGGTCTATGGGCCGTGGGTGCATCTGCCCGACAAGCTGTTGGCGCCGGGCGAGAACGAGATCCGGATCAGCCTCAACGACAACACGCATCGCGCCTGGTCGGCCGGGGGCAAGCCGGTCGAGGCGCGCCTGACGCTCCAGGGTTTGCGCGAGGTCACGGCGGATGCGAACGGAGAAACCGCACCTGTGATCGTAGTGGACCAGGGCGACCGCGTGCGGCTGACGATCCATGGCGCGGGCACCGGCGTGCTGCATTTCCATGGCTACGATCTGGAAGCCAGGGCGGTGGACGGAGAGCCCGCGATCCTGAAATTCCACGCGCATCACAACGGGCGTTTTCCGGTCATGACCCATGTGCACGACAAGGTTCTGGGTGAGCAGGAGAAAGCGCTGCTGTTCGTGGAAGTCCGGACACGTTGAGAGCGGCCGGAATGCGCCTGGGCAGGATGCCACTTCGGCTGGGATGCGCCGCCATCGTGGTGATGATCCTGGGCGCTCCGGATCCGGCCCAGGCCCATGCCTTCGCCGAACGTTACGATCTGCCGCTGCCGCTGGGCTTCTATTTGGCAGGCGCCGGCGCGGCGGTCGCTCTGTCATTCGTAGGCTCGTTCCTGCTGATGCGGCCGGGACGTGCACCGCTTCCCGTGTTCGATTTTGCGCTTCCGCCGGCGATCGCAGCACTTGCCGGTCAGGCAATCCGGGCGCTGGGTATCGCGCTGCTGGCCGCGGTTGTGTTGACCGGGCTATTCGGCCCGCAATCGCCGACCCAGAATTTCGCCACGGTGTTCATCTGGGTGATCTGGTGGGTTGGTCTGACGCTCGCCTCGGCTCTGGTCATCGACGTATTCAGTCCTGGGAACCCGTTCCGGACGATCGCCAACTGGCTGGACGGCCGTCGGGATGGGCCCGAGCGGCCCCTTTCCTCGGCCTGGGGCTGGGTGCCGGTGGCCGGTCTGTTGGCGATCGGCTGGTTCGAACTTGTTTCGGACCATTCCGAGGATCCGCGCGCCATGGTTATGCTGGTGGGCACTTACTCGGTGCTGTTGCTGGCAGGCGCGTTCTGGGCAGGCGCAGGAACCTGGTTCGCCAAAGCCGATCCGCTGACCCAGCTTTTCGCGTTGTTAGGGCGATGCGCGCCGCTGGCCGTGCGGCCTGGCCGGTTGCGGTTGCGCTTGCCAGCATCCGGTCTCGTCGGTCTCGAGGTCTCGGTTCCAGGCGCGGTGTTCATCATCTGCCTGATCGCGATGGTACTCTTTGACGGCCTCTCCGAGACGCCGGCCTGGGCTGGAATGCTGGATTGGGTGACCCGGTCAACGACACTGAGGCCCTGGCTGCTGGATCTGCGCGGCGCTGGGGTCGATATCCTCAAGCTGATCCGGACTGCGGGGCTGTTTGGCATGGCCCTTCTCTGCGTGCTGCTTTATGCGGGCCTCATCGCGACCATGCGGGCCGCCTGCGGCCGCCAAGCGCCTGCGCGCCGGCTCTTCACGGGCTTCGCGGCCTCGCTGCTGCCGATTGCGGTGGCCTATCACCTAGCGCACTACGTCTCGTATCTGGCGCTCGCCTCGCAATTGATGCTGCCGATCCTCAGTGATCCGATGGGCTGGGGCTGGGACTTGTTCGGCACGGCCAACCACCGCGTCGATATCGGAGTGATCGACGCGCAAAGCGTTTGGTGGATCGCGGCGATGGCGCTGATCGCGGGCCATGCCCTGTCCGTCTTCGTCGCCCATGCGGAGGCCTTGCGGATCATGCCCGATCAGCGCGCGGCAATCCGCAGCCAGTTACCCATGATGGTGTTCATGGTCGGCTTGACGTCGCTCAGTCTGTGGATTTTGTCGCAGCCGATCGTTGCATGACCGCGAAGAGGTGCGTCAGGTCTTGGGCACCAGTTTCCAGTAGCCATCCTCGCGGCAGCGGATCTGGCGATCGCTCTGCTCGCCGGTATCGGCCATGTCGACGGTGATTTTGTATTCGCGGCAATAGTGTCCGCTGACGCTCTTCCATGTGCGGATCGGCGTGACCGACACCTCGGTGCCGCCGAAGAAGGACTCGGTGTGGATGCCGCTTACCAGCTTTTCCAGCGCATATTGAATCGCGGCTTCATAGGGCGATTCAGCGCGGGCCTGGCCCGCGACGGAACCCGCCGCCAGAAGTGCGATCGTCAGCGCAAGAATGCGGAAGCGGTGGATCATTGCCACCCCCGCGAGATCAGGTCCCGCTCTTCCGCAACGCTCAGATCCGGACCGACCGGATCAGCGTTGCCGCCAAAAGGACTGCTGGACGAGCCGCGTGTGGACGACTGACCTGGCGCCGAGTTCGAACTGGCGCTGGCGCCTTCACCATTGCCATCGCCGTTGCTGCCGCCGTCGCCTGTGCCGCCGCCAGTGCCGCCGCCGCCAGTGCCGCCACCGCCTGTGCCGCCACCACCAGCGCCGCCACCGCCGCCGCCAGCGCCGCCGCCACCGCCAGCACCACCGCCGCCGCCTGTGCCGCC
>Ga0224508_10000962_pt1 | contig 26590 bp, 27 predicted proteins | sample SF_Jan12_sed_USG_4_FD_170157 | JGI IMG/M metagenome (GOLD analysis project Ga0224508, IMG submission 170157) | Sediment microbial communities from San Francisco Bay, California, United States - SF_Jan12_sed_USGS_21 | ecosystem: Environmental > Aquatic > Marine > Sediment | place: USA... | reverse complement strand
TTGCCATCTGTGCCGTGCCGTCCATTATCGTTCGCGTATCGAAATAGAAGATCCACTTGCTCCGTTTGCTGGCAAGGACTAATTCCCGGTTAAAGTCATCGATAAGCGATGCCATAGACGGCGATTGGTCTGCCGTTATCTTCTGTCACTACAGGCCGACACACTGCTCACAAAAATAAATCTACCGACACCTGCGGCCGCGGCAGCCTCAGCTACATTTCTGGTTCCGTCAACATCAAGCTTATATAGTTTCTCAAGAACGTCCTCAGCCGAATTAGTTAAATCACCCCTATACAGTCTAACGACTCCCGCGGCTAGCTATTTATGCCAGACCACACGGTTAACATAATCAGTGTAACTGATGATAATTCGCACAACCTTCTTCGACACACTTTCCGTATCGTAGTCTGCGACCAACTCGAATTGACGCTTGGACTTCAAATACTGCGAAGTCACGATCTCAATCGACTGCATGACCCGTTCTGCATTTAGCCCAGACATGATCAACGTCCCCTCATCCATCCCTTCCGGACGCTCATGCGCTTCCCGGATCGTGACAGCTGGAAAGTTCAGAATCGAGCACTCCTCTGTAATGGTTCCACTGTCCGATAGTACGCAAAACGCCTGCATCTGTAGTTTTATATAGTCAAGAAATCCAAGCGGCTTCAAAAATTGCAGTTCCTTCGAAAGATTACCTGGGCTGAGCTCCTCCAGCCTGTTCCGTGTGCGTGGATGGGTAGAGATAATGATTGGTTTTCCATACTTCTTTGCGATCGCGTTTAACGAAGCCAACAAACCTCCAAAGTTGACATCGTTGTCCACGTTCTCCTCGCGGTGCATACTGACGAGAAAAAAACCATTCGGCCGCAACCCTATGCGGCTGAGCACATTGGACTTTTCAGTAGTCGGCATGTAATACGCAAGTACCTCCTTCATCGGCGAACCCGTTTTTATGATCGTGTCGGGTCGTATCCCCTCGGACAACAAATAGCGGCGCGCATGCTCCGTGTACGGCATGTTGATGTCGCTCAATTGGTCAACGAGTTTCCGATTAATCTCCTCCGGGACACGCTGATCAAAGCAGCGATTACCGGCTTCCATGTGGAATATCGGGACCTTCCTACGCTTGGCGGCTATTACGGCAAGGCAGCTGTTCGTATCGCCAAGCACCAACAGTGCCTTTGGACATTCCTTGGCAATAATCTCGTCCGACCTCGATATCACGGCACCAATGGTTTGTGCGGCCGATTTTCCGGCTGCCTCTAGAAAATAGTCTGGCCGTCTCACACCCAGTTCCTTGAAGAAGATCTCGTTCAGTTCGTAGTCATAGTTCTGGCCCGTATGAACCAGAACATGCTTCGTGTGCCGATCCAGTTCGGCGATGACCCGGCTGAGCTTGATTACTTCTGGCCGCGTACCCACAATCGTCATGACCTTGAAGCCGCCCATGGCAGTTTCTTGCTGCTTATTAGCCATGCCGTCTCATGCCAGCAGCTCTCCACCCTCGGAAAGCTTTGCTTCCCCCAGCAACAAGCGTTGTCTGTGCAGCAAAGCAACAGTCCCCTCTAGGTCAACCGCATTGTTCTCAGAGCTGAACTCCCGCGTAAGTGCCATCGGTTGAGACTCCGTTGCAGGTCGAAGCTCCGGCAGCATCGGCAAGATTACGTAGTATCCGCCGCGCTTAACAGTGTGGTGGCATTCCTCTTCGGACACCAGAACCTCGTGCATCTTTTCACCTGGACGAACCCCGGTGATGTTTATTTCGATGGTGCGGTCGGCTATCAATGCCTTCGCGATATTCATGACTGTTGCGGAGAGCACGTCGGGAATATAGGTTTCGCCTGCCTGCCCGAACTGCAACGCCTCAAATACAGTGTCAACTGCCTGGTTGAGGCTTAAAAGGAATCGAGTCATTTCGGGGACCGTAATCGTAACGGGACCACCATTTTCTATCTGTTCGTGAAACAGCGGTATTACCGACCCGCGGGATGCCAAAACGTTTCCGTAGCGGACGCAGACAAAGCGCGTATCGTGAATCAGTACATTTGCTGAGACGAGAATGCGTTCCTGTATCGCCTTGCTCATTCCCATCACATTCACCGGCTTACAGGCCTTATCGGTGCTCACACCAAGTACCACTTCGACGGGATAGCTCTGCTCCCGTATTGCACGGACGATGTTCATAGCGCCGACACAGTTTGTCAGGATCGCCTGGTCGGGAAAATACTCGCATGTCGGCACCTGCTTAAGCGCGGCCGCATTAATGACAATGTCAGTACCCTTGATCGCCGAGCATACGTCATGGTAGTCGCGAACGTCTCCAATTCTGAACTCGAGCACTTGTTGAAAGTTGCGATAGATAACCTCATCTGTGGTGACCGTCTTGTGGAGATACGCCACGCGCATCTCGTGCTGCTTGGCCTCGTCGCGGGACAAAACGATCACCTTCCTCGGCGTCCCAAGCTCACCTGAAAGGATACGTCTGACGAGCACCTTACCGAGCGAGCCTGTTCCACCCGTCACCAAAATCGCTTTTCCCTCGAGAATCATGTAGTTGTTCCTCTTTGCAGAACTTGCTGCGCAAGCTCACCCAACATAGTGTCCCAGTTGGGTGCATCATAGCCCGTAGCCCGCGCAAATCGTGCTCCAGCTAAACCGCGGTCGCACACAAAATTATCGTCTGGTTCAATTTCTACGTCCGTACGCTTTAGTTTATCTGCCAGCAAGCAAAGTAGTTCATATTTGCTGATTGGCGTCGATGCGACATGCCATACACCATGAAGCTCGGTGTGCTTTATCAACACTCGCTCGATCACCCGCGCCATCTCGGCCGTCGTGAATCCAGTATAAACCGCGCGGCGAAAGCCCTTGATGTTCCCTTTTTGTGAGAGGAACCACTCGATGAGGCCAGTCTTACGGTTTAATTCCAAACCGATAATAGACGTCCGCAGCGTCACGCAGTGCTCATCGTGCAACTCACCCAGAAACTTCGACTTGCCGTACAGGTCTTCAGCATCCGATGGGTCTGCTTCGGTATAAGCTCCCTTTCGGCCCGAGAATACGCAGTCGGTGCTCATATGCACAAGGCGAGCCCGGATCGCCTTGCAGAGCAACGCGAGGCGATGCGGCAGAAGTGCATTAATTTCGAGGCTCGGCATGTAAGCCTTCGCTTGGTCTCGCTGCTTTACAATGCCGATAGCATTTATAATTGCTTGAGGGCAAAAATCCGCCGCCGCTCCTATCAGGGCATCGATGTCCTGCGCGTCGATCCCCGCATAGGAATTGTCTGGCTTAAACAGGCCCAACCCCCGGTACGCATCGAGTTCGCGCCGAAGCGCGACCCGCACATCGTGATTCACGCCGAGATGCTTGAAAAGCTGGTGCCCCAGCATTCCATCACCACCAAGAATCAGTACGCGCATTGTAGCCCTGCTCCATCTGATTGTTCGTTCACCTGACGGTCTACACGCTCAATCATACATAGTGTCGTATTCGAAATGAGGCCTGGATATCTGGTCTTTGGTAGACATCGTTTTCCAATGTTCTGCCCCGCGGGGGACATTAATAGTGATCTTTATCCCTGCCGTAATCGCAGCGATCGTACCGTACATAATCGACTTCAACGCCACATGATGGGCGATATCCGGTTGCTGCGATTTGTAACTATGAATCAGTTTCCGAACGATTCCGTATTCGCGCCATAGATCAACTCCGCGCCGCACTAGCTCCAACGAAATAAGACGAAGACCCCGTGACTTTATTTGATCCCCATGTTCTTGCGCTCGTGTCACTGCACACGCCTTGTAGTCAACGTTTTGCGCCGCGACGGCATGATCTAGGAAATGCGTGCAGACGTCCAAGAGATCGAAGAACTGGGTGAACTCTTTTTCATGTTCCAATCTGTCGCTCACGTTAGCGTGTCAACGTGCGCCTTATAGACCACAGGGTTTGGTACCCGATTCGATAAAACAAGCCGTTTATAACGGCACGAATGATGCGCAATCGCAAAAAATTTCGAGGAAACAAGGCGAAAGCCCGTCTGGCACTAGCGTACGCTGCTCTGTATCTACCTGCTCTCAGGTGAAGTTGAGTCGTAATAATATGAGCACTGCTTAATGCCTCATCCTTCGCCTGTTCTATGACCGGTGGCAGCGCCTGGCGCTGAAAAAAATTGGTGATGATGCGTATTGGTTCTTCTGCCCTCGATTCCGTGGTCTTACGGAAGGTCTGCGACTCGTTATGAAGCCGAAACGACGCAAGCGGTTGCGGAATATGTTGAATCCTGCCAAACAACCCTAATCTGAGCCAGAAATCATAGTCCGGCATTTGTCTGAGCGAACTGTCCCATGGCCCAGCAGCCTCAAAAGCATGACGCCTAAAAAACGCCCCTGGCCCCGGCGGACATACTCCCTTTGCCACCATATCGTTATAGTTGAACCGCGCCGGGCAAACCCGGCGTATTACCTTGGAGTACTCATCAATCAAGTTAAAATCGCAATATGTTAGTACTACGTCAGAATTCGCTTGTAGAACATTCACGGAAGTACTGACTGCGTTGGGCAACAGAATATCATCCGCGCTTAGATAGCCAAGAATGTCGCCTTTTGCAATCTGCCACCCCTTATTTAGAGTACTAGCCTGGCCCATGTTTGCATGGGTTTCCCAGTAGAATGTTCCAAGAGCATATGTTGCTAAAATCTCCCTTGTCTGATCCGTAGAGCCATCATCTAAAACAATAAACTCAATGTTACGGTAGCTTTGCTGTAACACGCTGTCGATGGCCTCTCGTATGTACCTCGCCCAGTTATACGCGGGGATAACAATTGACACTAATGGAAGTCCGTTCTTCATCATTCAATATCAGCCCTATCTCGATGAATTGTTCTAACATGGGGCCTAAATGTCATAGCGACGAAATGACGCTTTACGCTCGTCACGTGAACCGAGTTTTTCGGGGTGTCTCCACTAATTGGCTTCATGTATAAGATTTTTCTCCCTAGCCACCGTGTTATATATTTCTGCCGCTTTCGGTTTCAGAATCGCTTGATCAAGTCTTATTGCCGCCAGCCGATAATTCACTTCTGCAGCTCGATTCACCAGATCATCATCGTTCAGCGCTTGCCGAATGGCATGGCAGTCGACGCCATGTCTACTGGAACCTGATACGCGACTTGAAACCGAGGCAGATAATAGAGACTGGCTCAGGTCAGTCTCCTTTACTGGCGATCGTAGCCGCGGAAACAAACCACTCCGTTGACGGCGCACCGTGCACCATCACGGCCATTGAGCCTTTCCCCCCGGCCTTCCTCGAAACAAGGCGTCAAAACGACGTCACGTTAATCCGTAAGAAGCTCCAAGAGGTCGATGCAGATCTCTTTCAGAAGCTTGAGAAGGATGACATCCTGTTTATTGACTCAAGCCACGTGTTGCGCGAAGGCAGCGATGTCCAGCTCGAATACCTGGAAATCCTACCGCGACTAAATGCCGGCGTCCTTGTGCACGTCCACGACATCAGCCTGCCATGTAGATATCCCAAAACCTATTTCGAGCAAAATCTTTCTGGAACGAACAGTACCTGCTGCAAGCTTATTTTATTCATAACAGTCACATGGAAGTAATCTGGCCGGGGAACCACATGATGCTGCGGCATCCAGGTGCCATGGAAGCGTTGTTCGAAGAAATCAGTATCATGCGCCAGCGTTATCCCAGCTCCGAGCCAACGATATTTTGGATGCGCGTAAAGGTGCGTTGACGGAGTACCCGGTGGGAACGTAGCAGTACCAGACGCAAGCGATTCTACTTGTGCAGTAGAGTGAGTAATTTCACATCCGATCTCTTTTTTTCCATTCTAAAGCGCCTCTAGATTAGGTAGCAGGCCTGCACTGAAAGGGCCAACGCCAGACACTCAAAGATACGCACGAATGGTAATGTCTAGCGCAGCCACGTGGCCACTTCCTTTTTCAGATCCCCCTCAATATTTGCAAGAGACTGCCAATGTTGCACATCGACGGCCGTCCACATCCGCGAAAATTCTTTGATGAGAAGTTCGGTCGTCTCAATTCCCAATGCGTAACGCTGTAATGCGCCAGCAAACCAAAAGCGTAGGAAATTTTCCCCCTCTTGTTGGATCATTTCAGGATGCGAAAAATAATGAGGGCCTACGACCGTGTTAACAATAAGATATGGCTTGCTGTTGAAAATAGCCATTACTGCCGGTCCGGAATCCGCACCCATATGAATCGCTGCAGCGTTTATTAGGGCTAGGTCTTGATCGATACCAGTATGATAGTCCTTAGCTATGATCACATTGGGACATTGGCGCAGCCGGTCATCGACCTCGGCCCAAGCACAGATGACGACGAACTTGGCCGGGTAACGTGTTTCGCAATGATGAAAGAACTCCAACCAGCATTCCAGGCGTAGATTTCTGTGCGTATGAAAAGCCTTGTTGTTACGTATATTCACAGTAACTGGAACGTGCGGATAGACATACCTTCGATAAAAAACCTGTGCCCAATCCACTAAAAACGGCCGACACGACAAATGCGGAATTGCTCCATGCTCCTTGTGATGGTTGTATAGCAAATGATTGAAGACCGTATAGTAGAGATATTCCTGCGTAGCATATTTCCACCCGGACGGCCACACGTGATAGAGATCCGCGTTATCAGCGATGAAGCGCTGCAGGTTCGTACGAGAATTAAAGACAAACAGGGAACCAAGGTATTGGTTGACCTGCGCAATTGGCAGAATGGAAGCCAAATGATACATGGCATTCTTCTTTGTGATACTAGCAAATGCCAGGTCGGACGAGCTAGGATTCTGCGGGTCGCATACGAGAGCGAAATCCACCACACTAAGATCGTATCTTTCTCGTAGCACAAGTGAGGCTTCTTGAACGATCAAAATATCGCCCACGCTGAAAGGTTGGTAAGAAGTATCATATATCGCCAACAGGCGCCGCTCATTCGAGCGTGTAGGCAGTAGCAGCTGACTTAGGGCTGGGAACATCCATGTCAGGAAACGCGCCACTCGTCTGATCGGCCTGTAAAGTGGGCCTAAGATTCGACCGGCAGATCTTGGTCCCGATTTCATTAGGGAATCGTGCCCAATGTTATGAGTAGGTATCGTGCGTTCGCCCGCTGTCAAGATCGCCGGCAAACAAAAACCAATTGCTTTCCCGCAATGACTGGCTCCGCCCCTCCTGCTCCACTAAGAAGCGGCATGCGCATGCCATTCGGCGCGCCGCCGATGCCAAATGAGCGCGACAAACGGTGTCAACGTTGCCATCACAACGAGGTAGCCGATCGCCACCCCATCAGCGGAGTAATGCCTGCCTAGTACCACGACCGCGATTCCGGTAAGAAGACCGCTGATAACCGACAACGTCAACAATGGCTCCTTCTTATGGGCACGCAGATAGATAGCCATCGGCAACGAGGCGGACACAATGATCGTAGCGACAAGCAAGTATCCCGTGGTCGTGGAGTCGAGCACGCGAGTGGCAAAGGGATGATGCAACTGGCCCAGAACAAAAACCAGCACCCAGATACTAAGCGCACCAACAGCCGTCACAGCGACGACGGCTGCGGTGATGCGCCAGAACAACTGATCCAGCTCGGCATACTTCTGCTGTGCAATCAGCATTCCGAATAGTGGTGCTTTCGGTGTAACCCAACTAGATGCCACGGCCATCAATGCGCTGACGAACACCCAGGTCATACCCATCTGGCCGGCTACAATTGGCCCCTGGTAGTGGAAAAGAACCGGCGAAAACAGCGAGAAGGTGAAATATCCGCCAATCCAGCTCAACGCTATGCGCCATTGCATGGGCAATATATCCTTCCGCCAGTTCAAAAGCGGGCCCTTCGGTTGCCCAAACAAGATTGCCATGACGAATCTGCCATAGCGCCGACCAATAGGGACTAATAGTGCGACTAGGCCAGCCAAGCCGCCGATCGGAGCAGCCCACAGCCCTGCATCAAGGCAGATAGCAACCCAGACCGCCACACCAGATGCGACAAATTGAATGAGTCTGTAAGCATAGACCCTCGATACTTGGTTGCAGCCTTCCAGCAGTGCAACTATCGGCACTACCCATAATGAAAGGCCCGTAACCACACACAGTGCGACCCACGGCGCCCTCCACGGAAATGCCCGAGGTTCAGCTGTCGAAAAAAAAACCAATCCGCCGATCACGAGAACTGTGGAGATTGCAGCACCGGCAATCAAGTACCACTTGACACCGAACCGTCCGAGGCTTGTTAGCCTGGACAAGGCGTCTGCATCGCCGATTACCTGGCCGTGCCGGTCGAGAGCGAGCTTTGCCCATTCATGGCTGGCATAGTAAGTAAGAACGGCACCCAGCCCAAGCTCCGCAAAAACCTGCAACGCCAGGACGGTGTTGAAGGTATAGTAATACCCCTGCAGCTCCCGAGAAAAAAAGACGGCGACGAGCAGGATAGTAACGAGGCCGGCAAAAGAACTCCAGATTTTGCCAAGGATCGCAAAAAACACTGCGCGGTCGATTCCCAGCCATCTTGGGATCCGGCGCTGCAGCGCATCCAGTGCGGACATGCTATCTAGAGAGTCCGCCCGTGCCAGCCCGGCGTTGTCTAGCTACCGCGGTGGGATACTCATTCTGTGCGGCTAGCAGATTTTCCACGGTTCCGATATCTCGGTGATATATCCGGTTGTGGAACGTATTGATGCGACCCATGAAGCTCGGCAAGACTTCCGTGCTGAAATCGATTAGTTCCCTCCCATACCCAACGAGAAAATCGATGATAGAAGGCGACAAGATATAGACAGCACCGTTAGCCAGGTTCCCGGGTGGATTTTTTACCTTCTCGTGAAATGCCGTTACAATCCCACGGTCATCGAGTTCGACGATTCCGCAAGATTCCGGCTCTGTCGTATCGAAGGTCATCATCGTCATCTCGATACCCTTGTCCCTGTCTTGATATTGCCGGATAAACGCCCGAACGTCGAAACTGGACAGGTTGTCCGCATGAACGAGCACGGAGGGCTCGTTGCGAAAGAAATCCCGGTTTTTCAGCAGTGTCCCGCCCGTTCCCAGCAGTCTTTCTTCATACACGGTGGTTATGTTTACTGGATATGGGCAGCGCTTGATATACGACCTGACGGCCTCCGGCATGTAGTGCAGGTTGATCAGAATATCGACAATTCCGCCGACGCTGAGCAGCTCAATCCAGTAATCCAGAAGCGGCCGGCCGTTGATTTTGACGAGGCATTTCGGCACTGAATTCGTGATGGGCCGCAGACGCGTGCCAAGGCCGGCCGCAAGGAGTAACGCACGCAACTTTTATCCCTTTACGAAATCGTTGTTCTTGTTGATCTCGACAAGCAGTTCCGCTGCGCTCAGTGGGACATTGCCGATCCGCCCCACCTGGCACGCAGCCGCAAGCGAGCCCAAATAGAGACTTTCCCAGATGGATCTTCCGACCGCCATCGCCATGGCAGTACAGACCAGAAGGCAGTCGCCCGCACCTGCAGTGTCCTTGGGCGCAGTGTTCAGAGCCGCAAGCCGGTCCGTGAGCCATTGCCCTTTCTCGGTCACTTTGGCATGTATCAGCACGCCTTCCGTCCCGAGCGTAATAGCAATGTTCTCGGCGTTTGCACGCTGCCGCAGGGCTTCGGCGATCACCACCAGCCCGTCTTCATAGTTCCCCAAGGCAATCCTCGTTTCACGCTCCGTCGGCGTGAGAAGTGCCGCGTCCTTGAAACGGGAAACGTTGCCGATTTGGGATGAACTCTGACTGTCGGCGACCATCATGATGTCGCGCCGGCGGCATTCATTCATGATCTCGTCCACCAGCTCCTGGGGCAACGCCCCATAGTTGAAATCCGCGAAGATCAATAAGTCAGCCCGGGCAAGGCTATTCATGATTTGCGCGAGGGTCTGCTGTTGTAGTGACCTGGTGATTTTATGCTGGCGAAGGTGGCTCACTCTGAGTAACGTCTTGTTCTCCGCCCTGTAACGTTGTTTCACGGTTGTCGGGCGACTATCGTCCGGGATCAGTCGAGCGTTGACGCCATATTCTTCGAGCTGTTCACCGACATATCGCCCTGCGTCGTCGACGCCGGTTACGGAAATGAAATCGACAGTTTCCGCTGCGAGACATCGCGCATGGGCCGCCACGATCGCCGCACCGCCGAGAAATTTTTTGGTCATAATGGGTGTGACCACAATGGTCGGATCTTCCTGTGACATGCCCAGTGGGTCGCATTGAATATACTCATCGACAATCGTGTCCCCGACCACGCACACCTTGAGCGAACGCATCTGTTCTAGCACCGACTGCAAACCTGCCATGCTGAATCCATGGCGCACGATATACTCCTGCGGTCTGACAATCGAGGAATGATTGATGAGCTCCGTCTCTTTGCGGATGAGTTCCAGCGACGAAAAGATCGTATCCCCGGAACCGAAAAGGAGTTTTCCTCCATAAGACTGAACAACGGCAAGTTCCGGATTCGTTCTGCTTTCATGCTCTTTTCCTTTGACGACAACCGCCGGACACAGCTCGGCAATAAAGCTTTCCGGGGTATCACACAGCAAGAATGCATGATTGACCCAACTGATCGCGGCTACTCCTTCCAACCGCATGCCCTGGCTTAATTGGGCATTGTCGGACAACCGGTCATCCAATACCCCAACCACGAGGTAGTCACCACACTCCGCGGCGAAGCGCAACAGCCGCAGGTGGCCGGGGTGAACGATATTGAACGTGCCCGAAACAAAAACCATACGCTTGCCGGGTCCGGCACTGCTTCGAGCAGTTTGTAGCGCAGACAACGACTCGGGATGTAATCTCATTACTCGCTGTGTAATGCGGGTCAGGATGAATTAATCATAAAGGCATTGCCGCAGTCGCCGGCGTGAATGCCGGGAGCACTACATGCGGATCATCGCTCGGATAACACACCCGGATTCCAAGTCATCCAAAGCTTGATTGATCTCGTTAAGGGAGTATTCTTCGGTCGTCAATTTCTGCAGGGCCAGGCTGCCGTTCATAAACATATCCACGTAGCGTGGAATATCGACATCGGGTCGGCTTTCACCGCCCCATGTTCCTACCAGACGTTTGCCGCTGATCAGGCTGAAGGGGTTAACGCGCATGGTTTCACCATGAGGCGGGTTCCCGGCAATTATGCACAAGCCGCCGCCGGTTGCCACTGATTCGTACGCTGCCTCCATCACCTCTACCCGACCCGCCGATTCGATCGCCACGCGGACCCCATTGCCGTGCGTAATCTGCCTGATGATACCGACAGGATCGCCCTCACTTGCGTCGATGATATGAGTCGACCCGAGTTCCCGCGCTTTAGCGAGCTTTGCCGGCTCGATGTCCACGGCGATTATCGGTGCCGCACCTACTGAAGCCGCCGCCATTACGGCGCTCTGGCCGATGCCGCCGACACCAAACACAGCGATGCTTTCACCGCGCGTGATGCCAGAAGTATTGAACACCACGCCGGCCCCGGTAGGAATCGCGCATCCCAACAGCGCCGCCAGCTTGAAGGGCATTGACTCGGGAACAACCGTGACGCGGTTTTCGCACGTGACGGTTCGCCGCATGAACGTCGATATGGCGCCTGAGTTGATGGGTCCATCGGCGCTGTCGTAAACGGTACTGATGGCATCTGTGCCACTTCCCTTAAGCCAGGAAAGCACCACCCTATCGCCTGGCTTGGTCTTGGTCACCCCCTCTCCGACCGCGACAACGGTCCCCGAGCCCTCGTGGCCAAGGGTGTGCGGAAGATAGCGGTCAGGCCCCTTATGGCCGCGCACCTCGTTGAGCTGCGAATGGCAGACACCGCTATATGCAAGATCCACGAGAATCTGGCCGGCCCCAATCGGAGGGATCACGAGTTCCAGAATCCTGAGGGGCTTTCCCGTTTCAAAGAGAACCGCCGCTTGTGTCTTATCCGGTACCACGTCACTCTTGTTTTATGAAGGTGTGGTACGACAGTAGTGCGATCACCGACAGGCTGTCCGCAATTTCCCGGGACAATATCATAGCGATGCATTTGTCCAATGGGACCCAGTCGCGACCGCAGACTTCATTGCCGTGAAGTCCATCCACCTCAGTCTTTTCCTCGAAATCGCGTGTATGGAACAAGTGAGTGGGGTTGTACAACGTATCAAGCCCGGGATGAAACATGAGGAGTGGCTTGAGCACGCGACAAAGAACACCTGTTTCTTCCATGCACTCACGGCACGCCGCCTCTTCCAATCCTTCCGCCAGATCCACCTTTCCTCCGGGAATCTCCCATGAAACTCGGTCAATTAAATGACGGTACTGTCGCGTCAGCAAAATCCCCTTCGGGCCTTCCACAATGACACCGACCCTGTCGCCATAATCCGTTACGTATATATCTTTCGAATAGCCCCCGAAGTGCACACAAACCCTGTATACCTGCTGATACGGGTTTTCATATACCACGTCCCGCGGCCCAATATGAGGGTGAGCGTGATGCTTATTTCCATTCATGGAAGTGGCCCCATTTATTGCAAAGAACCGCGGCGTAGTTGAGTGGATTTCGCTTCAAGGGATTTCCGCAACGGCGTGTACACCGCACTCTGCCTAAATCTCCAAGGCTAATAAAGTAATGCGACGTGTGTCAAAGACGGCCGACACGACTTACCAGATTGTTTTCAGCTTGCCGCCATTTACGTGAAAACACGATCCCGTAACCCACGCCGCTCTTTCCGAAGCCAGGAAAACAACCAACCCTGCCACATCTTTGCACTCACCAATGCGACCCAGTGGTATTTTTGAAGACTCCTCACGTTCCACTTGTTGCCGGGCCTCCTCAACCGTGATGTGGCGTTCCAATGCCAATCGGTGCACATTCTCCTCCCAAGATTCGCTATGCACCGGCCCCGGGCAAACAACGTTCACGAGTACGCCGTCCTTTACGAAATAATCAGCAAGGAACTTACTAAGATTAATTGTCGCTGCCTTAGTAACCGAGTAATGGGGGTTGAACGCGCCTGGCTGCAGACCGGCGATCGAAGAAAGGTTAATAATCCGCCCACTCTTCGAACTACGCAGGTACTGATCTGCAGCTTGGACGAAATGAACAAGACTTAGCACATTCAAATTAAACGCGTTTCGCCAGTCAATGTCCGTCAGATCCCTAAATCCACCGAATCTTCCCGCCCCTCCGACGTTGTTAATCAGGACATCCAGCCCCCCAAAGACGTCGACCACGCGAGCCACAACAGAACTAGCTGCCTTCTGATCGATTGCGTCGGCAGGAACAGTCAAGATGTCGAATCCCGACAATTCCAGCGCTGTCTTCCGTAAAGCCTCTGCACCACGCGCTGTCACCGCAACCCGCACGCCCTCCTCGACCAAGGCTTGGACAATGGCCCGGCCGATCCCTTTACTACCGCCCGTGACTAATGCAACGCGGCCATTGAGCCCTAGTTCCATTTTTTTACAGGCTAGTTGCCACTGCGGAGATCGCCGTCCAGGAGTCTTGGATGGTGAAACCACCGTCAACAACGATCGCATGCCCCGTAATAAAGCTGGCGGAATCGGAACAAAGAAACAGTGCAGCCTCGGCTACGTCGCTTGCGTGACCCACTCTTCCAAGAGGGTGACATCGCTCCGCCCGGATGCGATAGTCAACGTTTTCGTCGCTGAAGTATCGTTTCTTATGCTCATCTTGAACAATAAACCCGGGCAGCACCGAATTCACGCGTACCATCCCCTTGCCTGCATGCGCCGCAAGATACCTCGTCAACTGCATCATGCCGGCCTTTGCCGCATGGTAGGCGGCACACTCTTGTGACACCAAGAAAGCGGAAATGGAGCTGATATTTACTATGCTTCCGCCGCCACCAGATCTCATGATGGGAATTGCTTCTCGGCACGCGAAATATGCCGCCCTCAAACCGACGGACATGGTCAGATCCCAGTTCTCTTCCGTGTCTTCCGGTAAATCCCGGCGCACGCCGGCGCGTGCGTTGTTCACGAGGATATCGAGCCTGCCGAATTTCTCTGCGACCTCCGCTACCATGCGCTGAGGCTCTCCCATTTTGGACAAGTCGACAGAAAAATGCTGTGCATCGATCCCTGATTTCTGAAAATCCAATACGGTCGCTTTGGATGTATTCCGGTCAATGTCACAAATGGCAACCCGTGCCCCCGCGTGCCCGAACGCCGCCGCAATCGTCCTCCCTATGCCACGCGCACTCCCGGTGACAAGTGCCGCCTTGCCTTTAAAGTTAAAGGTCTGTCCTGTGATAGATGTTGCTCGCTGATTTCTTGGCATTGCTAAGCAAATACCTGTCTATATACGCTCTCAAATCCATCGAATAACCTCTCGGTTGTATCCCACATCCGTAATACTCGTTGGTGCGCCAGCGCGAACGGGTAATGATCACTGTCACCGAGCTCCATGGCCATTTCCCGGGCATGATGGTCCGGATGCTTGAAGATCAGATACGGATTCTTCCCGAATAACGCCATGTTGGCGGGTCCGCTCATCGTACCCATGAAAAGTCCGGTGGACTGGATTATCGCAAGATAGCGCTCGAGGGTGACGCCGTCGTCCTGCGCAATTGTCACGTTCTTCAGTGTACGAAACTTCCCGTTAGTCCGATCATCACCTACCAGGATAAAGTGGACTTCGTACTCATGTCGGCAGTTAGACATAAAGCTCCACCACGAATCGATATTCGCATTGCTCTCGCCTGAAACGTTCGGATCGTTTTTGAGGTGCACTGCAACGGGCAATCGCCCCCGGGCTTTCTCCTTCAAGTAACTTTTCGCCCACACAAGTAGTGGGGCATCTACGGAGAGACGGGGAATATTTCCTTCCCGCGCATAAAAATCCTGAATTGCGTGTGTACTATCGTAGCTGTGTCTGCCCTGCATCAGCATCTCGGGATCAGGCCACATAACGCAGTTCGTCCTCATCCGCCTTGTGACATCCCGGATCTTTGTCTGATCGGCACACACATGGCAGTCGGAGACGCCAGACATTGCGCGAAGAACCGCAATCATGGGGGCAAGTTTCGCAACGTCTGAAATACAAAACCCACCAGGGACATCAGTCTGCCTCGAGGGCATGCCGTTAACAAGGTGGGTTGCGTTTCCGACGATAACTACGTCTACTAAATCCGCGCCGTGGATCTGGCGCTGTATCTCAAGCTCCTCAAGCAAAATGAGAAGCGTGCCAAGCGACCCGCTCGAACGCGCCAAATCCCAGATGCCCGCGACCCTTTTCATGCGTCCCGAGCCACTGATGCACGTTTCAACCCTATTTTGCTTTCCCGACGGCTACCGGGCGAATTCATTTTCCACCAATGCCATCACACTATTTGGGGTGAGGCCCACGAACTCGCAATGATCTTGGTAGGAGCCGTACGCTCTCACGAACGTGTCCGGAATCGATGCGGACGCGTACTTGACACTAGGAAGCTTACGGGTTGCGCGCAGAACGTCGTCTCCGAGCCCGCCCGAGCGCATATGCTCCTCGATCACGAGAACGCACTTGCTCTTCGAAACACTGGCCAGAATTAATTCTTCGTCCAACGGACGGATGGTATGAATATATAGAACCTCCGCGTCCCGACCGCGCTGCGCCAAGAGGCTCCGCGCACCAAGCGCGGTCTTCAATTGCGGCCCAGTCGCTACAAGCGTGACGTCGCGGCCGTCGGCCACCTTGATACCCTTGCCGAACTGAATATCCTTGGCGCTGAAAACAACACCGTGTTGACTTCCTGGCAGTCGGTAAACAGTCACAGCGTTGTTGCGATAGGCCTGGCGGAACAGTGTGTCGAATTCGACTGGCGTGGATGGATACGTAATCTGCACGTCTTGCAGAGTCTTCAAAAGCGCAAAGTCGCCATAGCAATGGTGCGTGCATCCCAGATAGGCGTAATCAAACGCGCTGCCAACCGTGATGACATTCCCGTGCAGGCCATGATAGCAGAAGTCCAACTTGATCTGCTCGAAGGCGCGCTCGATCAGAAACGGCGCAATGGTATGGATCACGGGAAAAAGTCCTACCCGTGCCATGCCGGCACCCATGCTCATTATCGTCGGCTCGAGGATCCCGACGTTGTAATATCTTTCAGGGCAGGCCTTGGCGAAGGGCTGGAGGATCCCGTGGCTGATATCGCCGACCATTACAACCAGGTCCGGGTCCTCCTGGCCCACTGCCAACATGGTGTCGGCGAATTGCTGGCGTACCTGCTTCTCGCTCATGACAAGGCCTCCATGATCTTTGCGTACTCCTCGGCATTTGGAACACGGTGATGCCAAATGCCGTGCCCTTCCAACATGGGGACGCCCTTGCCTTTTATGGTCTTCGCGACGATCACTGTCGGCACGCCCCTGCTCTCGAAGCGAACATTGTCGAATGCGCTCTTAAGCTCGTCGTCATTGTGGCCGTCAATGACCATCGTGTTCCAGCCAAATGCCTTCCATTTTCCGGGCAGATCGTCATGCGGAAGAAGCTGCATACCTGACTGGTTCAAGTCAACGACCACGCAAAGTTTGCCCAACTCGTAGTTGCGCGCAACATGCGCTGCTTCCCAGATTGTCCCTTCATGACATTCACCGTCACCAACCAGGACGAAAATGCGGTTTTGGCGGCCTTTGATCCGATGACCGAGCGCAATCCCCACCGCGTAGCTGAAACCGTGGCCGAGCGAGCCAGTTGACGCCTCGGCCCCCGGGACCTTATTGAAATCGGGGTGCTCGCCAAGGATGCCGCCCTTGCGGCAGAACTGGGCTACGTCTTCGTCGGTGATAAAACCATGCCGATGAAGATTGACGTATAAGCCAAGGCAGCCATGTCCCTTGCTGAGGATAAAGAAGTCGCGCTCCGCCCATTCTGGGTTTCTGGGATCAACGTTTAGAACGTGACGGTACAGGTACGACACAATGTCGACTATCGAGAAAGCGCTGGGAATGTGGCCATTTTTCGCAGCGATCACCATATCGACGATCTGGCGGCGTAAGTCCTTGTTAAGAATTTCGCCCATTCCGGCACATACTGCTTTACCTGCTTGGCTCATTGACCGAAATACCCCCTTCCTTGCCCTCCGTCAATCGGAACAATGCTCCCAGTATTAAAAGAGGCCAGTTCCGAGCACAGATATGTCACGTAATTCCCAATCTCTTCCGGTCGGCCGAATCGTCCGACACGCTGACGCTCGGCAAGAAATTTATGCACATGGTCAGGGCGCTCTTTCGACGCCTGATCCCAGTAGCCTCCCTCCGTGAAAACGGCGCCGGGAAGTATGGCAGAAATCACAACTCCATCGGGGGCCACCACACCGGCAAAGCTTCGCGCATAGGCAGTAAGCGCGGCCTTGATGGCGCAATACGTAATCGGACCGTGGTTCTCCATCGCCGAAATCGACGAAACATGCACTACTCGCCCCCAGCGCTGTCGCTGCATATCTGGAACGATCATCCGGTTTAGCTCGACCGCCACCTCAAAGTTGAATCGATAAATCCGGCGCCAATCTTCGATCGAACAATACGGATTCGTAATATTCAATGTACCGCCCATATTGTGTACAACGATGTCGATCGGACCGAAACCCGAATCTCTGAGGCGCGCTAACAGCTCGTCCGGCGCACCTTCGGGCATGAGATCCATTGCGACACCAACGTGACCATCGGCATCACCTCCAATACTCTGGCTTAGTGAATTGATATCCGCCTGTGTGCGTGAGACTGCCGCGATTCTGGCCCCTTCTCGCGCCAGACATTCCGCAATTGCCCGGCCAATCCCGCGGCCAGCGCCGGTGACCAGTGCATGGCGTCCGGAAATCATCATGTCCATAAATTACGCCTCTCAATAAAAAGCGTCGACAAATGCCAGCTCATAAATCTCTTGCTTATAGTCGCTCCGACAGATACTGCTAGCATCCCACCAACACCATCGATCTCAACTGATTTAGCCCTTCAAGCCAACCCCGACCGCAAAAAGGTAGTGCCCCATTGGTGCGTAACCCGTGTGCACGACCTCATCGTTCATGGAAAAGTTAAATACATTGTGAAATCGACACCCCAGAAACCGTTGCAAACTTTCCGCACTTTTGAGATTAATATGTCCTTCCTTGCTTGCCGGACTCGCATACTGATCGGCGGTAACATTCGGCGTCCCAAATATGCATACCGCCTGAGGAGTGAGCGCCTCGCAAATATTGTCAAGAAACGCTTTCTCAAGCCGCGCTGGGATGTGTTCGATAACGTCGAGAGAAAAAGCAGCGTCGAATTTTCCCGGAACGGGGCCGGCTGTCATATCATGAATCGCAAACGTGGCACGGTCGATTCTCTCTTTACGATAGCGCTCAATTGCTTCATTGAGCACAAGCGGCTCGAAATCTATACCGTGCACGGCATTTACGGTCTGTAGAACAATAGGAGTTCCAACCGCATCACCACACCCAACCTCCAAAACACTTTGTTTGCCTGCCAACATTTTTGCAACAAATTTGTAGCGCGACAGAAGGAAACACATGTGCCGTGGATCATGTCGCCAAATGTGGCTCGTCCACGGCCCCACCGTAACAGGGCCCAAGCGCTGAAAATCTTCGATCTGAGACTGGTTTTGCGGTTCTTTCGTTTTGGCGACTGACACTATGTTTTCTCCGTGCAACATGCCTATTCAAATAACGTGAAATGGGTACAGAATGTGCCGCGGCCGATTTGCAAGCAATTTGGTCATGATCGACTGGACATTGTCTACAGCGGTCACTAGCACCGACCCTTCTGAAATATCTTTCACGCGCCCAGGCAACATTATCTTCACCGGAAGGTTCCAGTACTGAATTCCATCTTTCGATGGATCGTCATCCAAGACCGCGGCTAGCTGGCCAAAATCAGTTTTCATATGATAAGCCAGCACCGGAAGCATTTGCGCCGCCCCGTAACCGTAAGTCGTTGTGCCGCTCAACGCCGAGAGCATCGCGCTGCTCGCCATCATTTGCTGCCTGAACAAATGATACCGGTCGTGTATATCTGACAAGCTCGGTCGTCGGGCGTCGGCCTCATGTACATTTGCGGACGCCGATCGCGCAAAGACCACCGCCAGCGCCCCCCAATCGTGATAATTCTCCCGGCTCAGTAGAAGACTGGCGCCAAGGTTGTCCAGCAGGCGCGCAAAGGAAGCGAGTGAAAAGTATTGCAAATGTTGGTGAAAAACCTGATCGAACCGGAACCTGCTGATCAACCCATCGAAACCCGGCACCTCGAATACAAACAGTGCATCGGGAGCAGCCGATTCCAGCAGCAAGTTAAGGATCGTGGCCGGATCAAAAACGTGCTCAAGAGTGTGTCGGCACACCACAAGATCCGGTTTTTGTGGCAGCATCGACAGATCAATATCCTCAATATTGCTTCCGTACACGAGGATGGAGGCGTCTTCACGGTCTGATTCGCAGCCCTTCCAGACCGGATCTATGCCGATGCGAACGTCTGCGCGCTCTTTGAGCTGTGAGAGCAGATAAAGATCATTGCATCCAAGATCCAGCACGCAACGGAAATGACGCCCCGAAGCCACTTCCTCCAGCACCGACATAAAAAACTGCGTCCCCTTTCGTGCGGTCGAGCTTGCCGATGTACGAAAGCAATAATTTGTCCCGTATAGTACTTCCGGCGCTATCTGTACCTCGAGTTGTCCGTGGCCGCAGCTAGGGCAATAAAGCAATTTTTGGTCGATACCTGGTAGAGAATTTTCTATCGGTTCGCGGCAATATGTGTCGGTGAGCGGCAATCCTGGCAAGTCAATTGCCGCTTCGAGATCGGTGCCGCAGATGGCGCATGATTTGCGCTTCGCACGCACCACAGATTCGGACTGCGTAACCATACGGTCTCGTTGGGGGATTAAATTTTTCACGGTCGACCGCCGCTTAACGATGGCAAAGTTAGTGCTCTTCAGTCATCATCTTTTCGAACATCAACCCTCGCGTCAGCCAGTCAATTAAAACGGACCCGTAAAGGTTGGATCCGGCTGGTCCAGCCGCTGCCCTTTTGATGTCTCAAAGAGGCCCTTCTTTGGTTCTTGCCCGAACATACTCAATATTTCAGCTACGATATGGCCCGATCTCGGATAGTAATGGTCGGACAATGCCGGACTAGTTGGTGCGGGAAAATCGGGAAGCGCGATGCGCCGCGGCGGCGTCTTGAGATCGCCAAAGGCTTTCTCGGTAACCAGCGCCAGGATCTCCGCGGAGACTCCAAACGCTTTCCAGCCAGTATCAGCCATTACCAACCGTCCGGTCTTGCGGACCGACTGGAGAATCGTGGCGTCGTCGAGCGGGCGCAGGCTTCGCAGGTCTATCACTTCGGCTTGAATCCCCGATTCCGACAGTTTTTCCGCCGCGCGAATCGCCTCCAGCACCATATATGAAGTGGCGACGATGGTGACGTCTTGACCTTGCCTCACGACACGCGCCCTTCCCAGCTGTACGCGGTATAGACCGTCCGGCACATTGTCGCTCATGCCGTAAAGCCAGCGATGCTCCATGAAGATAACCGGATTATCATCTTCAATGCTCGAAATGAGTAGGCCTTTTGCATCGTGTGGCGTCGCCGGCATGACCACACGAAGGCCGGGAACATGCGCAAACCAGGACTGCAGGCTCTGCGAGTGCTGGGGCCCCTGCCCCCAGCCGCGACCAATGATCATGCGAATCACCAATGGCACCCGGCTTTGACCGCCGAACATGTAATGCCACTTGGCCGCCTGGTTGATCATCTGCTCCATTGCAATAAGCGCAAAATCGACTCGCTGGTGCGTGATAATGGGCCGCATTCCGACAAGGGCTGACCCGGTCGCGACGCCAGTCATGGCATTTTCCGAAAGGGGAATATCGAGCACCCGCTTTGGACCGTACTTCTGCTGCAGGCCCAAGGTCGTGCCGAATATACCCTTTGGATCGGGAACCCCGAGCCCCATGATGTAGACGGCGGGGTCCTTTGCCATACATAGGTCCTGCGCCTCGCGGAGCGCCTCAAAGAATTTTAGCTTTCTTGTCACGGGTGTTGCGATGCTCACTTGACTCACTCGGCCACTACGTGCGCCGACATGAGATGTTCTTCCGGAAATGGGCTCTGCTTGGCAAAAGCCACCGCAGCCTCTATTTCCGCGTCGAGCTCCTTGGTTATTTCGTCCAGCGCGGGACGAGAAACAATGTTGCTGCCAAGAAGTCTGCTTTCGAGAAGGGTGACCCCACAACGCTTCTTCCACTCCAAGTATTCCTCTTCGCTGCGATAACCAATGTGATTGTCGTATTCAGGCCCACAATGCTCGCGCCACCGATACGTGGCGAATTCGAAGAATGTGGGTCCTCCGCCTTTGCGCGCCTTTTCCACTGCCCTTGAGCAGAGCTCATGGACCAATTCGACGTTGTTGCCGTCACCTTCAATGCTCTCGATTCCCTGAGCAAGCGCGAGATTGAAGATGCGGCGCCCCGCGGGCTGGCGCACTTCCAACGGGGAGTACACCGAATACAAGTTGTTTTCGCACACGAAGATAACAGGCAACTTCTTGAGCGCAGCAAAGTTCAGACTTTCGTGAAAAACTCCGGTTTCTACAGCTCCATCGCCGAAAAATACCATCGTCACCCGATCGTCATTTTGCATCACGGAAGCGAACGCGGCGCCTACCGCAATCGGGATTGTACTTCCCACGATGGGGGTGGAACCCATAAACCCCGCATCCAGATCAATCACGTGCATTGAGCCGCCCTTGCCGCCGGCGCAGCCCGTAGCCTTGCCGTAGATCTCGGCCATCATAGCGTTCAGGTCGCCTCCCTTGGCTAGATAGTGTCCATGGGAACGATGGCCGGAAAAGACATAGTCCCGCCGGCCGAGCGCTGCACAAGCGCCGACCGCGATCCCTTCCTGGCCAATGCACAAATGCACGGGACATCGCATCTCCTGCTCGGCATAAAGGGTAGCGATCCGCTCTTCGATCAGCCTGATGCGCAGCATCTCACGATAGAGTCGTATGGAAATATTTTTGGTAGCGCTTTGGGAATGCTGGCGATACACGGTCGGCACAGTGCTCACCTCAGCTCGGCTGGTTCAAATGAATTTGCGCGAAACTTCCGGCAACCATCCATGCGTGGTTCAGTCATGGAATAAACCAATAGTAGTCCCCTGTATAGCCCACCTCCTTGAAGAACGCGACCCATTCATCGACGTGCATGATGGTCAGACCGGTCAGGTTCCAGGCATGCATGCGCTCTTTCTCCTCATCGGTACGGTAGGCATCCACAGTAATAAATGACCCCTTCCTGCTCACACGCTCGATCTCACGCAATGCGTGGCCACATGCCACCCGCTCGAGGTTGTGAATTGTGTTGATCGAAATCACTACGTCGAAGGATTTGTCCGTGAAAGGAAGCTTGTAGGCATCAGCGACCCGAACATGCGATTTCATATCTTTAATTGTGTTTGCTATCGCGTATTCCGAAATGTCTACGCCTTTTACGATGATTCCAGGAATCAAGGCCGCAAGATCATGAAGCATGAATCCTTTGCCACATCCGACGTCAAGCAGCGATATTCCCGCCTTCAAGCCGAAATGTGCCCGCAGAGTCGGCACGACCGGCTGCCAGAAACGCGGATGATAGTTGAAGCCACCGTAGCCATAGCGACGTTCGCCGTCGAAAAATTCCTGGCCGAATTTTCGGGCAACGCAGCGGTCTTCCTCGGTCTTCGCAAGACCTCTGTCCTCCACATTGCGCTTAATCTTGGGATAGTTCACAAGCAGATCGATTTCTCGTCCCACGTGTGGAACCTTGTTCACGGTTTGTGCACGTAGTCGAACTCTTGGTGCCTTAGCTCGTCGAAGTGGCGTTGTACCCAGGTGATGCATTCGTCGAGCCCCCGATCCAGTGAAATCCGATCACGCCAGCCGAGCGTTTGACGCAGTTTGGTACTGTCGAGCATGTAAGCCGCATCTTTACCGAGTCGTTCCCCCACGATTTCCACGCTTGTATCGAACGACACACCCAACTTCGTGCAGATACGCTCTACCAACTCACGAATTGTAATAACCTCCATAGTGGAGATATGGTACGCCTCTCCCAGCACCCCTTGCGTCGCGATGCGCCACGTGGCATCTGCCACATCCTGACCGTAGATAAACGCCCGGCGCGACTGTCCGCCGCCGTGTAGCTGAAGTTTCTTGCCAAGCAAGATAAAAAGTATCGTTCGCGGAATAATGCGATAAAGTTGCTGGCCGGGACCGTAAACGTTCGCTGCACGTGTAAACACGACCGGAAAACCGTATGCTTCATAATACGTCCGAAGACTCATGTCGGCCGCTGCCCGCGATACCGCGTAGGGTGTGCTGGGTCGGAATGGTGCACTCTCGCCCACGTAACCACTGGTACTGCCATAAACTTCAGGTGTCGTGGCGTGCACGTACGTCTGGAGGAACTGGCAATGACGTAACTGCTCGTGCAGGCGTACGGTGGACACTACATTAGTCATAAACCAATGGTCCGGATTATGCCAACTTTCAGCCACCATGCTTTGCGCAGCGAAGTTGACTACGTAGTTAGGACGGAAGTCATGGATCACATCCATCATCGCACCTAGATCGCAGTTGAGGTCGAGCTGAAGGAAACGAAACGCCACGTGATCTCGCCATTTGTATGGCAACATTGCATGACTCGGCTCAGGCGAGCGGCTCATGCCGATAACCTCTTCGCCACGCTCTAAAAGATAGTCGATGAAAGTCGCGCCAGAGAACGAATTACTACCGATGACCACAACTTTGTGCGCCATTACTCTCAACCGGGTTGGCGCACAGCCACTGCATGATCATATGGCCAACCACTAATTGCAGATCCTCGGAGATCTGCATGTCATTTACGGGAAAATGAATGGCAACATCTGTGAGCCTAAGACACTTACCACCGGAGTAACCGAGGATGGCAAAAGTCTTTATACCGATTTCTTTCGCCTGTAACAGCGCCTTAACGACGTTCGCTGAATTTCCGCTTCCCGACAGCACTACCAAAACGTCGCCTTTCTGCCCTTGGACCTTGATTTGCCTCGAGAAAATTTCGTCATAACCGAGATCGTTCGCCAGACAAGTGAGCACTGACGTATTGGACGGTAACGCGGAAACTCTAATACCCGTTTTATTCGGGGCGACACCATAGAGTAGGTCGTTGGCCATATGCATTGCATTGGCCGCGCTGCCGCCGTTACCGCACAGAAACACCTGCCGACCGTTACGCCAGGCGTCCCGAAATGCCTCTGCCAACCGTTGCACCTTTGACCAGTCATATGCTTGCAGAATCTCCGCAAGCCTGAAAGCGTAGTTAGAAAAAGGTTCCTCTTGCAGATGAGTCGCCGACTTATCCGAATCGCCTTCCATGTTTACCTCCACGAGAGCTTACGCCGCTGCGCGCTTCATCCAACGCAAGTTGTAAAAGTGATCTTCGTCCCTCAAAACGCCTGCGCGGAATTTTGCGATGATCTCCTCGATCGCATCGTCAACCGTCTTCGTAGGCCGAAAACCCGTGCCCAGTAACTTGTCGGAATTCACGCGGTAGGAACGAGGATCCGTCGATTCCGTTACCCGGATTTCCGCCGGCACGCGCGCCACGACTTTCCGTGCAATCTCCATGATTGAAAGGTTTTCGAACCCCGCGTTGTAAACCCCTTGTACTGCCTTGCCTTTCTTCAGCAGAAAAAGGTAAAGGTCGGTGATGTCATCAATGTGGATGTTTGGCCGTATCTGGGCACCACCAAATACAGTAATGACACCTTTCATCAACGCCTGCATTGCCAGCATGTTGACCGATACGTCCAACCGCATTCGCGGTGAATATCCACACACGGTCGCCGGCCGAACTATTTGAACAAGAAGATCGTCCCTGTAACTGAGCAACACGCGCTCTGCTACCATTTTGGTCTTGTTGTACGCCGAAATCGGTGTCAAAGTCAGGTTTTCCGTAACCTTCTCTTCTCCCTTGATACCATACACACTACCGGAGGAAGCGTAGATGAACTGTTTGACACCCTTGCGCACCGCGCCATCTGCCAACCGCATCGTCGCGAGTGCGCTTATCTCCCAGGTCAATTGCGGATCAAGATCACCACACGGATCGTTAGCCACCGATGCCAGATGGATGATTGCATCAATACCTTTAAGTGGGATTTTGTCGGAATCGCGCACATCCGTCTCAAGCACGCGTAGTCTTGGGTCTGGCGCCAAAAAATTCCCAAACCACATCGTGTCCACCACCGTTACCTCGTGCCCCTGACCGAGAAGCTTTGGTACAAGGACACTTCCTTTATATCCGCAACCACCCGTTACCAACACATGCATCCATTCTCTCCTTATAAGTGAGACTGATGTGGTAACCCGTCACCCATCGGTACGAGTTCCTCCAGCTTTGATACAGCTGGGTGATGCCATGGAACATGCCCGACCATTGGAGTGCGGCCACGACCACCCGTCAATCGATTCAGCTCCTCGCCTTCCGTCTCCGAGATACATAGCGGTTTTTTCCAGATACACATCTTTGCCAGCCAGAATCGCTAGCTTGACCATGTCTGCGTGACCGGCAACCGGTGTCGCTATGGCCACACCCTGAATAGTGGCGTCCGCCAGTACGTTAAAAATGAGGACATCGCAGCCACACGGGGATATTGGGCTATAATCCCTCGCAATACTTCCGGCTTGTGGTCGCAAACCGCGCGCAGTGATCTCAGGGCGTGGAAATTTCTCACCAGGTTTTTCCCCCAGTAGCCTGCACCAACAACCGTTACCTGAAAATTGCTTTCAGCGTTAGTCATGAGTCATTATTCCGTGATTGCAGGATGGGGGGGGTAACCGATTGATTTATGGCACACGATCGTCGCCAGCGAGGCTCTCAAGATAATCCCTGTACGCCCGTTCTAAGCCCTCCTTGAGACTTATCCGAGGCTTCCAGTCAAGTCTAGTAAGCTTGCTGACATCGAGTAACTTCCGTGGCGTGCCATCGGGCTTGCTGCGATCCCAGACGATCTGACCTTCATAGCCGGCAATATCTTTCACCAGGTCCACTAGCTCACGAATCGTGAGATCTTCGCCGCAGCCAATGTTGATCAAGGGCGGTGATTGGTGATCAGTTACCAGTGACAGGTGTTGTTCATCGGGCAAACTCATTAGGAACACACAGGCGTCGGCGAGATCGTCGCTGTAGAGAAATTCACGGCGCGGCGTGCCCGTACCCCACACAACCACCTCCTTATCGGCTCGGGCCTTGGCTTCGTGCATCTTGCGGATCAGCGCGGGAATCACATGCGATTTTTCGAGATCGTAGTTGTCGCCGGGCCCGTACAGATTGGTCGGCATAACGGCCAGAAATTGCGTGCTGTATTGCCGATTATAGGACCAACACATCTCGATACCGGCTATTTTGGCGATCGCATAGGCGCGGTTGGTTGCTTCTAGTGGACCTGTGAGCAGGTATTCTTCCTTGATCGGCTGGGGACAGTCCCTCGGATAGATGCAGGACGAACCGAGGAACAACAGTCGCTTAACACCAGCCTTCCAGGCCTGATGAATGATATTT
>Ga0224508_10000961_pt1 | contig 26596 bp, 25 predicted proteins | sample SF_Jan12_sed_USG_4_FD_170157 | JGI IMG/M metagenome (GOLD analysis project Ga0224508, IMG submission 170157) | Sediment microbial communities from San Francisco Bay, California, United States - SF_Jan12_sed_USGS_21 | ecosystem: Environmental > Aquatic > Marine > Sediment | place: USA... | reverse complement strand
GATCGGCGGGGTCGGGGATCTGTTTCACGCAGACTGCGATTTTCATGGGGGCCAGTCTGCGGTGTGATCAGTCCATTTCCAAATCAGGCGACTCGTGAGAGAACGGAGCGCCGCTACCGTGACGCCGTGTCCGAGGAGTCGCCTGAACGACCGGTGCCGTCGTGAAGCTGTTGTTGGTGGTCAACCCATCGGCCTCATCGGTCACGCCCCGTGCGCGGGTCATCATCGAGAAGGCGCTCTCGGGCGACCACGAGGTCGAGGTGGCCGAGACCAAGCGCCGAGGTCACGCAACACGGCTGGCGCAAGCCGCGGCGACAGAGGGCGCCGACGTCGTCGCGGTCCTCGGAGGTGACGGCACCCTCAACGAGGCCGCCAATGGTCTCGCCGGCACCGACACGGCGCTCGCTCCCCTGCCGGGAGGATCGACGAACGTCTTCGCCCGAACCATCGGCCTTCCCGACGAGCCGATCGACGCCGCCGTGGCGACCCTCGATGCACTCGCGAACGACAACATCAGATCGGTCGGGCTCGGCTCGGTGAACCGGCGGTACTTCCTCTTTCATACCGGCATCGGCTTCGACGCCGCAGTGGTCGAGCAGGTCGAGCGCCGCGGCGATCTCAAGCGGTACGCCAACCACCCGCTGTTCGCCTATGCCGCTCTCACCACGTGGATGCGGCACTACGACCGCAAACAACCCAGGTTCTCGATCCTCTACGGCGACGGCTCGAGGATCGACGACGGGTACTTCAGCATCTGTCTGAACACGAATCCCTACACGTATCTCGGCGGCCGGCCGTTCGACATCGCCCCGGAGGCGACGCTCGACCGCGGGCTGGTGGCGGTCACGATCCGATCGATGAAGCTCATCCGCTTCCTCCCGATCATCGCCGGCGGCCTCAGCTCACCGCAGCGGATCAAGAACTCCAAGTACGTCGACTACCGGACCGACCTCGATGAGCTCGAGATCATCGGCCGAGCACCGTTCCCCTACCAGGTCGACGGCGACTTCCTCGGCACCGTCGAGTCGCTCCGGCTGCGTCACGAACCGGAGGTCCTCAGATTGGTGATGCCCACGGCAGTGACGCCGTGACCGCCTGTTCCGTTCGCCGCGGTCGATACTGGTGTTGATGGCGAGGCACCCAGCTCGAAGCCGATCGGCCGTTCTGCTCGCCGCGACCTTGGTCATCGGCGCATGCTCGGCATCGGTCGAGCTGTCTGCCGGTGAGCCGTCGGCCGACCCACCGGTCGACGAGGCTGGGCCGGCCGACGAGGCTGGGCCGGCCGACGAGCCGGTCGACACCCAGCTCGATGAAGAGGTCACGCCGGCCGAGCCCGGCGTGACCACCGACGACACGACGGGCGATACCGCGCAGCCCGACGACTCGGGCGCGGTCCCGGGCGCTGCCGGTATCGGCGACAGTCTCTACCCGGGCCTGGGCAATGGCGGGTACGACGTCGACCACTACAAGCTCGACCTGGCCTTCGATCCGGGGACCCGGGCGATCGATGCGATCGCGACTATCACGGCGACCGCGACGACCGATTTGTCGAGCTTCAACCTCGACTTCAGCGGCCTCACCGTCGAAGGAGTCACCGTCGACGACGTGCCCGCCGACTTCGAACGCATCGACACCGAGCTCACGATCGACGCGCCGACGGTCCTGGCTGCCGGCGAACCCTTCGTCACGACCATCGAGTACTCGGGCGTGCCGGCGCTGGTGTCCGCCGGGACGGCGACGCCGGTCGGCGGCTGGACCGATACTGGATCCGACGTCTATGTGGCCGGCGAACCCACCGGTGCATCCGGATGGTTCCCCGTCAACGAACACCCGCTCGACAAGGCCACCTACCGCATCGAGATCGCCGTGCCCGACGGGCTCGAGGTGGCCGCCAACGGCCTGCTGGTGGACGAGATCTCGGCCGACGGTGTCACCACATGGGTCTACGACACCCGCGATCCGATGGCCAGCTACCTCGTCACGCTCGCGATCGGCGAGCTCACGCTGGTCGATGCGGGCACCGTCGACGGGGTCGTGATCAGGCATGCGTTCGCCGATGAGCTCACCGACGAGGGCGCGGCGGAGGCCGAGCGCATTCCAGAGATGATCGAGGTCCTCGCCGAGTTGTTCGGGCCGTATCCGTTCGAGGCCTACGGGATGTTGGTCGTCGACGACTCGTTCGGCGCCGCGCTCGAGACCCAGACGCTCTCCATCTTCTCGAGCGATCTCGTGAGCACCGACGCCCGCTTCGAGTCGATTGTCGTGCACGAGCTCGCGCACCAGTGGTTCGGTGACTCGGTGAGTATCGGGGACTGGAGCGACATCTGGCTCAACGAGGGATTCGCCACCTATGCCGAGGCGTTGTGGCTCGAGGCGACCGAGCCCGGGTTCGACATCGATGCGTCGGCCGCCGATCTCATAGCTGTGGTCGGGTCGCTGCTGGACACGCCTCCGGGCTCACCCGACCCGGCCCGGCTCTTCGACGTCTCGGTGTACCAGCGGGGTGGACTGACCCTGCACGCTCTGCGGCGCGAAGTTGGCGATGACGCGTTCTTCGAGATCCTGCAGACCTGGGTGGCCCGCTACGGCGGTGCCAATGCGACGACCGTCGACTTCATCGCGCTCGCCGAGGAGGTCAGCGGCGCCGACCTCGGAGCGCTCTTCGATGCATGGCTGTTCGACCCGGAGGTCCCCGCTCTCGGCTGATCAGTCGACCGCGGCTTCGTCGATGACACGCCTGGCCATGGCCGGGTCGTCGGTGATCACGCCATCGACACCGAGCTCGACGAGACGCGCGACCACGTCGGGCTCGTTCACGGTCCAGACGTTGACCGCGAGGCCGACCTCGTGAGCCCGCTCCACGAATCGCCGGTCGGCGATCGCGGTGTACGGGTTGACTGCCGCGTGACCGCGAGCCGTGCTGCGCTCGAGCAGTTGGGCGGGGTCCAACACGTCGAAGACCACGAGGGCGACCGGCCAGGTGGAGTCGATGGCCTGGATCCGTGACAGGGCGTCGATGTTGAACGACGAGATCATGACGTCGTTCGGTGTCCGATAGGCCGCACACAGCCCGGCCACTGCGGCCGAGATCTGGTGTTCGGCGTCGTAATCGGGGTCGCCGGGATCGTTCTTGATCTCGATGTTGACGCCGACGTCGCTACATCGGTCGAGAACCTCGGCCAGACTCGGGATGTGGTCGGGAAGATCGGCGGCCAGCGTGTCGACGAGTGCTCGCCCGTCGTGGAGATGGGCATCGTGATGAACCACGAGCACCTCGTCGCTGGTGCGCCGGACATCGAGCTCGATCCAGTCGGCGCCGAGCTCGGTCGCGACCAGGAAAGCATCCATGGTGTTCTCTCGCTCGGCCTTCGATGCGCCTCGGTGTGCCACGACAACGGTCACGCTTCGTCGATCTCCTTCGCGGGGCGGTCCGAAGTCACCCTAGTTGTGGGTTGGTGTGTCCGACGTCGCCGCCGTCGGAGTACCGACAGACCTCTTGCAGAAGTGGCACTCTGACTGTATGTTCTTTCGGTCAGCCGCACGCCTCCGCCGGCGCGACGGCGCGACCCCTCTGCGACCGACCGTCTTCCGCGACACATGGAGGTTCTGTGGCTCTCACGATCGCACCGCCGACCGCAGCAGACGACGATTGGCGGGTCCGGTCGTTGTGTCGCGACACCGACCCCGATCTGTTCTTCCCGATCGGCTCCACCGGACCGGCGATCGAACAGATCGCGAGCGCCAAGGCCGTGTGCGCCCAGTGTGATGCACGAGTCGACTGCCTGGACTTCGCCCTCGAGACCAACCAGGACTCCGGGGTGTGGGGCGGCGCGTCCGAGGAGGAACGCCGGGCGATGCGTCGCCAGCGCGCCCGCTCGCGCCGCGTGGCCAGCTGATCGGGCCGAGCACTCCTCAGCTCGACAGCGGTATGTCGATGCTGACACGCATCCCGGGCCGCCCAGGTGGACCACCCGCATCGGAGAACGTGAGCGTGCCCCGGAGCTCGGACGTCACCAACGTCTCGACGATCGTGAGGCCCAGGCGCGTGGGCTCGCCCATCACATCGGCCGCCGTCCCCACACCGTTGTCGACCACACCGACTCGCAACACCTCTCCGTCGTTGCGCAGCTCGATGTGGACTCGGGCATCGTCGCATCGGGCCGACGCGGGAAACGCATGAGCAACTGCGTTCTGCAACAGCTCCGTGAGGACGACGGCGAGCTGGGTCGACTGCTCTGAGCGCAGGCGGCCTGCATCGCCGTCGATCACGACACTGATCGGATGATCGGGGTCGACGAGACCCTCCTCGACCATGCGGACCAGCGGCCCGAGGATCTCGCCGAAAGGCGCGGCATCTCCGGGTTCCTGCGACAAGATCTCGTGCACGACCGCGATCGAACCGATGCGCCGTACCGACTCCTCGATCGCCTGCTTCGCCTCCGGACCCGCCAGCCGACGGCCCTGCAACCGCAGCAGCGACGAGATGGTCTGGAGGTTGTTCTTCACCCGATGATTGATCTCTGCGATCGTGGCGTCCTTGGTGACCAGCAACCGGTCGCGCTGTCGCAGCTCCGAGACGTCGCGGACCAATACAAGACCACCGGTCAGGTGTCCGTTGGCAACGAGGGGAAGGCACCGGACGACGACGACGGTGTCGGCACCGACCTCGATCTCGTCGATCCCGGGCGTCATCGTCTCGAGCCCCTGCGCGATGTTCGGGATACCGAGCCCGAGATCGTCGATCTGATGGTCCTCCAGCTCGCTCTCGATGCCCAGCCGGACGATGGTCGAGCGCGCGTTGGGCGAGACGAATCGGATCCGTCGCTGCCTGTCGAGCAACAAGACACCGTCGCCGACCCGAGGCAACACGTCTGCGTCGGGCTCGGCGGGGAATGGATAGACGCCTTCGGCCACCATCCGGTCTATGCGCCGGCACACGGTGAAGTAGGCGATCTCGAGGTCGCCCGGTTGGCGTTGCGCATCGGGCGAGAACTGCCGCGACAAGACCGCGATCACCTCGCCGTCGAGACGAACGGGAATGTCGAGCACGCGTATGCGCTCGGCCTCGGGCCGACCCAACAGGCCGCCGTCGATGACGGTGCCCGTGCGGAACGCCTCGGTGAGCAGGGGTCGTCCGCCGGCCGAGACGACCTGGCCGACCCGATCGCGGCGGTACATCGTCGGCCCGGTCGTCGGGCGGATCTGGGCCAGGATCACGAACTTGTCGGGGTGGGCCCGGACCCGGCCGAACAACAACATGTCGGCGAAGGAGAGGTCGGCCAGCAGATCCCAGCTGCGGACCAGCCGCTGGAGGTGGGCGAGCTGCGGCTCGGACAGTGCCGTGTGGGTTCTGGCCAGATCGGCGAGCGATGCCACGCGTCGAGGCTACTGGCGACCGTCGACGACACCGGCCGGGAGGCGAACCGCGGGCAACGGGGCCGACTCAGACATCCCAGAGCCGCTCGCCGACGCGGCGCAGGCCCTCGAGGTCGTGGATGTCGGCGTCGAAGAACGGGATGCTGACCACGACATCCGCAGCCACCTCGAGCTCCTCGCGTAACTCGGCTTCGCGGCTCGCCGGCAGCCGGTAGTTCAGATAGCTCTCGCCGATCTCGGTGAGCACGGCCGCGACATCGGGGGCAGGGGCATCGAGCGGGAGCTGATCGGCGAGCGCCTCGGCATCGCGGATCATCCGGCGGGCGGCTGTTGCCCCCCTGCGGTCGCGAAAGCCCGCGGGCAGGACCCGGTTCAACATGAGCGCCCCGAGGTGCAGCCGGCGTTCGGCGAGGGCCTCGATGAAGTACTCGGCCTCGTCGACCGACGCGGCCTCGAGCGTGCTCACCACCGCGAACGTGGTTCGCCGATCGGCAAGGGTCCGTTCGACCGCCCGGGCCCGCTCGACGAACCCTTCGTGCATCGTCTGGAACAAGCCGAAGAACTCCGAGATGTCGCGGAGGAACTGCGAGCCGAGCAACCGGTCGGCGACGGTGTAGAACGGCCGGGACGCCGCACTGACGAGCCGGGATCGGTACGGCACGGTGAGCCATCGCAGCAGGCGACTCGAGAAGAAGTCGGCCATGCGGCCGGGCGCCTCGAGGAAGTCGATCGCGTTCCGCGACGGCGGAGTGTCGACGACGATGAGGTCATAGCGTCCCGAGGAGTGGATCTCGTGCAGCCGCTCCATGGCGATGTAGTCGTGGCTCTGGACGAACTTGCCGGTGACGTTCTGGTACAGCGGGTTCGTGAGGATCGCATCTCGGACGTCGGAGTCGGGCGCGTGATCGCTCACGAGATCGTCCCACGACGCCTTCATGTCGAGCATCGCGGCCCAGAGCTCACCGCGTGGCTCGAGCCCGGCCGCCTCGAAAGCGGCATCGGGCACTCGTATCTCGGTGTTGCCGAGCTGACCTATACCGAGGGCGCTCGCCAGGCGACGAGCAGGGTCGACCGTCAACACGAGCACCCGACCGCCGAATTGTGTGCTCGCCATCATCGCCGCCGCGGCCGCGATGGTCGTCTTGCCGACACCACCCGGCCCGCAGACGACGAGGATCTCCTTGGCCGCCAGCAGCTGTTCGAGCGACCCGCTGTCGCGGGAGGCCGAGCGGTTGCCTGCCATCTCAGTAGCCCAGCTCATCGGCGAGCGCCTCGGCGAGCTTTCGGGTCGTCCGGACCCCATGCGCCCGTGCGAACAGGTATGGAAGATTGATGACGGCGAGTCCGGCCGGCAGGCCGACTCGCAGCCGTGCGATGTGTTCGGCCCGGGTGCGCCGGAGGCGAACGGCGAGCTGTGCGCCCGCGATCACCTTGTCGGCTCCGACGCCGATGAGGTCCCTGGCGTCGCCGTCGGATTCGACGAGGTCGACCAGCGCCTCGAAGATCTCCTCCTCACGGTGGCCGAACAGCTCGGGAAGCACTCGGTTGACGATCACGGCCGCGACGGACACATGGGTCTCGGTGTCGAGGCGCTCGATCAACTCGAGGGTCTCGGTGACCGGCATCTCCTCGGGCGATGCAACCGCGACGGCTCCCGTGACGGCAGGGTCGGTCAACAGGTCGAGCATCCATCCGGTCTGGCTGCGGACGGGGCCGACCTGGACGAGCTCGCGAATGGCCGAGGGCGCGGCGAGCTGGCCGACAATGTGACCGCTCGCAGGAGCGTCGACCACGACGAGGTCGTAGTTGTCCTCCCGCACCTCGTAGGCGAGCTTGCCGACCGTGAGGATCTCCTTGACGCCCGGCGCCGCGGTGGCGACGAAGTCGAAGCTCCGGGCCAGCGGGCCGATGCGACCGATCAGCGGAATGCGCAGATGGATCTTGAGGTACTCCCGCAGCGACGCCTCGGTGTCCATGACCATGCCGTGGAGCCCGGGTTGGATCTGCCTTGCGTCGAACGAGAGCGGTTGCGTCTCGTACGCGGCGGCCACATCGCCCCTCGCGTCGACGTCGCACACGAGCGTGCGCTTGCCCTGCTGGGCCGCGAGCATCGCGAGCGCGGCCGCGACGGTCGTCTTGCCGACGCCGCCCTTGCCCGTGACGAACAACAGCCGCCGATCGAGCAGCACGACGTCAGCCCGGTGCCGACCAAGCGGACACGACGGGAACGGTCAGGAACCGAAACCGATCCGGGTGCCGCCGGAGTCGGGCCCGACATCGACGTAGGCGATCCGCTCGACCGGAACCCCGACCTGGCGGCCCTTCTTGTCGGTCAACCAGAGGACTCCGTCACCCGAGCTGAGCACGACCTCGATGTCGGCACGGAGCTCCCCGCCATCGGTCTCGTCGGGCATCTCGATATCGAGTTCCTTTGGCGTGTGGAGCACGCCGATGCGCACGTTCATCGCTTGGTCCTTGCGTCAGACGATCTTGAGCTCGGGGTGGAACCGGCGAGTGGGGGCCAGCTCGACGTCGATGGTCTCGGCCATCGCCGTGAAGACGGTAGCCGCCTCACCCGAGGGGTCGGACACCACGATGGGCACGCCGGTGTCGGCGCCCTCGCGCAGCGCGGGGACGAGCGGGACCTGGCCGATGAGGGGCACGTCGAGACGTTCGGCGAGCTCGCGACCGCCGCCAGACCCGAAGATCTCGTAGCGCGTGCCGTCGTCGCCGGCGAACCAGGCCATGTTCTCGATGATCCCCTTCACCTCGAGCCTGACCTTCTCGGCCATGAATGCCGCCCGCTGGGCCACGCGCTGCGCTGCCGGCTGCGGCGTTGTCACCACGAAGACCTCGCCCCGCGGCAGGAACTGGGCGAGCGAGATCGAGATGTCGCCCGTGCCGGGTGGTAGGTCGACGAGGAGATAGTCGGGTTCGTCCCAGTACACGTCGGTGAGGAACTGCTCGAGGGCCTTGTGCAGCATCGGACCCCGCCAGATGACGGGCTGGTCCTCGCGAGCGAAGAACCCCATCGAGATGACGTTGACGCCGTGGCTCTCGGGCGGCACGAGCATGTCGTCGATGACGACCGGCGCCCGCTCGACCCCGAGCATCCGTGGTATCGAAAAACCCCAGACGTCGGCGTCGACGACCGCCACGGACTTGCCGCGATTCGAGAGCGCGACCGCCAGGTTCGCGGTGACCGACGACTTGCCGACGCCGCCCTTCCCCGATGCGATGAGCAAGGCCCGGGTGGTGCTGTCCGGACGTGCGAACGGGATCTCGCGGCCCTCGGAGTGACCATGGGCGGGGCTCGACCCGGCTGTTGCCGCCGGGTCGCCGATGAGCTGCTCGCGGACGCCGGCCCGCTGTTCGTCGGTCATGACACCGAAGCGAAGGTCGAGCATCTCGATGCCGTCGAGCGCCGTCACGGCGGAACGGACCCGGCTGTCGATCTCGGCGCGAAGTGGGCACCCCTCGATGGTGAGCGTGACCTCGAGCGCGACCGTGCCGCCGTCGATGACGACATCGCGGACCATCCCGAGATCGACGATGCTGCGATGCAACTCGGGGTCCTGGACGGGCCGCAGGGCGTCGATCACCTGTTCGGGGGTCGGTGCCATGGTTCGATCTCCTCGGGGGTTCGAGCCGCCTGGACGGAGCCCAGGTGCGGGCGCTCGTTACACTACCGACGTGGACCGAGCGCCCCTCACTCCGACCGAGTTCGCGAGCGCCGTGACGGCGATCACGTCGGCGTTCGGCGATCCGACCCGGCGCGACATCTACCTCTTCGCGCACGAGATCGACCACGGGGTCACCGCCGGGCAGACCGCAGCGGCGTTCGACCTGCACCCGAACGTGGCCCGGCACCACCTCGACAAGCTCGCCGCGGGCGGGCATCTCGAGGTCGCCGTCGAGCGAGGCCCGGGGGCGGGGCGCCCGTCGAAGCGGTACCGCGCCACCGAGCCGGGTGTCAGCCTCGAGTTCCCGGTGCGCCACCACGATGTGCTCGTGACGTTGCTCGGCAAGGCCTTGGCGATGCTCCCGCCCGACAAGGCCGCCGAGATGGCCGAAGAGGTCGGCGCCGAGTACGGCAAGTTCATGGCGTCGTCGCTCGGCGACACCACCGACGGTCAGCGATCGTTCCGGGCGTCGCTCCACGCCGTCGCCGACGCGCTCACGGCAAACGGCTTCTCGGCCCACGCCGAAAAGAAGGGTGGCGAGCTCCGCATCGTCTCCGAGCACTGTCCGTTCGGCGATGCCGCCATCGAGCATCCGGTGATCTGTGCGGTCGACCGCGGCATGGTCAAGGGGATGCTGATGTCGCTGTACGGCACCACCAGCCCCGAGCACGAGTCGTCGCTGCCGATGGGCGACGACGTGTGTGTCACCGCCGTCGACCTCTGATTCGCCCCCACCCCCCCACCCCCCGTTCTGGCCGCAGCTCGTCGCGCTGAGAGCAACATGCCGCAGCCAGAACCGAGGGACCTGTCAGGCGAGCTGGAGAGCGGCAGCGACCCGGCGGCGGTGCCGGCGGCTGTCGCCCCAGGCCGCTGCGAGCGCCCATCCCCGCTTGAGCCAGAGCTGGAGGTCGTACTCGATCGTGTAGCCGATCGCGCCGTGGCACTGGAGCGCCCGGCGACATGCGAGATCGACTGCGTCGGATGCCATCGCCTTGGCCACCGACACCTCGCGAGACCGGTGCTCGGCGCCGGTCGCGATACACCACGCGGCCTCGTACACCATCGGGCGCGCGAACTCGATGGCCAGCGCGACGTTGGCGAGGTGATGTTTGACGGCCTGGTTCGCGCCGACCGGCCGCCCGAACTGGTGGCGTTCGGCGACGTAGGCCACCGTCACGTCGAGCAGCTGCTGGGCGACGCCGACGCACTGCGCCGCCGCGCCGAGCGCACCGCGGTCGAACGCGAGGCTGCGGGCGCGGGGGTCGTCCGATACGAGCTGGGCGTCGTCGAGGGCGAACTCGACCCGGCCGAGCCGGCGGGAGTCGTCGACCGACGAGACGGGAGTGATCGTCGCAGCCGCGGCATCGACAAGATGGAGCGACGCGTGCCGTTCGAGCAGGAGGTGGTCGGCCTGTTCGGCCCCGAGCACGTAGGGGCCCGCGTCGGCCAGGCCGACCGTGACGGTGACAGCGCCGGAGACGGCGGCGTCGACGACATCGGCACACACCCCCGCATCGGACAGCGTCGGGATCGCAACGGCGGTGTGTTCGAGCAACGGGTCGGGCACGGCCGCCCGGCCCGCCTCCTCCAACAAGAGCACGAGGTCGACCTCGCCCATCCCCAGACCGCCCCGTTCTTCCGGTGCCATGAGCCCGAGCACGCCCATGTCGGCGAGCCGCGCCCAGAGGCCCTCGATGCGCCCGGTCTCGTTGGTCCATGCCGAACGAACCGCCGCGGGCGGGCACCGATCGTCGAGCAGCGTGCGAACTGCGTCACGGAACTGCAGCTGATCATCGGTGAATGAGAAATCCACTGCTACTTCCTCGGCAGGCCGAGCACCCGCTCGGCGATGATGTTGCGCTGGATCTCGTTGGTTCCCGCGTAGATGGGCCCGGCCAGGGCGAACAGATAGCCGCTCATCCAGTCGCGTCCGTGGGGCCCGTCGACGACCTCACCGTCGCCACCGAGCAGCCGCAGTGCGGTCGCGTGCAGCTCGACATCGAGCTCGCTCCAGAAGACCTTCATGAAGCTCGCCTCGCTGCCAATTGTCCCGCCCGCCTGCAGCCTCGACGCCACCTGGTACGTCTGCCAGCGGTATGCGTGCGCCTTCATCCAGGCCGACGCGACCTGGTCGGTGAGCTCGTCGTCGGCAGCACCCGACGCGGCGAGCCGGCGCTGGAGCGCCGCGAGGCGGTCGGCGGCCGCGAGGAATCGACCTGGGGCCCGCAGGTTGAGCCCGCGCTCACTCGAGGCGGTGGCCATTGCCACCGACCAGCCATCGCCCTCGCCGCCGAGCAGGTTGGACTCGTGCACCCGGCAGTCGTCGAAGAACAGCTCGGCGAATGCGGGCTCGCCGTCGAGACGACCGACGGGTCGACGAGTGAGGCCGGCCGCGTCGCCGGGCACGAGGAGATAGCTCAGCCCGGCGTGGCGCTCGCTCCCGGGATCGGTGCGAACGATGCAGAAGATCCAGTCGGCCCACGCACCCCGGCTGCACCACGTCTTCTGGCCGTTCACGACGAAGTGATCGCCGTCGCGCACCGCCGTGGTCGACAGGCTCGCGAGGTCGCTTCCCGAGTCGGGCTCGCTCCACGCCTGCGCCCAGATCTCGTCACCCGACGCCATGGCCGGCAGGAAGCGTTCGTGTTGCTCGTCGGTGCCGAATGCGAAGAGCGTCGGACCGAGCAGCGTGATGCCATTGGTGTTGACCCGACCCGGAGCACCCGAGGCGTAGTACTCCTCCTCGAAGATCAGCCACTCGACGAGGCTGCACTCGCGACCGCCGAACAGACGTGGCCACGACGGCACCGACCAGCCGGCATCGAACAACACCCGTTCCCACGCCCGGTGCTGCTCGAACCCAGCGGGCGTGTCCATCGACGCCATGGCCTCGGTCGGCAGGTTGGACGCGAGCCATGCCCGTATCTCGTCGCGGAACGCCAGCTCGCCCGCCGAGAACGTCAGATCCATCGTTCAGGCCTGGACCCGGTCGAGCGCGGCCACTGCGTCGGCCACGATCGTCTCGATGATCTGCGCCGCGGTCGGGAGCTCGGAGATCGAACCGACCCCCTGCCCGGTCGGCAGGATGCCGACCTCGGGATGGCCGTCGACCATTGCGGCCTTGGTCAGCATCGGTGCATTCGCGGCCATCGCGAGCTGGCTCCAGGTCAGGTCCTGGCTCCTGCGCATCGCCAGGCCCTCCCTCACCAGCTGCCGCAGCGACGTGCCCGTGAGCTTGCGGAAGCGCAACGCGTTGCGGGCCGCCCTCGGAAGGGCAGTGAGCCCGGCCCTCTCGAGCTTGTCGACCATCTCGGTGCGAATCACCCGTTGGGGCGCCCCGTCGATCGACCGCGAGACGACAGTGCCGGTGAGGGGCGTCTCGAGGTAGATGGCCTTGACGTGATCGGGCACCTCGCTGTCGGCGCACAACAGGAATCGGGTCCCCATCGCGATGCCTGCGGCGCCGTAGGTGAGCGCAGCCGCCAGACCCCGACCGTCGTGGAACCCGCCGGCGGCGATGACGGGGATGTCGACGACATCGAGCACGGCCGGCAGCAGGAGCGACGTCGCGATGGATCCGGTGTGCCCCCCACCCTCGCTGCCCTGCGCGATGACCGCGTCGACCCCCCACGCCGCGACCTTCTCGGCGTGGCGGGGTGCGCCGATGGTCGGCATCACGACGACCCCGGCATCCTTGAGGCGTTTCACCGTTGCCTCACCCGGCGCCTGCGCGAAGCTCGCCACCTTCACGTCGGCCTCGATGAGGTGTGCCACGCGTTGGTCGATGTCACTCGAGTCGGTGCGGAGGTTGACGCCGAACGGCGCATCGGTGGCGTCACGGACGGCTGCCGTGGCCTCCTTCAGCTCGGGCAGCGTCATCGTGGCCGAAGCGATGATGCCCAGCCCGCCGGCATTGGCCGTCGCCGCCGTCAGGCGGCTACCCGAGACCCAGCCCATGCCGGTCTGCACGATGGGGTGGCGAACACCGAACAGCGCGGTCGCCGCGGTCTGCAACCGTGGGTCGGTCACGAGACCTCGGCCTTCCGGAGCCCATGAGGGTCGATGACCTCGCGTAGCAGGCGCAGCTCTTCGTCGGTCGGCAGGCGGCTCGGCGGAATGTCTTCGGGGATCACGAGCTCGAATCCCGTGTTCTCGACGACCTGCTCGACCGAGATGCCCGGGTGCAGCGAACGGAGTCGCATCCGGTGATCGGTCGTCTCGAAGTCGAGCGCCGCCAGCGGCGTGACGACGCGACGGATCTCGTGGAATCGGCTGGCGCGCTCGCCGAGGTCGCGCATGCGGTCGTACCCGGGACCGGAGACGACGTCGACCTCGGGCACGAACACACGGGTCGAGTGATTGGGTATCCAGTAGCTGGTGGTGTCGTTGATCAGGTTCCCCGGCGCACCGCGCATGCCGAGCAGCTGGGCCTTCGGGCGGGCGTAGTCGCCGATCGCCGCGAAGTTCTGGTTTCCGAACCGATCGATCTGGCTCGCGCCCATCACGACGTGTCGTTTCCCCGACCAGACGATGTCGAACATCGTGCGATACGGCACATACGCCTCGGTGACACAGTCGGCGTCGGGGTCGCCGACCGGCAAAGTGTTGGCGGCCAGCACCGAGACGCCGTCGGTGTAGGCGAGCTCGGGGGCAAAGGTGGCCCGGGCGAGGCGACCCGCACACATCGGGAGCAGACCGATCGGGTTGCACAGGATCTCGCCGTCGCCGCGGAATGCCTCCGCCAGCGCGACCACACAGATCTCGTCGAGCGTCGCGGAAGTCATCGGCCATCGACCGCCTCGAGATACGCGTCGTGTGAGGGCGCATCGAGATAGCGAGCCCGGAACGCCTTCCATGCGTCGCCGTCCTTCGCCGTGGCCGCGTACTCCCGCTGGAACGCCTCGTCGCGGTCGTAGTCGGGAGGACACTCTGTGAAATGTGCTCCACGGGGCGCCTCGACCACCCCGTCGACGGATATCCGGGGAATGCGCAGGGTGTGCACCGACCCCTCGTCGAGCAGGTTCTCGGTCCGAACGAGCTTCTCGCAGCTCATGTAGGTGTGCTCGGCAGCCATGGCGAACAGGTCGTCGAAGTAGAGGTCGGGGCCGAGGAACTGGCCGTTGCCGGCCGCATCGGCCCGATTCATGTGGAGGAGCGCGGCGTCGAGATGCATGGCCGGTATCGCCACCAGCTCCTCGCCGTCGTCATAGGGCGAGGTGACGGTCCGGAGCCCCGGGTTGTGGGTCAACATGTCGGAGCCGAGGCCGGCCCGGGTCGGATAGAACGGCACTCGGTGCGCGGCCGCGAGCAGTCCGAGGTAGAACGCGCCCTCGTCGAGCTCCATCGCCTCGACCGTGGCCGATTGCCGTGCGATGCGGAAATGGGGTTCGAGCGGGATCGTGTCGAGCGACACGAACCCGTACACGACCTTGCGGGCCTGGCCGGTTGCGCACAGCAGCCCGATGTCGGGTCCGCCGTAGCTCACGATGGTCAGATCGCGCAGCGACGACCGGAGGATGGCGCGCACGAGCGACATCGGCTTGCGGCGCGATCCCCACCCGCCGATACCGATGGTCATGCCGCTGTCCAGCTCCGCGACGACCTCGTCCTCGCTCATGCGCTTGTCCGGCACGCGTTCGCCGGTCATCGATCGGTTGTCGGTCGGTCATCGGTCATGCGCCGGCCCCTCAGGTCGGCGCTGACAGTACCTCACCCACCGCGTGCGCTGGCAGCCGACCACGGTCGCTGCGAGAGTGTTGAGGATGACCGATGACGCCGATCCCTCCGCACGACGCGTCCTCGTCACCGGAGGTACCCGGGGGCTCGGACGGGCCATCGCCGTTCGCTTCCTGCGGGCCGGCGCCGATGTCGTCGTGTGCGGCCGGACCGAACCCGAGCGCCCGATCGGCGCCGATGGCCGGGACGCCACCTTCGTCGCCGCCGATCTCCGCGACCCCGACGAGGTGTGGCGACTGGTTGCCGCCGCGAACGAGTCTCTGGGCGGAATCGATGTCCTGGTCAACAACGCCGGTGGCGCGCCACCCGCGGTCACCGCCGAGGCATCACCCCGGTTCACCGAGAAGATCATCGCCCTGAATCTCTTGGCGCCACTCTGGTGTGCCCAGGCGGTATACCCGCTGATGACCGAGCAGATCGGCGGTGGCGTGATCCTCAACATCGCGAGCGTGAGCGGAACACGGGCGAACCCATTGGGTGCCGCCTACGGGGCGGCCAAAGCCGGCCTCCTCAATCTCACCCAGACCCTGGCCGTCGAATGGGGACCTCAGGTCCGGGTGGTCGCACTCACGGTCGGGTACGTCGTGACCGACGGCGCCGAGCTGCACTACGGCGACGATGCCGGCCTCGCCGCGGTCGGCGAGCGTCTGGCCATGAAGCGGATGGGAACCCCTGACGAGGTCGCCGACCTCTGCGCGTTTCTCGCGTCGCCCGCCGCGGGCTGGATAACCGGGACCTCCATCGACATACACGGTGGCGGTGAGGTGCCCGGCTACCTCGAGGCGAGCACGGCCGATGTGAACCGGAACCCATCCTGAGGGCCACCGAGACGGACCCCATGGCGGGGCGGCTGAACACCGCGTCGCCCGAGATGCTCTTCGTCGTCTCGGCCCTGTCCCTGTACATGGGAGCGGCCGTTGCCGTATCGCTCTTCGATCGACTCGATCCGGCGACGGTCGCCTGGCTCCGGGTCGGGACCGCGGCGCTGGTCGTGATGGTCTGGCGGAGGCCGTGGCGCGCGACATGGACGCTCTCGAACCTGGGGTGGGCGATCGCATTCGGCGTGACACTCGCGGGGATGAACCTCAGCTTCTACCTCGCCGTCGACTCGTTGCACCTCGGAACGGCGGTCGCCATCGAGTTCCTGGGCCCGATCGCGGTGGCGGTCGTCTTCACCCGAAGCCGCCGAAACGCCGTTGCGCTCGCGATCGCCATCGGCGGTGTCGCACTGCTCAGCGAGGTCTCGGCCGACGGCGACACCCGTGGGGTGGCATTCGCGTTCCTGGCGGCAACGCTCTGGGCCGGGTACATCCTGCTCGGCGCGCGGGTCGCGAGAGGTGCGTCGCTCGACGGGCTCGGCGTGGGCATGGCCGCGGGTGCGCTGGCGATCATGCCGTTCGGCCTTCCCGGCGCCGAGGCGGTCGTCGATACCCCTTGGCTGCTCGGCGCCGCGCTCGCCGTCGGCCTGCTGTCGAACGTCGTGCCGTACGGCCTCGACCAGATCGTGTTGCGACGGCTTCCTCCCGATCGCTTCGCGCTGCTGTTGGCCATGCTGCCGGCGACGGCGACGGTGATCGGGTTGGCGGTGCTCGGGCAGGTTCCGTCGGCGACCGAGCTGATCGGCATCGCCCTGGTGATCATCGCCATCGCCGCGCGCGACCGCACGGTTCCGGTCGCTCCCGCACCGGCGACGAGGCACTAGCTCCGCCACTCGTCGAGCAGGGGCTAGGTTCACCGCGATGGCGAACCCGAGCTTTCTGACCTGGTCCGACGTCGAGCACGGCGTCGCAGCCCCGGTCAGCCCGCTGATTCGCCGCGTGATCGCCGACAACCCCGGGAAGTTCACCTACACCGGCACCGGCACCTACCTCATCGGCACCGGTGAGGTCGCAGTCGTCGACCCGGGTCCCGACAATCGCGCGCACGTCGAGGCGCTCCTACGCGAGCTCGACGGCGAGACGGTCTCGCACATCCTCGTCACCCACACCCACAGCGATCATTCCCCCGCCACCCGTGCGCTGGTCGCCGAGACCGATGCAACCACGTACGGCTTCGGCCCGCACCCGCCCGATGACATCCGGCCCGTCGAGCCCGAGACCGACGGCGAGCCCGCGGCCGGCGAGGAGCCCGGCGACTTCGCGTTCGTACCCGACGTGACGGTCGGCCACGGCGACTCGATCGAGGGCGCCGGGTGGAAGGTCGAAGCGGTGCACACGCCTGGTCACATCTCCAACCACCTCTGCTTCGCGTTGGAGCAGGAGCACACGTTGTTCTCCGGTGATCACGTGATGGGGTGGTCGACGACGGTCATCCCGCCGCCGGCCGGCGATCTGCGGGCGTACATCGCCAGCCTGCGCCTCGTCATCGACCGCGACGACCAGCGGTACCTTCCCACCCACGGGCCTCCGATCGACCATCCTCGTCCCTACGTCGAATGGCTGCTCGAGCACCGCCTCGAACGGGAGCGCCAGATCATCGGCCAGCTCGAGCTCGGACCGCGAACCATCCCCGAAATCGTGGCCGTGCTGTACGCCGCCGTCGACGAGAAGCTCCACAAACCGGCTGGGCTGTCCGTGTATGCCCACCTGCTGGCGCTCGAGGCCGACGGAACCGTCGCGCCCGTGACCGACGAGGGCAGTGAGGCGATATACCGACTGACGTGACCCCTGCGGAAAAGCCCGAGCGCAGCCACGAACAGACCTTCCGTTGGTCCGCCGTCGACGGCACCAGCAGCGAGCTGTGCAATCTCGCGTTCGAGAACGAGGGCTGGACGGCCGACGGCCAGATAAGTGCTCCCGACGTGCACTGGGTCCTCCGGGTGACTGCCGGTTGGGAGCTGCGCCAGTTCATGTTGTTCCGCGATCTCCCCGAGGCCGACCTATGGCTCGCCACCGACGGTCGGGGCCGGTGGCTGGAGGTGAACGGGGCGGTTCGAGACGACCTGCGCGGTTGCAGCGACGTGCACCTACCCGACACGCCATTCCCCTATTCGATCCCGATGCGACGTCTCGACCTCCCGGTCGGCGAGGGCATCGAGATCGAGACGGCCGTAGTCGACACCACGACGCTCGGAATACTCCCGACCTCATTGCACTATCGACGGGTCGCGCCCGACCGATGGACAGTCCGGCATCCGGCACCCGGTCCCACGGTCGAGCTGACCGTCGATCCCTCCGGAATCGTCGTCGACCAGCTCGGCACCTTCACCCGCATCCGCTAGCAACCGGCCGGGAACGGGCCGGGGAGCCGGACGGCACCGGTCGCTCGCATCGGCGGTGATGCCGACCCCCTCTCCCGTACGGCCCCACTCCTCACGCTGATCACGGTCGTGACGCTCGGCGCCGGCGTCATCCCGGCGGGAGCGCAGGATGGAGCTGCGAGCGCGCTCCTCGATCCGGCCGAGCTGACGCCGGACGAGATGGTCGAGATATTCGATCGGCAGGTGCTCGAGGGAACCGTCGGCCTCTCGACACCACCAGTCATCACGGGCAACGCCACGGCCGACGCTCGCATCCGCACGATTGCCGAGGCGCGCGGCTACCGCCTCCGCGCCGAGTCCGACGGGACGCTCGACCGGAGCACCGGGGTCCCGCTCCAGCCCGGAGTCAGCGCTCGCTCGCCGGACCTGCACCGAGCTCGACCAACCGTGCCGGGTCGACATTGCAGGCAGCGAAGACCGGTAACAGATCGGTCGGGTCGGTCTCGACCATGCGACCGAGCGTGAGCGCGCGAGCCATACACGTTGCCTCGACCTCGTCGAATCCGCCGGCGACGAGTGTGTCGAAGACTGCCGTGTCGATCGGTCGGGAGTCGGGGGTCGGCGTGAGCTCGCCCGACTGGACCGGTGTCGGGTCGCCGGACGCCGCAGGATCATCGACGCTGGACTCGACCTGTGCCGGATCGGCGGACGCGGCGGGCTCATCGACGCCCGACTCGACAGGTGTCGGCTCGGGGGTCGGCTGAACCGGCGCCTCGGCCGGGGTCACCGCTTGGTCCGACGCCGGGTCGGACCCGCACGCGACAGCGAACAGCAGGGCCACGAGGACGGACGATCCGGCGAGGGTGCCCGATCGTCTGCGACGAGTCATCCCCTGATGATGCCGCGCGATCGGCGATCGCCCACCGATCGAGGAGCCCGAGCTTCGCGCCCAGCTACGGTCTCCACCACCGCACTCGCCCCGGAGACGACCATGGCAACCGACCCGTTCCTCGATGCCGCCATCGCCGAGGCTCGAACCGGTGCGGCCGAGGGTGGCATCCCGATTGGTTCGGTGCTGGTGGTCGAAGGCTCGATCGTGGGCCGGGGCCACAACCGTCGGGTGCAGAACGGTTCGCCGATCCTGCACGGCGAGATGGACTGTCTCGAGAATGCCGGGCGGCTCCCCGCCGCCGAGTACCGGCGATCGACGATCTACACCACCCTCTCGCCGTGCGACATGTGCACCGGCGCGATCCTCCTCTATGGCATCCCGCGTGTCGTCGTGGGTGAGAACCGCACCTTCATCGGCGCCGAGGGACACCTGCGATCACGCGGTGTCGAGGTCGTCGTCGTCGACGAGCGCGAATGCGTCGAGCTCATGGAGGCATTCATCGCGGCCCATCCCGACCTCTGGCACGAGGACATCGGCGTCTGACATCGCACCGACCTCGGTCAGGGGTGTTGGCTGCTCACCGAGACGACCTCACCCGTCATGTAGGACGACAGATCGCTCGCCAGGAACACGATGACGTTCGCGACCTCCCATGGCTCGGCCGCCCGCCCGAAGGCCTCCCGGTCGACGAGCGAATCGAGGAGCTCGGGGTCGCTCACCTTGGCAAGGAACGGGTGCATCGCGATGCTGGGCGCGACGGCATTGACGCGGACACCGGCAGCAGCAGCCTCGACGGCCGAGCAGCGGGTGAGCGCCATGACACCGGCCTTGGCCGCGGCGTAGTGACACTGACCCGCCTGCGCACGCCAGCCGACCACGGACGCGTTGTTGACGATCGACCCACTGCCCTGCTCGATCATGTGACCCAGCACGGCTCGTGTGCATCGCATGGTTCCCGTGAGCGTGACGTCGAGCACGGCGTTCCACTGGTCGTCGGTCATGTCGACCAGTGGAACATCCCCTCCGAGTCCGGCATTGTTGACCATCACGTCGATCCGACCGAGCGCATCGATGGCGCCGGCAACGAGTGCCCGGACCTGGGACTCGTCGGTGACGTCGCACACGATCGTCGGCGGCGCCTCGCCGACGATCTCGCCCAGCCGCTCGGCCGCCTCGGCCAATCGTCGCTCGTGATGATCCGACAGCAGAACCCGAGCGCCCTCTTCTGCGCATCGCCGGGCCGTTGCGTAGCCGATACCGGTGCCAGCAGCTGCGGTCACCACCACCGCCCGTCCGTCGAGGAGCCGACGGCCATCGGGATAGATCGGCACATGCGTCACGATGATGCTCCCAGCTCTAGATTGCCGGCCACACGCACCTCCGAACGACGGTGATGTGCCGGCGCCACAGTACTGCCGACCTGTCGAGCCGGCTCCAGTTCCGTCGGCGCATGTCGCGACGCGGGAGTGGGGCGATCGGCGAACCGACGGCCCCACTCCCGCCACCGGCCGGCACGGATCAGGGCACGGTGAGGAAGGCGTCCGCGTCGACGTAGGCGGCGCAGGCGGGGTCGTCCCAGAGCGGGCCGTTCTCGGGGCCGACCTCGAAGCCGGCACCGTCGAGCAACCCGGCGACGGCGTCGAGGAGGTCGACGTCGCCCGTGCCGTCGGGCCTCAGCGACAACGACACGATCTGGTAGGGGCCCAACGAGTCGATCGGTACGTGCAGGGTCCCACGATCGGATCCGCGGAGGTCGAGTGACACGGGTTCGGCGCCGAACGCGGGCGGCATCTCCAAGGTGACCGTCCCGGTGATCGGCTCATCGAAGACCATCTCGATGGTGACGTCGGACGGGTAGGTCGGCGCGTCGGGTGGAGGCAGGTGCCGCACACCCGGGCAGAATGCGACGAGCTGCGGCGCGGCGGCGGGCCCGACCCGATCGGCCGGGCTCGATGCGTCGTCGGAACCGCCGAGGATCGTGTCGTCGGGGTCGCCGGTGAGCACGTCGTCGCCGCCGCGATCGGAGAGGTCGCCGAGCAGGACGTCATCGGACCCACCGACCAGGATGTCGTCGTCGGGATCGCCGACGAGCACGTCGGGATCGGGCTCGCCGACCGCCTGCGTCTCGTCGGGTGCGGGGCCGGCGGTCTGGAGGGTCGCATCTCCGTTACCACCGACGGCGAAGAAGGTGACGGCGCCGGCCAAGACGGCGACGACGATGGCGATGATCAGGTTTCGCTGCACTGCATTCGGGGAATTCATCGGACTTCCTTTCGGGGTGATTGTCGTGTCGAGCATCCGCAGCGCTCGTGAAACCGCCGTGAAACAGCGCTTTTCGACCCGCTCGGACGCGACCGAGACGACCGGTGTCACGGTCGCCTCGGTCCTCTGGAGGGGAGAATGCCGGCCGGGCCGATCAGGTCCCGCAGGTGGTGAGCCAGCTGTAGCCGCCGGCAACCGGCACGATGTGGAAGCTCACCGGGGTCCGTTCGCCGGTGCTGACGATCGTCCACTCGCCGTCGACGGGGTAGGTGGTCTCGAAATCGATCGATCCGGCGGCAGTCGGCATCGAGTGCGACTCGACCGGTCCGACTTCCAGCACCGTCACGTCGGCGATCGACCCGACGGTGGTTGCGATGTAGTTCTCGCAGACCTTGGCGCCGTACGCCTCGGGTATCGCCGGATGCAACGTCTCGAGGAGCGTGTCGACGTCGAGGCTGTCCTGGGCGGTCGAGAAGGCCTCGACGAACCGGGTGATCTCGGACAGCGGCTCGTCGGCGACGTCGGCTGCCGTTGCGACAGCCTGTTCGCCGTCCGGCGGCGCGAGCTCGTCGTGGTCCGGGAGCGGCTCGGGTGGTTGAGTGACGACCGAGGAGCCGCGTGTCACGCGGGTGTCCTCGGCCTGGACCAGCGGGACCTCGACCTCGACGGTGTCCTCCGCAACTGCTGCGACGGCCGGGAGGTGGGCCTCGACGGTCGCTCGGTCATCAGCGCGGTCGGCGATGAACAAGCCGCCGGTGACGCCGACGACGGCGGCGATGGTGGCGACGAGTGAAGAGATGATGCGGTCGTTCACGGTCATGATGGGCCTCCTTGGGGTGATCCCACCATCGGCGGCGCCCGTGAAAGCGACGTGAAACGCGTCGGCCGCCGGGTTGTCACTCCAGCTCGACCGTGTACGCCCAGCGGTGCATGGTCGAGAGCGGTCCACCGCGGGGCGCAGTCAGATCGATGTTGGTGAGGTCGTCGACGTGAGCGACGAACGACGGCCCCTCGTAGAGCGGCAGCGCAGGAAGGTCCTCGGCCAGGATGGCGTCGATCCGATGGAAGATCGCCGCTCGGGCATCGGCGTCCGGCTCGATGTCGGCGGCGTCGAGCAACTGGTCGAGCTCGGCGTCGCCGTAGCCGTTGAAGTTGAACCCGCGGGGGTCACCGTCGCATCCGGTGATGGTCGGAGGGCACGACTCGGACCCGTACCGCAGCCTCGCGGCCGCCGGATCGGAGTTGGCGATCGCGAAATCGATCCGGACCTGGTAATCGCCGCTCTGGCGCCGTTCGAGGAAGTCGGCGCCGTTCACCGGCGCCAGGACGGTCTCGATGCCCACGCTGCGGAACTGTTGTTGCACGACTCCGGCGAGGTTGGCCCCGTTGAGCTCGTCGACGGTCGTGTCGCGGTACATGACCTCCAGTACCAGCGTTTCGCCCTCCTTGGCGCGGAACTCGCCGTCGAGGACCCAACCGGCCTCGTCGAGCAGCCGAGCGGCGTTCTCCCGATCGCCGATGGCGGCGAACGCTGGCTCGTACTCGGGCTGTCGTGGCAGATAGACGAGGCTGTCGAGCGGCGCGGCCGCCGCGCCCGTGACCGGCTGCACGCCGACGGTGGCCATGGCCGCCCGGTCGATGGCATCGCCGATGGCCCGACGGACGAGGACGTCGTCGAGCGGGGCGGCCGTCGTATTCAGTTGGAGCTCGAAGCTGAGGGACGACGTACCCGGCATCGCGACGACGCCGTCGAGCTGTTGGGCCGTGGTCAGCTGCGCAGCTCCCGGGAGCTCCACGTAGACCAGATCGACGGTTCCGGAATCGAGCGCGTCGAGCTGATCGTCGACGGAGTCGTAGGAGAGGATCTCGATGGTGTCGAGGATCGCTGGTTGTCCCCAGTAGTCGGCATTGCGACGCAGGAGCACGCGGTCTCCGGCCTCGAATCCGACGACCGAGAACGGGCCTCCCGAGAAGGGAATGGGCTCGTTCTCCCCCTGCAGGAACGTGTCGGGCGTGCCGCCGGCGTCGAGGTGCTCCTGATAGGCCTGCGCCTTGATGATGGGGTGGTTGGTACTGAACATGACCCGCCACGGCCCGACGGGCTCCACGAACCTCAGGAGGAGCTCGGTGTCGCTGACGACCTCGAAGGTGTCGATCTGGTCGTAGAGGAACGTGTTGAGCGCGCCCGATGCCGGGTCGGTGAGGTACTCATAGGTTGCCTCGACGTCTCGGGCCGTGATGGGCGTGCCGTCGTCCCACACCGCATCGGGCCGAAGCATCCATCTGACCGTGAAGGGATCGTCGGACACGAGGATCGGGAGGTCGGCGGCGAGATCGGGCTCGAGTGTGAAGTCTGGGTTCACCCGGACGAGCACGGGAAGGACATGACCAGAGACCAAGGCCTCGGTCTGGATATCGGTGTGGACGTTCATCGAGTCGCCGATCAGATTCGACGCGACCGCAGCGAAGCCGCCGGACGCGATGATCGGCTGGGTCGAGTCGTCGGCAGCCGGATCGTCACCGCCGGTCTCGACGATGGCGGGCTCCGGCGTCGCCTCGGGTGTCGCGGCCGGAGCCGCCGCCGAATCGGGTTCGTCATCTCCGCCGCCGAACAGGAACAGCGAGACGGCGACGCCGACGAGCGCTGCGGCCACGAGCCCGATCACCAGCGCCGCTCGACCCACCCAGGCCCGACCGATGCCGACCGGCTGGACAGCGGCCGGCGAGTCGGGCCGACCGAGCGCCTGCCGCATGGCGGCCGTGAGCTCGGCACCCGACGAGAAGCGGTCGTCGGGAGCCTTCGCCAACGCCGTGGCGAAGAAGCCGTCGAGCGTCGCGTTTCCGACCTCGGGTACGGGCTCGTTCACATGCGCCATCAACACGGCGACCAGATCGGCGCCCGGGTAGGGCGGCCGACCCTCGAGGCAGTGGAACGCGACGCAGCCGAGGGCGTACAGGTCGGCCCGATGATCGATCTCGCCGACCGACGCCTGTTCGGGAGCCATGTACTCGGCAGTTCCGATGGAGCCGGTCGTGTACTGACCGATCTCCTGGGTCGTCGCGGCGATCCCGAAGTCGGCCAACCACACGTTGTCGTCGTCGACCAGGATGTTCGACGGCTTCACGTCGCGGTGGACGAGATCGACGGCGTGAGCATGGTCGAGCGCGGCCGCAACCGGTTCGAGGACCGCCAGCGTCGCCTCGGCGTCGAGCACGCCCTCTCGGGCGAGGCGGTCGGCGATGGTCTCGCCATCGACGAGCCGCATGGCCAGATAGACCAGGTCGTCGTCTTCGCCGGCGCCGAACACCGGCACGATGTTGGGATGGTCGAGCGACGCTGCTGCCCTGCCCTCGCGCTCGAACCGCCTGGCGACGTCGGGATTTCGTGCGAGTGACGGATCGAGCACCTTCACCGCGACGTCGCGGCCGAGTCGCAGCTGGCGAGCCCGCCACACCGAGCCGAAAGCGCCATCGCCGATCAGCTCGATCAGCTCGAAGCCCCCGAGGCGACGCCCTCGAAGATCCGGTGCACCCATGTGGCGATCGTAGTTGTCGATCCGATCCCAACTGAGCCTCCCGTTGCCGTGATCCGGCGACTCCTACCATGAGCGAATGGCTGCGCCGCCGCTCGTCTTGTCGCGTCGTCCCCGACGAGACCGCGCCGTGGCTCGCCCCCGTCTCCTGGATGCGGCCGCGTCGGCGCCGCTCGTCGTCATCGAGGCGCACGCCGGCACCGGCAAGTCCGTGGCGGCGGGCGAGATCGCCGACGGTGACGATCGGACTGTCGGCTGGTGCCGGCTCGCGCCCGGCTATACCGACGCCGTCGACCTCGTCGGCTCGGCGATCCGCTCCCTGGGTGGCCAACCGTCCGAGCTCGATTCGATCGTCGATCTCGCTGGTGAGCTGCTCGAACGACTGGAGGTCGCCCCGACAACCCTCGTCGTCGACGACTACCACCATGCAGAAGGTGATCGCTGCGACGTCCTCCTGGGTGAGGTGGTCTCGCTCCTGCCGCCCGAGTCACGCATCATCGTCGTCGGCCGAACCCGCCCGGCCGGGCTGCTCGGTCGGGTCGGGCCGACCGCCACGGTGATCGGCGCCGACGATCTCGCCTTCACGCGCGACGAAGCCCGCGAGCTGTTCGCGGCCCGGGGACGCTCGGCGGCCGCCGCCGATGCCTGGCTCGAGCGACACGGCGGCTGGGCCACCGCAGTGGTCATCGGCGCCGAGTCGGCAGGCAATCCCGAGGCCGATACCGCTGATCTCGTTGCATTGCTGCTCGACGACGAGCGGCTCGCCGATCTCGGACCGATCCTCGTCGAGCTGGCCTCGCTCCCCTACCTCACGGCCGACCTGGCCGGGGCTATCAGGCCGGGAGGCGCCGACGACCTCGTGCGAGCCGGCCAGCTCACGAGCCTGGTCAGCGAGTCCGACGGGTACTGGCGTCTCGGCGCCGACGCTGGGTCCGTCGTGCTCGAGCGATCCGACCCGGCCGTCGTCGCGTCCACGCGTCGAGCTGCTGCGGTTGCGCTCGAACCCGGCGATCCGGGCGCGGCGATCGATCTGCACCTTCGAGTCGGCGATCACCACCGGGCCGCCGACGTCCTGCACGCCAACCTGTCGACAGTGGGACCCGACCGGGCGCTCCGTTGGCTCTATGAGCTGCCTGCCGACACACGCAGACGTTTCCCGCCATCGGTCTCGGCCGGACGAGCCACGGTGAACCTCGACGCTGCGGTCGTCTCGGCCCGCCACCGTGTCGACGCCGCAGGCGACAACGACGAGCGTCGCGAGGCGCTCCTGTCGCTCGGCTCGATCCACGCGGGCCGGGGCGAGCTGGCCGACGCCGCGGATGCGCTCGATGCTGCCGCGCGGGCGTCCACTGCGGGTTCGGCATCGGCAGCGGCAGTCAACTTCCAGCTCGGGCTGGCTCGATGGTGGGCCGGCGACACCGCCGGCTCGCGTGCCGCGCTCCTACTTGCCGGCGACACCGTGCTCACAGCTTGGGTGGGCGGGAACCTGGCCCTCGCCGAGGGCGACATCGAGACGGTCGAAGCGCTCGGCGCGCGCGCCGTCGAGCTGGCCGGCTCCGAGCCCGGCGCAACCACGGCACCGGGCAACAGTCTCCAGGCCCTCGCCGCGCTGACCCGGGGCGAGCTCGATCCGGCCGGCGAGCTGGCCGCATCGGCGTACGCCACGGCCCTCGATCACGGCGGGCTCGACCTCGCAGCCGCCGCCGTGGCCCACGGTTGGGCCCTGGCCCGCACCGGCAACCTCGAGGAGGCGGCCGCAGTCGCCGACACCCTCCAGCGACGGGTCGGGCGTCAGGACATGCACGCGCGGGTACAGGCGGCGTTGCTGCGACGAGAGCTCTCCCGAATCAGCGGCGACACCGAGACCCGCGAGCGCGATGAACGCCGCGTGCGCGACCTGCGGGCGCTGGGCTAC
>Ga0224508_10000960_pt1 | contig 26608 bp, 23 predicted proteins | sample SF_Jan12_sed_USG_4_FD_170157 | JGI IMG/M metagenome (GOLD analysis project Ga0224508, IMG submission 170157) | Sediment microbial communities from San Francisco Bay, California, United States - SF_Jan12_sed_USGS_21 | ecosystem: Environmental > Aquatic > Marine > Sediment | place: USA... | reverse complement strand
AACGGTGGTCAAGATGGACACCGGTATACGCCAGTTCATCATTTTTCGGGCTATCAGATAGGCTCCTCCCAGCAGTATGACCACGGCACTGGTCTCTCCAGCCGATCCGCTGATAACTCCCAAAGCCAGGTCGTAGGTGGCAGTGGTCACCTGGTCAAATTTGAAAGCGGCCAGTGGAGTGGCACCCGAGATCCCATCGTAAGTTGGAGACATAAACGGTGCACTAAGCACCGATTTAGTGGCAGTCGAAAAGCGATAATCACCAAACGCCGGAAACCAAGTGGTAATAGCCACCGGAAAAGCCGCTTGCAGCACGGCACGTCCCACTAATGCGGGGTTGAACACATTATATCCCAGCCCTCCGAAGATGAACTTGCCTAAGGCGATGGCCACCACTCCTCCCAAAAATGTCATCCATAAGGGAAAGATTGGCGGCAGGGTAAGCCCCAGCAGCAAGCCGGTGATCACCGCCGACCAGTCCGATACCGTACTTTCTTTTTGGGAGATTCTGCATAGCACATATTCGGTGAGTACACAGGATATCACCGCAGTCAGTAGTACCAGTAGAGCATTCAGTCCAAAAACGAATACTGCAAAAAATGCTACCGGCAGCAAGGCCCACACCACATTACGCATAATAACCTCAGTGCTCAGGCCCTTGGCTATATGGGGTGAAGTGCTGATATGTAAAGTCTTGCTGATCATACTAAGCAGTTTGTTCTGCGGCTCGCCGTTTTCTAACTATTGATTTAGACAACCTGAAATATTGTACCAAAGGAATATGAGAGGGGCATACATAAGAGCAAGCCCCGCACTCAAAACAATCCATCAAATTGTAACTTTCTGCCATCTGGTCATAGGCCTCAAATTTGGCCATTATGCCTAACCGTGAAGGGTTGAGGAACAAGGGACAGGCATCCACACAAGCACCGCATTTGATGCAGGGGTAGACTTTGGATGGCCTTTGAATATCTTGATTGGTAAATACCAGTATTCCGGAAGTGCCTTTGACAATGGATATATCCAGATTGGACACTGCCACTCCCATCATGGGGCCACCCATATACACTTCACTGAGCTCTCCGGTTATGCCAACCTGGTCCAATACGTAGCGTAGAGGCGTGCCAATAGGTATTAGGTAATTACCTTTTTTCTTTACTCCAGGACCTGTAATGGTGATCACACGCTCCTGAATACCCCGGCCTGTAGGCAGCAACCGGCCGATTTCCGCAGTGGTTGCTACATTGACTACTACCGCCCCCACCTCAATAGGCAATCCCCCTGAAGGAACTTCCCGGCCCAGTAATGCCGTGATCAGCATTTTCTCGGATCCCATGGGGTACTTTACCGGGACCACTTGTACTGTCAGTGGCAAATCTTTAGGTATATGTGCTTTTAGATGATCTGCTGCATCTTGCTTATTGGCCTCAACGCCGATGATCACCCTCTCGGCACCGGTGGCTTTCAACAAATAGCGAATACCCATAAAAATATCCGGAGCTTGCTCCAGCATCACCCGATGGTCGGTAGTAAGGAAGGGCTCGCATTCAATACCGTTAATAATCAGCACCTGACATTGCTTGCCTTGGGGAATCTTCAATTTTACATGTGTGGGAAATGCCGCTCCACCCAAGCCCACGATGCCGGCATCCTGGATTCCCTGCAGGATATCATCCGTGCTGGCACTATCCAGTTCAACAGGGACCCCCATTTGCACCTCTTGAGTAGAAGAAGGAAAGGCTTCCAAAAAGATACCCGTAGCCATTTTGCCGGATATGGTGGGTACATTTGCGATCTTCCTTATCACTCCCGATATCGGTGCATGTACCGGGACTGATACATAGCCATCGGCTTGTGCCAATACTTGTCCTCGAAGGACCTCCTCTCCTTCTCTGACCACCATGCTGGAGGGATTACCAATGTGCTGGACCATAGGCAGAATGATCAGCGGTGCAAAAGGAAATTGCCGAATGGGAAGCCCGTTAGTTTCGCTCTTATGCTCCGGCGGATGAATGCCGTGTCGAAAGGTTTTGGATGCTAAATTTAACACGGCTTAGTTGTATTTTTCACCCCTGCCAATCCATTTATCAGTGTCCTTGGCGGAACGGTCTGCTGGTAACCCTGGGTGTATGACCCGGGCGGGACACTTTTCGGCGGCCTTCACCAGATCCTGGTAAGGCCCTCCTTCAGGATCTTTGATATAGGCTTTCTTATCCTGGTTATAGGCGAAGATGCTGGGATTAAGTTTGATACACTCATCGCAGGAGGTACATTCCTCGGTCTCTAGCCAAGGTGCCATGTACCCATCAGTTGATCCGTTAGCTTCCGCTAAGGGTGCTTGCGAAATGTCCGCAATCTGCTCCAGGTCAGGCAGCGGGGCGTTTTCTTCTCCCAAAAGGTTCATTAATCCCTGGGTGATCTTACCCACCACTTCTGAGCGTATCTTGGCTTCTATGTCTTCCTTTTCTTCTGGTTCTGTTTCAATTCCCGCCAGTCCTCGCAGCAGGAGCCAGAAATCACGCCGTTCTTCACAGGATTCCACGATTTTCTTGGCCACCAGCACCCGGTTCAAGCGCTGCTTGCGGTCCACCGCCCAAATGAAGGGAAACTTGCCTTCCCTTTCATCCTGATCCATTTCCAGAAAATCTGCTAGCGCCACCATGTTTTCGTTCCAAGTGTCTCGAGGGGCTTGTCGAAAATGTTTTCTGAATCTGGCTTCGGTCAAAGCGAACTCCGCAAAGGTCATGGCCAGTTCCATGGATTTTTCACGACCGTTTTCCAGGTATTTAAGCTGATAGGTGGGCCAGGTTTTATCAATATCAGGATTTCCTCCCAGATCAAAGGCTTCATCAGCTGTTACCCCCTGATCCGGATTGTACTTGAAGATAGGATAGGCCCGTGACTCCAATGCAAGCTTGGCTTGATGTACGCCTAAGTCGTCGCCTACGCCATGTTCTGGTTGACAAGTAGTATAAAGATTAAATAGGGCGGGACGTTTGGCCATCAGCCCGTCGATGAATCCTTCGATCATTTGGCTGGTATTGGCCAATGTGGCCTGCAGCACATAGGTGTTGCGGTGGGCCATGGCAATCAAACCGATCTCTTTGCGGGGCTCGGACTTGCCTTTCCATACTTTGCCGTATTGAGCCATATCGGAGATTTGTCCCACAAATCCGGAGGTACAGGCCTGACCTCCGGTGTTGGAATATACCTGGGTGTCTACCACGATGACTTTTATAGGCTTACCGGAAGCCATCATACGCGAAAGGTTTTGAAAACCGATATCGTACATAGCCCCATCCCCTCCTAAGGCCACCACAGGAGGGCACAGTAACCACTCCTGGTCACTAAACTGTTCCCAGTTGAAATAAGTTAGAAATTCATCGTGCTCGCTGAGATTGTAGTTGCCCGCTAATTCCATCTCCGCTCTTCTAACGGCTTTGAACCCTTCAGCCATCTTGGCCATATGTCCCTCAAATACTCCCATGGCCATTGAAGTTGAGTCCTGGAACAAGTGATTGGCCCAGGGAAAAGGATACGGATTGTAGGGCCAGGTACTGCCCCAAACCGAAGTACAACCGGTGGCATTACACATGCCCATGGAAGCACGGCCCTTTCCGGTGGTCCCAGTCTGGTACTTCCATTTTAACTGCTTCAGTTTAGCCAGCAATTGGGTTACTTCTCTCAACCAATCTTGATCTATGGGCTCACCGCCTTTTTCAGATTCCAGTTTGCCGGCAATTCCGGAAACCGTCAGGTCCTGGTCCTGCATTTCCTCTACGATCCTGGACATGGCATCGGCATCACTGACATTGACCGTACCCATAAGCTTGAGCTGAATATGCTGTTCCAGTTTTTCCGTAAGCTCATCCAGATAGGCCATATGTTTCTTTACCCGGGGCTGCATTAAAGATTCTACGGTGGCAATAAACAGGTGGATCACGGATTTTTCGGAACAACCCAAACATGCGCCATCGCCACTGGCAAAGTCCAGATAGGCGTTCTTATCTAAGAGGATGGTTTCCAGAGGACCGATTTTTTCCTCCAGGTCATCGATGCGGTGATATTTTTCCGGGGTATTGGGGAGATCCATCCACAGATCCCAGTCCTTGCGCAGGCGCGCTACGGAGCCATCAGTCTGAATAACGGGCCGCAGCGCATCGTCATCACATACTTCCACGCATAGCATGCAACCTTTGCAGGTATTGGGATTTATGGTAATGCTGAACAACCCTCCGCTGTTGGGCTCATCCTTTTCATGCAAATCAAAATAGGGACGGGTCAGGGCAAATTGGAATTCACCCAGTTCCTCACGAAACCACTCGAACTCTTGTGCCAAATCCTGTCCGTTATCGTTTTCTTCGATAGTTTGATCAATAGCGTCCTGGATCAGATTATTGACGGTGGCCCCGTTTTGAGGTTCTTTGAGTAAAGCACGCACCTTATTTTCTAACTGCCGTACAGCCTTAGGCAATGTCGTAACCTGGTCGTGACGTTTCTTTACTCGCTTCACTACGGTATCCAGCACTCCGGTAAGATCACTCACCAGACCGGGAATGGCAGTATCGGGACATACCGTATAGCAGTCACCACAGGCGGTACAGTTATTGGGGATCCAATCCGGGTGCTCAAAGCGAATACCCGTCATATCACGGAACAGGGAAGATACTGCGGGCATAACGCTGAGGCCGATAAAGGGATCCGTAAGGTTATCATTACCCTGACCCTTGAGGTAGAAATTTCCGGTCTGCTCCCAGAATCTATGTATATCGCTAAGCTTAGAACTGCTTTGGGGCAGGCTCTTGATCATGGAGGGTATCGGCAAGGCTGCTTGTCCGTTGGTCTGCTTCCCAGACCCTTCGGTGATTACTTTTTCAGTGATCTCCTTTACCTCGTCAAAGCCCCTTTTCACCACTCGCATGTTGTCGTCTACTACCCTTTGACCTTTGGAGCCGAATTTTTTCTGCAGTTGCCCTTCAATAGCTTTCAGTAAAGCCACCTCGTCCAATCCCGCTTTTTTCATAAGCGGTGAGGCTGCAAAAAATGCCCCTTGGAAAGCAATACCCTGCATTCTTAACTGCAATTCGGGATCAGTGGCTTCTTCTCTGGCTATTTTAAATCCATCGATATAGTGCACGTGGATGTTGTTATCGATGATCAATTTTTGATAGTGTTTGGGAATGTCGGCCCATACCTCATCCGGTTTGCTCTTGTCGCTTTGAATAATAAAGCTTCCTTCTTTCTTGAGGCCGGCCAGGGCATTGGTGTGCTTGAAGACGTTCGGGTCGGGCGAGAGCACCACATCGACAAAGAAAAATTCGCAGTTCATCCGAATGGGCTGAGGCGCCGCTGCCAGATAGTAGGTGGTAGGCTGGCCTTTCTTCTCTGATCCGTATTTGGGATTGGCTTTGATATCATATCCCAGTAGGTCGAATAGGGTCATAGCCAGATTTTTGCCGGTAGTTATGGCTCCCCAGCCTCCCACGGAATGAAAACGCACGGTTATGGCGTCTTTGGGCATCAGATTGGGGTTCTCCGAACCGTGGATGGCCAGATCTTTTATCTGGGGATAAGCTTCTTCTATTGTTTCCTGATAAGCCTTTTGTTTAGGTGTAAATGCTTGTTCCCTGATAAAATCTATGGACAAGTAAAATTGCTTTTGCTGCCTGCCCTCCGGTAACATATTTTCTATGGCCCCTATGATCCCCTCCGCTTGCAGGTCCCGACTTCCCAAGCCAAAAGAACCGGAGTACAAGGGTGGAACGTCTTTGGACTGGTAGGTTGCCAGATCGGCGTACGCTTTGCGCTTGGGATCCCGGCCGTTTTCAATACACTTGGAGATCACGGTCCGGATCTCACGAGCCAACGGCAAATCACTGGCCAATGGCTGATCCAGTCTTTCCATAACAGTTACTCCTTTCTTACCTTTTAGTAAAGGTCCCAGGAGATCTTCGGGGAATGGACGGAACATGACCAGATCTACTACCCCTACCTTGATTTTACGGGTGTTGCGCAAATAATCCGCTACCGCCTGGGCACTGGGAATCACACTGCCTTGCCCTACGATCAGGTAATCCGCATCCTCTACCCTATAGGGCATCACCCGGGCATACTGGCGACCAGTAAGTTGGTGGTATTCCTCAAAAGCGCTATCCGTCAGTTCCTGGATATGGTCAAAGAAGAAGGGCCGTTGCGCAGCCACACTTTGCATATAGGAATCTTGATTTTGGACAATACCGGCCATAACGGGATTGTCCACATCCCAAAGTTCGGGAATTCGGCGGCGCTTATCTCCGTAAATTATTCGTTGCGCTGGTGTAGGGGTGTCGATAATATCATCGGGCTTCCCCAGGAACTCTTTGATCAAATCACGTTCCGGCACCATCAATGACTCAATCAAATGAGTAGTTAGAAAACCGTCCTGAGCCACTACGCCAGGCGTCAAGGCCAATTCCGCTACTTTATGGGCAATGATATTGAAGTCGGCCACATGCTGGGCGTTCTTGGCAAAAAGTTGAAAAAATCCCGTGTCGTCAATAGCATGATAGTCATCGTGCCCGGCATGTACATTTAATGTGGACTTGGTCATTGCCCTGGCCCCAATATTCAATACATAGGTGAGCCTCTTACCCACAGCTGCATATAGGGATTCATGCATATAGGCAATTCCCTGACCCGACGAAAAATTTGCGGCCCGTAGTCCGGTCATAGAGAGGCCGGCAGTTACCGCGGCGGCCGCATGTTCACCCTCCGGTTCAATAAATATCAAGGGCCGTCCCGATATATTTAAGTGCCCATTGGCAGCCTCTTCTGCCCAGTATTCCCCCATTTGTGTGGAAGGAGTAATGGGATATGCGCCTGCAGCATCTGTGGACTCACGCTCGCACATTATGGCAGCAGTATTACCGTCCATGGCGGCCCGGGTCCCAGGGTATTTGAACTTGTTAGTTTTGGTTTCCATAAGTGTTACTTTATGCAAGAGGCTATTATTAGAAATCAGTACTTTATGATAAGCTGGCTGCTATTTCTCTTTCTTAGGCCATAGAAGGCAAGAACTGGGAGGATTTCCATTGCGGTTACCTGCGTTATTAGAGTAGAGTCACGGTTAGGTTTGGCCCACCATTGCGCGGGTTTGAGTAGCCAAATCAATGAACTCCTTGACAGTTTCCATGTCCATCCAAACATCCTCCGGTTCACTGGAACTGTAAAGCGGATCCAGGTTGAGTTTATTGAACCTGGGATCTATTTCCCGGCAGCGATTCAGAAGCACATCCAGTGACATGGAAGCATGAATGTCAATCCCATGCCGCAAAAGGAAACCCGATAAATACTTGTTGACAGATTTAAAGGCGTTGCGGCATACACTATAAGCCACCACGTCTTCTTCAGGTCTGGATAACTCATTCTGAGCAATTTGAAACAATTCATCAGCCTGAACTATAGCCGTTTGCGCTTTTTGGTCATACATAGGTGAAAATTTGGTTCTCTAGTAAAATTTTGCACAAAATCTCTGTGTACACATCCAAGCTATCCATTTAGATCAATGGGATGTATAAGAATTGTCAATCACTCAGATGATCTTTATCAAAGCTGAAAAGCGGCAGACAGAGGGCTCAGCAGATAGCCGGATCAGGGCCTGTAATCGGCCTCCACAATCTGCTTGATACCATCCCAGTAATTGGTGGGTGGCAAATTAAACCGATGTTCAAATTTGCCGCTGTCAAAAATATAATCCCGGTCGTATTGGTAGAACATCTCCACCAGTTCCTTCATGAGGGGCATAAACAGCCCCATGGCCCCGATAAGGAATTTACTGGCTACCCGGTATTTGGGTGCTACTCCTAACTCTGCGGCAATTTGCTCTACATACTCCTTCATGGTAGGTGGATCCGCGGCTGTAGGTAGATGCCAAACTTCCCCGAAAGCTTCCGGGGTGTTTCCCAACAAAGCGGTGGCCTTGGCGGCATCCGGTGTATAGGTATAAGAGTGCTTTACATCCATCCTGCCCATGCAGTTGGCTTTTTTACCTTGGCTTAAGGGGTTGAACACCATCTCTGTTAGCATGCTCACATTCTTAATCCCCGGGCCATAGAAATCCGCTGATCTGGCAATCAGAGATTCTATTTCACCTTTGTGATGAGCGTCCATCACCATCTGTGCAACCTGTGCACGGACCTTTCCTTTCTTGCTGGAGGGATTTATAGGATTTTCCTCTGTCATATGACCGACGCTTTGTGGATCGTACATGTAGATGTTATCGAAAAACACCAGCTTGGCCTGATGGGTTTTACAGGCCTCAATTACATTAGTCATTAAGGGGGGCCATTTGGACTCCCAGATCTTTATATTATAAGGCAGGCCCACCATCAGATATGCTATGCTGGAGCCTTCAACAGCCTTCATTACCTCCGAAGGTTTAGTGAGGTCGGCAGACTTCAGTTGATCACCGGGATTTACTTTCTGTGGGTTTCTACTGACCAATCTGATGCGGTCTGTGTGTTCAATTAGTGCTTTGGCTAGTTCTCTGCCGATAGCACCCCCTGATCCTAGTATGGTTTGCATCGTATTATTCAGGTAATATTATTGTTTATCATCAGTTGATTTCGGAGCCACCTTGTATCCCATTTGCCGATAAATATCCAGGATATTGCCGTAGTTATGTTTCTCCACTATTTTGGTGTTTTCAATTTTTTAAACTCCGGTCATATGGAATTTGATCCAGGTTCCGTTAATTGCGGATCTAGCTTTTATCTCCTTAGATCAAAATCCCAATCTCCAGTTAAGTATCCTCGATCCATGTTGACCACACCTCCACCAGTTTGTTCATATGTCATCGTATCAAATAATTGCATGCTGGTTTTTAGCGACTCCAAGAGTTCGTCACTCCCATGGTTGGCGCAGCCAATACTGTTGGATGATGATCAACAATATTATCGTCCATTAATTCAATGGTGCTACTCCAATCTCCAGCCAGCATAGCCTTTAAATAGTTACTTACGATCAGTTGGGGATCAGCGGAATTCTGGGCATGCAGTTGTGCATAGGTCAGGGCAATAATCGCCGTTAGCATGAATCGCATAAATCTCTAAGTAGGTTAGCACCTAAAGTAAGAAGAAGCTTTTAGATTTTTGAAAGTATTTGATTTTTTGTCTGCCTGGGTTTTACTAACAGAAAAGTGATCCCATGAAAAAAAAATGATATTTTATAGCCTTAATTGGTCTGCCTTTGAAAAAAAGTATCTGCATATTGTTGCTGTTATGGATACCCTGCCAATTGTGGGCACAAGCAGATAGTACCAGCCGCAAATTGACCTTTAAAGGGGATTTTCGATTCCGGGTGGAACAAGATTGGAATTCCCGCAAAGCCGATGGCAGCTATCGCGACGACCGGTTGCGTTGGCGCTACCGGGCACGCTTTGGCATGTATTATCAACACCGGTCATGGGTTTCCATGGGACTTAGAATACGTACCGGCCAACCTGAAAAACAGCAGGATCCGCAACTAACCCTAGGGGACGGTTTTGGTGAATTCAGTACCTTGCCGATCACCTTCGAGCATGCCTTTGTTAAATTTGAGCATAAATGGATTTCGGGCTGGTTGGGGAAAAATACCTTTCCTTTCCAAAAACAAAATGAGCTATTCTGGAGCGATAATGTATTTCCCGATGGCATTTCCTTGAGCGGAACGTTCCATTTTCAAAATAAAATCCTTCAATCCCTGAAAGTAAACAGCGGTCACTTTATCATGACCGCCAGAGGTCGTTCCCTGGACACTGACAGTTATTTTCAAGGGCTACAAGTAGTGACTACCCACTTAAAGAACCGGCTACAGCTATACCCTGCGATATACTACTTCAGGAGTATGCCCAACATTCCGGATGGCCATGGAACCTTCGAATTGAATTACTCAATTTTTCATGCAGGTGCTAAAGTCGAATTGATTAAGAGTCCCCAACTGTTTGTTGAATTGGATTATTATGTAAATACCCAGAACTACGACCGAAATGATTCCATACCACAGGCTCTTAAGGATGAAAAAAACGGTTTGGTGGTAAGCGCTAGTTTAGGCAGTATGGAACACAAAGGAGACTGGAAAATACGGTTTACCTATCAGCACCTGGAACGGTGGGCGGCGGTAGACTTTTTAGCCCAAAACGACTGGGCACGCTGGGATTACTCCGCTCAGGGATCACCGGATGGTCGATTGACCAACTACCGGGGACTGGAAGTCATGGCCGGATACGCCTTGGCCAAAAATATGAATGTGCTCATGAGGTTATTTTTGGTGGAGCAATTAGTATTGCCTTTAGGTCAGGCCAAGGAGAACGGAAACCGTATTAGATTTGATTTTAATATTGCATTTTAAGTAATAATCCAGTTCTAATAGACCTGCCGGACAATTACTGCCTTGTCTGTGTCAGTCGAATGGTATCGTGTCAGGTTTACTGGACTGGAAGTTTTGGAAAATTCTGGGACTACTAAAAGAGAAACTCAGTTCCAGTGATGATGATTCTTTTAGGTATCCCAATCGCAATTGCATAGTACTGAACAATAAGCTCTCATTACGTATTCTAACTCCCAGTCCTGCGGAATATTGAAAATTCTCATCGGTTATCATGGGTTTCCTATTACTAATCCATCCAAAATCGTAATAGGCGTATGCAGCCAAACGAAATCCATAAACTTGCACGGGGCTAAAAAAAACGGATTCCAGACTGGCCGACAGCTTGCGATCCCCCCGTATGAAGTCTGAAGTCCCTCGAATCTCATCTTCCAAGGTGATAAAATCGTCCTGAGATCTTTTTAAACCCCGTGTATATTCCAGCCTTAGGAATTGCCGGAATTGAAAGCGTTTCACCCGCAGAAGTGGAGAAAAATACAGGCTATTTGAAGAGAACACCCCATCTTCAAACTTTCGGTCGTCCACATATCCCCCCAAGTTTGCGACTGCGGCAAAATAACCCACACCCTTCCAGAAGTCACCTCCGGAGGCTCTTAAGCCCCAGTAGGGCCTGTTTTCAAATTCCCCATATTCATACCCTCCTAGCAAGCCAAACCTGAAACCCCTAGGAATGTCTTCTGTAATGCCGAACGCCAGGATCAGTGAACTTTTCAGAAATTTCCTTTTTGTGAACCCCAGTTCATTAATCAATAGCACCCGATTGTGAAAGAACTGATTGGAATCCTCATCTACCAAAGGTCGGGCAGTAAATTCCTCACGAGATACTCGGGATGCCAGGGAAATGTTGTTCCGGGGATGCTCCTGATCCAATCCAAAAGATCTGCCTAACCATAAATCCTGAAAATTTCGGGTAAAAGGGGTTCTGATCTCTTCCTTAGCATTTTGATCAATCAGTTTATTTTCAACCTGGATCTCTTCAAGGTCCCCAAAACTCACACCACCTGCCCATTTGGTTTCGGGAGTTATGAAGTTACGATTAAATGAAACCTGGTAACCTTGCTGCTCCCAGGTGTTGGTAACGAGGATATCATTGGAAATAAAAGTACCTCTGATGTTGTTGTCCCGAAATCTAAGAGCATAGCCCGATTGCGGACTTTCTTGCTCATCATAAAAATATTCCAGGGAGATCTGATTGCCCGTCCCCAGAATGCTTCGCTCTCCCAATTCCAATGAAAACTCATCAAAGCCTTTAAAGCTTCCATCTACCAGCAGCGACAGCCGGTCTTGGGTGATTACGTATACATCCAGCACAGAATCAATCTCCAATGATGGCAGCAGCAAGATCCTGCTATCGCGGATAAAGGGTAGCTCCCGCAAGATCCGTTCATTATCAGCCAGGTTATAAGCTTTTACACGGTCTCCTGGTTTGAACAACAGACTTCGCCTAATGATTTTAGTCTTAGTATTGGCATGAAACCTATCCGCTGCTCTGGATAGGCCCGATTCCGCCACAACCGCAGTATCCAAAACGCTGCCACTTAAAACCTCTACTTCGCGTATGTTAATTGCCCGGATCCTATAGTTCTGAAATGGCTCAAAGGGTGCCTCTGCCCGCAATAAATTTATAGAATCAGAAAGTTCGGTACCACCTCTTCGGGTAAGCAATCGGTGTAAATTACGGGTAATTACGTTTTTATAGGACCTACTGGCCAAGGAGTCGTAGAAGCGATTGGACTGGGCATAAGGATTTTCTCTAATCCTGACCTTAACATTGGCGGGAACTATGATTACCGTATCATTGCTGGGAATAAAAACGGTATCCGGAAAAATGATCAGTTCGCCGGCTTGCACAGGGACGGTGTCAGCAAGGGTCTTAGTGGGAAGGGGCTTTTTGCCAGGTCGTTGAGCCCAGCCTCTTTGACCGGCCAATAGAAAAGTAATTACTGCAATAAGGCAAATGAAAGTTTTGAAAATATTTGACATAGGTCATTTATGATGTCTCAGCAGCTAATTACCTTGTTTGGCAATCACGGTGATAGCTAGTTTCAGCAGCTCCTGGATCAAATAAACATATAAGTAAATAGACACTATCGCAAATATCAGCGGGCAAGCTGTCATCAATTGCCTTAATGCTTTTCATCAACCGTAAAATACAGTTGATGATATGTACTAAATAATTACAGCTATGAAACAATTAATGGAAAACGACTTCAGGTTGGTCTATGGATTGATCTTTTTATTGCTAAGTAGTTGCTACCCCACAGAAGACCTTTTTGTTGAGGATCTGGACATCGTGGTAACTACTCCTGATGAAAGCGTGGATTTTACAAATTTTCAAACCTTCGCTATACCTGATACCGTAGTTCGACTCACTTCCAATGGCAGCGATGAGAACAGCCCCGGCCCTTTTGATCAGTTAATGCTGGATTTAGTCGTAGAAAACATGGAAGCCCTGGGATATGTAAGAGAACTGGATCCGGAAAATAATCCCCCAGACTTATTGATCTTTGTACAGCTAGCTGTAATTGAAAATATCCTGATCTCTCCGGGTTACCCTGTATGGAATAACTGGGGCTGGTGGGGAGGCTGGTGGCCCGGATGGGGTTACGGACCCGGCTGGGGGGGCTATTATCCCTATGTGCCAGTAGTCAGCTCTTTTACCACTGGTACTTTGTTTATCGATATGATCGATCCCAATCGTCCGGATGTGGCCGATCAGGAAATACCTATCATTTGGAGCGCCTTCCTTAACGGATTAGCAACCGGCAGTAGTGCCAGCATTGAAGCCCGGATCAATACCAATATCAATCAGGCTTTCGATCAATCTCCTTATCTGGGAGCCGATTAACTTACCAATCAAAACTAAGAGATATGTTTTCAAAATTTGTATTGACAATTTTAGTGGCCCTGTTCGTGGGAACCAGCGTGCAAGCGCAATATTGGGCTACCAGCGTTACCTACGATATCGGTGTACCTACATCGGACCTGAAGGATTTTACCGATGAAACCAGTTTCCGGGGCGTATCTCTGGACGCCAGGCGCTTCATAAATGACAACGTCAGTGTAGGTTTATTCCTGGGCTGGCAAGTCTTCAAGGACCGTGTTGTAGGACTTACTTCCCTGAATGGCAGTGAAATTTATGGAACCCGGGTGAATTATGTCAATACTTTTCCCCTCATGGTAACCGGTTGTTATCATTTTGGCGAGGAGGAAGGTGTGCGACCCTACCTGGGAGCAGGTGTTGGCACGGTGCGGAGTCTCCAAAGATCGGAAATCGGCTTATTTGCCTTCGAAAACAATAATTGGCATTTTGGATTCTATCCCGCAGTGGGTGTATTAATACCTGTACAATATGATTTTGGAGTTAATCTAGGGGTAAAATACCACCATGCTGTGGGAACCGATGACTCTATTGATTATAGTTATCTGACCTTCAGTGTGGGACTAATCTGGGTGAATTGATACCATTAATCCCCAAGAAACAGCTACTGGTACCTGGTATCGGCGAAATTTTTTTTTGTGGCCTACTTGATATCGGTTTCTTCAATAGGAACTACCTAATAACTTGATGACCCCAGGACACCACTGGCCTAATAGTCAGCGGTAGCAGATATTGGGATTAGCGAGATAATTCCTTGGTAACTCAAATAAATTACCGGTATCGCCTTTGGCTCTCCAGGATAGGCATGTCATTGGCGCTCATATCTCTGCGTCTCATCAACCCCTCTGCATCGAACTCCCAATGTTCGTTACCATGAGTACGATACCATTGACCGGTTTGGGCGTCCTGCCATTCGTATTCGAACCGTACAGAGATTCTATTGTCAGTGAAAGCCCATAGCTCTTTCATAAGCCGGTAGTGTAATTCTTTGTGCCATTTTCGCTTTAGGAACTCTTTTATGGCAGCCCGTCCCTGGAAAAATTCATCGCGGTTGCGCCATTCTGAGTTCTCTGAATAGGCCAGGGCCACTCTTTCGGGATCCCGAGAGTTCCAGGCATCTTCAGCCAATTGTACTTTGGCCTTTGCAGTTTCGTAAGTAAACGGAGGTGTTAATTTGGTTTTCATGATCTTGATTCTTATTTCCCGGTTAACGGACGATCAGGTCTACAATCTCTGAGGCTTCTGCCAAAATTGTGATTAAAGCCAGGGCTGCGGTGATCAGGCCCAGGTAAAGAGTTCGCTGCTTGTTGAACGTAGTTTCCATTACTTCTAGGGAGTATTTTGAGGCCTGCCAATAACAATTGACAGGCCTGTTGTTTTATTTGTTTCTTCGAGTTTCTGCGAAATAATCCACCAGATCCTGGGTTCTGTAAACATGACTGGAGATCATTCTATAATTGGTTTGAGCAGCTTGATTACCATCTAAGTCCGGCAGTATGGCCGAGGCGGTAGCATCTCCTACTACGGCTACTTCAAAACCGTCTTCGATCAACTCTCTCATGTGAGCTTCCACACAGAGATTCCCCGACATGCCAGCAAGTATGATCTTGTCAATACCCTGCTTTCGCAATTGCAGTGATAAGTCGTTTTGCTCCGGACCAAAGACCTTGTGCGGTCCCACTACGGTCACATAGTCTTTTTCAATGTACTTTTTGTAGCGTTCCAGCCAGTCCGCACCGGAACCTTCAAAACCTTCGGTGGATAATTGATCCCCGCGGTCAAACATTGAAATATTGTGCATCAATTTCTCCAAAGCTCCTTCGAATTTCCAACCGTGATCGTGCTGATAGTAGTAATGTGGAGATATGAAGACTGGTATGCCGTTCTTTTCGGCTACTTGAAATAGAGTCTCTAAATTCTGCACCGTGTTGTTAGCCTCTACACTCTGACCTACTGCACCCCAGGCTACTCCTTCAGGGCTAAGGAAATCATTCTGCGGGTCTGTAATGACAAAAGCAGTACGCTCATCGATTTGGAAGCCAGGATCGGGAAGTTGTGCTTGAATAGTAACAGTGGCGGCCAGCCCCAATAAGGTAAGCCAAAATTTTTTAAGTTGCGTTTTCATCTTATTCATGATTTAGTTGTTTTTATCTGGTCAAAGGGAGCTTCTTTTTCCCTGCAATGCTGTGATTGAATTCCATATTCTATACAGTTATTGGCTTGACTTTTGAGAATTGATATACAACCCTTGTGCCAACTAGAAAATAAAGTTTTATCTACTTGTTTATCAGGTATTTATGATCTATGACACTTTGATATGGATGCGATAAGAATGCCGATAAAATGGCATTATGCCAATATATTGGCAAGATAGGTTAGGGTCTTTGGATGTTTAACTTTTTCATACGCGCTTCCAGGGTGGTGCGCTTCATTCCCAGTAAATGTGCTGCCCCCTTAAGGCCGCTCACCCGCCAGTGAGTAGCCTCCAGGGCTCTGAGGATATGTGCCCGTTCGTTTTCCTCTAAGGTTACTATCCGTTGCTCCAACGATTTGTTAACCCGGGCTTTAGGCAAGGCATTTCCAAGATTGAGGGTATTTCCGCTGGAAGTAATTATGGCACGCTCAATGATATTTTCCAGCTCTCGTACGTTTCCCGGCCATTGGTAGGATTGCAGTTCCGCTATCGCCTTTTGCGGGACATTGTGGATGCTCTTGCCAAATCGCGCACTGTATTTTAGAAGAAAGTGATGCACCAGTAATGGAATGTCTTCCATGCGCTCCCGTAAGGGAGGAAGTACCACGGGGAATACGTTAAGCCGATAATAAAGGTCTTCACGAAATTTTCCCTCCTCTATGGCTTTTTCCAGAGGTTGATTGGTAGCTGCAATGACTCTTACATCTACCTTAATGGTTTTGGGATTTCCCAAGCGCTCGAACTCACCTTCCTGTAACACCCTCAACAGCTTGGGTTGCAACTCCACCGGGAGTTCCGCTATCTCATCCAAAAAGATGGTACCGCCATCAGACAATTCGAAGCGGCCGATCTTTGAAGTGAGGGCTCCGGTAAAGGCTCCCTTTTCATGTCCAAACAGTTCACTTTCAATCAGAGTCGCCGGCAAGGCGGCGCAATTGACCTTTACCAAAGCCCGCGCGCCGCGCTGGCTGAGATTATGCAGAGCCCGGGCCACCAATTCTTTTCCGGTTCCCGATTCGCCGAGGATAAGTACAGTGGCATCGGTTTGCGCCACCTGCTCTACTTGCTTAAGAGCCTTTTTGAATTTAGCGCTTTGACTGATGATCTCCTCGAAATTGTGGTTGAGTTTGATCTCCTGCTGCAAGTACTCATTCTCTTGCTCCAGTCGGCCTTTGAGTGATTCTACTTCCGCCAGGGCGGCTTTTAATTGGGCATTCGCTTTTTTAAGATCTTGTTCAGACTTTTTCAGGCGGGTAATATCCCTGAATACTACTACCGCACCCTTTAATTTACCTTGGCTGTCATGAATGGGTGTGCTGACATATTCCACAGGGAAACTGGATCCGTCCTTTCTCCAGAAGACCTCATCATCAACATAATGAACTTGACCGTCCTTAAAGGCCGCGTATATGGGACAGGTCTTAACCGGGTAGGTGGAGCCATCGGGTTTAGTATGATGAATAATATCATGCTGGGATCTTCCGATCAGCTCGGATAATTCCCAACCCACCATTTCTGCAGCCGCTTTGTTAACAAAGGTGGTATGTCCCTCACAATCCAGACCATAAATACCCTCCCCGGCAGCCTGCAGGATCAACTCCTGATGCTGTTGAAGTTGCTGCAGTTCCCTTTTTATCTTTTCAAGTTGCGCCTGTTCAGACTTATTCACCCCGGTAGTTTTGTGGAGTTAATATATTCAATTTAGCATAAAATATTAACGGATAGCCCCAACACGCCAACAGACGTTCCTGCCTGCTGACATAAATCAGACATTTATTTGACCGCCTTCAGCACATCCTTGATCGAGCTTCGTTATTTTTTGGTTCTTATAGAATGACCACACTTAAATGAATGAACTATGTATCGTACAGTAATTAGTGAATTGGTCCGGTATAGCAAATCCTCGGACACGGGGCCTTGTGTGAGTATTTTATTACCCTTGCATCAAACTCTGCCCCAAAGAAATAAAAACCCCTTGTCCCTTAAGCGCGCGCTCAATGAGGCGAAAGTGCAATTAAAGAAGTACCCCTCAACTGAAACCCAAGTGATTACCAAAGAGCTGGACCGTTTAGCTAAGGAAATTGATTTTAAAAAAACTGACCAGGCCCTGGGTATCTTTGTTGGTAAGAAATTCAGCCGACTGATAGACTTTCCTTTTCAAATTACTCAGAAAGTAGTGGTAGACAATTCTTTCGAAACCCGGGATCTTACTTATGGCATTCAATATTTAACGGATTATTGGGTTCTGACCTTAAACCCCAAGGCTGTGCGCCTATTTAAAGCCCAAGGCCACTCCTTGCATGAAATTCTTGAGGATCCCTTTCCAATTGAATATCAAGAGCAATATCAGTATCCGGATCGTCAAAAGCCCAGGATTAGCGGCGATTATCAAAGGGAGGAATCTCAAATCAAGGATGAACGGCGCCTGCAGTTTCTTCGCCACGTAAATAAATTGGCATCACCCTATTTCAAGCAAGACCCCCTCCCCATCGCAATAATGGGAATAAAAGATTTGCAGGTTTTATTTAGTAAGATCTTTGATTACGATGCACAGGTTGTAAAAAGGCTATATGGGGATTTCAAGAACTGGTCTGTCCAAAAAATAGCCAAAGCAGCCTGGGAGCAAATCCAGGATCACGTATATCAAAGTACAGATCAGCTACTGGAAGAAATCCGGGAATCAAAGGGTAAACGTGCTTATTTGTACGGAATTGAGGCAGTTTGGAGAGTAGCCCAAGAAGGCCGGGGTGACAAGCTTATTGTGGAGAAAGACTATCAGGCACCTGCCTATGCCGACCCACAAACTGGTAAACTGTATTTCAACCTAACATATACCACGGGCCTTTTAAAGAAGGTGGATGCAGTCGATGATGTTATCGAACTAATCCGTGATAAGCATGGAGAAATCGTTTTTATGGAGAATGGCAAACTGGAAGAGTATGAACATATCGCTGTAAAAACCAGGTACTAGATTTTCCCAAAAACGGAATGTTCAACCCTCGCCTAAAAAAATGGAAAACAATCAAGACATCCTCCATTGGTTCGCCTCATTAAGTCACCTGCTCCAGGCGCTACTAGCTACCTTGTTTACTTGGCTGGTAACGGCTTTGGGAGCGTCCATTGTATTTTTTTTTAAAGACGTTAACAGAAGGGTTTTGGATGGTATGATGGGATTTGCAGCGGGGGTGATGATTGCCGCCAGTTTCTGGTCACTCCTGGCCCCTGCTATTGAAATCTCCGAGCAACTTCACCAAACCTCCTGGATTCCCGCAGCCACTGGATTTATGGCCGGGGGTTTGTTCATTCTAGCCATCGACAAGGTATTGCCACACCTGCACATAGGTTTTCCCCGAAAGGAAGCGGAGGGAATTCCCACCAGTTGGCATCGCAGTATTTTACTGGTGTTGGCCATAACCTTGCATAACATTCCAGAAGGGCTGGCTATTGGTGTGGCCTTTGGAGCTTTGGCCAGTGGTCATGGGGCCGCAACTTTATCGGGTGCTCTGGTATTGGCTTTTGGAATCGGCATCCAGAATTTCCCGGAGGGGGTTGCAGTGGCCGCTCCTTTGCGTAGAGAGGGATTTTCAAGATTAAAGAGCTTTTGGTATGGTCAAATGTCCGGGATAGTGGAACCCATTGCCGGAGTGCTGGGTGCAGCGGCCGTAATGACCATGCAACCGCTGCTTCCCTATGCACTTTCTTTTGCAGCCGGTGCCATGATCTTCGTGGTTGTAGAGGAACTGATACCGGAGTCACAGTTGGATAAAAATACGGACACCGCAACCATCTGTGCTTTGTTGGGTTTTACAATCATGATGATTTTGGACGTAGCCCTGGGTTAAAAAGATCCTTACATCTTCTCGATCTTCATCCTCAAGATTTCCTCCACGATATCCTCTACGGTGATAATACCTTTGAAGGTATTGTCTTTACCGACTACTAAAGCCATCTGTTTTTTCAGGTATATCAACTGATTGAGAAGTTCATCCAGTTTGAGCGTACCATTGATAATTACTAAGTCCTTACTGGTGACGAAATCGCGTACTTTCTTACCTAAGGGAGATGCGGCCCCCAAAAGCCGAAGCGTAAATAAGATACCTACTAATTGGTCCGGAGAATTTTTATAAACGGGAATCCGACTAAATCCTTTTGACTTTATCTCCGATAATAATTTGCCACTGATTTTTTGATCTACCTCCAGACAAAACACTTTGGGGACGGGTATCATGATGTCAAAGACGATCTTATCGGAAAAAGACAATGCCCCCAGCACGATACGTTCTTCATCTTGATCAATGATATTGCCCTCGGCATCTTCGTGATACCTAATAATCTCCTTAATTTCTTTTTTACTCCATATGGTAGGGAGTTCTTGCCCTAAGATCTTATCCAGGATCCAAGCAATAGGAGCACTTACCGGGTAAAAGATTACTATGGCAATGTGTACCAACCAGGCAAGACTGGAACCAATCCTCAAAGCGTATCTGGGGAAAATTGCTTGAGGCAAAATTTCACCTATGATGAAGATAAGGGCTGTGGCTACTACGCCTGCGATCAATCCGTTGATAATACTACCCAGGAAAATGGCCATAGATGTGTAGGAAGCCACATTCCCCAGCAGTAAAGTACATAGCAACAGGTTGCCTTTATTTCTGAGCGCGTAAACTTTCTTCGCACGGGTATCTCCCAAGTTTACCTTCCTTTGCAAAGCGCTCAGATCAAGTCGGAAAAGCGCCAAAGTTAATCCGGCAAAAATCCCTGCTAAGACTACTAGCCCTACCACCATCACTATGTTCCAAACCGTCTCCATAATCCTTGGCTACATTAATCTGTAGTTTTTGAATTTAAACAGTTCAGCCCTGCCATATCAATGACCTATATCATTTCTTTAGAGATATCGATCAAGGCAGGAGGGTTAGTTTTAACTAATGATGGTATTAAAGAATCATCTTGTGAGGTGATTGGCATCACCGCTGTTTTTCCATTGCATAGTTATCTTATAATGCATCAGTAAATTGACCGGAATCATGGAAATTAAAACCGATAAGTTATTATGGAAAAAGTCCATACTGCAATCTGCTAAGGAAAAACAACAAGCTATTGTCAACGACTTCAGATTGAGAATTGAAAATATTCTAAAGGCAGAAAAGGGAATCAGCGAGGAAGGTATGGACCTTGACCGGCAGGCGCGTGACGACTATGGGAAATTAGAGGTGAACCTACTGGCAGACCAATTGAATTTTGCGGTTGAGGAAATGAATCTTTTAAACAAGATCAGCATTGAAAAACCTCTTCATAACCAAGTGCAATTCGGTTCTGTGGTAGTAACCGATCAAGAGAAAGTGTTCTTTGTGTCAGTCAGCCTGGAAGAGTTTAAGGTTGATGGAAAAGAGGTTTTTGGGATGTCCACCAAGGCACCTATTTATCAGGACCTCAAGGGCAAAATCACTGGTGATAGCTTCGGTAATCAGACTATTACGGACTTATTCTAGTCTGCTTTAATATTGCTTTGCTTATTAAAATTACCCATAATTAGTCATTTGATATGATGACTACCTCGAAAGGTCCCTCTCCGTATCCTGCTTTGATCAATTCGTTGCTGTCAATTTCCAAGCCTTGAAAATAGGCTTATCTGCCATTTCAGGCTATATTATCGAGGTGTATTTGGAAGAATTGATATGCGCATCAAACATGTGCTTAATTGGTTATTAATCGTCTGGTTATTACATCGTGTGTAGAGATTCATACCAACAATGTGATTCTTGGTGCCTCGAGAGAAGCGCCCGTTGGAGGTATCTGGTTGGTACTTTTTGATCATGAAGAGTTTGAATTGTCGTACTCTCCTCGAAAAGTCGATTACCAGGGTACTTATAGGCTACAGGGAGATTCCATTATGCTTAAAAAAGTAGGCGAAAACAGCTTTAGGATCATTCTGATCAAGCAAGGGAATACTCTTGCTGAAATGACTAATACCGGAATATATCAACTAGAAATAACCCACAATCTATTGACTCCATAAAAATTTACAACGGATATAGTGAAAATCTACGGAAACCAGCATCCTCAACCCCGTGATTTTCGTAAATCCATATATAGGCTCATTGAAGCCATCTATTCTCCTTGATTACTTTTTAGATCAACCATTGACATCTCAAGCTATGATGGATGCAGACATCAAAATCAAACTGAACCCTCCTCAAGTAACAGAGCCCCTGGATCTGGGATATGACGATCAGGTACTGAATTTGATGTCCAAACACTTCTACCAACTAGGTGATATTTACCGGGTTTACAGCCCCTCAAGACGAAGGTATACCTATGTTTTATCCCATCCCGATTATGTAAAGCATGTGTTGCAAACCAATAATAAAAACTATATCAAAGGTGAGGGCATCGACCGGGTCAAGATCTTATTGGGCAATGGTATCATGGTGAGTGAAGGAGATTTTTGGCGACAGCAGCGGCGCATGATCCAACCGGCCTTTCACCGACAAGTGATCGCAGGTTTGAAGGACCTGATTGTGGAGTCTAACCTGCAGATGATTGAGGAATGGAGAGAGAAGACCAGCAGCGGTCATCCTTTGAACATCAACAATGAGATGAGCAAGGTAACCCTACATATTGTGCTGAATGCTATATTCAGTGAAGACCTGTTAACCCTCACTTCCCTAAAAGGAAATAATCCCTTCGATCTGCTCACCAAAGAACCGGAACGCAACCTTCAATTTGCCATGAAATTCCGTTCTTTGGCCCAGGTCATACAACAGATAATGTACCAACGCCGCGCTCAGGGTAGAGTCTGTCATGATTTCCTGTCTATGCTAATGGAATCCCGGGACAAGGAGACTGGTCAACCCATGCCGGACAAGCAGCTGCTGGATGAGGTGATGACCCTGGTAATAGCCGGTCATGAGACCACTGCCAGTGCTCTGGTGTGGGCCTGGTATTTGCTCACTCAATATCCAGGGGTGGAGCAACGATTACACCGGGAAGTTAAACAAGTGGTAGGCAATAACCTCCCCTCTTTTGAACACCTGGAAAGGTTGACCTACACCAAACAAGTAATCCAAGAAGCTTTACGGTTATATCCGCCGGGCTGGTTGTTAACCCGTATCAATAAAGAAGACGATCAGATTGGCCCCTTTTTCATTCCTAAAGGTTCGGACATCTACATCAGCCCTTACCTGGTGCACAGAAATGCCAAATTCTGGTCACATCCGGATCAATTTGTCCCAGACCGCTTTGATCCTGAAATTACTGAAGTACGACCCCGTTTTGCCTACTTTCCATTTGGCGCCGGTCCTCGACAATGCATTGGCGATCATTTTGCCATGGTGGAAATGCAATTCCATATCTCCATGGTAATGGCGCAGGTTAAATTCAGCCTGGTGAAGGGAGATCCCGTAGAGATCGAACCTCAAATAAACTTAAGATCCAGGTATCCCATTTTTCTAAAAGCTCACTGGAGGTAATTTAAGCCTGATCTGGTTGATCACTGGGTTTCACTTTTACTAAGTACATCGAAAAGTTATCGGAGGTTTTACCTTCGGCATTTTTGAGTATCCAAGAACGGATATCAGCCGGCGAATGATCACTAGTAAACCATTTAGCCATTTCAGATATGTTCACATTTTCCAGGATTCCGTCTGAACATAAAAAGAAGTAGTCATCTGCTAAGATCTCATGGATCACATGTTGATCGATCCGGGTTTCACGAGTGCCATTTATGGCTCTAGTGATCATGTTTCTTTTCGGATGGATGGCAGCTTCGGTCTCCGTGATTTCGCCCATATCCAATAGACTTTGAACGTAAGAATGGTCCCTGCTTTGAAATAATACGCTACCATCACGAATGTGATACACCCGGCTATCGCCTATCCAGGCTATCATGGCTTTGCCCAGATCTTTACGAAGGTACAACAACGCTAGTGTGGTCGCCATGCCCCGGCATTCAGGATAGTGTTGCAGGTGATCCTGGAGCTTCTGCTCAACAAATCGTAGGGCGCTTGGCATCCAACTTGGGTCATTCCACGGATATAGCTGCTCTGAAAAATACTGGGCTGTGTACTTACAAACCAGTTTAGAAGCCACTTCACCTTTATGCTGACCTCCTACTCCGTCACAAACCAGAAACAGTCGATCATTTTTCGAAGGGGATGTCGGAAAGACCGAATCTTCATTATTGGCCCGGCCCCCCTGCTCATTCAAAAACTGCGGTTGATATAATTCCATTATCGTGTAACCAGCAAACCGTAATGCGCTGCGGTGTAACCGGATTTGAACTGATATACGGAGATCTCGATCTTGTACTCCTCTGTTTTACCGGGGGTCAAGGTCAACACTGCAAAGCTGTCTTCCTTGCGGTCTTTGTCAACCAAAACCCATTGGCTGTTTTCATAGCGATACAAACTGATGTCCAGGTCCTGAACGCGATAATCCCCGAAAGCGATCAGATCATATCTTACCCCCTTATGCAAGGTTCTCCAGGAGAGTTTTTTATTGTTGGTCACGATATCGAATTCCATGCGCACGATCTCCAGCTTCTCCTGTTCCAGATTTTTGATTATGGGGTCAGCCTTCATCAGAATGGGTTTCATGGAGGTACCCTGATCATTGTCGTATTGGGAATAATCGGTCTGGGCCCAAAGTTGTTGAGCGCAACAAAGAATAATTATAATTAATCGTTTCATAGGTTTGATGTTCACAGTAAGGTATTGAGATCACTACAGGCTTTCTGATTATTGTTCTGGCATGACAGATTCAACCAGTATCGGGCTTTACTTTTGTTCTTGGGAGTACCAATTCCTTTATAGTGACAGAGACCCAATCGCCTCTGAGCTTCAGAGTCCGCATTATCCGCACCTTTTTGATACCAGGTAAATGCAAAATAATTGCTCCCTTGATATTCGTAGATTTTACCAAGCTCCAATTGCGAAACAGCATGCCCTTTTGCAGCAGCTTTTGAATAGTAAGTCTTAGCTTTTTCATATTCATGCCTGCTGTGGTGGATATGACCTACCATATATTGGGAATAGGTCAGATCTTGTTCAGCAGCCATCAAGTAAAGGGTCAATGCCTCATCAAGCTCCTTTTTTTTGAAATGTATTCCGGCAAGTCCTTGATGTCCGTAGGCCGACCCCTGGTCCGAAGATTTTTGATACCAGTAAACAGCACTATCCATATTTACGATTCTCCCTCTACCGTTTTCAAATGCGTCCCCGCTGTAATACTGACCCAGGCTATTACCTTTCAAAGCTGACCGATGATACCAATAAAACGAACTGTCGTAATTCTGAGGTCTTCCTATGCCGTTGAAAAACTTGTGTCCCAGGTAGACGGCAGCGGTAGTATGTCCCCCCAATGCCGCCTTTTCGTACCAGTTTGCAGAGCTGTCTTGATTCAGAAATCCTGTAGCCTGGTCTCCATAAATCTGAGCTAAGTTATAAGCCCCATACTGATCGTTCTTTTGAGCGGCCTTCAAAAACCAATCTCTGGCACTGCTATAATTCTTCTTGAGTTTGTAAATGAGTCCGGCAGAGTTCATGGACCGTACATAACTGCCCTCCGCGGCATCCCGGTACCATATTAAGGCTTCGTCAAGGTCAACCTCCACACCTCTGCCATAGTGATAGATGACTCCCACCATATGCTTCGCTTCAATGTTGCCCAGATCAGCGGCGGCCTTAAAATTCTCCAGGGCCAGGCCATAATCCAACTGGACACTATCACAGCCGCTATAATATAAACTACCTAATCAAAGATACCCCCGGTCATGATTGATCTGAGTTCCTTGGTTATACCAATAGATGGCTTGCTGGCAATCCTTCTCCGTTCCATGACCCATTCGATAGCGATAGGCCAGGTTGGCCATGGCCGCCGGATGTCCACTTTCCGCGGCGTTCTTGGTTATATCAAAGGACCTCTCCCAATCTTCATCTACCACATATCCGTAATAATAAAGAATGCCTAATAGGTTTTGGGCTTCAGGATCATTCTCATCGGATAGTTCTTGAATATGTTCTAAAGCATCCTCAAAATGCTCCAGCGCTTTAAGCGTGTCGATTGGGGTATCCAATCCGTTAAGGTGGCGCCAACCATCTTGAAAGGCAGCCATTTGGTAATCCTCTGCTATGGCTTGATCAGCAAACAACTTGGCTTTGTCATAGTTAATGACTGTGCCATTGCCCATTTCATTCATTAAGGAAAGGTAGTAGTAGGCCCTACCCGAGGAATATTCTGAGGCTTTTACATAAACCTCGTAGGCTTCCTTAAATTCCCCGGACATATAGTGGGCTTCAGCTGAGTTCAGCAGATCCTGGACTTTAACATGACGGTACCAGCTAAAACCCCCAATGCCCAGAGCCAACATTATGGCTACACTCAATACCACGGTCCAAATCAGCTTCCCGGATTTTTTTGAAGGCGTAGACGGTTGGTCTAACCCCTGCTCTTCCTGTGATTTGCCGGTACCTGAGGTCATGATCTGAGTGCCTCCCAAGTCCTGCTGGGCCCCGGATGACTGGGCCATGGTCATGGTGCGCTCCGGTTCCAGATACATCAGCAGCTCCTGGGCACTGGCTGCACGATCTACGGCCTTTTTCTGCAGGCATGCTTTTATCAGTCTTTTAAAATTGTCAGGGACTTTGCTTAGATCAGGTGCCTTATCCACAATTTCATCTCTGATCAACTCGTAATCTTTCTGCCCATGACCAAAAGGCAGCTCACCGGTGAGCATGCGATAGAGGATCACCCCAATAGCCCAAAGATCGGTGCGCTCACTTACCGCCTCCTGCAACCCAAACTTCTTCTTGAAGAATTGTTCAGGAGCCATGTAATGTGGGGTACCAACTCCTTCAGTGAAGGATTGCTCAATGGTTTTTTCTCCCAGTATATCCCGGCTAATGCCAAAGTCAGTTACCTTCGGCACCAGTCTTCCGTTGCGGTCTTTGGTGAAAAGAATATTACCAGGCTTGAGATCCCTGTGAATGATTCCCTGATCATGCAGATAGGCCATGGCTTCGATAACTCCTCGTACGATCCTAAGGGTGTCCTCAGGGTTAATGGGTTTTTGCATCAACTCGCTCAGAGTACCCTCTCCGGCATACTCCATGATCAAAATATGATAGTTGGAG
>Ga0224508_10000959_pt1 | contig 26637 bp, 18 predicted proteins | sample SF_Jan12_sed_USG_4_FD_170157 | JGI IMG/M metagenome (GOLD analysis project Ga0224508, IMG submission 170157) | Sediment microbial communities from San Francisco Bay, California, United States - SF_Jan12_sed_USGS_21 | ecosystem: Environmental > Aquatic > Marine > Sediment | place: USA... | reverse complement strand
TGCGGCGCAAGGAATTCACAATCGAGCCGACTGTTGTCACCGGCCCGGCAACCGACAACGATGTCGGCATTCAACAGATCAATGAGCGCTGTGACCTGCCCGCCGTAAACGCGTTGTCGAACGGTGTGGCGTTAGGTGACATGATCGCCGCCTTGTTGAAGAAGGAAAACACGTGAGCACACGGATACCCACAGTCATCATTGGCGCGAGTGGCTATGTCGGCGGCGAGTTGTTACGGCTCATCGCCGGGCACCCGAACTTCAGTCTCGCGGCCGCCGTATCGGATAGCGGCGCAGGAAAGCCGATAGGCGATATCTTTGGTCACCTTGCGACTGCGCTCGCGGGGCACCGGTTTGTCGCGCACGGCGATTGGCTCGATCACGTTGCAGCCGATAGCCAGCTCGCCCTGTTCTCCGCCGCCCCGCACGGTGACTCGGCTGCGGTCATCGCAAGCGCGATCGATGCCTGTAACAAGAAAGGCATCGACGTGCATGTCGTGGATTCATCGGCCGATTTTCGCTTTGCGAAGCAGGACGACTGGGAATCTGTTTACAAGGCGCAGCACGGCGCGCCGGAACTGCTGGACAAATTCATCTGTGCCCTGCCTGAGCATGTCGACAGTGTCGACGTCGCGCATGTCGGCCACCCGGGTTGTTTCGCCACGGCCTCGACGCTGGCAACAGTGCCACTGATCAAGTCGGGACTCACAGAAGCCGAAGTATTCATCAGCGGCATCACCGGCAGCACGGGTTCCGGCAAGAGCCCGTCACCGGGTACGCATCACCCGGAACGCAACAGCAACTTCTACGCCTACAAGCCACTGGCGCACCGGCATGCACCTGAAGTCTCCGCACTGGCGGAACAGGCCAGCGGACGAAAGACGACAGTTCATTTCGTACCGCATTCCGGCCCGTTCGCTCGCGGCATCCACGTCACCCTGCAGGCGAAGGCAAAAGCGCCTGTCACGGAAGCACAACTGCGAAGCGTGTACGAAAATGCGTACCGGGATGCACCGTTCGTGCAAGTCGTCAGCGGCACGCCGCGGATCAAGAACGTGGTCGCCAGTAACCAGTGCCACATCAGCGTCGCTACGGACGGCGATACAGTCGTAGTCATGGCGGCCATCGACAATCTCGTCAAAGGTGCAGCAGGTGGTGCCATGCAATGGATGAATCGCTTGTGGGATCTTCCCGAAACGGCCGGACTCGAGATGCCGGCGCCAGGGTGGACATGATGGCCGCAGTCAACGAACACATAGAGGACCCACGTGTGCGCGAAGCCGCGCTCACCATCCCGGTATACGGGCAGCTCCCGTTTGTGCCGGAGCGAGCCAGCGGCTGCGATATCTTCACGCGCGACGGTCGCCGCATCCTGGACCTCTATGGCGGACATGCCGTCGCCGCACTCGGCTACGGGCATCCCCGGCTCGTGCAGGCCATCCAGGAGCAGTGCAGCAAGCTCCTGTTCCAGAGCAATGCCGTCGCGCTCGATGTCCGCGCCGATGCGGCAGAACAATTGACTCGCGTCACTCCCGCAAACATCACGCGTGTGTTCTTCGTCAATTCCGGGGCCGAAGCGAACGAAAACGCATTGCGCATGGCCACAATGGCGACGGGTCGCCGGAAGGTGCTTGCCATCACCCATGGTTTTCATGGCAGGACGGCAGCGGCCGCCGCCGTCACCTGGAACGCCGACAAATGGTATGGATTTCCAGACAAGCCGTTCGATGTCGATTTTATTCCGCGCGACGACGTCGCCGCGGCAACCTCCATGATCGACGACACGGTTGCCGCCGTGATCTTCGAACCGGTCCAGGGTGTCGCGGGTGCTTACGACCTGTCGAATGAGTTCATCGAGAGATTGCGCTCGGCGACCAGCAAACACGGTGCCGTACTCATCGCTGACGAAGTGCAATCGGGCATGGGGCGCTGCGGCCAGTTCTTTGCCGTGAAAGCGCACGATGTGACGCCCGACATCATCACCAGCGCGAAGGCGCTGGGCGGCGGCATCCCCTGCGGTGCCGTGCTGTGCACAGAATCGATTGCCGCGCACTTCAGCGTGGGCGACCTCGGCTCGACTTTTGGTGGCGGACCCATTGCCGCAGCGGCGATTACCGCGACCATACAGGGCATTCTCGCAGAACACCTGCTGGCCAACGTCCGGGCTCGTGAAGCGCAAATTCGTGAGCACTGCGTCGTCGGTCCCGTGTACAAAATCCAGGGCATGGGCCTGCTGTTGGGACTGGTCTGCGACCGGCCCGCCGTCGAAGTACGCGACGCGCTGCTCGATCACGACATCCTGACCGGCACCAGCAGCGACCCGAACGTACTGCGCATACTCGCACCGCTCGTGCTCCAGGAGAGCCACGTCGAACACCTCGCGCACGCACTCAGCAATCTCGTGCCGAAAACCCTATAAAGGAAACAAGGAACGGAAGATGAAAGCATTTAACGATCTGGCAGATTTCTCCACGGAGGAGATCAAGGCCCTCGTCGAACTGGCCGGGCGCCTGGACGCCAGCCCCGAGCCCGAAGCGCTCAAGGGCAAGGTGTTGTCACTGCTGTTCCTGAGTCCATCCTTGCGAACGCTCGCGTCATTCCAGGCAGCCATGGTGCGCCTCGGCGGGGGGTCCTTCGTGATCTCCCCGGACATGTCGATTCACGGACTCGAGGTGCGCGACGGCATCGTCATGGACGGTGTCGCCGCCGAGCATATACGCGAAGCTGTACCCGTCATCGCCTCCTACGGCGACGCCATCGGCATACGCGCGTTCGCCGATCGCAAGAAGATCGAGAATGACCTGGCCGAAACCCGCTTCAGTGCACTGACCGAGCTGATCGACACGCCTTACATCAACATGGAATCGGCGATGAACCACCCTTGCCAGAGCCTCGCGGACTGGAAGACGATGGACGACCTTGCGATGCCGGCAAACGGCGGCAAGTTTGTCTTGAGCTGGGCGTATCACCCGAAGGCTTTGCCACTCGCCGTGCCGTCGTCGACGCTCCACATGGCTGCCATGCGGGGCATGGATGTCACGGTACTGCGACCCGAGGGTTTCGAGTTACCCGCGCCCGTCATGCAGAAAGCCATTTTCGCAGCCGAAGCGACGGGTGGTTCGGTCACGGAGACCACCGATCGTAACGAGGCTATGGAAGGTGCACACGTCATCTACGCCAAGTCCTGGTCCTCGACAAAACACTATGGCGACAGGCTGGCCGACCAGAAACTGCGCGAGCGGCATCTCGACTGGTGCGTCGACGAACCCTGGTTCGAGAATGCAAGAGACGACTGCCGCTTCATGCACTGCCTGCCCGTGCGCCGCGGCGTGGTCGTGGCCGACGAAATCCTCGATGGGCCGCGCAGTGTTGTGATTCCCGAAGCACGCAATCGCATGCTCGCGCAGATGGCGGTGCTGCACCAGATGCTCGGAGGCCTGAAATGACGACGAAACGAGATCGCGCGATTGTCGTGTCGGCACTCAAACACGCCGCACCCTACATTCGCCTGTTCAAGGGCAAGGTCTTTGTCATCAAGGTCGGTGGCGAAGTGTTTGCGGACCCAGCGCTCACGTCAGCCCTGGTCGAACAGGTGGGCATCCTGCACCAGGTTGGTATTCGCACGGTACTCATTCATGGCGGTGGCCCGCAGTCGACCGAGCTTGCCGCGGCGCTCGGGCTCGATACCGAGTTCATCGAAGGGCGGCGTGTAACCAACAGTGACTCGCTCAATGTCGCAACGATGATTCTCAACGGCCAGGTCAATACGAAGATCCTCGCCTGTTGCCGCGACCTGCAGATTCCGGCCGTCGGCATCAGCGGTGTCGACGCCGGCCTGATTCGCGCCCATAAACGACCGCCCGTTGAGCGCGAGGGCAAAGACGCCATCGATTATGGCTTTGTCGGTGATATTGATTCCGTCGAAGCGGATATTCTCAGGAAGCAACTCGACAACGGACTCATGCCCGTCGTGAGCCCACTGTCCTGCGACGAGTCCGGCGTGATACTCAATATCAATGCCGACACGGTCGCTGCCGCGATCGCAGCCGAGCTCAATGCAGAAAAACTCATTCTCGTAACCGGAGCCACCGGGATTCTCGAGGACATCAATGACCCGAGCTCCCTGATCAGCTACATCGATCGCACACACCTGAAGCAACTCAAGGACGATGGCGTGCTCGCCGACGGCATGTTGCCGAAGGCTGCGGCGATCAATGCTGCCATCAAGAACGGCGTGCAACGCGTACACGTGATTTCCTACAAACTGCCGGACAGCATCCTGCTCGAGGTATTCACGAACGAGGGCACCGGTACGCTGGTGGTCGATGACATTGCTGCACTTTCACCTGAAGAACAGGGCGATGAATCATGAGCAGACTCTGGGAAAAGGGACTACCACTCGACGAGCGCGTGCTGCGCTACACGGCTGGCGAAGACCACCTTCTTGACGCACGTCTCGTCGCCCACGACGTGCGCGGTTCAATCGCGCACGCCGAAATGCTTGCCGCCCAGGATCTGATATCGCATGACGACTGCCATGCAATCTGCGACGGACTGCGAGCCCTCGAAGCGAGCTTCGATAACGGCGAGTGGGAAATTACGCTCGAGGACGAGGACGTACATACGGCGCTCGAAACCCGACTGACCGACAACATAGGCCCGGCAGGTGGCCGCCTGCATCTCGGACGCTCCCGCAACGACCAGGTCCTCACAGCCCTGCGGCTGTACCTGCGCGACGCGGCGCTCGATCTGGCGGGCCGCGTTGAGCACCTGCGTTCCGCGATCACGCATCTTGCCGACAACCAGGGCGAGATCGAATTGCCGGGCTACACGCATATGCAGCACGCGATGCCCTCCTCGGTCGAACTCTGGTGTGGCGGCTTCGAGGAAGGCTTCGGCGATGCGGTTGAGGGCCTGCGCGCTGTGCACAGGCGTATCAACAAGAACCCGCTGGGCAGCGCTGCCGGCTACGGCACACCCGGGCTGCCGCTCGACCGCGGCTTCACCACGAAAAGGCTCGGTTTCGATGTTACTCAGTCGCCCGTGACGGCCGCACAGCTTTCGCGTGGCAAGGCCGAGAGCGCGTTGCTGTTCGAAATCGCCCTCATGATGCAGGACCTCTCCCGCATGGCCAGCGATCTGTTGCTGTTCTACACACAGGAATTCGCCTACATCTCGCTCGCGGCCGAAGTCACGACCGGATCGTCGATCATGCCGCAGAAGCGGAACCCCGATGTGCTCGAGCTGTTGCGCGCCTCGTCGGCTACGTCACAGGCGTGCCTGGATGAGGCGTTGATGATCACGGCAAAACTGCCATCCGGCTATCACCGCGACCTGCAGCGCCTCAAGTCGCCGCTGTTCCGGTCGATCGATCTCGCCGTTGAAAGCGTCGATATCATGGCCTATGTGCTCGAGGGCCTTGAGTTCCTGCCCGGCAACATCGAAATGGACGAGGGGATCTTCGCCACGGCCGAGGCCTATCGACTCGTGACCGAAGAAGGCATGCCGTTTCGTGACGCATACCGCAAAGTCGCCGCTCGTTACGCAAAATGACGCCCACAAACGGCGGTTGATCTCTATAATCGAGGGATCTTCGTCGCTGGCTGAAATTATGAAACGCCTGATCCTCGCATTTGTCGCACTCTCGTTTGTCTTCGTCGCCGCTGGTTGTGGCCAGAGTGGCCCACTGTACGTCCCTGGCAACCCGAGCCGGATATCCAATCCGCCGCCGCCTGCCGATGAGGCTGAAGAAGGTGAGGAAGGCGAAGAAGAGAACGACACCGAAAAAAAATAGAGCGAAGCCCCTATGACTGACCTCGTCCTGATCGACGGGTCATCGTATCTCTATCGCGCTTTTCACGCGCTGCCCTCCCTGACCAACTCCCAGGGCGAACCGACGGGCGCGTTGCATGGTGTGTTGACGATGATCCTCAAGCTGGTGCGCGATGAACAACCGGCACATATCGCGGTTGTGTTCGACGCGCCCGGCAAGACCTTCCGCGATGATCTGTACCCCGAGTACAAGGCTAACCGACCGCCGATGCCGGATGACCTTCGCTCGCAGGTTCGACCCATACTCGATGCCGTCGAGGCCATGGGCCTGCCGCTGCTCCAGGTGGCCGGCGTGGAGGCGGATGACGTTATCGGCACGCTCTGCACTCGGGCTGAGAAAGCAGGACTCAATGTGCTCGTCTCCACGGGCGACAAAGACCTCGCCCAGCTCGTCACCGATAAAGTGACGCTCATCAATACGATGAATGATTCACGTATGGACCGCGATGCCGTCAAGGCGAAGTTCGACGTGTTTCCCGAGCAGTTCATCGACTACCTGGCGCTCGTCGGCGACAGCTCGGACAATATTCCGGGGGTACCGAAGGTCGGCGCCAAGACAGCGGCAAAATGGCTGAACCTGTACGACAGTGCCGACGGCATCGTGGAACACGGTGAAGAGATCAAGGGCAAGGTCGGCGAAAGCCTGCGCGACAACGTGGCGCAGATGGAGCTGTCACGCACGCTTGCGACGATCAAGACCGATGTCGAACTCGATGTCGGTATCGACGAGCTCGATGCGACCGATCCCGATACCGATGCGCTGCGCAAGCTGTACAGCCATTACGAACTGCGCTCATTGCTACGCCAGCTCGATGAGACCGGCGATGACGCCGTCGAAGTACCGCCCGAAGACGAGCCGACCGAGTACGAGACCGTGCTTACGTGGAAAGCGTTTGACGCATGGCTGAAGAAACTCAACAAGGCGAAGCTCGCGGCGTTCGATACGGAAACCAACAGTCTCGACTACATGAATGCCGAGATTGTCGGCTTCTCGCTCTGCACCGAGCCGGGCGAAGCGTGCTACGTGCCTGTCGCCCATGACTTCCCGGGGGCACCGGACCAGTTGCCACGCGACAAAGTGCTCGCGAAGCTGAAACCCTGGCTCGAAGACGAACGCAAGAAGAAAGTCGGTCATCATCTCAAGTACGACGCCCACATCCTCGCACGCTACGACATCGCGCTCGCTGGCATGGCGTTCGACTCGATGCTCGAGTCCTACGTTCTCAATAGCGTCGCAACCCGCCATGACATGGACTCGGTGGCACGCCAGTACCTTGGCAAGGAAACCATTCACTACGAAGACGTCGCGGGCAAAGGCGCCAAGCAGCTGACTTTCAACCAGGTCGACCTGGACACGGCCGCACCCTACGCCGCCGAAGACGCCGACATCACCTTGCAGTTGCACCAGGCGCTGTGGGAGCAGTTGAGCGACATTCCGCCCTTGAAGAAAGTCTACGAGGAGATCGAACAACCGCTGGTTCCCGTGTTGCTCGACATGGAGGAAACCGGGGTGCTCGTGGATCGCAAGATGCTGCAAAAGCAGAGCGGCGAACTCGCGAAGAAGATGGCCAAACTTGAAGCCAAGGCGCACGAACTGGCCGGCGGGCCATTCAACCTGGGTTCCCCGAAACAGCTGCAGCAGATCCTGTTCGAACAGCAGGAACTGCCGGTCATTCGCAAGACGCCCAAGGGCCAGCCGTCAACAGCGGAAGATGTACTGGTCGAACTCGCGAACGACTATGAACTACCGGCCGTCATCATCGACTATCGAAGCGTCAGCAAGCTGAAGAGCACGTACACCGACAAGCTGCCCTTGCAGATCAACGACCGGACCGGGCGCATACACACGTCCTACCACCAGGCCGTTGCCGCCACGGGCCGCCTGTCGTCGACGGACCCGAACCTGCAGAACATCCCGATCCGCACCGAGGAAGGCCGGCGCATCCGCCAGGCCTTCGTCGCGCCCAAAGGCCATATCCTGCTCGCCGCCGACTATTCACAGATCGAGCTGCGCATCATGGCGCACCTGTCGGCCGACAAGGGTCTGCTCAAGGCCTTTGAAAAAGAGCTGGACGTGCACCGGGCCACGGCGGCCGAGGTATTCGAAATGGCGCTCGAAGACGTCACCGACGACCAGCGCCGCTCAGCCAAGGCCATCAACTTCGGGCTCATGTACGGCATGTCCGCCTTCGGTCTCGCCAAGCAACTCGGCATCAGCCGCGGCGAAGCCCAGGAGTACACCGACCTCTATTTCGACCGCTACCCCGGCGTCAAGAAATACATGGACGATATCCGCGTAACGGCAAGCGAAAAAGGCTACGTCGAAACCGTCTTCGGACGACGGCTGTACCTGCCCGAAATCAACGCCCGCAACGCACAACGCCGCCAGTACGCCGAACGCAGCGCCATCAACGCACCCATGCAGGGCACCGCGGCGGACATCATCAAGCGCGCCATGATCTCGGTTCACGCGTGGTTGCAGGAAGACCAGCCTGGGGCTCGGATGATCATGCAGGTACATGATGAACTTGTGTTCGAGGTGAAGAAGGCCGAGGTTGAGGCTGTGACGGCGGAAGTTACGGCGTTGATGAATGGGGCGGCTGAGTTGGATGTGGCGTTGAAGGTTGATGTGGGTGTAGGTAGTGACTGGGACGAGGCTCACTAGGCCCAGCCCTGTCGCGTCGTCGGGGAAATGACTCCCGAACACGCATCGCGTCTTCGTCCGCACGTAGTTTGCTCATCTCAGTCGCTCAGCTACAGATTCGGGAGGCATTTCCCCGACGCCACGACACAGCCCGAAACCGCAGTGCGCTATCCCACGACTCCTTCTTTTGGGTTCATGGGCGGCAACTCTTGGCGTGGCAATTGTCTCTTGGGGCGTTCCAGGTATGGTGGACCCGAACTTTCGAGAAAGTCATTCGCCTCTTCCAGCAAGTCCTTCGGCAGACTCTTGCCGCGCTCAGAGAGCTTGTCCAGGTGCAGCCCTGATGCTGTTGCCCAGACTCGTTCCGTCTTCGAATCGCTGTACTTCGCCACCACGAAGTAGGCCCAAGCGTACATTGGCAACACGACCGTATGACGTCGACTGACGTCCAATGCAAAATCGCGATATCCGTCGACGCCTGTGCGCTCGTACAATCTGTCGGCCAGATCGACAATTTCGTACATGGGAAAGATCGTTCTGTCGTCGAGATAGGGCCGATTGTTCAGCGCGGCGTTCAAGTACTCGAGGGCCGAATCGTGGTCGTTTTCAAATGAGGCAAGAACAGCGTAAGTCAGGTCTTCATTGAACCTGTAACCTCGATTAGATCTCGTGAAACCCTCCGCAAGGCGCTTCACCTCGAGTTGGGATTCCACCTTGGCCAGTGCCGAGCGAATGTGCTCGGCCTTTCCAGTCGCGGCGGCGCTGTACGCCATATAGGGGAGATGTTCTGCGATGCCGTTGTAGTAGGCGACCTCGTTGAATAGCGTCAACGCAGCTTCATGGTCGGACCTCAAGAATGCTGCCATAGCAGCGGCCAGTCGTTCGTAAGGATAATCGTGCTGGCTTTGATTGTCCGGTCGCATCTCTGACAACCAGGCTGGATCAACATAGGCCTGCAGATTCGCAGATACTGCGCGTTTTCTGGCTCTCGTGCCCCGCGGATAGGCATTTCTCACCAGCTCAGCAAAATCCGGTTCGGGTCTTCGGTCAAGCAATCCGGTCAGCACGATGTATCTCGGTGCAACGCGGATCTTCACAGACCCATAGAAGCTATCTGCGGTGCCTGTTTGCCGCGCAGGCGAGGACGCCGTCCAGTCGAATATGTCTTGCATCGTCGCACCTTCGACCCTGTGACCGACTAACGCTCCGGACCACATATTCACACCCGGATCCTCGGCCAGCTGTTGATCGAATGCCACCCAGGCTAAACCGGACTTGCCCTGTATATGCTGCAGCTGCATCAAGTCTCTCTTTGCCGTAGCGTTCTTGTATCGCCGCACACGTTCAGCCGCCCAGTGCTCGGCACCGCGCATGTCCCCGGCGATGAGGGCGAGCCGCTGGCGCGCCTGCATCACCGCATCCGCGCCAGACCCTCCGGCTGCGGCTACCTGCAGGAGCTTTATCGCCTCTTCGTGTTGCCCGATCCAATAAAGATTTGAGCCGGCAACTATCGCCCTGTTGGAACTCGCCAGCGACCGGTATTCTGAACTAGAGGAAAAGTCGGGAAACGACCGCCACGTTGTTGCTGCTGCGTTGTAGTCACCTCTGCGAAACTGGATACGGCCCAACGCGTAGAACATTGACCAGTCCTTGTTGCCCTGATCGATCGCGGCTCGCAACAATAGTTCCTCACTGTCTTCCGAACTACTCGATCGAGCTTCCCAAAGCTCAAACTGCTTCCTTCTCGGGTGTCCTGTAAAACGATGCGCCACCGAATCCAGGAGGACTTGCCGAGCATTTGGCGGCATATTCGGCAGGCGTTGACTTCGCTCAATAGCCCACCACACGCATTCGAATTGCGTCCATGTGTACTCAATGCATTTTGAAAACCCGTCATCGCGAACCTCGAGAGCCGAAATTTGCGGGAACCAGTTCTGATTGTGTGGCCACTCGAAATACCGTCGGGAATATCGTGCAAAACCAGTCCCGCTAACCCTGTCCGTGGGCTTGATCGAACTCGACCAGAGAATCTGTTCGTAGTTTCGTATGACCTCGATTCCCTTCTCCGTTAGCGAACCGGACCACGCCAGTCCGTTCAACTTCGCGTCCGCAGCAGCAACTTCCAGCTTACTTACCTCGGTGCGTGGTACTTCTTCTATCATTTCGGTCAGAGCACTGGCTTTCAGCAATTCTGCTTCAGGATGACCCGAGAAAATCGGCTCAAACCTGCTCAGCTCTGCAAGCGCCGCTTCGGGTAAGGACCTCACCCGAAGATCCTCATCAACCTCCCTGAGGTGATTGGCAACAGCAATGGCCATTGCAAGCTCTGCAACGTCTGATCCCGATGCGGCGAAACGCGTGCGCACCGCCCCGGGCTGCGGTGACACTATAGACAGGAAATGAGTAGCTCGCCGCCACAGATGCCCGGTCAGCGCCAGTTCATCAATGAACCCTCTGGACGCGAGTTGCGCTGCAACTGCACTTCCCGACTTGCCGCCCGCGTCGGGAATCAACTCATCCAACGACGCGTTGATCCCCGACAAGGAATACCGCGCCCATTGTGCGTAGTCAGATAATGAGCGATCGATGAATGCCGCCCAGACGGAATTGAGTTTTAGGAGCGTCTGTTCAACGCGGTGATCCTGACGCTGGTCATACCGCCACTCGATTACCTGCAGGTCTCTCAATGCCATAAAGTCAAGGATAGAGGTGCCTGCGCCTTCAACCCGTTTGCGAAGTGTCGGCAAGTTTCCGTCGAGCGCCGCCTGCAGCGCACGCTCATCCCGATTAATCGCGGCTTCCAGGACTTTGACCGCAGCCGGGCGTCGGCCGAGATACGCCAATGCCCGAGCCAGAAAATATGCATAGTAGTCAGAATCCGGCGACACGTGACGGAGCAGAACCAACGAACGCTCATATAACTCGTGGCGCGTCTGATTGAAATCGCCGCGCGGATGAAGCGAACCGAACATCTGCAAGTAGGCGGCTGCGTACAGCGGAGACGAATGCGATCGGTCTATGAGTTCTCCAAGAGTATCCGGAAACTGGAATTCCTCGGGTGAGAAATTGTATTTTTTCCGATTCGATACGGGCGTTTCACCCGTAGCAAACTCAACAACCTCATCCAGGATTTGATCGATCGATACCGATGGAGGGCTCGCATCACCGAAATGCAGACTTTCCCAGGCCTTGGCGACGCCATCATCGTCGGACCCCACGCTCCAGACAGTCGCATCGAGGCGCCACATTCCTCTCCTGTCGTGAGAAGCGTGCAGCTCGAGAACTCTCTCTGCGCGTGTGACATCGACAAGCTTGAGCACATCCTCTCGTGAGAACAAGCTGTTGTGCCGGCCCAGGAACCGAAAGACCGCGGATGGATCGGCAATAGAGAGACTCGTTCCAGTTTCTATTCTATCCGCCACATACCGGGCGAGTAGCGATCGCTCAATCGGGTCGAAGGCATTCTTATCACCCTGAACGGGCAGCACCAGAAGGCCGACATCGGTACGGGATAACGTGTTCAGCGCCGCCCCTCTCTGCTTGGCGATCCAGGCTGACGGTTGTCCACGCCATGCGGACCTTTCAATGCCGTGAATCGTAGCGGGATCAGGTGGCGGCGGGCGCTCTGCCGCGGCCTGGCGGGCAGCCAACCTGCGTTCCTTGTCTCGCTGGATGATCTCCTCTTGTGTGGCCATCTTTCCGTACACAACGTCGTACGGCCCATTGCTGGATTCAAACGACGCTTCATATGCGATCTTGGCCAGAACCAATCCCACGACGAGAATTATTAGAACGATGTACCGACCGACCTGGAGTTTTGATGCCACGGTTTGACGTACCTTATTCCCAACACAACAAATCGGAGATGATACGCAGGAATCCGGAGCGATTGAGGTCTTTACGTCACAGTTGCGCGCGTGATGCCGTCAGCCCAGAGTCAAGAGGCTTCATCGAAAGCGCTGACAGAGTCCCCCGCCCCCTGTGTAGAAATGATGGGCGATGAAATTGGGCCTGCTACACGCAACCACCGTTCCAGGCGACGACGGGGGATACTTTGCGGAATCTGTAGCTGAGCGACTGAGATGACAAAACTACGTCGAGAACCGGACGCGATGCGTGTGGAGCAATGTATCCCCCGTCGGCGCCAAACAGTGCGCCTTAGAATCACTCCAAACTAAATTCAAAGATTTTTCAGCACCTTACGTCGATTAGGGAACTCTGTTGAAACCCGGCCCTCTAATTATTCTGAGTGCGTAAGTCACTCGCCTGTTTACCTCCCTAAGCAGGCGTGCAACAAGGTAACCCCAAGCCTGTTGCTTCTTCGGCCCCGGGGCACGAACGTGCTTCGGGGCTTTTTATTGCTCGCGATCCTGGGTCAGGAACGCCTCGAGCCTGGCGCGGGCCTCGCCCTCGCCCAGCCGGTTCAGGGCTGAGAAGTGCTGCACGGTCGCCGTGTCTCCGAGGTCGCGACGCACCTCGAGCAGTGCCTTGGCCGCCTGCCCGCGCTTGAGCTTGTCAGTCTTGGTGAGCAGTACGTGGGTGGGCAGGCCGACGGAGTCGGCGAACGCGAGCATTTGGTGGTCAAAGTCAGTCAGCTGGCGCCGGATATCCACGATCAGGAACATGCCCGTCAGGCTCTTGCGGCTCTCGAAATAGTCCGCCATGAGGTCCGCCCAGTGATTGCGCATGCTGCTGGCAACCTTCGCGAAGCCGTAACCCGGCAGGTCCACGAGGCGCTGGCCGTCCCTGAGACTGAAGAAATTCACGAGTCGCGTCCGGCCTGGTGTCTTGCTGGTACGGGCGAACTGGCGGCGGTTCACGATCACGTTGATCGCGCTCGATTTGCCGGCATTGGAGCGACCCGCGAAAGCCACCTCCGCGCCCTCGTCCGGGACGAACTGGGACGGCGCGTCGGCGCTTTTTATGAAGGCGGCTTGTGGGTACTGCGACATGGGTATGCCCCGTGGATTCTGTGTATAATTCGCGCTGGCTGAGTACCCGGCACCGAATCCGGTGCGACTCAGATGATAAACCTGGCTCTGTGGATATTATTGCAGCGTTGGCCCCAGGCCGGCGCAGGAAAGTAACGGTTAGATACTATGAAAATCAAGCTTGCTACGCTTATCGCGACCGCCGGACTGGCCCTTGTCGCAACCCAAGTTCAGGCCGATAGCCTGGTCGACGGCTCTGCCGAGGACGGCAAGGCCAAGGCCCTGACCTGCACCGCCTGTCATGGCGCCGAGGGCAACAGCTCCAGTGCACTGTGGCCGAATATCGCGGGCCAGAATGCATCTTACCTGCTGGATCAGCTGCACGCCTTCAAAGCCAGCATGGTTCCGGCAGATGGAGTTACGCCGCGCACTGATCCCCTTATGTCGAGCCAGGCCATGTTGCTGTCTGACAAGGACATGGCAGATCTCGCTGTGTACTTCGAAAGCCTGCCGGCCGCAGCCCAGTCCGTTGCCGACGCCAGCAAGGTCGATCGCGGTGAGGCACTGTACCGGGGTGGCGACTCCACCACGGGCGCAGCCGCGTGCATGGCCTGCCACGGCCCGACCGGCCGCGGCAACCCGGCTGCCAAATACCCCGCCCTGCAGGGACAGCACGCAGCCTACACAGCCAAGCAGCTAAACGACTACGCGGCCGGCACTCGCCAGACGGACGGCAAGACGAGCATCATGCGCGATATCGCTGCCCGCCTCAGCAAGGAAGATATTGAGGCACTTTCTTCCTATGTTCAGGGTCTGAGATAGGCATCTCAACAGGTTTCAGGACTATACATATGAAGCATATTGTCTGGATTGCCGCCCTGGCGCTGACTCTCGGGGCTTGCAGCAAGGAAGAACAGCCGGCACCGGCGACTGAGGAAGCCGCTGTGGTCGAGGCCCCTGCGCCCGAGGTCACAACAGAGGCACCCGCAGAAGAAGCTGCGGAAGAGAAGCTCGAAGTCGTCGAAGAATCGGCGGCCGTGGAAGAACCCGAAGACGAACCTATCGTGCTCGCGGTCGCCGACACGAGCGAGGCAGTGAGTCGCGAGTGGAAGTACAAGGAAGGCCAGCACTACACGCGTCTCGTGCCCGCCCAGACAACGTTCGGTGGCGCTGACAAGATCGAAGTTTCCGAAGCGTTCATGTACAGCTGCCCGCACTGCCGGACGCTGGACCCTTATCTCAATCGCTGGAATACCGATAACGATCCCGGCATCCGCTTCGTGCGCATTCCTGCCCCCTGGAACCAGGCTGGCATACTGCACGCGCAGATCTACTACACCCAGGACATTCTCGGCAAGAACGGCTCGCTCCAGGATGCTGCCGCGTTTCACCAGGCCGTCTTCACGGAGTTTCATGACCGCGGTAATCGCCTGCTATCGAAAGACGCCGTTGAGCGACTGTTCGCACGCTTCGGTGTCTCGTCCGACGACTTCAACAAGGCGTGGAGTTCGTTCGAGGTCAATACGAAGATGCGCAAAGGTGATGACCTGATTCGCCGTTACGGCATCACGTCAGTGCCCACCGTCGTCGTCAATGGCAAGTACCGTACCAGCGCCGCGGAAGCCGGCGGCTACGACGAGCTGATTGAGCTCATCGACGAGCTCACGGTACGCGAAGGCATTCGCTAACCACTGTCCTCTGCAACGATACTAAAGGCGCCGCTCTCTGAGCGGCGCCAGTACATTCGGCGCGTGGAAACCACGCTGTGGCCATCAACCTCACTGACTTCGAGCCTGAAACGGCTCAGGTAGAGTCCGTCTTCCGACGGATCGCCCAGCAGCAACAGGTCGCTGACGGTTACCGTCTCTACCGCCCGTTGACCCAGGGTCTGCAGCGTGAAGGCAGCCCACTCCGACTTGTTCATACCCCAATGCTCGAACGATGCGTCGTAGGTATCGAGCCATGCGAACAAATCACCTCTCTCGAGGTTCTCCGCCCACCGAGTCACGGCACTCTCAAATGCACTGCTCAATTCATCGTGCGCTGCAGCATCAGTCCACGCCAGCTCAATGGCAATAAGCACAGGGGTCACGTTCGGAGTAAACACGTCCTCCAGGGCGAGCAGTCGTTCGTTGGGCAGTGCGATGCATCCATCCGTATCGAGCGGAGGACGCACGCCACCGTTCCTGTCGACTCCGTGCACCCAGATACCGTTACCGGTACGCCCGAGTCGCCGGTCCCACGCGTTCGGGTAGTCGAGCGGAAACGCGGTTACGCCGTACTTCTCATGCAGTCGCGTCGTATCGAGTTGTTCCGTTACGAAGTAGATGCCCAATGGCGTGCGCTGGTCACCCGAGCGCTCCTTGCCCACGCCGGCCTGGCCGATGGACATGTAGTCCTGCCGGTTCTTCTGCACGCCCGTCGCTGTTCGATCGAAACGGTGAAAGGCAGCGTTTGACGTCTCCGCAATGAACACCGTGGGCGTTGACTCGGGCAGGCGCAGGAGCCACGCAGGCACGGGTTCAGCCCACGAAATATTCGTGAACAGGAACAGCAAGAGCGTGACAGCAATCCTCGGCATATCCCGATCTTACAGGGCTGCAGAGACCGTGCTAAGGTCGGCCGCACAGTTTGAATACGCGAGGAATTCCCGTGAATCGACCAGTACGAGCTCTGCTTATCAGTCTGCTTGCCACGAGTGCTTACGCGGGCACACCCACCGATGAGGCTTTCGGCAATCTCGCCGACGAGTACATCAGTGACCTGCCGAATTTCTCGCCGGCTACCGCCACGGTCATCGGCGACCACAGTGCCGACGACGAACTCGACCGGGTCGATGATGCCGCCCGGGCAGAATCGCTGGTGCTCTTGCGCGAATACCAGGCGGCGCTAGAGGCATTCGATCGCAGCGAGCTGTCGCGCGCCAACCAGGTCGATGCCGAGTTGCTGCTGCATGAGATCGAGTCGAGCATCTGGTCGATGGAGACCCTGCGTGAATGGGCCTGGAACCCGCTCTACTACATCAACATTTCCGGTGGCGCCATCTACGGCCTGCTGGCAAGAGACTTCGCCCCGATCGAGCAACGACTCGTATCGGCAACGGCACGACTGGAACAAATGCCGCGCTTCCTGGAACAGGCACGGGGTTCCCTGGAGCCTGCGCTCGTTCCGAAGATTCACGCAGAAACCGCGATCGCCCAGAACGCGGGACTGAATTCGATTATCGACTCGATGATCATCCCGCAAATGGATGTGTTGACGAGCGAGCAGCAGGCACGACTCAACGCCGCCATCGAGACAGCCAAGAACGCTGTCGCCGACCACCAGACCTGGCTCGAAGAGGGACTGCTGCCGCGCGCCAATGGCGACTTCCGCATTGGCGAGGAGCTGTATGACACGAAGCTCGCCTTCGCATTGAATTCGCCGCTGAGCCGCAAGGAAATTACGGCGCGTGCCGAGCAGGAATACGAAAAAGTCCGCAACGAAATGTACGAGGTCGCCAAGCTCGTGTATCTCGAGACGCACCCATTGACGACGTTTCCCGACAGTCCGGATGAAGCCTACAAGCAGGCCATCATCCGTGCCGCACTCGAAGAGGCCTACCAGGAGCTTCCGCCCCGCGACGGCATTGTCGACATTGCCAAGGAACAACTGCAGGAGGCCATCGACTTTGTCGTTGAACACAACATCGTCACGATGCCCGAGGAGCCGGTCGAGATCATCATCATGCCGGAGTTCCAGCGCGGCGTGACGGTTGCCTACCTCGATCCGCCCGGGCCACTCGACAGGAACCAGCCCGCGTTCTATGCCGTGGCGCCGCTGCCTGATGACTGGACCGAGGAGCAGGTTGCGTCTTTCCTGCGCGAGTACAACCTCTACTCAATCCAGGACCTGACGATTCACGAAGGCGTACCCGGACATTACCTGCAACTGGCGTTGAGTAACCGGTATCCGTCGACCTTGCGCAGTGTCCTGTGGTCGGGACCGTTCGTCGAGGGCTGGGGCGTGTACGCCGAGCAGATGATGATCGAGACGGGCTACCAGGACCACGACCCGCTGCAGAAGCTCATTACCTTGAAGTGGTACCTGCGCGGTATCACCAATGCAATCATCGACTCCGCCATACATGTCGACGGCATGACTCAGGATGCGGCCATGAAGCTCATGGTCGAAGGCGGCTTCCAGGAAGAACGGGAGGCCGCGGGGAAATGGGTGCGAGCACAGCTGACGTCGGCGCAACTGTCGACCTACTTCGTGGGCTACCAGGAGCATCGCGAGATGCGAGCCGCGGTCGCGAAGCGCTGGGGTGACGATTTCACGTTGCGCCGTTATCACGACCAGGCACTCTCCTACGGTTCGCCGCCCGTACGCTTCGTACGAGCCCTGATGCTTGACGAGGATATTCCGCGCCGCGGCGAGTAACGCCTGCGCCATATTCCAAACGGGCATAACGCTTCGACGTTATGCCCGCCCTGGCCTGCAACGAAAAACCGGTCCCCAGCATCTAAGGATCTATGAATCTGACAGATCTGAGTACCCGGCAGTGGCCGTCGGTTGCCGCCGCCGTCGCACTGGTCGCGCTGTTTGGCCTGACTTCCATCGCCTCGCTGCCCATTCAGCTACTGCCAACGATCGAGGAACCCCAGATCTCGGTGGCCAACTTCTGGCGCGCGGCCGCGCCCGAGGAAATGGAAGCCAATATTGTCGAGCCGCAGGAAAACGTCCTGCGCAACACGCCGGGCATGACCAACCTCAATTCATTCATCGGGCGTGGATCCGGTTTCGTGAACCTGACCTTTGCCGTCGGCACCGATATCCAGACGGCCAAGCTCGATGTCATCAACAACCTGACCCAGGCGCCGCCTCGTCCCGGTGACGCCCTGGAGCCCCAGGTCAATGTCGGTGGCGGCGGACAGACGCCGGGCGCTGCTTCCCTGCTGATCCGCGTCCTGCCCGACAATCCAAACCGCGAATTGTCGGACTACCAGAAACTGATCGAGGACAAGGTGGAGCCACGGCTCGCTAGGATCCCGGGCGTCTCCCAGATCAACCTGCAGGGCGAACAGCCGCGCGAGCTGCACATCACGTTCGACTCCTACCGGGCTGCAGCGCTTGGCGTTGAGGTCAATGACATTATCGCGACGGTATCGCGCGCCACCGATTCATCGGGTGGCTTCGCCGACGTCGGCCGGCGGCAGTACACGGTCCGCTTCGTCGGTCAGTTCGAACCCGAACAGCTCAACGAACTCATCGTCGGCTGGAGTAACGAACGCCCGATCTACCTGAACGAAGTCGCCGATGTTGACATCGTTCCGCGCAAGCAGGATGGCTTCACACTTCGCAACGGCTACCCGGCTTACTACATCACCGTGCAGCGCGATTACGATGCCAACACAGTCTCTATCCTCGACGAGGTGAACAAGGCCATCGTCGAGCTCAATGAGAATGTGCTGCACGACGCAGGCCTCGAGATGGATCTCAGCTTTGATGCGTCGATACACATTCGCCGTGCAATCTCGCTCGTGCGTAGCAACCTGGGACTGGGGCTTCTACTCGCCGTAGGCATCCTGTATTTCCTGATGCGCAGCCGGCGCGCAACGTTCCTCGTCACGGCAACCGTGCCGCTATCCGTGCTCGTCGCATTTGTCGCGTTGCGCCTGTTCGACAAGTCCCTCAACGTCATCTCCCTGGCCGGGCTCGCGTTCTCGGTGGGGCTCGTCATGGACGCCGCAATCGTGACGCTCGAGAACATCGTCCGTTGTCGACAAACCGGGCTCAGCCAGAAAGAAGCGGTGGCCAAAGGCACGCGCCAGATTACAGGTGCACTGTTCGCATCGACCGTAACCAGCGTCGCTATCTTCGTGCCGGTGCTTTTCATGCAGGGCATGGAGGGGCAACTCTTCCAGGACCTCGCATTGACGATCGCCGTCGCCGTGTCCGCGTCGTTCTTCATTGCGATCACCGTACTGCCCGTTGCTGCAAACTTTTTCCTGCGCAAGGAAAGCGAGGACCCGCTCGAGCACTGGTGGGATCGCATCACGCACTTCGTCATGAAGCTGACGCGCACCCCACTGCTCTGCAAGAGCTGGATCGCCGGCATTCTCGGCGCATCGTTCCTCGTTATTTTCCTGCTCGTGCCCAAGGCAAACCTGCTGCCCCAGGCGCCGTCGGACTCCCTCAACGCCTTCTTTGCCATGCCTCCGGGCGGCACCGTGGAAATGGTCGAGACCGAGATTGCGGGCACCATCGTCGAACGCTTGCGCCCTTACATGGAGCACGAACAACAGCCCTACATCCGGGGCTACAACCTGTCATCGTTCGGTAGCTTCAACGCTCTGTTCATCTATCCGCAGGACCCGAATCGCATCGAGCAGATGATCGGCATCGTGCGTGACGAAGTGCTCGTTGACCTGCCTGATACCCAGGCCTTCGTGCAGCGATCGTCACTGCTCAACTTCGGTTTCGACGGCGGCCGCAGCATCAACGTCGACCTGCAAGGCTCCAACATCAACGCATTGTCCGACGTGGCGATGCAGGCCATGCCGATAATCAACGAGGCAATTCCGGGAGCACAGGTTCGTCCCAACCCGGGGCTGCAGATCGCAGAACCCGAGCTGCAACTGGTACCGAACGATCGACGTATCACGGCGGCCGGACTGGATCGCGCCGCCGTTGCCAACATCGTCCGCGCACTGACCAGCGGCGCGTTTGTCGGCGAGTACTTCGACGGTAATGACCGCATGGACATGATCCTTAAGGGGCCGACGTGGAACTCGCCCGAGGAACTGGCCGCCGTCCCTATCGCTACGCCTCTTGCGGGTATCCAGAGCATTGGTGAACTGACGGACATACGCCGCACAGTCGGGCCGACGCAGTTGTTGCGCGTCAACGGCCAGCGGACGCTGACACTCGCCGTAACACCGCCGCCAGAGATGACGGTGCAAGAGGCGCTCGACACTTTGCGCGACATCGTCGATCCGCAGCTGCGAGCCATCATGCCGGATGATGTAAGCCTCGCCTACCGAGGCACGGCGGACAGGCTCGAAGAAGCCTTCAGCACGATGCGGGCCAATCTCGCGATCGCCGCGGTTGTCCTGTTCCTCGTGCTCGCGGCGATGTTCCGTTCTCTTTGGGACGGCGCACTGGTCATGCTGTCGATGCCGCTGGCAATCGCCGGTGGCGTTATCGCACTGCGCGTACTCAACCTGTTTACGACCCAGGCCATGGACTTGTTGACCACGATCGGCTTCCTGATCTTGCTGGGCCTGGTCGTCAACAACGCCATTCTGCTGGTGATGCAGACTCGAGCGGGGCAAGCGAAGGGTCTCGATCGCACTGCCGCTGTTGCCGACGCCGTACGCATGCGCGCACGGCCCATATATATGAGCACGCTGACAAGTATCTTCGGCATGCTGCCGCTCATGGTCATTCCGGGTGTCGGTTCGCAAATCTACCGCGGACTGGCAACCGTCATTATTGGCGGCATGTTCGTCAGCGCCATTTTCACGTTAATCCTGATGCCGAGCATTCTGCGGCTCGCGCCGGTCGGGAATCCGTTCCGCACCAAGAGCGAAACTACGACTACTGAGGGGGTCATAGTCGATGCCTGAGAATACGAGAGTAATGAGACTGATCGCCGTCCTGGGCTGCCTTGTAACGGGCCCCGCATTCGCCCAGCAGATGCCGACCCAGGTCGTTCAGGTTGCCGATGTCGAACGCATTGAGATCGCACCGACCGTCGCTGTGCCCGGCACGATCTACAGTCGCAACGCCGTACAGGTTACTGCCGGCGTCGCCGGCCAGCTTCTGAGCGTAGCTGAGCCCGGAACGCTGGTGCGCCAGGGCGAACCCGTGGCAAGAATCGACCGGCGGTCGCTGTTACTGCAGCGCGCGGAACAGGAGGCTCTGCTACAGCGTGCCGAAATCAACGTGCGCCAGCTCGAAAGCCAGCTGCGCCGACAACGCGAATTGCAGGGCTCCAGCCTGGTGTCCGAGTTCGAACTTGAACAGACCGAGGCTAATCGGGACCTCGCGATCAGCGACGCGAATATCACGAAGGTACGAATTCGGCAGATCGACGACCAGATCCGGCGCACCGACGTACTGGCTCCTTTCACGGGCATGGTCATTAGCCGCGTGCATCGTGGCGGGGAAGACGTTGCCCGGGGTGAGATTCTCGCGCAACTGACTGACATCCGGAACATGGAAGTTCGTGCCTTCGTACCTCTCAAGCACCTGCCGCGCACGGTCGTCGGCGATTCAATCAACGTGTTCGCAATGGGCACCGCCTACGACGGCCGTATCCGGTCCCTGGTACCCACCGGCGACGTACGCTCACAAACCTTCGAGGCGCGCATTGATCTGCCGGCATCTGCTCGTGAAAGCTGGACGGTCGGGCAACTCGTCAGTGTCGCGGTTCCGATCAGGACGCGCGAGCTCGCGATCACGGTGCCTCGCGACGCACTCGTACTGCGTCACAACGGCTCCTTCGTGTTTCGGATCAACGACCAGGACGTTGCCGAACAGATTGCCGTCGAAATCGGCGACTCCGAAGGCGAGGTCGTTGCTGTAACCGGATCGTTGCTGCCTGGCGACAGGGTGGCCGTGCGTGGCGCAGAGAACCTGCGTGATGGCGCGACGATCAAAGTCATGCTGTCACAGGCAGGCACACGCACGAAAGGCAGCACGACCGAAGAAGGCTAGGACTTCCCGGTAGCCTCGGCGAGCTCGGGGACTGCCTTGACGAGTGACTCGTAGTTTGCCCAGCGGCCCTTCGATCTCGTGTGCAGATCCTGGCGCACCTGCCAGATACTGGCGGTCCTCACCCGTGTGCCATCCTGCTCCGACTCAAGAAGCCCGTCGTCCCACTCGAGTCCCAGGTAATCCAGCACGCCGCGCAAGACCGTTTGTGGTTCGGTGATCAGTTCCTCATACCGCACGGTATGCAGGTCGTCGCCGAAACAGGTCTGCCAGTGCTCTTTGAGCCGCTCTTGCTGCCCATAGTAATGAGCAACATCGCCGAGGTCGGTCGCGTAACCGAAGCCGGGCCCCATCTGTTGAAAGAACACCGACAGGCAATTGTCCGCAATGTGGCGCGTCGTGTGAATGATCCTGGCCTTCGGAAACAGCACCTTGATAAGCCCCAGGTCCATAAAGTTGGTCGGGCGTTTATCGGTCACACGCTGTGCCCCGGGAAAGAAAGACTGCACCCGTGACTGGTAGTAAGCCGCCATTTCACGCAGGCGTTCCATCGAAGCGGCCCTGACACCCTGCGGATAGGGTGCGAGGTTGCGGCCGATCAGCCACGGCAGCACGTCGAGCTCGCCACCTGCCACGATTGCGGGGTGGCCCGCGAGCCTGTGTTCGAGCAGCGTAGATCCCGAACGAAACATGCCGTTGATGAAGATGGGTTCGGCGTCCGATTCCGTGGACGTATTTGCGATCCATTCCGGATCATAGACCTCGATGAGCTGGTCGAAGGCCTGCTCTGTCTGCTTGCGGTCGTAGGGTACCGCATGCGTACGAGCCGCCGCATTGGCCGCCGTGTAGGCGGCAGTCGCCTGCGTAAACTCCTGCAGGTCATCCCGCGCCTTGCCCAGGGCGAAATTCAAGGTCTGCTGCGCCAGCGCATCTGCCGTCGTCTCCGCGACGGCCTTTTCGATTCTCTCGACAAGACCCGCGTGGTCCGGACCCACCTTCTCCGCGTACACCAGCCTTGACAGGGCGTCCCAATTGTCGGGCTGTAGCTCCAGGAGGCGATTATAGATTTCAATCGCTCGCTGTCGCTCGCCTTCTTCCTCGAGTAAACCTGCCAGGTTGAACAATGCGGGAACATAGTCTGGCTCGATACTCAGGGACTTCTCGTAAGACTTCTTCGCCTCCTCCGGTCGATGGGTCTCGGCAAAAAGAACACCCTTGTTCAGATGGACCTCTTCGGCGTGATCAATCTCCAGGCGAATTGCCTCGTCGAGCGCGGCAAGCGCCAGATCATCCTGCTGCATCTTCTTGTACAGCCCTGCCACATTGAAGTGCGCCGTGGCATCGGCCGGGTTCCTGTCGAGGAAGCGCCGGTACACATCAATCGCATGATGGGTGTGGCCCAGCCCATCGACGAGATGAGCAAGCCTGGCCGTGTAGTTGAGCCGGTCCGGCTCCGCCTCAATGAGTTGTCGCAGCGTCTCCAGCGCGTCGTCCCAGCGCTGCTGCTGCATATAGGTGGCCACCTGCTCTTCAAGGGCAGTAAGGTCGGATGACATTTTGGTGATTCCCGTATTCTGGTGTTGCTTATTGTACGCGCTTGACGCGCGTGCGCCGCTTTTGTCCCTCGATCTGCAGCTTGTAGCCAAAGCTGTCTCTCACGATCGTGGCATTGAAATTACATTCCTTGAGCCGCAGTCGGTCGTCGTCATTCTGTCGCCAGACCTGGCCGTTCTCGAGATGGAAGTAGTATCGTTTACTGGCGTCCTTGCGGCAGGAGGTGACTTTGACGGACACCGGTTTTTCGACTTTTCTGTCGGGGCTGCCTGTACCCAGCTGTTCCGCGCCATAGTCGTTTGTGATCGCGGGGCCGGCCGCAACGCTCTCTTCGGTCGAACTCCTGCCGGCGATTGCGTCGTAACACGCAAGTCGCTCCTGAGCATCGTCAATAGACACACACTGTTCCAGGGCCGTATCATCGTCGGCGGCTGCACTGCTCAGCGCCATCACCCCTGCAAGAAACAGAGCCATTCCTGTTTTCCATGGCATTAAAGTCACCCGTGTGCGCGGGCATAGCCCGGCCCCTGATTGATGTAAGATCGAGAGTTTATCGTAACGTGAAACCCATGAACGAAGAATCTGAGACACGCCCCGTTATTGAAAGTTGGGACACGTACTGGGCGGGCGCGCAGTCGAGCGCGGCGTTCTCGGGTGGTGGGACAACAGACCCGCTGGTCCTGTCTTTCTGGGACGATTTTTTTCGCGACGTCCGTGGCAGCCGCGATGCACCCAGGATTATCGATATCGCGAGCGGCAACGGCGCCATCATTGAATCGGCATCGCGCGCGTATGAAGAGAATCTGCCGGAATTCACCTGCCTCGATATTTCCGACTCCGCCATTCGTATGCTCGAGGAACGCTTTCCGGGTGTCCGTGGCGTTGTCGCCGACGCGGCCAACAGTCCGTTCGATCCAGGGAGTTTCGATGTCGTCGTCAGCCAGTATGGCGTTGAGTACGCCGGCCTCGATGCAATTCATGCGATTGCCCGGCTCGTCGCTCCCGGTGGTGATCTCGTCCTGCTCGTGCATCACAGCGAGGGCCTGATCCACGAACAATGCGACGCAAGCCTGAACGCGATCCGGGATATGAAGGACGCGGATTTTATCCCTCGCTGTATTGCCATGTTCGACACGGCCTATGCGGTCCTGCAGGGCGGTGACAAAGCGGCTTACCAGGAGGCAGGCCGTAAGTTCGCTCCTGCCATCAAGGCGATGGAAGACATCATGCAGCGTTACGGTCGCGACGTCGCTGCCGACACGATCATGCGCGTGTATCGCGATGTGCGGACGATCCATCAGCGCATGCAACACTACGATGGCGCGTCCGTCGTCGGCTGGCTCGATAAAATGGCGGACGCAATCGATGCCTACGAGGGACGCATGGCATCGATGCTCGACGTCGCCATAGATGCAGCCCAATTCGAGGGGGTCGTGGCAAGACTGAACGACAGCGGGTTCGAGATCAATCGCTCCGATGCGCTCGCCCACTCCGCGGAGGCTCCGCCTCTCGCATGGGCGCTCATGGCGACACGAACTTAGGGCCGCTCTACAGGAACCACGTCGAACGGGGTCGTCATCCTCGGCTCGTCCGAATCAAAGGGCACGGTACCGTGCCACATGTAGGACGGAAACAGGACCAGCCTCCCCGACGCAGGCTGGATCTGGCGCCGCGCTGCGCCGGCTTCACCGATATCGATATCGGGCTGCCCGAACTTGATGCCCCCGCCGTGCTTGTCATCTTCAGCGACAACCTTCGGTACCTGCACGTAATACGCTGAGCTGATCCAGCCCAGCGGATGCGTATGCATCGTATGAAAACCGCAGTCGGCAAGTCGCACCGACCACGATGCATTGAATTCGTACTTCCCGGTACGCCGCATGTACAGCGGGTGATCCAGGATCTGCGGGAAACGCCCGATGTAATCCTCGATGCACGGCCAGAGAGAGGCCACGAGCGCCTGGATTTCCGGGTCCCGGCGGTCAAACAGGTTGCCGCTGGTCTGGCTGCCACCGCGCAGAGTCTGTTCCGCAGGGTGGCGCAGTCCGATATGGAGGGGCTCCAGGGCCTTGGTCAGGCGCTCATTGAATTCAGCAAGGCTCGCATAGCCTTCCGGCACTGGGAGGTCATAAGGGACGACCATGGACTCATAGTCGTTCAGGAAGTCGTCACGTTCGTCACCCAGCATGCGCCAGCACAGCCCCAGGTATGCCAGGGAGCGCTGGTTGAACGGGGTCGACGCGGCACCCAGCTTGATCTGCTCCAGCGCCTCATCCGGCCTTTGGCATGCCAGCAACGCGCGACCATAACTGATGCGGTGATTGGGGTGAGAGCCTGTGGTCTTGATGGCGCCCTCGTGAACCAGCAGGGCCTCGTCCCAGCGCCCCTGCTGCTCGAGCGTGTAGGCAAGCTGGCTCTTGATCTCGCTGGACTGCGAGTACTGCAGCCCCTCCCTGAGGACCTTCTCCGCGCTCTCGTGTGAGTCTCCCTGATTCAGTGCGGCGGCGTACGCAATACGCAGCAGCTCGGCTTCCGGGTCTTGCTCCAGGACGTCCCTGTACGAGGCCAGGTAATCATCCAGCTGATCCTGCTGCCAGAGCAGGGAATTAAGATTCTTGTGGGTATCGATATCGGCAGGATTGCGTTTGAGCGCCTCGCGATAGGCGTCGATCGCCGGATCTGCCTTCTGGATATCGATATAGGCATTGCCCATGTTGTGGTGTAGCTCGGGACGGTCCAACCCAAGCTCCTGCGCTGCTCGATAGTGCTCCAGGGCTTCGTCCGGGTGGTGCTGCAGTCGTTTGCAGAGGCCGAGATTGTGGTGCGCGTCGGCGTGATCGGGCCACAGTTCGACCACCTTGGCGAACGCCTCGGCTGCGCGGTCGATATCCTCTCGCTTGAGATGAATACTGCCAATAGCCATCCAGGCCGCCGCGTCCTGCGCGTTGGCTGCGAGACATTGCTCGAGTACGGCAAC
>Ga0224508_10000958_pt1 | contig 26650 bp, 20 predicted proteins | sample SF_Jan12_sed_USG_4_FD_170157 | JGI IMG/M metagenome (GOLD analysis project Ga0224508, IMG submission 170157) | Sediment microbial communities from San Francisco Bay, California, United States - SF_Jan12_sed_USGS_21 | ecosystem: Environmental > Aquatic > Marine > Sediment | place: USA... | reverse complement strand
GGGATTTTATGATCAGTTCAGTGGTGATCAGGCTTGTTGAATTGGTGGAATAACGCTAAATGTAAATCTTGGCCGCTAAGTAAGCATGGCATTGTCCGGAGATCAATACCCTATGGCCGAGGTCTTCACATTGAAAGTACCCCTGCCGATCCGACAATTGCAAAGCCGTTAGTTTTGATTTGCCCAGCTTTTTACTCCACCAGGGAATTAATGAGCAATGAGTGGAACCGGTAGCCGGATCCTCGAAAATACTTGCCTGAGGAGTAAACACTCTGGAAACAAAATCCACCTGGTTTCCAGGTGCCGTAATCACAATGGCCCCGGGGTCAATATTGATTTGATTCAATGTGGTAGGATCTACCTTTATTTCCCGGATGTCCTCTTCACCGTCGAATACCAAAATGTAATCCCGGGATTTAAGAGACAGCTGGGGCTTTATATTAAATCCCCGGCTAATGGTTTCTGGCAATTCCAATTCCATTGGCGGTCGTGAGGGGAAGTCCAGAGTAAATAGGATTATCTTTAATAAGGACCTTAAGATCGCCAGAAGCTGAGGAAAAATGTACCATATGGTGTTGATAACCGCGGTAGTGTACCAGGGCATAAGCAGCGGCCAGGGTGGCATGACCACAAAGATCCATTTCGATCTCCGGGGTAAACCACCTGATACGAAAGTGATCATTTTCAATAACTAAAAAAGCGGTTTCAGCCAGGGCGTTTTCTTGAGCAATGCGCTGCATGATGGTCTCTGGTAACCATTGCTCCAAGAATACTACGGCCGCCGGATTGCCTCCAAAAGGTTCATAGCTAAAAGCATTAATCTGATAAAGGTCCAATTTCATAGGTTAAAGTTACGAATCCCTGATCTCTGGCAGTGTCATTTTGCAACCGGAACAAAACTAATTTGGCTCCGGGTGCATCATTCCTTTGAAGACCATTACTACTATGACTGAACATACGGGATTTGCGCCCTGTAACCGCAGAAAATTTGTAAAAAAAGCAGCCTCATTTGCTATGTTAACTCCAATATGGGGTTATTGCTGGGGCCAAAGCTTTGGAATGAGCAACTCGGCTACATCCTGGATTCCTTCAAAAGCAATGAAGGAATCCCTGTCCCAACAGCTTAAGGAACATGGTTTGACGGCTCTGAGTATGGCGGTCATCGACCAGGGTGCAACAACTTGGAGACATAGTGAAAATCTGGAACCTGCCCCTCACCAGGACAAGCCACTCTTCGAAGCAGGTTCCTTATCCAAGCCCTTGGCCGCCATTGCAGCCTTGCAGTTAAAAGAACAAGGAATTTTGAACTTGGATCGTCCACTGATGGAATATTTCCCCTTAAAGGATCTTCAAGATATCCAGCAAGCTCATGCCATTACCGCCCGTCATGTACTCAGTCACAGCTCAGGATTACAAAACTGGAGATTCAGCAACGGGGATAAACTGACGTTGCGATTCCAGCCAGGCGCGGGATTTGGCTATTCCGGTGAAGGCTATGTTTGGCTCCAGCGGGTAATGGAAAAACTTACTGGAAAAGGTTATGCCCGCTATGTTCGAGATCACATCTTTGACCCCCTGGAGATGCATGATAGCACCTTTTCCTATAATAAATCTTTGTACAACCGTATGCTACCGGGCTACAAGAATGACGGCTCCCAGGGTGATGCCTACGGCGCACGTCTTGGGGCTGCTATGCAGGAAATAGCTGATCGGGAAAGCAGCGATCTATCCGATTGGAATTTCACGAAAGTCACCGAGGTGTATCCCAGTATTGAATCCAATCTACCTCCTCTACCGGTTTTTCTTTACCCTAATGCGGCAGGAAGTTTGGTCACCACGGTCTCGGATTACGCCAAGTTCCTAAGAGCAATGATCGATGATGATGGCGGCTCTCTGTCCGTTTCTACAAGTTTACAAAGATCCCTGCTAACCGCTACTGCTCAAGTAGGCCCTATTATAAATTGGGGATTAGGTTGGGGTTTGGAAACCACCACTGGAAACACCATTGCATTTCACACCTGTGAAACCCGGTACTTCAAAGGGGTGGCCTTAATGGATACCCAACACAAAAAAGCCTTGGTAGTACTGACCAACGGGGCCAACGGAGATAAAGTATATGATCCGCTGGTCAGGGGATCAACGGGCCTGAAATTAACTGCCTTGAATCAGTTTTGATGAGCTAGGCATCATGAATAGCATCTTTGTTACTCCGCAGAACCCAGTATCTTATAGATGTAAGGGAGTAATTGTCACAGCTACTCTTTAAGACATTCCTTTTAATAAAATTAGCACCATTTGCCATTAGTTTTACTTACCTGGCTACAAGGGTTGTCTGCATTCTATGATTTTGCTAATTTACGCTTCCTTTTTTGGGAAAGCCCCGTAGTTCAATGGATAGAATAGAAGTTTCCTAAACTTTAGATGCAAGTTCGATTCTTGCCGGGGCTACTTTTTTAGGTTTAAAGGGGTGTAATAAGCTCCAAAAACTTATTGATTTTCAGGAATATACGATTTTTTGACTTTTTTTGATTTCATTTAATACGATGTATTTGAGTTCACAAATCATCAACATTTTTTACGTAATGTTGTCGTATCTCAAAGCTGGTCGTTTTTAAACTGTTAAATATACGATTCGCAAGTGATTTGACTTTCGTCCTTAACTAAGTTTAACTTAAAGACGAATGTCATGCGCACCTCTTCCACTTTTTCTATCCTGTTCTGGATATACGCTAAAAGAATTAAGAATAATCAAGCACCTCTCTATGCCAGAATAACCGCAGATAGGAAAAAACTCAATATTAGCCTCAAAAGAAGGGTTGATACCCGACTTTGGAATCCCCAAAAGCAACGAGTCAAGGGAACAGCTGAAAAAGCTAGGGATATCAACCAATATCTTGACGAGGTGCATTCCAAATTATTTCAATCTTATCAAAAACTAAGGGCCGAAGATAAGCGGATTACGCCTATGGCCATAAAATCAAAATTCCTTGGGGATGACAAGGTAGAACGATTTACTTTGAGAAATATCATCGAATACCACAACACCAATATGTTCGACAAGCTCCATGGAAATACTTCTAGGCTATACCTCACAAGTCAAAGGTATATTTTGCTTTTTGTAAAGAAAAAGTGTAAGGTGGATGACATGGAACTTAAAGATCTTGACTAAAGTTTATCCTAAATTTTGAAAACTTTCTTAGAGGCCACAGACCAAGACATTATCAAAAGAAGATCGGTAACAATGCGGTGATGAAGCACATTCAAAGATTACGCCGAATGGTTACCCTTGCCTATCAATTAGGATGGATTGACCGTGACCCTTTTAGTAAATTCAAGCAAAAATTGACACCAACGCACAGGGGTTCCTTACCTCCGGAGAATTGGAACGCCTAGAAGAGCTTAATATCGAATCCGTGCGATTAAAAACGGTGAGAGATTTGTTCGTGTTCAGCAGCTATACGGGAATCAGCTATATAGATTTAATGCTATATAGATTGATGAACAATAGTTATATATTTTATCGAACGCCATTCACCATTATCAAATGCCTTATATAAACTGTCATTTTTATAAGTAATATCAATTGGAATTTCAGCTTTTCAATTTTCAGTTCATTTTTCGATATCACAATTATATGATTAAACAATATGGATGTGTAGAACTTAAGCTACTCGATATGGTCTGAAATCAAAAAGATGTCACCCTTTGGATAATTCAAAAAATTTGAGGAAGATGATTTGAATTCTTGCTTAGCGCACTATTATCTGACCACCAGTTGCAGCGAGATATCCTCCAATGGCTCCCAGGATGTTAAGAGTACAATGAATGATAATGCCGAGATAGACATTCTTTTTCCTCCAAACAACGTAGCTAAGAATAATTCCAATCCCAATTATGGCTAGATAATTATGTGGTTGCCAAAAATGGTAAAGGCCAAATAATGTACCGTTAACAAAAGGAGCCCATTTTTTTAAGTAGGCCATTCTTGGTAAAAGGTAACCTCTAAAAAAAAGTTCTTCAACCACGGGCCCCACAATACCATCGATAAAAATTCCCATAAGAAAAACATTCGCGACCAATCCAATATCAGTAGTCCCAAAACCGGGGTCAAAATACCATTGGGGTAACCAATAGAAGACTTTTTCCTTAAGATATAGGCCTACAGGGAATAAAGGAATATAAATCACTGAACACCCAATAATACCTATAAGAGACCATTTTATATATTGACCTATAGATAATTTTTCGGTATAGGCAATGACGTTCTTTAAGTTGAACTTTCCGTTCAATTGTTTCCCTTTCCAACTCAAATGAGCCAATCCTATGGGTGCCAGCACAAAAAGTTCTACCACTAACAGGGCAGCTAATCCGGGATATCCTAAATCTATTATTGTTTTGCTGATTAGGATATAGGCTACAATTATGGCGATTCCCATATAAAAGTGATACCACAACTGTTTTTTGAAGGTAATCTGATCTTGATTAATGTCGAATGCTGTTTTCATAATGCACATATTTTAGTGATATATGTACAAATTTCAGCTAGAAATAGTTACTGCGCGACCGACTACATGAAGTCGAAAGCATTTTAATACGTTCGACTTTTGACTTGTAGAAAATAACACCTTAATTTAATTTCATATATTCTGAAGGGGTCAAGCCTGTTCTATTCTTGAATTGGGTGTTGAACGAAGATTTAGAATTGAATCCTACGTCGTACATTACCTCAAGGACGGTAAGTTTGGAATCTTTGTTTTTTTTAAACCTTTCTTTAGCGGCCTCAATCCTGTATGAGTTGATCAAATCAAAAAAGCTTTTGTCAAGGGTGTCGTTAATAACTTGGGATACTTTTCTACTATTACTATCTATCGCCTCGGAAAGGTCTTTTAAATTTAATTCAGGATTCAGATAAAGCTTTTCTTGTTTGAGTGCATTGATAATCTTTTTTAGAATAACCTCTGTTTCTTTAGGGTCTAAGCGAAGTCCAGAGTATTTGACTGTAGAAGGGTCATTTAAAGAAATGAAAGGACGGTTAAGGGCATTTAATAATACGCTCGCCACAAACAACGCCATAACAATGGTGAGCATAGGAAGACCAATTTCGAAATATAACTTAGATTGATTGAATTGTAGGACATTTGTAAACACTGAAATTGTGAGTATTACCAGGAAAGAATTCAGAAGTATGTTGAGCCATGCCAAATTGTGATGAGAATAAAAATTGTTCAGGTTTTTTACTGTTTTGCGTATATGTTTTTTCGATAACCATATGTAGCTGAAAAAGTGCAAATAAATGACACTAGTAAAAAAATAGATTTCTGAGGGTTGCTTAAGTTCGATAATGCTTCTTAAAACTTCTATTTTATCCCCCTTAGGAAGAGTATGAAAGAAAATCATAACGGTCGTCAAGGAAATTATAAATGGAATAAGATGAAGTAAAAACCGCCACTTAAACGAGGTCTTTTTTCTTGCAATACGTAGGGTGTAGAAGTACAAAAGAGGACCATACAAAAACACAAAGGATTCATTCCATAGTGCAAAGTTGGGATATTCTAAATAGAATCCCTCAAGAAGAAGCAAACCATCCAGAAAATCAAATGCCCATAGCAAAAAGAAAAAACCCAATAGCTTATTAGCCTTCCTATTTCCATGTTTTGTGAATAGAGCAAAAGAACCGAATAACCCAAAAAGAGTGATACAAATAATAATTGTAATCGAAATAAGTTTCATATTCTATATCACTAATTTTTCACAGCATATCTTTTAGTCAAGAAATGATTAATGTCGATAATTTTGTTTCAAACTTACCCTCAACATTTGTATAAGCACATATGTGCTTTATACACCCAAATATAGCAGATAAACAACATATGCCGTTTATTTACAATATGTTTTATCCGCATCCAAATGAATTGATTTTTGATTTGCCGGCTAACTTTGAACCCGGTGAAGACTATGAATATTGTAACACGAATTATTTGTTTCTCAATAAAATCATGGATAATATCCTGGGTTATGATAACTTCCGATTTATTCGGGAAGAGATATTAATCCCATTAAAGCTGAACAATACTTTTAGCTCACTTAGTGAAGTGAATATAGACGTGGTGATGAGTGGCTATCATGTTGGACACCCCCACGATTTAAAGAATGATGAGCATGGAATGATAGCTACAGCAGAGGACGTAGGTATATTCTTGAGGGCCTTAAACGAGGGGTCATTATTTGATGGGGGGGAACAGGAAATCTATTCTTCAATTTACGAGTATAAACATTCTGGCTGGGTTCCCGGATATCAGAGTTTTGCTGAATATCATGAAGACCTTGATGCTGTTGTTATTCTACTTACTAACACCACCGATCCTAAACTGTATATGTGGAATTTGGCAGAAATTGTTTGTAGCCGTATTGTAAAAATACTAAGAAGGCAAAAAAGCTCATAACCTGGTATAAATGGCATTAAAAACGCCCTTTATACTCATCATTAAGCCAAGGATAGGATTAAAATAGTTAAGTCCGCAATGTCCGCATTTGGCCGCAAGCAGACGTTGAGGAAAGTCCGGTTACGACCCCAAGCGGGCGTAGGTTTGGCGTCAATTAAATCATATTGTTAAGGTTTATTTCCATAGAATTAATGACAGCCTCCGCAGGTCTTTATATTCGTCACTCGGCATAGCCGAGCGACTGATTGGGGATAATTAAAGAAATCAGTCAAATGACAACATGAATAACTCTAAACTAATTTTTAATTTATCATCAAGACAGTTGTTGATTCTGACAGCTGTTCTAGTGTTTGAAATCATTATCACAACTACGTTGTATTTTACCCTGTTACAAAAAGAAAAGGAAACAATAGCCCTGGATTTCAAATCGACTTCAAAAGAACTTATATCTGCAATTGAGAAAGAGGTCAGTTTGAATCTCGAAGCATTGGTCTCGATTAAATCGCTTTATTCTGTCACCGACTCTATATCAAGAGAGCAATTTAGATCCTTCAATTCGAATGTATTAAATCGAGTCAACAGCATTCAAGCCTTTGGGTGGATACCAAAGGTGCATTTCGAGGAAAAAACCTTATTTGAATCCATCGCACACAATGATGGACTAACTCAATTTCTGATAACTGAACGATTAGAAGGAAAAATGATTCCTGTCCGTAAACGTGAAGTATATTACCCAGTATTTTATTTAGAACCGTTCATAGGTAACGAAGAAGCACTCGGATTTGATCTTGCTTCTGATCGGACAAGACTATCTGCTCTTGAAAAAGCCATAGAGACTGATGACTTAGCTGCTACCGCCAGAATTACCCTGGTGCAGGAAAAAGGTACCCAGAAAGGTATTCAAGTGGCCATTCCACATAGAAAGCAAGGTAAACTTATTGGATTATTCGCCGGGGTATTCAGAATCGAAGATTTAGTAAACCGTGCTTTGAGTAGTTTTATCAACAAAGATTGCAATTTAGATATTTACGATGTCTCCGCAGAAGAAGGCAATCAACTTTTAGCTCAGTTAAACGAAAAAGATACTCCTGCTATACCTGATAAAGCAACGGTTGAGATTCCTGTGGGCTTGCATTATCAACAAAAAATTGAGATTGCAGACAGAGAGTGGTTAATCCTAAGTACACCTACTCAGTTTTATCTAAACTCATATCCCAATTCGGCTTTGCTAATTCTGGTTATATGCATCATTTTGTCAATTGGAATTTTTTACTTTTTCTACCGAAGCTTTAAAGAGATGAACCAACGGAAGAACATTGAACGAGAAATCATCAACTCCATCATTTTTTCTCAGGAACAAGACAGGGAGTATTTTGCGGAAGACCTTCATGAAGGCTTAGCCCAAATGCTTGCTGGACTATCTTTTCATATACACGCTGTTGAATCAAAATTAAAGAACAGTGGCGATGATGCCTTAAAGAAGAGCCTATCATTAATTAAGGGATACATTTTTCAAAGCTTAGAAAATACCAAGAACCTTGCTAAGGATTTGATGCCAAGGTTAATGATGAAATATGGTTTAGTTGCATCAATTGATCAACACATTGATAATTTAAAAATTACTTCCGATCTCAATATTGAATTTAATGCCGATGTTAAGAAAATGGAAATCGATAAAGAGATTGAAATTACTCTATATCGTTCCATTGTGGCAATAATTGAGAAAATCAAGGCATCACCTACTTCAAAAAATATTTCTATCGAAATAAATGATGATGAGTCCAAACTCCAGGTAATAATTGAAGTGTTTGGTCAAATCAACTTTATCAACGAGTTCAATGTACGATCAAATAACTTCGACTTTTTGCATATTCAGAAACGGATAGAACTTCAAGGAGGACAAATGATAGTAAATCAAGATGCAAAGCGGATAAGTATCATTATGAAGTTTAAATCTCAACTTACTACTGCTAACATCCTTGGATAAAATGAATTAAAAGTCATTTTATCCAAGGATGTTAGCCAAAATCCGAATGTCCGCTTTTGGCCGCAAGCAGACATTCATCCATTCCCAAATTACATCAAGCAATCCAATTAAAAGGTAGGGGTAAGGATACCTTCATTCAGGTATAGTATCAGCCATTCAACGGAGATGTTCTACCCTCTACTATCTATGAGCCTCAGGGAGTCTAAAATTGTAAACCCTGCTTTCTCGAAATACAGAAATTAGCCTTACCCAACCTTTAATTTATATTCATAAATTATCATGCTATTGAAATTAATTTATTCTGCTACATTACTATGAATACGGAACTCAATGTTGAAATAAAATAAATTAGGTATGATGATTCCTAGTATAAGTACAATTCTTGTTATTAGAATTAAAGAAACCATCAGGAATATTGCAGTATCCTAATGTTGTAGGTACTCTAGCTAAGGAAAAGCTTAAGAATAGTAACTTGCAGGTATGGATGATGCAAAGGAGACTGTAGTTCACCTTCTCGGACAATCTTAATTACGATTTCGATGCAAGAAACAGATTTTTCGATTTGGACATATTCAACAATCATTTTTGTAGTGGTATTGGTGTCCAAACTGGCCAGCAAGAAGACTGGTACCGTGGATGTACTGTGGCTGATTGTAGCTGGGGCTCTTTTGACCAACCTGGGATGGTTACCCAAACACAACGAATTTCTTGAGATCATCGGTGAATGGGGCATTGTCTTTATCATGTTCGCACTGGGCCTTGAGGAAGATCTGGGAAGGTTCTCGCAAGGTCTTAAACGTAGTGTCGGTATTGCATTAATCGGTGCAGCGTTCCCGTTCATTGCGGGCTATAGCGTTGCCAGTTTGTTTGGTTATGACCATAACACAGCAATGCTGTGGGGACTGACGATGACCGCAACTGCAATCAGCCTCACCATGATGAGCTTGCGCAGTGACTTATTACACCGTTCCACAGCAGCTACAGGTATTATGACTGCTGCAGTGATTGATGATATATTATCTCTTGTGGGTGTTGCAATGCTAATTCCTATCATTATGGTTAGTACTGCTGCTGATGGGGGTACGTCAGTTTCCTTTTTAACAATAATATGGATCATAGCCAAGGTGGTTATATTCTTTGCCATTACGCTGTTCGTAGGCCTCATTGCCTTTCCTGAAAAGTCCCCGCAACGATTGCCCCCAAATCCCAATTTGTACCAACGGGTCAACCACAGATTCAGCCAAGCTCTGGCCATCATCGGTGCGAGGAATTTTCTTATGGTACACAGAGGGGAGTTCACACCATTGATTATGTTGTTCATCGCTATGTTCCTGGGAGTTATTGCTTATAAACTAGGCTTTCATCCGGCCATCGGGGCTTATTTTGCAGGCCTGTTCCTAACGGCCGATTATTTTGTGCACACTGAGATCAAGTTGGTGAAAAACCCAGAAGGTGAGATCATTAAAGAGCAAAAGCATGATGATCAATTCCAAGCCGCGCACTATGTTATCAAGCACCTATCGTTTACGATTTTCGGGCCGATTTTCTTTGTTAATCTAGGGGGCAAACTGGTTTTTGATACTGAAATCGTGATGAGAGCCCTGCCTATGGTCCTAGCTCTGTTTCCAGCAGTACTGATATTGCAAGTGACATCGGCTTGCTTGGCAGCACGTTTTACTGGTTTCTACAAATGGCATGAAAGCGTCATGATAGGTCTGGGCATGCTAGGACGAGCGGAGCTGGCGTTTATTGTCATCAATATTGCCTTTGTACAGAATAATATCATTGACATTACACAGTTTTACACACTAATGCTTACTGCATTTATGCTCAACATCACTGTTCCCTTAAGCCTCAATTGGTGGAAACCATACTATCTAGGTTTTAAACAACTCAAATTTCTCGGAATAACCTTATCGCGACCGGAGCCGGCAAAGGTCCCGGCTGATATGCATGAATATAAGGAGATGATGGAAAAAGAGCGTCGGCGCTATATGCCTGACAGCTAGGGACTTTCAATAATTTGCCTAAAGTTTATTCACTATTCAACCAGTTAATAGCTCGTTCATCCATATCTCCGAAGTCCAGGTTTTTCTACAGACAACCAGTGCAGGAGAAAATTAATCTGACCCGTTCTCACTTACTACTATGGAGGATCAACAAAGCCCGCAACTGACTTGTAGTTGGGAGAGCTATTACGCTTGTGGTGGGATTCCCAGAGTAAATCCCAATATCCGCTTTGCACGGCCGCTAGAAACTCGAAAAGCCTAACTCCACTTCGTAATGAATGTCCTGGGTCCCGCAGGTGATCGGTGTTTGGTGGACAGCCGATAACAACGGCTCAAGCCCAGACCTTGATACATTTTTGTTATTTTAGTGCTATCATATTATTTGGCCCAGGCCATAGCCTGGACCGTTGTGGCCAATTTGGGAAAAATGTAATTCAATTAATTATGACATTAAATACTGCATCTGATTTTTTTAAAAACTTAATAACAGAGACAGCTGATAAATCTGAAATCCGAGTTTATGAAAAATTCATGGCAATCCTAAATGATTTAAAAAATAAAGATTTAAAGGTAGAGCAGTTACGATCAATAGAAGAAGAGCTTGATTCTCTACATTTAAATGAGATTTCTGAAAACAGAAAAAAACACTTCAAACAAAAACTAACTCTGTTTATAAAATATTTGAAAGAAACATTTTCACTGATTTCCAAAGGATATTATACAGCAATTGGAATAAGTTTAGGAATGAGTTTTGGTGTAGCATTTGGAGCAGCTTTTAATAGTGTTTCCTATGGATTAATTATTGGTATGTTAATTGGATTATTAGTTGGAGCTACAATGGACACTAAAGCAAAAAAAGAAGGTAAGGTTTTGAATACAAAACTGAATTAAAACTGGCTACCACAACGAGTATGAAATCATAGCTCCCCTACAGCACGGCTACGCTTCATACACAAAACATTAAGGCACATTGTCTACGATGAAATCATGTCCTTGTGATATTCTTGCTGCTTGTTTTTATGGTTGTACTTATTATTTACAAGAAAAGGATCTTGCTTTTTTTCGTAAGAGGGAACAGAGACTTTGATTTTGAATTCTACAAGAAACGATTTCGACACTATTTTCTTACAGGATTCGCGAACTTTGACGCCTACTCAAATCCAAAATCCCTATTTTCTCATACCTATAAAGGTCGAGTTTTACATGTTCTAGAACTGATCCCAATTAAAATTGGAACTGACAGCCGCCCTCCCAGAATTACAATGGCCATAAGGAGCTTAAATGGTAAACCCTGCTTCCTCGAAATGCAGAAATTAGCCTTACCCAACCTTTAATTTATATTCATAAATTATCATGCTATTGAAATAAATTTATTCTGCTACATTACTATGAATACGCAACTCAATGTTTAAATAAATCACATTTGGTCCAATGGAATCTCTAATCACTTATCGCAATTTCGTGTTATTTCTGGTCATATTTCTGTTCAGCTATACCGGGGAAGTATCGGCTCAGAACTCATCTTCCGTTGATCCTTCATTTTATGAGAATTACAAATGGCGAAATATTGGCCCGAACCGAGGTGGAAGGTCATTGGGCTGCTCAGGAAGCCCGGGCAGACCGAATGAATATTATTTCGGTGCTACTGGCGGAGGATTATGGAAAACCGTAGATGGCGGTAGTGAGTGGTTTCCGGTCACTGATGGACAGATTTCTTCTTCAAGTATTGGAGCGGTAGCCGTGGCAGAAACCAACCCTGATATTGTGTACATAGGTGGTGGAGAAACCCAATTAAGGGGAAGTATCACCCAAGGTGACGGTGTTTATAAGTCCATTGATGGGGGTAAGACTTGGCGTCATTTGGGATTGAAAGAGACACAGGCCATCTCCAGGATACGTGTGCACCCTACAAATCCCAATATTGTTTATGTGGCAGCCCTGGGACATCCTTATGGAGATAATGATGAACGTGGTGTATTTAAATCAACGGATGGTGGGAATACCTGGAAAAAAGTCCTTTTTGTTAGCAATAAAGCGGGTGCTGCAGATTTGATCATTGACAGGACGAACCCCAAAGTGCTTTACGCTTCCACCTGGCAAGTGTATCGAAAAGCATGGAAAATGTGGGGTGGGGGTCCCCATTGCAAGCTGTTCAAGTCGCTTGATGGTGGAGATACCTGGATTGATTTAACTACAAACCCCGGAATGCCTGAAGGGCCTTTAGGAAAAATTGGAGTGACCGTTTCACCAGCTGATCCAAACAGAGTTTGGGCGGTTATAGAAGCCAACGAAGGGGGCATTTTTCGGTCCGATGATGCAGGATGGACTTGGGAAAGAGTAAACAGCGAACGAAAACTTCGTCAGAGAGCGTTTTATTACTCAAGAATTTATGCTGATCCTTTTGATCGTGAAACCATCTATGGTCTGAATGTGCAATTCTGGAAATCGACAGATGGTGGAAAAACATTTGATACGGAAATCAAGGTAGATCATGGAGACAATCACGATTTATGGATTGACCCAAATAATCCCATGCGTATGATCAGTTCAAATGATGGCGGCGGAATAGTGAGTGTCAATGGAGGCAAAAGCTGGACTGAAGAAGACTATCCTACTTCTCAATTATATCATGTGATGACCACCAGTGATGTGCCCTATCATGTTGCAGGTGCACAACAAGACAATACCACTGTAGCTATACCCAGCGATGGCTGGGGACATATGCAGGCGTGGGGTCCTAATCATGGTTGGTTTTACCCTGTTGGTGGTGGAGAAAGTGGGTGGATTACGCAAAGCCCTACGGATCCAGATGTTTTTTATGCGGGAAGCCAGGGTGCTTTGCTTACCCGATACAACCGAAAAACTGGCCAAACCAGAGATATTCAGGTTTACCCTAGGTTTTTTTCAGGTGAACCAGCCAGTGCATTGCCAGAAAGATGGCAATGGACCTTCCCGATTATGTTTTCTCCTATAGATAATGCGATTATGTATACTTGCTCCCAGCATGTTTGGAAGACAACTAACGACGGCCAGACTTGGGAAAAGATCAGTCCTGATTTGACTTATGCTGATCCTGAAACACTGGGCCCTACTGGTGGCATCATAACCAATGATATGAACGGCCCTGAAATTTATGCCACAGTTTTTGCATTAGCTCCATCAAATCATGATGTCAATGTAATTTGGGCAGGATCAGATGATGGTAAAGTTCATATTACCAAGAATGGAGGTAAAAAATGGACAGATATCACCCCCAAGGAACTACCCAAGTTTTCACGAGTAAGTATTATTGAAGAAAGCAAATTCAGCCCTGGAACACTTTACCTGGCAGCCAATCGCTACCAGGTGGACGATCGTTCGCCCTATGTTTTTAAAACCACAGATTATGGACAGTCCTGGACCAGAATAGTCAATGGCATTAAGGAGGGGCATTTTGCACGATCCATAAGAGAAGATTTGAAGATGCCCGGAATGCTCTACCTGGGAACCGAACATGGTGTCTATATTTCATTTGATGATGGAGATTCGTGGCAATCACTACAACTCAATCTTCCCGATACACCAATCCGGGACCTTGTCTTGCGAAACAATGATATTGTATTGGGCTCTCATGGGAGGAGTTTCTGGATATTGGACGATATTGAGCCGTTAAGACAAGCGAAAACGCTTAATACAGATCAGGAATTAATTTTGTTTCAGCCGGCAAATGCTATTCGAGGAGCTTATAACGCCAACATCCAGTATTACTTAAAAAATGAGGCGGATAGTATCACTGTGGAGATACTGGATAAAAATGGCGAAGTAATCAATACCTTCACCGGCACTGAAACGGAATATACCCCGGATCCCAACATTTCATTTTGGCGGAAAGCGGGTAGTACTGTACCTACTACAGCAAAAGGACTCAATACATTTACCTGGGATTTGAGATATCAGGGAGCTACCTCATTTGAAGGAATGATCGTTTGGAGTGCTCGACCAGACCTTGGCCCGTATGCCCCAATTGGAGAATACCAGGTCAGGGTAAAACTTGGTGATAAGATAAGTGCTCAACCCATTCATATCGAAATGAATCCCAATTTGCGAGGGGTAACTGAAGAGGATTTGATAGCGCAGTTTGAACTCGCATTAAAAATCCGAAACAAAACATCCCTTGCAAATGAAACTGTCATCCAAATCCGATCAATACGCAAACAGGTCAATGAATTGCTAAAATCAAATGAGGACGATCAATTGATACAATCGCTGAACGATATGCTGGAAAAAATGAAAATTATAGAAGAAGATCTCTATCAGGTAAAAAATCAAAGTAACCAGGATCCTTTGAATTTCCCCATTAAACTGAATAACCGATTATCATCTTTAAGACGAAGCATTGAAACTGGACAAGCTAAACCTACCGATGCTGCTTACGTGGTGTTTGATGAATTGAGTAAAGAATTGTCCGGACATTTGAACAAAATGAATCAGTTGCTTAATAATGAGTTGAGCTCGATTAACAGCACCTTGAAAGCCAAAGGACTAAATGAGATTACCGAATAATTGATTTGAACTAAAGAGCCTTATTTTTAAAAGCTATGGGTTCATATTTCTGATTGATATTCTTACTCAGAATATCTTTTACTAGTAGTTCTTCTCCATTGGTAAGAGATGATGAGAAGTGCTTGATGGTGAAGTAATCAGCCATCACCCAATTAGCAGGGGGCGTTTTGAGAACATCATTATTAAGAGAAGAAAGAATAAATAAAAAATCGAATCATCATGAATACTATACATCCTAACATTGCTGTATTACAACAGTTTAATCCCGCTAATATTTCTGCCTCTATCGGTATTATAGCCGAGGATGCCATTTTCCATTATTTTAACCCCATGCTGCCGGACATGCAAGGTGATTACCTCAGGTACTAAACGCTTCAGAAATAATTTCCTGATTTCCAACTTGTATTTTGCATCAGCATGGGCATTCCCCGGCGGGGGTTTTGAGGGTTTCCATCATGACCGGATTTTTGGCTGCCTTGCAGATGAATCGAGACAAAATATGGTCAACATGTGATGACGCAAAGTATGTTGACCAGAGAATTGTACCACTCTTGGAGCGTAAAAAAATCGATGACAAAACGCGCGAATTGAGTTTTGAAAAACCGGCCGAATTTCAGCACCAAAAAGGACAGTATGCCATTCTAAACATCATGAAGCCGAAAATAACCGAGTTGGATTTACCCTATCGCTGGCTTCCCGTTGTTTCTTCTGCGGAGGAAGATAGAATACGGTTTCATATTGAACTTGATGGCAGCAGCTTTTCTAAAAGTTGTGAGCTTATCGATAATGGTGATGAGGCTATTATATATGGACCTATGGTTTAGTTCAGAACAAATAAAAAAGCACGAAAGCACAACATGGTATATACGTTCATTGCCTCCTTACGTCGGTAACACCGCATATACCTGACCGTTAGACATGAGAAGTTATTACTACCACACTAAATCTGCACTTCTTCTGTGGGAATCTTTGCAATCAAAAGGTAAATACATGGCACCACCATCAAATTTAAAATAGTAGCCGACAACAATCCTCCCAGAATTACAATGGCCATGGGGCTTTGGATCTCACTGCCCGGCTGGCCGACTTTCAAAGCCAGGGGAACCAGAGCAAGCCCTGTGGTGAGGGCAGTCATGATTATAGGGTTAAGCCTGTCCAGGGCCCCTTTACGGATCAGTTCCATGCCATGAACACCATCCCGCTGCAGGTCCTCGTAGCGCGATACCAATAATATTCCATTTCTGGTGGCAATGCCGAATAAACTGATAAAGCCTATAGTTACTGCAATATTTATGATTCCGGTGGTAGCATAGACCACCACTATTCCTCCAATAATAGCCAAGGGCAAATTGAGCAAAATAATGGTTGCTAATTTTACCTTTTGAAATTCCAGGTAAAGCAAAAGGAAAATAATCAGTATGGAAAGTATCGCAGTGATTAACAACAATTGAGAGGCTTTGGTTTCACTTTCGAATTGTCCGCCGTATTCTACCCGGTACCCTTCCGGCATAGTGATATTTTCGCTAACCACATCCCTTATCTCATTTACCGCCCCCAGAAGATCCCTCCCTTGAACATTAGCAGCCACCACTATCTTTCGTTGCACATTTTCTCTTTCAATGGTATTGGGGCTACTCAGTGATTTAATGTTGACTAGCTGATCCAGAGTGAGGTGATAGCCTTGTGGCGATGCGATCAAGGCGTTTTCCAGGATTTCAATTTTATCCCGGGCATTTTGTTGAAAGCGTACCACCAGATCAAAATACCGCTCCCCCTCATATATTTCACCCACTTGTTTCCCCGCAAATGCGATATTCACCTGTGCCATAAGATCTTCCACCGTCATCCCATGAGCTGCTAATAGTTGACGATTCGGTGTGATACGTACTTGGGGCACCTCTATCTGTTGAGTGACCGCTACATCCGCCAATCCCTCTACGTTCTGCATTTGCCCTTCAATAGATTTTCCTAATTGGTAGAGCAGGCTCAGATCGGGTCCAAAAATTTTAACGGCAATGTTAGCCCTGGTCCCGGAAAGCATATGATCAATCCTGTGCGCAATGGGCTGGCCTATGGTGATATTGACCCCGGGGACCACGCTTAGTCGATCTCTAACCTCCTGAAAGAACAGGTCTTTCTTCTTTTCGCCCAGAACAAAGGGGGCATCGATTTCAGCGGCGTTAACGCCTTGGGCATGCTCGTCAAGTTCGGCGCGGCCGGTCCTTCTGGTAACCACAGAAATTTCCGGTAATTCCAACAATAACTGTTCCACCAGCTTTCCGGTTTTGTTGCTCTCCACCAAAGACATCCCGGGAGTTCCTACTACACTTATTACCAGGGAGCCTTCATTGAACTCTGGTAAAAAGCTTCTACCCAAGCGACTGAACAGGAATAAACTAACAATTAATGCTAAGAAGGTTAGGCCAATGACGGTTCTGGGGAACCTCAAACAAAAATCCAGTATCGCCCCATATTGGATTTTTATCCATTGTTCTACCGGAGTTCCATTACGATTTTTGCTTAGCATACCTTCATCTTTCAATAAGAAAGAACATAAAACCGGAGTTACGGTAATCGCCACCAGTAGCGAGGCCAGTATCGATGTTACAAAAGAAATACCCAATGGTCTTAACAACCTTCCCTCCATGCCTCCCAGAAAGAATAGGGGCACAAACGAAACCAGAATGATCAGGGTCGCAATAATAATGGAGCTGCGGATTTCAATGGATGCATTCTTTATTACGGTTATAAAAGACTCTCTTTGCGAGGATGATTTTTGGGCATTTTGCCGAAGTCGTTTGTATACATTTTCTACATCGATTATGGCGTCGTCAACCAAAGCTCCGATGGCTATTGCCATCCCCCCCAGACTCATAGTGTTTATAGTGTACCCCAACAATTGTAATACAATAACAGATGCCATTAACGAAATGGGTATGGCCAATAAGGATATGGCCGTAGTTCGCCAGTTCATTAGAAAAATAAACAGCACGATCACTACAAAGAAGGCCCCCTCCAATAGAGTCTCTTCGAGATTATCCACGGAAGCCTGGATAAAATCCGCCTGACGAAAGATTTGACTGCGGATATTCACAGAAGCGGGTAAAGTATTACTTAAATCCGCAATGGCCTGGTCTAAACTTTGGGTTAGGTCCAGGGTATTTATGTCCGGTTGTTTGGAAATAGTGAGAATAACCGCAGAGCGGGCATTGAGCGAGCCACTGCCAATTTTGTCCGCTGCACCGATTGCTACCGAGGCCACATCCCTGACCTTAACAGCCTGATTGCCCACATGTTTGACCAGGGCATCTTCCAGAGCCTCCAGGGAATAGGCCCTGCCATTTCCCTTTATAAGGTATTGCTTACCATATTGATTCATAACCCCCCCTTGAGTATTATAATTGGCTTCGCCTACCTTATCAGCAAGCTCCTCCAGGCTTAACCCATAATATTTCAATTTCTCAGGGTCGGCATAAACCTGGTATTGCTTAAAGTCCCCTCCGATCACGATCACGTTGGCCACACCTCCGAGGGCCTTTAGCCTGGGACTTATGACCCAATCGGATAGCGTCCTTAATTCCATAGCAGACAAACTATCGGATTCCACGGCCAGCAGCATGATCTCACCCATTATGGAAGATACCGGAGCCATGGTGGGGGTGCCTGCGTCACTGGGTAACCGTTCCTGCACTAAAAGCAACCTTTCGTTGACAATTTGTCGGGCCCGGTAAATATCAGTTCCCCAATCAAATTCGGCCCAAACAATGGAAATCCCAACCGCTGATGCGGAGCGCAAGCGGCGTATGTTAGGAGAGCCATTTAAAGCCGTCTCCAATGGAAAAGTGATCAGCTTTTCAACTTCTTCTGACTCCAGACCATGAGCCTCCGTAAGAATGGTCACCGTAGGAGCGGTGAGGTCCGGAAACACATCGACATTCATGGTTTTGGTTAGGTATACCCCTGCTAAAATCAGTATTAGAGCCCCCAGAAGTATTACAAATCGATTTTGCAGGGATACAGTTAGTATTCTATTCAGCATTTTAGAAGTGTTAATGTGAGTGCCCATGACCGGGCGCCTGATCCGCCATCCCGGCCATTTTTACTTGAAAAGTCCCTGCCGTGACCACTATTTCATGCTCCCGCAATCCCTGCAGGATCTCCACCGTGGCGCCGTTCCTCCTGCCTACAGAAACCTGTCGCCGTTGGTATTGCTCACCAGTTACCTGAACCATTACCGAGTAAACCCCGTAATCCTCCAGTAAAGCTGACTCCGGTATAACAATACTGGCTCTCGGTCCACCCAAGGCAATCTGAACTTCAGTGATTCCACCCAACGGTGATTCCACGCGCTCATTTACCTTAGCAAACAATGGGATCAATGGTTGATCACTGGCAATTTCCTGTCCCACCGAAAGAATTTCTCCCCCAGAGGTTTGTATATCCGACCAGATCCCTGGTTTCACCTGATACCAAATGTTGTGTATGGTGTTTAATTTAGAGGCGAAAGCAGGACTAACCTGAGCTTCTAATATTCTGGCATTGGAAGTGCCAATTGTTAGTAACTCATCCCCTTGCTCAACATAATCGCCATTATCGATTTCAATGGATTGAACAAAGCCTTCAAAGGGTGTGGTGATCTGCTTGCTGCCTGCTGAATAACCAGCTCTTAGTGTTTCCAGTGAGGTCAATGCTACTTTGTATTTGTTCTCCACCTGTTCAAATTCTGCTTGGGCTATTATTTTTTCCTCTAATAATGCCTTTTTTCGTTGGTATTCGGAGTTGGCCAGCTGGAAGTCCGCTTCAGCTTTGGAAATAGCAGCCTGTAAATTATCAGTAGCAAATCCCTCGCTGCTGATTGACATTAATAGTTGCCCTTTGGATATGACGGTACCTTCGGTAAGATTGTCAATGGCGTAATTCACTACCCCGCTGGCGGTGGCGTTTAACAATTTGTAGCCTTCGGGGGTAGCCTTCCAGACACCGGAAGTGTGGATTACATCAAAGACCTGCCCACTGGTGGCAGGCTGCGTCCTGAACTCAATGTTCCAGGCCTGTTCCTTGCTGAAATTTATCAGGTCTGGAGGTTCCGGCGGTGCTGTATTACCTGACAATGCCTGTTCTCGGTTCTCATATACGGATATATTATCCAGCACGATTTTCTCCTGCAAGTTTGCCCCCACAATGTCGATTTGCAAGCTGTGCAAACCGGAAGTTTTGGGTTGCAAAGCTGGCGAATAAACTCCTAGAGAATGGGATTTATCCACGGTTTGCCGTATTCCACGCGGTCCCTGGATTAAACTGAGGGTAATTTGTGCGTCCACCAGTGGTTGGAAACCTTTCAATTTCGTCAAATGAATTTCAAAGGTACTGGTAGTACCTTGGGAAAGTGGAGGAAACTCCAGATATACTTCCAGACTGTCCGTAATGACGGTTTTTTTGATCAATTGCTCGGTAGCATGCGAATGTCCGCCAGCGGTTTCATGGGAATGACCTTCATCCCCCGGTTGACAGGCGGTGATCATCACCGCTGCCAATAAGGTATAATATTTCATAATGAGTATGTATTCAGTCCAAGAGTCCTGTCCCTGGTTTCTAAAAAGGACCTTGACGGAAGTGGCTTATGCATAGTCGAGACCTATGAACACCGCCAAAATCGGATATCAGGGTTATGTGGGAACAGAACCGATACTAGGAAAAGATTCAGGTTGAAAAAGGACTGGGAGGTGCACGCTGCCCGCGAATCCCACAAGATCGCTCCATAGGGTGGAAAAAAGCCTTGTACGGGGCTGGGTTACTATTCGTTTCAGAGTACGTGATGGGAGCCGAAATAAGTGCAAAAGAAATGATATTATTTTTAACCTTGATCTTTTGCTTATGACCGGCAGTATAAAAATTTGAATCGTCAGGAGGGTAGTTGCTGTGAGTGTGTTTTTCTAACAACCTGCCTAAAAAGCCAATGGGATAGGAATCGTGGTGATGATGTTCCTGTTCTTGGTGATGATGTTCCTGATCGTGATGATGATGGGGCCTTGCCTCGTCGTGGGGGTGATGGTCGAGGTTCTGATGATGCTGATGGGGTAATGATTGATGTATCAGGTATACACCGAAGATAATCAGAATAATGGTTGAAAGTAATTTTCTATACCACCACATGGTATACAAGATAGCCAATATTCGAGCCAAGCCCAAATATGAATCGATCTCTGTAAATAGCTAAAAACGTTGGATACGTAGGGTACTATGGATGTCCGGGCACATTATCGTGAACATGTGCTGTGGAATCGTTGACTTCAAACTCCTCCTGTTCGTGATGGTGGTCGTCTTCATCATGCGAATGTTCTTGCCCGTCCTCATGTGAATGTGTATTATTTTCATCCTGAGTATGCGTGGGGTCACCGTCCGCTTGAGAATTCTTGTCGGGGGTGGAACAAGAGATCAGCATTACCGTCAGAGATATGAGTATCAATAGTTGTTTCATAGAGAATTTATGCCTTTCAATTAACCTTAGTCATTTTTTTACTAAATTAAGTGGATTAATCTACTTAACCAATGAAGAAATTCACATTTACGCTTTCTGCTATCCTAATATTGGTGACCTTGAGTTCACACGATATGTTCCTCAAATTGAAGAGCTATTATGTATCGGCAGATTCAAATATTGACATACATCTCTATAACGGGACATTTGATAAAAGTGAAAATGTTATCACACGTGACCGGATGACGGATGTATCTATGATCTATCCTGATGGCACGCGAGACCGTTTAACAAATGACAGTTGGACGGACCAGGGAAACATCACTGTGCTTAGTACTCAGACCAAAGATCCAGGGAGTTACGTGGTTGGAGTTTCCACGCTGCCAAAGATGATCGAATTGTCAAGTGAAGATTTTAACAATTATCTGGCTCATGATGGTGTGATGGATGTGTTAAATGAACGAAAAAAGAGTGGGGAAGATCAAAAGAATGCCCGGGAAAAGTACTCCAAGCATGTGAAGGCCATATTCCAGGCGGGAGCCAGTAGCAGCGGTCATTATAAGAAAAAGCTCGGTTACCCCATCGAATTTATACCCGTGCAGAATCCCTATGACTTGAAAGTAAACGGAGATCTGCAAGTTCAATTATTGAGTAAAGGCCAACCGGTCAGCAATCAATTGGTTTACGCCAGTTACGCAGGATTTCATGGCCATAGTGATACGGGAGGACATGTGGAAGCGATTAAGACCCGTACCAATAATAAGGGAGTAGCTACCATAACCCTTTCCAAGGCAGGACACTGGTATGTACGCGCCATTCATATGGTTAAAAGTAATGAGGAGGGGGTTGACTACGAATCCAATTGGGCCACCCTAACCTTTGAAATTAAAGAATAAGGTTAATCTTTATTGATTACAGGGAATTAATGGTAATTTTCAAGATTCATCGGAATTTAAAAGTGGGAATAGCGCTTTAAATCACCCAAAATACGTTAGACCTGCTACTATTAATTTGTCTATGCGATCCCTGTATGGCTGCATTTTGTTGGTTTTGTTGAGCTCCTGCTGGAACGATGACCTTCCTTTTGACTTCAAACCGGAGCAAGCTTTAACTGGTACCTGGGAGGTTTCCGAAGGGGTTTTTCTATGGGACAACAATACCCGGATCAGCACCATTAATCCCGTATTTGAATCGTTGCCCTCCGTTTCCATGGAGTTTGCTGATTCCGATCGCTTCCTAGTCAGGTACTCCTTCATTGTAACGGACAACGATGATTCGGTAACCTTCGCCAACGGACTGCAGGAAGGAGCTTTCGATCTAATGGTGGATGAAAATACATTCCTCTCTTACAACGGTATCATTACATTTACAGAAAATACCACCAACACCACTGATGAGTCCGACATAAGATTTATTTTAGGCAATGAGGTAGATACCCTGTGGATCGAGAATATGGCTTTGAATAATTTACTGGATGGGGAGGTAACGGGGATTTTCGTGCGTAAGAACCAGTAAACCCACCACTACTGTACCGTTATAAAACCGATTTTAGCTTCTAAATCTGTGTTGGTGCCGTCTGAAACCTCCAGAATTACATCATAGCTACCGGCATTGTTATAAGTTACCGCTACGTCCTGATTGGTAGATGAGGATGGTTCTCCTCCCGGAAAAGACCATGCCCATTCTACAGGATTGCCCATAGTCTCATCTGTAAAGAAAATCGTCTCGCCGGCTGTTATATCCGTTTTGTCCGCAGAGAAATCCGCTTCAAAATTTACCGTAATGTAAGCTGTTTTGGTTTCAATATCTGATCCTGCAGGATTGGAGACTTCTAATGTTACGTCATAAACACCCGGGGTGCTATAGGTAATGACGGGATCTTCGCTGTCGAAGGTGGAAGGATTTCCGCCGGGAAAACTCCAGCTGCGAAAGTCGACCAGTCCGGTGGACAAATCAGTGAATGTAACCATACTTCCTGCAGGTACTGTGGTCAGATCCGCTGAAAAGTCTGCCATAGGTGCTTGCAGATCATCATCATCGCATTGAATACTCATCACAGCCAGGACCATGAGCAAGACGATAAGCTTTAATTTAGAGGAGAGCATTTTATGGCGGTTGTTGGTTCATCAAGATCGAAATTACCAATTTCTTAATTGGTGGACAATAGGTGATATTATTTGATATCCTACTGAACAAGGGAAATAGTGACTCCGGATACCGCCCGTGTAGTCAGCGATCATTTTTAAAATTCCCTCGGAATCGCTCAATTATGTACACACCTACTTAATCTTTATGTTAACACTCAATCATATTCACAATGGTCATTCTCCCCTGAATTCAGAGCAACTTCAGATCGTAAGCCACTTGACCAGCATGTGGTGACCGTGCACCGTTCGACCGGACAGCCGATCCCGGCTAGGAAGCTGCCCAAATCAACAGCAGCATATAACCTACAACGAAACCCATAAATATTACCAGGTAGATAATACCCAGACGTATATGTTGCTGGCCTTTTCCCCGGCGGTATTTACCGCCGTCCCACCTGTCGATGACATCAGATTTCGTCTGCGATTCATTTAAAATCCTGTATCCCTTATAGAAGTTATAGAAAACGGAAATAGGAGCCCCAAGGATTCTCCTGTCCGTGCATTTGATAGCCGTCAAACAAAATTTATAAAACTAATTCAGTACCTTATTCTTAAATCCTATAAGTATGATTAGATCTGCCCTTACTTGTTATGCGATAATATCAATACTGACTGCTACCGGTCAGTCAGATACCCAAGCATGGCGGCATTTCCATTTGCAGGAACTTATCGTTGAGCAGGTTACAAAACAGAAAAGGTATTTGCCTTTCTTAGACGAAGGTTCAATCAGCGCTGGCATCTATGAGTTAAGGACCCATGATGAGGACCGTCAGCAACCTCATTTGATGGATGAGATCTACTTTATCCTCAACGGCAAATCGCGTTTCAATGTGGAAAGTCAGACCACTACATTGGAAGCTGGTGACGTACTTTTCGTACGTGCGGGGCTGGACCATAAATTTTTGGACATCTCGGAGGATCTGCGAACCCTGGTATGGTTCAGTGGATCCAAAAATACCGATCACGACTTCTATTGGAAAAAGTGGAGTGCCCCCCATAAGGCCATTCCCCGCCTTAGGGCTGAGAATACTTGGGATGTATTTTTAGAAGTGCCAACCATGGTTGCCGGCGTATACAGTTTGCCTGCGAGAGTAGGCGGCGACTCAGTATTGACCCATAAGGAAGATGAGATCAACTATGTGGTAAAAGGCCGTGCCAAGTTTGCTATCGGAGAAGAGGAGATTGAAGTATCTCCAGGGTCAGTTATTTATATAAAAGCCGGGACAGGGCACCGTTTTTTTGACCTGGTGGGTGATTTTCAGGCATATATCATGTTCGTACAATAACCCTATTTCAGGATATCGAACATTCGACTATACTTAATGGTGAAGCTGCGGTTATTAATGGTACCATCGCCATTTACCTGATTAAATACTACGAATAGACCGGTATTGGCTTGTTGCAACCAGCCGAACCGCAAATTGGCGGACCAGGTATCCGCTACACTGTTGTGTTGAATAAGGCCCTGGGCAAACATCCGCGGTGAAAAAGCATAGGACAAACGTGCTCCGAATACTGTGGTGCTGAACTTGCCGTCGGGAATATTAAAATTGCTTTGTTGCAGGGTGTATTCCGAATTGAAACGGTCTCCGATCCGTATGCCTAAGGTGCCGCTGTTTAAAAAGCGGTCCCCGCCAAATGACCCTCCTAAAATATGCCGGGTACTGATGTAAAAATTCTTGCTGGGATTGGTTTGGAACACCAGCTGCATTTCGGCATGGTCGTAGGTACCGGCCGGCACAGTGACGTCCTCAAAAATATCGAAACTTTCCACCACACCTTCCCGGGTAAAGTTGACTCCGGTGTGAACCTCAAATCCACTGCGCCACACCCAGTGATTGTCCACATGTAAAAATCCGGTTTCCTGAAATCCGCTGAAGTTCCAGTACCCTCGATAGGATACATGAGGTCGATTCTCCAAAAACTTCATTTTGTTACCCTCTTTAGCCCTGATGGTTTTGAACGCCAGGAATTCAGCCTTGCGAAAGGCTTTTCTGAATAAGAATCCCATTTCCGGATTAAAATTTTCTCCAACTTCTGTATAGGCGGCATTAAGGATCCAGCCGTCCCAAGAATAGTTGGCTTTAAAGTTGAAAGAATGTTGATCACTGCTGACGCCTGGAGTCTTCGTTTGCGCGTAGTAACCGGAAAGCTGAGCTTTCTTACCCAAGCCCCAACGTCCGTCAACTGCATAGGTGCGATTATAGTCATAGGGGTTGGAGGAGGTCAGGTCGTCTGATAATCCACCCAAGCCTTTGCGGTTCATGAAGGCTACGCCGATGGCGGAGCGGGCGGCGAATTGATGATTGACCCGCAACATAGAGAAATTCATTTTTTCAATGTTTTCATTTGCAGTTACCAGGTCCTCCGTAAACATGGACAACAACCCAACGTAGGTGTTATTAATTTTTCCGGTGAGCCTGACGCCCCCAATAATAGGTACCACACTGCCACTGTCGCTGATGCCGATACGCCGACTAAAAAAGAGGTCGACTTCACCGGGGCTGCCAACACTGAACTGTCCGGCGTTCTCTAGGAAGAAGGGCCTCTTCTCCGGAAAAAATAAATTAAAACGGTCCAGATTAACCTGCTCATTGTCTACTTCGACTTGTGCAAAGTCGGTATTATAGGTTAAGTCAAGGGTTAAACTGGGCGTAATGCTGTATTTCACGTCCAAACCGGCATCGGCATCAAAGTCTGTTTTAGGATCGGTCGCTTCAAAATCCTTACTGACTTCACCCAGCACGTAAGGAATGATTTTCAAATTGCCGGGGTTTCGCAGGTTCAAACCCTGGAGATCACCTGCCAGTGATAGTCGCTTGATATCGAATTGCAAGGGTAATGGCGCCCAATATACAATTTCGTTGTTTTTGCGGATGTTCCGTTGAAAATTAATACCCCAGGTTTGGTTGTCGCCTGAATTGAACCTCAATGTTCGCAATGGGATAGCGAACTCCGCACTCCAGCCGTATTCGCCAACCTGCGAACTAACCTCCCAGGAGGCGTCCCAATTGATATTGAATCCTCCGATTACACCGCCTTGT
>Ga0224508_10000957_pt1 | contig 26661 bp, 26 predicted proteins | sample SF_Jan12_sed_USG_4_FD_170157 | JGI IMG/M metagenome (GOLD analysis project Ga0224508, IMG submission 170157) | Sediment microbial communities from San Francisco Bay, California, United States - SF_Jan12_sed_USGS_21 | ecosystem: Environmental > Aquatic > Marine > Sediment | place: USA... | reverse complement strand
CAGCAATTTTTTCCGGTGATTTATTTCGCATGTATTCGGCATTCGCCGAATCGCAGAAATGGAAAGTGGAGATAATGAGTCAAAGCCTGGGTGAACACGGTGGTTACAAGGAAATCATCAGCCGAATTATTGGACGTGGCGCGTACTCAAAACTCAAGTTTGAATCCGGCGCGCATCGCGTACAACGCGTGCCGGAAACCGAAACCCAGGGCCGTATTCATACATCCGCCTGCACCGTCGCAGTGTTAGCGGAGGCGGATGATATAGAGGAAGCCGAAATCAACCCTGCCGAATTACGCGTGGATACGTTTCGCGCATCCGGCGCCGGTGGGCAACATGTTAACAAAACCGATTCTGCTATTCGATTAACTCATTTGCCGACGGGTATTGTCGTCGAGTGCCAGGACGAACGTTCGCAACATAAAAACCGCGCGCGTGCCATGTCTATTCTTAAAGCGCGATTACTGGAAGAAGAAACCCGTAAACAGCAACAGGAGGAAGCGGAAACCCGGCGTAATCTGATCGGCAGTGGCGACCGTTCGGAGCGCATACGAACCTATAACTATCCCCAGGGCCGGGTGACGGATCATAGAATCAATCTGACACTGTATAAACTGGACGAGATTCTCGCGGGTGATTTAATTCAAGTGATCGATCCATTGGTTTCGGAATATCAGGCTGACCAATTGGCCGCGTTGTCCGAGGGATAATCTGCGCACTATCGACGACGCGCTGGCGTGGGGGACACGACGGCTGGCGGAATCGAGTGACACTGCCAATATTGATGCGCGGGTGTTGCTGCGACATTGTTGTTCTCTCTCCGACGCCGCACTCATTACCAGCGATAAAGAAGTTTTAAACGCCGATGCATGGAATCGCTATGAACATGCTATCGAGCAACGACGTGGTGGAATACCAGTAGCCTACATCACCGGTCAACGCGAGTTTTGGTCAATGAAATTATTGGTCACACCCGATGTTTTGATCCCACGGCCAGAAACAGAATTGCTAGTCGAATTGACGCTGGAAAAAATCGACAAAGACACCGACGCACTGATCGCTGACCTCGGTACCGGTAGTGGTGCAATTTCACTAGCGATTGCCAAGGAACGAACGCATTGCCGAGTTGTTGCAACGGATTCATCGAATGCGACATTGAATATTGCGCGACAAAATGCACAACGATTAAATATCTATAACGTTGAATTTCTCAAAAGCAACTGGCTTGAATTAGTTGACGGAAAAGATTTTGATCTCATCGTATCGAATCCACCTTACGTGTGTTCCGGCGATCCGCATTTGAATCAAGGCGATGTACGTTTCGAGCCGCAAGCCGCACTGGTCAGTGGTACAGATGGGCTGGATGCTATAAAAGTAATCGCACAACAGTCTCAACGCTACTTGAAACCGGGTGGTTTTCTTATCGTGGAGCACGGTAGCGAGCAGGCACAAGCCGTGCGTGAAATTTTTTTTACCCATGGATTTATCAATCCATGCACCCATAAGGATTTGGCGGGTCTAGCACGAGTCTGTTTAGGCCAAAAATAGGGATCCCTACACGACTTTCCCTGGGCGATTTCCCCTGCTCGGCTTCCAATTGATCTGAATCAATATTCGGTTTTGTTATTCATCGTCTAATGAAAACAAATGTCACCAGGTAACGAAGCTAATGCCGATTATGAAGTTGCAAAAATTTCTTGACGAAAATCACGTCAAGTACATCACGGTGAATCACTCGCCCGCTTACACCGCGCGTGAAGTAGCGGCCTCGGTATTTTTACCACGGCGTGATTTTGCCAAAGTCATCATGGTCAAAATTGACGGCCGCATGGCGATGGCCGTGTTACCGGCATCGCGCCGTATTGATATGGATAAGCTGTGCGTGGCCACGGGGGCCACTCATGTCGAAATGGCCAACGAAGACGAATTCAAGACGCTGTTTCCTGCCTGCGAAACCGGCGCAATGCCACCTTTCGGCAATCTCTACGAAATGGATGTCTGGATTGATAACCTGCTGGTAGAAGACGATGATATATTTTTTAATGCCGGGACGCACACGCAACTAATGCAAATGGCGTTTGAAGACTATCAGGAATTGGTGAAGCCCAATACGGCTGATTTTGCAGTCAAAGAATAGAATTAGGTGCTGGGATTCCTCTGTTAACTTAAACTCTTCTCCAAAACAATTTCGCGTGGTTTGAAGCCGAGACTTTGGTACAAACCATGCGCTCCCTCATTCACGCCTAACACACCGATACGTAACCAGTGCGCTCCTTGTTCCAGTGCGAATTTTTCAGCTTCCGCTAACAAGGCTTTACCTATACCTTTACCACGCGCTGTTTCCAGCACGATAACATCCGAGATATACGCGTACTCGTAGTTGTATTCGTCCGGTTCGTCATTGGTCACTTTTGCGTTGACCGCGACATAACCTACTACCGCACCGTCCAAGTCGGCGACAAAAATACACGCACAGGGTTTGCTCGCGTGAATGAGCATATCGGATAAATAACGATCGGCAATTTCTTCGCCGGGTGACATTCGTTCGTCAAGCTTACGTTCAAACTCTTGAATCTGAACAACGCAGTGTCGAAGTGTTGTTTTGTCAGAATTGACATACGGTCTTATCGTAACGGAATCCATGTCGTTCTAAATCGAAAATTCGGCGAGTACCGGAGCATGATCCGACGGGCGTTCCCAACCACGCGGCTCTGTATCGATAACACTACTTGTGCAATGTTCGTATAAATCATCGCTTGCCAGAATATGATCTATGCGCAAACCTCTGTTACGCGCATATCCAGCCGCACGATAATCCCACCACGAGAAAACATTGGGTTCCTGATCGAACTTTCTGAATGTGTCGCGGAACCCGCAGGCCATAAGTTCCGAAAATTTTGCCCGCTCGGCATCGCTGCATAAAACTTGTCCATACCATGCATCCGGGTCATGCACATCGCGGTCTTGGGGTGCGATATTAAAATCACCGACGATAAGCATTTTCGGATGTTGTTGTAGTTGATCCCTGGAAAAATTGATCATGGCATCAAACCAACGCAGTTTGTATTCAAACTTTTCCGAGCCTACCGTCTGACCGTTGGGAGCATAGAGATTGAGCACGCGAACATCGCCAACGGTGGCACACAATACCCGCTTTTGTGGATCGTCTAATGCCGGGAAGTCAGTGACGGTATCTTGAATATCTTGCTTGCTGAGAATAGCGACGCCGTTGTAGGTTTTTTGACCAGCGTAGGCGGCATGAAAACCGAGCGCTTCTATTTCCGCTGAGGGGAAATTGTCGTCAGTCAGTTTGGTTTCTTGTAAACAGAGGATGCCCGGTTGCTGCTCGCCAACCCACTTTGCAACCTGAGGCAGACGAACCCGAAGAGAATTTACATTCCAGCTTGCGATTTTCACCGCATAGTTTTTAGAACCACGCGATCAAAAAGAAATTCCACAAACTAATTTTGCGTCGACGATTCTTCTTCATCGATTGCGGAAAAATCGATTTCCACGCCTTGTTCGTTTGTTTGCTCTTGTGCCGAGGTATCGGCTTGCTCGTTGCTATCAGCTTGTTCTTCCGCCGTCTCACCACCCATGGGATAACCTGCATCCACCAGAGCCTGGTCAATGGAGGATTTACTGTAACCAGTCAGCACGTTTTCACCGATGGAAAGAGTCGGCACTTGCAACGCACCGGTTTTCGCTTTGAGTTCTTCCTGCACTTCGATGTCTTCAGCAGCATCTTTTTCAGCATAAGGAACGCCTTGCTTATCCAGATGCAAACGAATCAAGTCACACGAATCACATGCGGCAACGCTATACAATGTAATCGGCGCTGAATCCGATGCCGCCTGCATCAGCTCGCCATAGTCGCCGCCCTCCGTAGCCGCACCGCGAAGTGCTTTTTCCTCGTACTCTACTTCATCGGGTGGTGGCGAATCCTGGTACGACACGTTGCCGTATTCGTCCACCCATTTATACAACTTCGCGGCGGAAGCACTGCTTGTTACACCTAACGCCAACAGGATTAAACTCAAGCCGACGACCAACCTGGTCAATATTCTATTCATGTCCGTTTTCCTCATCGAATGAATCCCCATATCTAACAGTTATAAAGATTTCGGATTTACGTAAATTATACTACGCCCGGGAAAATATACTTAGGCGGCCAACCCACTGTGTCGCAATAACGCATCCACCGTCGGTTCGCGCCCGCGAAATGCAACAAATAACTCCATCGGCTCTTGGGAGCCGCCTTTTTCAAGGATATCGCCAAGAAACGACCGGCCGGTATCCGCATTAAAAATACCGTCTTCCTCGAATTTACTGAACGCATCCGCCGACAACACTTCGGCCCACTTATAGCTGTAATACCCTGCCGCATAACCACCGGCAAATATATGTGAAAAAGAATGCTGAAATCGATTAAACGCTGGCGGTTTGACCACCGCTACTTCGTCTCGCACCGAGTCGAGCAATTGTTGAATACTCGTATCACCATCGGCATCAAAGCCACTATGCAAACGCAAATCGAAAATTGAAAATTCCAACTGCCGTACCATTTGCATAGCGGCCTGAAAATTCTTCGCGGCGCGCATCTTGGCTAGTAGTTCGTCCGGCAAGGGTTCGCCGGTATCGGCATGACCAGAAATAATATCCAACGCTTCACGCTCCCAACACCAATTCTCCAAAAACTGACTGGGCAACTCTACCGCGTCCCAGGCCACGCCGCTGATACCAGCAACACTGACATAATCAATGCGGGTCAGCATGTGATGCAAACCATGACCAAACTCGTGGAATAACGTTGTGACTTCATTATGCGTGAGCAGGGCCGGTCTATCGCCCACTGGTGGTGTGAAGTTGCAGGTCAAAAAAGCGACCGGTGTTTGCACTTTGCTATCATTAATGCGTTTACGGCTAATGCAATCCGCCATCCATGCGCCACCGCGTTTATGCGGCCGTGCGTACAAGTCAACATAAAATTGTCCGCGTAACGCACCGGACTCATCTTTAATTTCGAAAAACTGTACGTCTTTATGCCACTGCTGCACGTTGTCCTTTGCTTGCACACGAATGCCGAATAAACGACCGACGACTTCGAACATACCTTGCAACACCTTATCGACAGGAAAATAAGGTCGCACATCTTCCTGGGTAAAATCATAACGCTGCTGGCGCAACTTTTCCGAGTAATAAGCGAGATCCCAGGCTTCGAGATTCTCAACGCTGAATTTTTCTTTCGCGAATGTTCGTAACTCGGCGATTTCTTTTTCCGCCGCCGGTTTTGATTTTGGAATCAGTTCCAGCAAAAACCCCTCGGCTTGCGTGGCATCACGCGCCATCTTGGTCGCCATGGAATATTCGGCATAGTTTTCGAAACCAATCAACGCCGCTTCTTCTTTGCGCAAACGCAGAATTTGCAACATTAGATCGCTGTTATCCCATTGCCCGGCGTGCGGACCCTGGTCGCTAGAACGGGTGGTGTATGCCTCATAAAACTCACGCCGCGCCTGCCTGTCATCGGCGTATGTCATAAACGGAATAAACGATGGCGCGTGCAATGTGAACTTCCAACCCGGTAAATCGTCTTGCTGGGCGGTTTGCCGCGCTACGTCCAAAGCCGATTCAGGCAGTCCCGCCAGTTTTTTCTCATCAGTAACATGCATTGACCACGCGTTAGTTGAATCCAATAAATTTTGCTCAAATTTATTGGTCAGCTGCGTTAGTTCCTGACTGATTTCTTTATATCGTTGTTTCGCTTCGGCTTCGAGATCAACACCGGATAAACGAAAATCGCGTAATGCATTCTCGATAATTTTTTTCTGTGCTTGATCAAGCCTGGAGAATTCAGCGCTGTTGGCAACAGTTTGATAGCCGTCAAACAGTCGTTTGTCCTGACTGACTTCAGTGCTGTAATCACTCAGTTTGGGTAAACAGGCTTCGTATGCCTTGCGCATAGCGTCACTGTCCATTACCGCATGTAAATGCGAAACCGGTGACCAGAATCGATCCAGATTTTCGTCTGTGTCTTCTACCGGTTGAATAAACAACTCCCAGGTTGCCGGTTTCTCATTTGTCGCTACTTTTTCAATTTGCGCCCGGTTTTGCGCCAACACTAGATCCAAACCGGCCTCGATATGCTCAGGTTTAATATCCTCAAACTGGGGCAAAGCGGAAAAATCGAGCAGTGGATTATTTGAGTCGGGCATTGTGTTGCTATTCAAATTTCTTGGGATTTCTTGCGGCCGCATACTGTAGCACGTATTCTTGCCGCAATTGATTCCCGCAATGTATGTTGACATTTTCTTACAATGACTCATTTTGATTATCTGGTAATTGGTGGTGGCAGTGGCGGCATTGCCTCGGCACGACGCGCGGCATCCCATGGCGCAAAAGTCGCTATCATCGAAAACAGTCGACTCGGTGGCACCTGTGTCAACGTCGGTTGTGTGCCCAAGAAAGTAATGTGGACGACGTCGCACATTGCCGAAATATTGGATGATGCACCGGACTACGGATTTAATATCACGCGCAATGGATTTAATTGGGCGACGATAAAACGCCGTCGCGATGCCTACGTGGCACGGTTGAACGATATTTATCGTCGTAATCTGGACGTATCGGATGTAACGGAAATAAAAGGCACGGGTCGGTTCGTCGATTCAAACACCGTCGCGGTGAACGACATCGAATACACCACCGATCATATTCTGATCGCCACCGGTGGTCGCCCCATGGTGCCGGATATTGACGGCGCGGAACTCGGTATTGATAGCGATGGCTTTTTCGAATTGGAACAACAACCGCAAAAAGTCGCTATCGTTGGCGCGGGTTATATCGCGACTGAATTCGCCGGTGTACTCAACGGCCTGGGCAGCGATGTCACCATGATTTTGCGCAAAGATCGATTGTTACGCGAGTTCGACGCCAGCCTGCGCGAAACCGTGATCGATGAAATGCAATCCGCTGGGGTCAATATTTTGACTCAACGGCAGATACAAACGATTGAACGCGAAGCAGACGGCACGCTTTGCGTCGTCGAAAGCAATGGCGAAACCATGGGCGGATTCGATTGCCTGATTTGGGCCATTGGCCGTGAACCTTTGCTTGATCAACTTGATCTCGCGCAAGCCAATGTCGAGATCGATCGGCGTGGTTTTATATCCACCGATGAATTTCAAAATACCAATATCGAAGGTATTTACGCCGTTGGCGATGTCAGCGGACGCGCGGCGCTGACCCCAGTGGCCATCGCCGCGGGTCGCCGCCTGGCGGATCGTTTATTCGATAACCAGCTTGACGCTCGATTGGAATATGAAAACATTCCCAGCGTGGTGTTCAGCCATCCGCCGCTGGGCACGGTCGGTCTAACCGAAGACGAAGCATGCGAAGAGTACGGCCACGATGCCGTCAAGGTTTACCAAAGCCGTTTCACCAACATGTATTACGCGGTCACCGAACGTAAATCACCAACGTTGGTAAAACTTGTCACTGTAGGATCGCAGGAGAAAATTGTCGGTTGCCACATCGTTGGTGACGCTGCCGACGAAATTATCCAAGGCTTCGCCGTCGCGGTAAAAATGGGTGCGACGAAGAGAGATTTCGACAACACCGTCGCCATTCACCCCACGGCGGCTGAGGAGTTGGTCACTTTGCAATAGCAAATACAAGATCTGATTTCATCTACCGAAATGGCTTTTTATTCATTCGACAATCTAAGCCGGAGCGGCGGATGACTTTGTCTTGTTGAACATACGGGTTAGCCAACTAAAAAAGTAAGCACGCGGCACATCGGTGCCAGTTACCACATAGTGCAATGTATATGGATTGTTCAGTGTAGCTAACAATAAACTTTCGCTTTGTTCGGTGCCACAAAACAGGATTTCATCACCGGCGCGAACATGTTCCATATCCGGCGGTAACATCATCGAATCGTTGTCACGTTGCAACATGAGTGGCACACAGGACAACAAGTCACTCCGATTGCGCGGGTCTTTCAATATATCGCCAAGACGCAAGGTTTTTCCCTTGCCTAAATATTCGGTCGCCGCACCGGTTTCATTTTCACATAAGTTTACCCGCCACAGGTGCGGTGTTTGTTCGCCAACCGCCGTTTTTAAACGATGAATGAGTTGTTCTGTTTGCGCTGGTTCCTGATCGCGCAAATAATCGATCAGCGTTTGTATCAGCGGCGAGATCAGGAACTTTAGTATGCGTCGGGCGGTAGTGAGACTGGATTGCAGGGTAAGGTCGGCGCGGGCTGCATCAAATGCGAGTTGGTTTTCGTGGTTATTCTGCCGCACGATAACGAATACGTCTGGGTTTAATCTGCGTGCGCTCATTAGGATACTGAGATTGTCCGAATCGTGATCGGTACCCGCTATGATTCCCGCTACATTTTCGATTCCTGCCTCCTTAAGTGTCTCACTCCCGGCATAGCCGTGAATAACGTGCTCCGATTCATCTTTTTCCTCGGCATCCGGATCGATGATAACGGAGTTAATACCCTGATCCACCATGTACTTGTGAAACCACCGGCCCATGCGGCCATAGCCACACAATATCCAGTCGCCACCCGGAACCTGCAATGGATTTCCCAATTCGAAGCCATGCGCCCGCACCAGCCAACTATTCAGATTGTGCAGCTGCGGATCCGTAATCGCCATGCTGAGGAGTTGGGCGAAAATCTCGAATGGATTGATGTTGGTTACGCCGCCTAATGCGCTTAGGTGATCCTGATGCCGTCCGGAGGTTGAACGACATATAACCCGCACGGAAGGATTCAGGAACTTGGCCATGACCGCGATTTTCAGATTGATATCCTCGTCGTTATTGAGTATGACCACAGCCTCGCAACAAGGATGTTTTACGCCGGCATCGACCAGATGCTTGGGTACACTGGCGTCAGCGCACAGACCGGGCATTTTTACCCGGTAATCGCGCAGCGCCAATGCCTTGATGCGTTCAGGATCGCTGTCGACAATCACCGCGCCAAGATAGTGGTCACTCAGCCCACGTGCGAGCAGACTCCCCGTGTCGCCGAAACCGCAGATGATAAAGAACGGCTCCGAAATGTGCCGCACTGTTCTCGCAAAACGATGTTCGTTAACCGCCTGGAGGAAATGTGGATTTTGCAATAAACGGATGGTTGACCCGATCGCATACAACCACGCAATAACACCCATATAAAGACACAAGATGGCCCACAACCGTTGCTCGTCAGTAAACGCACCCGGTATCTCGCCAAAACCGGTTGTGGTCGCGGTGTAAGTAAAAAAATAAAACGCGTGGAACAAGCTCATGTACTCGGCATTGCCGTCGGCGTCGCGACCGGGAATCAAGGCCATACCGATAATACCCACCGCATACACGAGAACCAGTGCAAAAAATGGCTTGCGCATATAACGCAACACCACCATGCTCACCCGATCGAGTTCGGATGTGGAAGCCATCTTCGTTAACGACGTGACATCAGTGTATCGCCGATCAAAATCGCGGTTGATACGATATTTGCTACCAACGCACCACCGGCAATAGACACGATACTAACCATCGCCTCCGGACTCGGCCCTGACGCAGTATCGCTGTCCGCTATGATCCAAACGACACGCGCGGAGATCAACAACAAATCGGCCACCAGACTCGCGGCCAATAACAACGCTCCTACCTGGGTGCGGTCACCCAGTTTCAATCCCGTCGCAATCAAGTTGACGAGAATCGCGATGGTGAGTATCCAAACATTATGATGCTGATAATTATCGATCTCCCCCATCACGAAAACAAAGTTTAAGGTCAATGCGAGGACGATAAAAAAGCCAAAAACCACCCGTTCCAGATTCATGTTAAATCCCGTGATCGTTTATTCGTGGAATAGCATACTCCCGAATATAGTGCGCGTCATCTCGAGTAAAACCTCGGGAACTTACAACGTCATACTTTTGTATGCTGTCGAATGCCTACAATGACACGATAAGCCGTCAGCGCTCAGCTTTCAGCAATCTACCAGGTGGGAGCGAGTCCCTGCCTTCACAGGAGCAGGCTTGCTCGGGAGTAATGTTGACTGCATACTTCGGTCGTTACCACTCCTTCAATATGACCCGGAAAAACACCTCGTTAAATTAACGCTATTGACTTCGCTCAAGACAGGCTCCACAAAGAATCCAGTGTATTAACATGCAACTATCAGTTTTCCACTGTCATCAATAAGTCTTGTGGAAGCGACGCCCCGTCGCGATAGATTTGGCAAAGTGCCGTTGATTTGATCGCCGCGAGGCGCGCTTCCTACATTCCTTGTTAGCTATAAGCAACGGAAGAATTGGTGATGTTGCAATAGCCCTTTCCCGGATTCGGCTGCGCTCAATCCGGGCTACGTTTTATTTATGTTAACTACACCGCTTCATCAATCTGTAACGTCACATGCCTTCCCACTTTTGCCTGCAAGTTAACTAACCGATCAATGGTGCATTTTTCCATTCGTCCTTTCAGAATGTCATTGATTTGGTGTTGAATTGTGCCCATAAGTCTCCCTGCTTCACTTTGGGTCAACTCGTTCGTTTTGATGTAACGCCTAATTTCAATCATAAGATTCGCGCGCAAGCGTAGCTTCTCCGCATCTATTGAACCAAGTTCAGCAAACACGTTACTTTTAGCAGGTGTTACATGCATGGCACTTTTCATTCACTCATTTTTTCGTAAGCTCGGTTACATTAGTACCGGGAGCGATTGCTTTGCCGGGGAAATGCATGTTGTCTTCCTTGCTATCGTCTTTAACATAGATTTCAATATCGCCAACGCCATTATCTCCCTTGTAGTCACTTGAAATGTGAAAGTGTTGATCATTGTCTTATCTGATCATTTGCAGTAGCGCGATAAGTTCATCTATATCATCCACGCTCAATCCAACTCCAAGTCCAAACCATCCGTTCTTCCAATCTTCAATATCGATATACATTTTAGATCACCTGATACACTTTGTTATGCGTGAGGCCGATTGTCCCGCATAAAAAATTCAATGACCGGTGTTGTCTCAGGCCGCACACCATGCCAGATAAAAAATGATTCCGCAGCCTGTTCTACCAGCATGCCGATACCGTCCGCGGTGCGGGCGGCGCCATGTTCATTAGCCCAGCGCATAAACACTGTGGGTTTGTCAGCATACATCATGTCGTAAGCCAGGGCATTTTCATTGAATAGTTGATCGGGCAGTGGTGGCAATTCATCCGCGAGACTCGCGGCGGTGCCGTTAACGACAAGGTCAAAGGTTTGGCCGTGTAACTTGTCAAAACCACAGGCGATGATCTCACCCAGATCATTAAATTGACCGGCTAATGCCACCGCTTTATCTACAGTGCGGTTAGCAACCGTCAGGTTGGCTGGCGCTTTTTCTAACACTGGTTGCAACACGCCCCTCACGGCGCCACCAGCGCCCAGAATCAGAATTTTTTTTCCGGTTAATGAACAGTGTAAATTTTTTTTAAGATCGGTAACCAGACCGACGCCATCGGTGTTATCACCGATAATCATGTCATGTTCAAACTGGATTGTGTTAACGGCTTCCGTACGGCGCGCACGCGCACTCAATTCGTCCGCCAAGCGCCAAGCTTCGACCTTGAATGGCACGGTGATATTCAGTCCACGTCCGCCATTGCTTTGAAAGTATTGGACGGCTTGTTCAAACCCACCCACATCAACTTGAATACGGTCATACTGCAAACGAACATCGCATTGTTCACTAAACATCTTATGAATTTGCGGCGACTTGCTGTGCGCAACAGGATTGCCCATCACAGCATAAAGTGGTGGTGGCGCGCTAAAATCGAAAATATCGGTCATGGGTGAAGAATAAATCGAATCTGTTAGAAATGTAACAGAATGAATTGGATCGCCCCAATTCAATTGTTAGCGCAATTACCATGTCTAGCCTCCCGGTTGTATCAAAAAAGAGATTGCTTCGTCGTTTCACGCCTCGCAATGATACAAATCTTGTCATCGCGAGCCGCGATAGCGGCACTATGTACAGTTTTTTTAAAACTGGTGGAAAGCGCTTCGCTTTTCCACCCAACTACAGAATAATTTAACTGGTAGGGTGGATAAGTCACGAAGTGACGCCATCCACCGTCACGGTGAAACAGTCGCCGCGAGGCGCGCCTCCCACAGTCGCGAATCCTGAGCTGTAAGGAAAGAACAAAGCATATGACTGAATGCCGAAAGCTGATAACCGACCGCCAAAAATGAGATTGCTTCGCAATGCTCGCGGTGACGCACTCTATAAATACGTTTCAAAGAACACACTTTTAAGACCGAATAAATGAACACCGAACAATCAGTTAAATTCATCGAACACTGTTGGGATCAATCCATCCTGCCGCAGTTGATTGACTACATTCGCATACCCAACAAGTCACCCATGTTCGACCCCAACTGGCAAGCCAATGGTTATATGGAACAGGCGGTGGAACTCATGGTGCAATGGTGCGAGGAACAAAGCGTTGACGGTATGACGGTGGAAGTTGTGCGTTTGCCGGGGCGCACCCCGTTGATATTTATCGACATCCCCGGCCAGGGAGAACACACGGTGTTGTTGTACGGGCATCTGGATAAACAACCGGAAATGACTGGGTGGCGTGATGACCTTGGACCGTGGATTGCAGTGGTGGAAAACGACAAACTTTATGGACGCGGCGGCGCGGATGACGGTTACGCGATATACGGATCGTTGGCCGCTGCCATGACTTTGAAAGAACAAAATATCCCGCATGCGAATTTGAAAATTGTTATAGAGGCAAGCGAAGAAAGCGGCAGCCCCGACCTGCCCACTTACATGCAACATCTGAGTGAGCGTATCGGCTCGCCCGATCTGGTGATTTGTCTTGACTCCGGTTGTGGTAATTACGATCAGTTGTGGTAATTACGATCAGTTGTGGTGCACCACATCGTTACGTGGCGTTATCGGCGGTACCCTTCGTGTCGATGTGCTGAATGAAGGTGTTCACTCCGGCGATACGGGCGGTGTCGTGCCGTCGAGTTTTCGCGTGCTACGGCAATTGCTGGGTAGAATCGAAGATGCAAGCGATGGCAATGTTTTGTTACCTGCCTTGCATGTGGACATTCCAGCCGAACGTTCACAACAAGCCGGACAAGCGGCGGAAGTGCTGGGCGACATGGTGTTTGACAAATTTCCGTTTGCAAACACAACTCAACCGAGCGGCAACGATTTATCTGAACTCGTGTTGCATCGAACCTGGCAACCGAGCGTTGAGATCACTGGTGCCGGCGGCATACCTTCGATTGACAATGCGGGTAACGTGCTGCGCCCATGGACGGCGGCAAAAATCTCAGTGCGTATCCCGCCCACTTGCGATGCTGAGCAAGCCAGCCAACTATTAAAAGAAGTGTTAGAGAACGATCCACCCTACCAGGCTTCCGTCAGCTTTAGTGGCGATCAAGCCAGTGATGGTTGGAACGCACCGCCATTGGCAAACTGGTTGGGTGAATCCGTCAACAAAGCATCGTTGGCTTTTTTCGACAAACCGGCAGTTTACATGGGCGAAGGTGGAACCATTCCTTTTATGGCCATGCTGGGCGAGCAGTTCCCTGACGCCCAGTTTTTAATCACGGGTGTACTCGGGCCACAATCCAACACCCACGGCCCCAACGAATTTTTACAGATTCCAACCGGCAAACGTGTGACCGCTTGTGTGGCACAGGTGATTGCCGACCACCACCTTGCGTTCACCTAAGCGGCGTCGGATAACCTGACTGGCAAACGCCGTCGGCCCCATTTCCCCGGTCTCGCTTCGAACACACCGGCGCAAACCGTGCCGCATATCTGGCAACAACCGTTGGCATCCATCCTCCATTGACCCAACTCATACCAATCGCGTTCAATCAAACATTCGCCACAGTTGTGACAATAGGTGCTGCCGCCGTCACCATCATGCACATTACCGGTGAAGACATAACGCAGGCCATTATCCATCGCGATATGGCGCGAACGGGTCAATGTCGATTTGGGTGTTGACGATTTATCCAGCATTTTCCAATCGGGATGAAAAGCACTGAAGTGCAGCGGAATGTCCAACCCCAGGTGCTCGGCGATCCATCCTGTCATTTCATCGATTTCCTTTTCTGAATCGTTCTCACCGGGAATCAACAAGGTTGTTAACTCAAACCAGACATCGGTTTCGTTTTTCAAATACTCCAGTGTTTCCAGCACGGGTTGCAGTTCACCACCGCAAATCATTTTATAAAAACGTTCGGTAAATGCTTTCAAGTCAATATTGGCCGCATCCATGTGGTCAAAGAATTCAACGCGTGGCGCGGGACAAACATAACCGGCCGTGACCGCGACGGTCTTGATATCCACTTCGTGACAGGCTTGTGCGATATCAATAGCGTATTCGTGAAAAATGGTCGGGTCATTGTAAGTAAACGCAACGCTGCGACAGTCCAGGCGTTTTGCCGTCGTGGCTATTTTTTCCGGCGATGCGCTGTCCGCCAGAGTATCGATTTCGCGCGACTTGCTGATGTCCCAGTTCTGACAAAATTTGCAGGCAAGATTACAACCCGCCGTACCAAACGATAATACCGGCGTACCCGGTAAAAAATGATTTAGCGGTTTTTTCTCGATGGGGTCGACGCAAAAACCGCTGGAGCGGCCATAAGTCGTCAATACAATTTCATCATTTCGCCGCATACGGACAAAACACAATCCGCGTTGACCTTCACGCAAACGGCAGGCACGCGGACAAACGTCACATTGCAGGCGCAGGTCCGGCAACTTGTGCCAGTAGCGGGTGGGTACGATAGAATCGAAATTTGAGTCGGGTATTGCCATAACAATCGGCGCGAAAATATGCCTGTCCGTTATAATACGCCTGTTCCGTTTCAAGTGTGAACACAATGAACAAAATTCGCCAACCCGCCGTTGCGGGCATGTTTTATCCAGACAATCAGCATGAATTACGGGCACAGATCGACGGCTTTCTCGCGGAGGCAAAAAGCGATTACGCTGCGCCTAAAGCGTTAATTGCACCCCACGCCGGTTACATTTATTCCGGACCCGTGGCCGCTTCGGCCTACGCCACTATTCGCGATCAAAAAAATACTATTAATCGAGTCGTTTTACTCGGTCCCGCACACCGCGTCTTTGTCCAGGGTGTTGCCGCCAGTAGCGCCGAGAGATTTCGTACACCACTTGGTGATGTCGAGATCGATCAAGCATGTATCCGTGAATTAGTTGATCGGTTTTCGTTTGTCAATATTGCGGACGATGCGCACGCCGAGGAACATAGTCTCGAGGTGCATTTGCCGTTTCTGCAAAGGACATTGGATGATTTTATTCTGGTTCCACTGGCTGTCGGTGACGCCAGCCGTGAAGAAATTGATTTTGTATTGGAATCACTGTGGGGCGGACTCGAAACCTTGATAGTCATTAGTTCCGATTTAAGTCATTACCACGACTATGCGACGGCCCAGCGATTAGACCGCGCGACCAGCAGTGCTATCGAACACCTGCAACCGGAACGCATTCAATATGAAGACGCCTGTGGCCGTATTCCAATTATTGGCTTACTACAAACGGCAAAACATCGTGGCCTGGTAGCGACAAATATCGATTTGCGCAACTCCGGCGACACCACCGGGCCACGTGATCAGGTGGTGGGTTATGGCGCGTTTTTGTTCTATGAATCGAGTGAAAGCAACACATAAAGATTTATTGTCTTCTTTGGCTTGGCAGTCTATTCGGCACGGGCTGGATACCGGCGAACCCATAACCGTTCACCCCGATTCCACTGCACCGGAGTTACGCGAGCGTCGCTCGTGTTTTGTCACCCTTGAACATACACATCGACTGCGTGGTTGCGTCGGCAGTGTCAGGGCAAAACGCATGCTGGTGGAAGACGTCGCAACCAATGCATACGACGCAGCGTTTCACGATCCACGCTTCAAGCAATTAAGTGTTGAAGAACTCGATGCACTGCAAATTGAAATTTCAGTTTTATCGAATCCAGAAATCCTAAAAGTACACTCAGAAAATGAACTCACCGAGAAACTAATCCCCGGCGTTGATGGTGTCATCCTCTCTCAAGGCGCACTGCAAGGCACTTTCCTGCCCGCGGTTTGGGAAAAACTGCCTGAACCACTGGATTTTATTCGTGAGTTAAAACAAAAAGCCGGCTTCGCTTCGGACTATTGGTCGGAATCCATTGTCGTCGAGCGCTACACAACGGAATCGTGGGTTGCTCACCAATGATGATTGTGCGGACAATTCAAAACGATTTAGTTTCAAGATTAGTCGTAGATTGAACGTGTTCGTTTGAAGCTGTCTCGCTTGTGCATGCGGTCCATCCACTCCGGTAATACCGGAAACTTTGACATCATCCGGGAGCCTTCGGGGGTTTGCGAAAAGTAACTCAGCATCGGTGCTGCATGTAAGTCTGCGAGTGTAAGATTGTCACTTACTAGAAATTGTCGTTCTTGCAGACTATTCGAAAGTTCTTGCAGGCCAGTTTCGATCACCGGTAGCGCTTGCGAGATCATCTTTTCATTCGACGCCTCATTCTCCAGTGGCTTCACGATACGCTCGACAAATACATCCCAGATCATCGGCCGATACGTATAAGAATTCAGCATACTGACAACTTGATTCATTTTCGCACGTAACGCGACATCCTTTGGCTGTAGTGAGCGACCAGGATAAGCATCATCGATGTAACGTGTGATAGCGCTCGTTTCATAGAGTACGAAATCGCTATCAACCAGACAGGGAATTCGGCCAAAGGGGTGAAGCTCTAAATAGTAGGGCGGTACCCCTTCATCGGTAAAAATATCGACTTCAACCAATTCGTAAGCAATCGATTTTTCTTCAAATACCAGCCGGGCAATACGCGTGTAAACACTCTGAACAAGACCGTAGAGTGCCGGGTGACTCATCCGTCACCTTCGAATTTAACCGTACTGATATAAACGGCCGTTGATCGCACCGCGTGCTTCGGTGGCACGCGGATGACGGATATTAAAAAACATCAGCGCTTTTTCTTGCCTTCTACCCAGCGGATTAACGGCCGCCACTGCTCGATGTCCTGGTCCACTGCGGAGGGTGCCATTTCGAATATGCCGATACCTTTTCCTGCTGCTCGAATGTAGTTTTGCGTATCGCGCAAATGCGTAACAAACGGAATACCGAGGCTTTTAAGAAATTTTTCCAGTTCCGTATAAATCACTGTGTTTTCACGTACCCGATTCGCCAGCACTCCGATTTGTTTGTTCTTTATCCTTCTTTCCAACAGCAACTCACCGATAAAATGCGCGGCAGCACGAATATCGATAGGTGATGGCAACACCGGAATGAGCACGGCGTTAGCGGCCTGAACCAAATGGTCAACCTGGTTAATGCTGGTGCGCGCCGGTGCGTCAATCACCACCCGTTGAACGCCACGTGGCACGTGCAGAGTATTCGGACCACCCTTGACGGCGCGAATGGGTTCGTAGTTTTCCGGTCGTTGTTTCAACCAGTCCAGAGTCGAGTGCTGGGGATCGCAATCAATCAACGCGGTTGAAACTCCCCACACCGCGTAATAACTGGCAAGGTTGGTGGCGATGGTAGTTTTTCCGCAGCCACCTTTCGGGTTGACGACTAGGATTTTTCGCATTTCCGGCTCTCAGGAAGTCATTTGTGGGTGCGAGGATACCGGGAATTGCACCGACTTGCCACGGGCGCAGACCTACAGGTAGGCCAGCAAAATACCGCCGAACACCGCCGCACCGTACCAGGAATTGTTCAAAAAAGCCTTAAAACACTGGGCTGGAACCCGTTCGCGGCACAAAATCTGTTGGTATACCGCAAACCCGGCTGCCACCACCAAACCTGCGTAATAGTACCCGTTCAAATCAAGCATGAAGCCGATAACAGCTAGAAGAACCAACGTTGCGATCTGAAAAACACCGACAATCAGCAAGTCTTGCTCGCCAAATAATATGGCGCTGGATTTAACCCCAATCTTGATGTCATCCGGCCGATCCACCATGGCATACCAGGAATCGTAGGCCATCACCCATACGATATTGGCCAGCAATAGCAACCATCCTATCGATGGAACGGAACCTAAAACAGCGGCAAAGGCCATGGGAATGCCCCAACCAAAGGCGATGCCGAGATACACCTGGGGCAAATAGGTAAAACGCTTGAACAGAGGATATGTGGCTGCCAAAACAATCCCGACGCAAGCAAACAACAACGTCGTCCGATTCAATAACAAGACCAGTGCAAGTGCAACGAGACCGAGCAGCACAAATAAAACCAATGCTTCAGTCGGCGTCACCGCACCCGTCGCCAATGGACGATCTTGTGTGCGTTCAACATGCAGATCGACATTACGGTCGATATAGTCGTTGATCGCGCAACCCGCTGAACGCATTACGAACGTGCCGATAACAAAGATTAAAACAACGTGAGGCGGTGGATTACCGTCGCCTGCAATCCACAACGCCCACAACGTCGGCCACAACAATAGCAACGTGCCAATGGGCCGATCCAAACGCATCAGCTTTGCGTAGTGTAAAAGTTTATCGCTAAACATGTGCGTATTCGGCACGTGCTCTAACCCATCGCTGAATTAGTGGCTCAACGTTCTCAGGAAATTCTTTGATAAGCAGGTTTGCGGCACGTTCGATTTTAGGTAACAAGGCCCGGTCACGAATGAGGTCAGCGATATACAATCGTTGCTCACCGGTCTGACGAGTACCCAACACCTCGCCGGGGCCGCGTTGCTCAAGATCACATTGCGCAATTTCGAATCCGTCGTTGGTGCGGCGCAAGACCGCCAATCGTTCTTTCGCGTGACGACTCAACGGCGCTTGATACATTAACACACAGGCAGATTGTTGCGAGCCACGCCCGACCCGGCCACGCAATTGATGTAACTGGGCAAGACCCAAACGTTCGGCGTTTTCAATCACCATCAAACTCGCATTGGGAACATCCACACCGACCTCAATTACTGTGGTCGCTACCAACAGATCAATTTCATGATTTCTAAACGCACGCATCACGGCATCTTTTTCGTTGGATTTCATTCGGCCATGAATCAAATCAACACGCAGATCGGGAAACCTGTCACGCAACAATGTTTCGGTTTCTGTTGCGGCTTGTACCTGCAAGACCTCGGATTCTTCGATGACCGGACACACCCAATAAGCCTGTCGGCCCTGGCGGCACGCCTGCTCCACACGCAACTGTACTTCATCACGGCGAGTATTGGGCACGACTACAGTTTCCACCGCTTGCCGGCCTGGTGGTAATTCATCAATACTTGAAACATCCAAGTCAGCATAGAACACCATGGCCAGGGAACGCGGAATTGGTGTTGCCGTCATAGTAATTTGATGGGGCACATTGTTTTCTTCCATGCCCTTTTGCCGCAGAGCCAGACGCTGATCGACGCCAAAACGGTGTTGTTCATCGACAATAATCAAACCAAGACGCGCGAAATCCACATCCTGCTGAAACAAGGCATGGGTTCCAACAACAACCGGTATGCCGTTTGCAATGTTTTCGATGGTTTGGCGGCGCGTTGCGGCAGTCAGTTTACTGACCAGCCAAGCGACCTTGATGTTCAACGGCTCCAGCCAAGCGCATAGAGTTTGGTAATGTTGCTCAGCGAGCAACTCGGTTGGTGCCATAAACGCGACCTGGTAACCCGCATCGACCCCACGCAGAATTGCCGATGCCGCAACGACGGTCTTGCCCGAACCTACGTCTCCCTGAATCAGACGCACTGCCGGTGTGGTCTTGCCTAAATCGTTTTCCAGTTCTTCCACGACTTGCTTTTGTGCGTTAGTCAATTCGAATGGGAGTGATGTTTGTAATTTTCGCCAGGATATTCCGACGGTTTTCAGACTGGGTGCGCTGAATTGATTACGCCGTTGACGCGACCGACGCAGGCTTAAATGATGTCCCAGTAGTTCTTCAAATGCCAAACGCTGTTGTGCCGGATGGCGGCCTTGTTGCAATGACTCCAGGTCTTGCGGTTGTGGTTTATGCACTGTGTGCAACGCACTGACTAATGAGAGGCTTTTGAATTGTTGATTGAGTTTATCGGGCAAATAGTTTGGAACATTGTTAGCGCTTTTCGCTAACACCTTTTCGATGACATTGCGCAGCAAACGCTGGGTGACACCTTCCGTGGTCGGATAAACCGGTGTCAACGCATCTTCCGGTGCGTCTTTTGGTTCCTCGGCGGAGACCGAATATTCCGGATGAATCATTTCAATCGTATTCGGCCCCATCCGTGCTTCACCGTAACAACGCACCCAACGACCTTTCTCCAAACCTTTTTGCTGTTGGTTATTAAAATAGAACAAACGCATGGTAAGTGTTCCCGTACCGTCACTAATTCGGGTTAACAAACTGCGACGACGGCCAAAAGCAACCGATGACAGTTCTATGCACCCGACAACCATGCATTCACTTCCTGCTCGTACCGCACCGATAGGCGTTACTTTGGTGCGGTCTTGGTAGCGCGATGGCAGATGAAACAACAAATCCTGTACCGTGCCGATACCCATTCGATTGAGTTTCTCGGCCAGTTTAGGGCCGACACCAGGCAGGTTAGTTAACGAATGTTGTTCGAGTGAATCCAATGATGGGTATATGCAAAAAATATTGTCTGGTCACTCCTGCGAACGACTGCATGGATGCAGGAGGTAGAGCAACGCCGGGAGCAGTTGCCGAGGCAGGAGTCTAGTGAATTGGGTCGTGATCGAAGAGTGCACCTGCAAAAGAATTATATCGCTAACAATAAGTTGTAGGCCCCCAGCCTTCGCACACTACTGTCCGGAATAAACGGAATAGTCTTAGTAAGCTCGTTCTGTTGCTTGGAATTGTCAATAACATTGTCCAACGAGACTGAATATCTGATCAAACCCAATACTCACCAAAGTCACTCCTGCGAACGACTGCATGGATGCAGGAGGTAGAGCAACGCCGGGAGCAGTTGCCGAGTCAGGAGTCCAGTCAAGAAAACCGCGCTCGAAGAACGCACCCGTGAAGCCTTTCATAATGTTATCAACCAGTTGTCGGCCCCCTGCCTTCGCAGAGGCAGGCTTAGTCGCGGATTGTTGTGACTGTGTAGCCGGAACAAATCCGGCATGACACGTGGGTGTTGTTTCCAGAAGTCCAACAATATCTGAATTATCTCGGACAGTAGTGTGACTCCGCAGACCTGACAAGGATTAAATATTTCCCAAATATTATTCGCACGTTGGTATGCAAATAACCAAATTCACTTTTTCAAAATTGATGACCTGGTTTACTCGCCAAGAACCAACACCGCCTCGACTTCAACCGGTACGCCTTTGGGTAACGATGCTACGCCAATGGCGGCACGAGCAGGATAAGGCTCGTCGAAATATTGCGCCATAATTTCATTAACGGTTGGGAAATTGTCGAGATCAGTAAGGTAAACAGTGAGTTTTGCGATGTCGTTTAAACCGCCGCCCGCGGCTTCTGCTACCGCCTTCAAGCTGTCGAACACGCGGCGAATTTTGACATCGATGCCGCCGCTTATGACTTCCATGGTTTCGGGGTCGAGGGGAATTTGACCTGAAAGATAAACCGTATCACCTACACGTACGGCCTGGGAGTAAGCGCCAATGGCGCCGGGAGCGTTGTCAGTTTGGATTATTTGTCTTGCCATGGTTTGTTCCTGTTAGATGTGTTGTCAGCCTTTTACGCGTTGCGCGGAAATCACCGTCTCTTCTTCCTGCAAATGTTGAGATAGTTTTGCCAGGTGTTCGGTGTTTTTGACTTCGATAGTGAAATTAATCGTGGCATAGTTGCCATCGTGTTCCACCACGGACACGCTGTTAATGTTGGATTGTTCCTCGGCGATGATAGTGGCAAGCGCAGCCAGCACACCGGGCTTGTTGTGGGTTTCCAGACGCAGACTCACTGCATATCGTCCTTTGACTTTGTCCGCCCATTGAATATCGATCCAGTTTTCCAGATTTTTTTCCAGTTCGCCGAGATTGGGGCAATCCGTGGTATGTACCACAATACCGCGGCCTTTAGAAAACAAACCCGCAACCGCGTCGCCGGGTATGGGGCGGCAACACTTGGCGTAGTTAATAGTCATGCCCTCCGCGCCTTGAATAGCCAGCGGTTGCGCCTGATCATCGAGTTCTGTTTTGTGTTCTACATCAGGCGCTAACTGCTTGGCCACAATCAAGGCATGCCGTTTACCCAGTCCGATGTCAGCTAATAAGTCGTTCCAGTCATCCAGGTTTAATGTCTTGAGAAAAGTGATCTTTTGTTCTGTTTTCAAACGGCGTGCTTTGTATCCGATTTTTTTCAACGCGCGGTTTAATAAAGTCTTACCCAGTTTGACCGAATCTTTGTATTGTTGATTCTTTAGAAATGTACGAATCGCCGCCCGCGCTTTACTGGTGACGACATAATTCAACCATGATGGCGAGGGTTGCGCAGTGCGTGAGGTTAACGCTTCAACATGATCGCCGTTGCGCACACGGCTATGCAGAGGCACCATTTGTTTGTTAATTCGTGCGCCGATACAACGATTACCGATATCCGAATGCACCGCATAAGCAAAATCCAGCGCCGTTGCACCACGTGGCAGTTTTTTGATCGCTCCACGTGGCGTAAACACATAAACCTGATCGGGGAACAGGTCAATTTTTAAATGTTCGAGAAATTCCGATGGCGTTCCCGCCTGCTTTTGCGTATCCAGTAAATCCAGTAACCATTGCCGTGCGAGCAAACGCGGTTCAACATTGGGTTTATCAGATGACTTGTACATCCAATGTGATGCGATGCCCGCTTCCGCGATGCGGTGCATGGAGACAGTGCGGATTTGCACCTCGTGGGTTTGACCAAATGTGCCGAACACTATGGTATGCAAGGACTGGTAACCATTCGCCTTGGGTATGGCGATATAGTCTTTAAATTTTCCTGGAATGGGTTTGAACAGATTATGCACGATACCCAGTGCGCGATAACACTCGTCGCTCGTGTCAACAATAACCCGTACCGCGTATATGTCTTGCACCTCGTCCAGTTGTAAATGTTTGGTACGCATTTTTCGATACACGCTGTAAATATTCTTTTCGCGTCCACCAACTTCAGCTTTCAAACCGTGCTTTTCCAGTTCTTTTTCGATAGCGGCACAGGCTTTTTTTAGCACACTGCGCCGATTCCCTTGACGACGCTTTAGTGTCTTTGAAATCGCGTTATAGCGCTTGGGATATAAATATCTGAAACTTAAGTCTTCGAGTTGACTGCCCCATTTATGCATACCGAGACGTTTTGCGATAGGCGCGTAGATATCCAGCGTCTGCCGGGATATGCGACGTTGTTTTTCTTTGGGCAGATGTTCCAACGTGTCCATGTTGTGTAAACGATCCGCCAGTTTGATCATGACCACGCGAATGTCCCGTGACATGGCTAACAACATCTTGCGAAAGTTTTCCGCTTCCGCTTCTTCCTTGGATTCGAATTCGATCTGATCGATCTTGCTGACGCCATCAACCAGGTAGGCGACATCTTCGCCAAACTGCTCAACCAGAATTTCCCGCGCGATGGGGGTGTCTTCTATTACGTCATGCAGAATCGCCGCCATGATACTGCGGCTGTCCAGACGCATGTCCGCAAGAATGCGCGCGACAGCGATAGGGTGTTGGATGTAGGCCTCACCGCTGCTACGCAGTTGGCCTTCGTGGGCATCCGCACCGTATTGGTAGGCGCGGTATACGTCGGCTACAGCAGATTCATCGAGGTACTCGTTGAGTACCTCGCACAACTCGGATATCAGTGTCCGGCACTCGGCATCGCCGGCCGGCTCAGTTGCGAAATTACTCTGTAGAGTCCTCCGCAGGGCTCGTATCGCCATCCGGCTTGAGTTCCTCTTTGAGTGCCGCGTCTAATGCCGCGCTGAAATCTTCAACTGTGGAATCCGCCATAATATCTTCGGCTGCAGCAGCTGGGTCACTGGAATCTTCACTGGCAGTTTCGGTTTCGGCACCCGTATTTTCATCGACTTCGGCTGCCGCTACTTCCGCTGTTACTTCCACCGTTGCGTCGGCATCTTCATTCGCCGAACTGCTTTCAAGAACTGAATCGCCGGTCAAATCAAAAGTAAGTTCCGCGTCAGCACCCAACCCGGTAAACTCCTCACCAAAGTCCAATACCGGTGTATCCGGCTCATCCAATATTTCGTTCGTGACCAGACCTTCGGCAATTTCGCGCAAGGCAATAACCGTCGGTTTGTCCTTGTCATAAGTCACCATAGGCTCGGCGCCCAAGGCAATTTGTCGCGCCCGCTTGGTGGCGACCAGCACCAACTCAAAGCGGTTTTCGACGTTATCGAGGCAATCTTCTACAGTAATACGTGCCATTAGTTCTCTCTTAAAACCCTGTGTATTTGTTGAAAGTGCACCTTGATCTGGAATGAATCAAGGCAAGTGGTTGATTCTATTATAAGTCAGTTGATGGCATTTTCGTATCGGTCAGCGGCAATTAAAGCAGAAACGTCGACATTCAATGGACGGACATCCGCTTTTCTATCCTCTACATAGGCCTTAATGTCGCTCAAAGCGGCATCAAAATCATCGTTTTCCACGATGTGATCGTATTCTTCGTGATGTTTCAGCTCCTCCACCGCATCGCGCATGCGCCGCTCAATCACGGCATCGGCGTCCTGCCGCCGGTTGCGTAATCTTGCTTCCAGGGCGTCCAGTGATGGTGGCACAATAAAAATGCTCATTGCCTGGGGCATTTTTGCCCGCACCTTGCGCGCGCCCTGCCAGTCAATATCCAGCACGACTAATTTCCCTTGCCCGATAGCCTGTGTTACTGGTTCGCTGGCCGTGCCATACCAATGATCGAATACCGGTGCGTACTCCAAAAAGGCATCGTCCTCGATCATGTATTTAAATTTATTGTCGCTGACAAAGAAATAATCCTTACCGTCTTCCTCACCCGGTCGCTTCGCCCGTGTGGTGTGTGACACCGACAACTTGGCGTGCGGCAAATCCCGCACCAAAGCCTTGGCCAGACTGGTTTTGCCACCACCGGACGGGGCGGACAGAATTAACAGGTTTACACTCATTGAAGAACGGACGATAGGAAATCTTGGAACTGGCTTCAGAATAGGCGAGCGATGCTAAGACGAGGCGAAAACAAACGAAAAAACGGAGTGTATATGATAATACATGAGTATTTTGAGATTGTTTTTAACGACGTATTAGCAAGCATAGCCATTGTGAAGTCAGTTCTACTCAATGTTTTGGATCTGTTCACGCATTTGATCAATAGCCACTTTCAACTCAACCGATGCGTTGGTCACACGTTGATCCGCCGCTTTGGCGCCTAAGGTATTAGCCTCGCGATTGAGCTCCTGCATCAGAAAATCCAGACGCCGCCCGCTGGGTTCGGATTTTTTTAACACGCGTCGCACCTCATCGAGATGCACGTTAAGCCGGTCGATTTCTTCACTCACATCGGACTTGTTCAACAACAAGACCAATTCCTGTTCCAGACGATTCGGATCGACGGTTTCGCGAATCTCCGCCACACGTTCTTCCAATCGTGTGCGAATCAAGCCATTGATGTCCGGTAGTTCCGAACGCAGGTTTTCGACGATTTGATTGCAGTGGTCGAGCCGGCTGACAATCAATTCGTCCAGGCGCTCGCCTTCGCGTTTGCGCGTTGCAACCATATCGGATAAAACCGTTTCCAATAAATCCTTGACTGCTGCCGCCAGGCTTTCCAAATCCTGTTCCGGCGTTTCGATAACGCCGGGCCAGTTCAATACATCGATAGTGCGCAGGGGTTCGACGTCAGCGCCATGTGTGTTGACTTGTTTCGCCAGACCGTACAAACGCTGTACCACCTGTTCGTTGATGCTGACGGAATCGGTGTCCATTTCCGTCGACTTGATGCGTAACAGGCCATCGACCCGGCCACGTTTCATGTTACGCCCGATTTTCTGGCGCAAATCCTGCTCCAGATGACGCACCTCCTCCGGTAATTTGAGACTGAACTCAAGATAGCGGTGATTGACTGAGCGCAATTCCCAGGTCAATTCACCCCACTCGGTTTGCGCCTGATGCCGTGCAAAAGCCGTCATACTGTATGTCATAGTGTTTGAAAAACAGGCAGGTTGGTTACAAAAATTGCGCCTAATGGTAACGGTTAGGCGCCGGTAATCAAAATACTTTCACACGCCCCTGCAACCACGGTGATTGAATTCAGTCTAAAATAACGCTCAAGAAGGAGGACGAGATAATGAAACAGCGTTGTGCAATGCCGCCTGGAAGCAGATTAATCGGGTTATCGGTTTTGTTGTTGGCCGCTGTGATTACCAACGTTCAAGCGGAACTAAGCGCCGAAGATGTGATGCAAGCGGTGGTGGGGGTCGAATCAGAAGTTCCTGCCGATGCACGTACCGCGAGGATTTTAGGTACCCAGCGTTCCGGCAGTGGCGTGGTCATCGGGCCAGATAATTTGGTGCTCACCATTGGCTACCTAGTGATGGAATCACGCGAAGTGAGTGTTGTCGATAGTGAAGGGAACAGAATACCAGCCGAGGTGGTGGCTTATCACAACAAATCCGGGTTCGGTTTGGTGCGACCTGAACA
>Ga0224508_10000956_pt1 | contig 26668 bp, 27 predicted proteins | sample SF_Jan12_sed_USG_4_FD_170157 | JGI IMG/M metagenome (GOLD analysis project Ga0224508, IMG submission 170157) | Sediment microbial communities from San Francisco Bay, California, United States - SF_Jan12_sed_USGS_21 | ecosystem: Environmental > Aquatic > Marine > Sediment | place: USA... | reverse complement strand
TAAGCCATCCTCGTCTTCCCAAAATCCGACCGCCAAACCCGCCGCATACGCCGCGCCGAGTGACGTGGTTTCGGGCACGCCCGGTCGCACCGTCGGAATTCCTAGGATGTCGGCCTGAAACTGCATCAATAGTTCGTTCGCGACCATACCGCCATCGACCTTGAGGCTAGCGATCTGCGTATCTGTGTCCTTTTGCATCGCTTCCACAATCTCGCGGGTCTGATAGGCAGCAGCCTCCAGGCCGGCTCGGGCAATATGGCCCTTGTTGATATAACGGGTCATACCGACAATGACACCACGCGCATCGTCTTTCCAATAGGGCGCATACAAACCCGAGAAGGCCGGCACAAAATAAATGCCGCCATTGTCGTGCACCGAACGCGCCAAGCCTTCCACCTCAGGAGCATGCTCGATAATTCCGAGGTTGTCCCGTAGCCACTGCACTAAGGCACCGGCGATGGCGATCGAGCCTTCAAGCGCGTACACCGTCGGTTGTTGTCCAATCCGATACGCGACCGTTGTAATCAGACCATGCGCAGAGTGCACCACCGTGTTGCCAGTATTGACGAGCAAGAAACAACCCGTGCCATAGGTGTTCTTAGCCTCACCCGGCGAAAAGCAGGTTTGTCCAAAAAGCGCTGCTTGTTGATCGCCAAGATCACCGGCGACCGCGACGCCGCCCAGCACACCCGTAGCCTGACCATAGACTTCGCTTGAGGATTTGATCGCAGGCAACATCTTCGGGGGCACATCCATGGCATCGAGCAACTCGGCGTCCCACTGCAGTGTGCTCAGATTCATCAACATGGTACGGCTGGCATTGGTGACGTCGGTTACATGCACGCCACCCGAAGGACCACCCGTCAAATTCCAAATCAACCAGGTGTCCATATTGCCAAACAACAATTCGCCAGCCTCCGCCTGCGCACGCGCACCGTCGACATTGTCGAGAATCCATTTGATCTTCGGCCCAGAAAAATAGGTCGCTAGCGGTAGGCCGGTCTTTGGTCTAAATCGATCTTGGCCGCCTTGTTCGGCTAGCTCGCGGCAAATATCGCTGGTACGCGTATCCTGCCAAACAAGCGCGTTGCCAATCGGTTTGCCCGTTGCGCGCTCCCACACCACGCTGGTCTCACGTTGATTAGTGATGCCGATTGCCACGATTTCGTTGACCTTTATCGCGGCTTTCGCGAGCGCGACATTGATTACCTCTTGCGTTCGCAGCCAGATTTCAGTGGCATCGTGTTCCACCCAACCAGGTTGCGGAAAGATCTGTTCATGCTCCTTTTGGGCAGACGCAACAGCATTACTGGCATGATCAAAGATGATGAAGCGTGTGCTGGTCGTGCCCTGATCGATTGCGCCCACATACTTCGACATTCTGCGTCCCTTTAGTAGAGTTGGAGATGAACGATAGCCACCTTCGATCCTAGGGTCTACGCCGAACGGGCACTGAGCATCTTGTCAAATAACATAACAGTTACAACGTTCGTTCTCATTGCTTACTCCTTACTGGTGACTCGTACAATCATCTCAGTGGCACTACACCGAGTCTGGGCGCGTTTGAGGTCAAAAGATATCCATCCCGCAAGACGAAACCGCCCTTCGACCACATCACGCGCCAGGTCGAGGCTCCCGTCCAGATCCAAATAACGCGTAGCTGCATCTTGATCGAATTACTACTGGTCGATCTGAACATGTGCATCGAGTCGGCACTCGGTGGCGAGCGAGTTGGTAATTAGGCACGTCTGTTTGGCTTTCTCCAGCAATCGCTGCGCTTTGGTCTGATCAGCTTCCGTCTGAATGCGGAGCATGGCTGTCAAAATGACTTCCGTAAACCGGGTTACGCCATCAACACGATCCAGAACACCTTTCGCCTCACAAGTGAGTTCCTGCCAGTCGAGTTTCGAGGCCCGGGCAATGGCTCGAAACGACAGAATCAAACAGTCGGCAATGGCCGCCATCAGCAAAGTCTCCGGTGACCATTGATCGCCTGGACCCCCAAACTCTACCGGCGGCGCCGTGTTGATAGGGAGAACGTTGTCCGCCTCAGCGGTGACCGAACCCTGTGGTTGTCCGCTCGCTTTGACTATGTAGTGATGGGGATAGTTCGTCACAGTACACCTCAGAGAAGAGTCCCGAAGACGTCCTGGGTCAATTCAACGCGACTTTCGAGACTGACCCATACGTGCCAGCAGGACCGAAAAACAGGGAACTCTTTGACAAATCTGGCTGCCTGTTCGGTTGCGTGTTTGAAGCGATAGATGCCAGGAACCTAGAAAGGAAGTTAGGTGTGCTCGTCATTTCCTTAGCGGCGATCCCAGCGCATTTACTCACCACCCACGTCTTTATGAGGCTCGACAAGCACCTGGTAGTGTCGGCGAAATAGGAGCTCCAGCTCGTCAATAATTTCCAGGGCGGCTCTCCCTTCCATGGTATGTTGTGCCATCAGTATTGATGTTTCGTTGAATAGCACACTACGGTCGATCATTGGATAGCTCATGCATAACCGCCTGATTGCCTGGACCACCGTTTCCTCCCTTGGGCGCGGGGTATGTATAGGCTCCGGAGTCTCTTCAGGCAGCCCATGACGCTGCGACAGAAACTCGACGTAGTCTACTAAGTGCTCCAACTGTTCTGGTGGAAGGCGACGAAGCAAGGCAAGAAAGCGCTTTTCAGAACTGGCAGCCATTGTTATTTCAATCCGTCAGTAACCACAGACCATGGAAAATCAGTAGGGGACATAAAGAAAATATTTGAACATATCGCCTACACGATTGGTACCGTAAGATTCCCGGTCCGGTCCGTATCACATGTTGCTTACACTCTATGGCCAAGAAAAAGGGGCGCTAACTGCGCCCCATCAATCACCACGCGGGAGGATATCTCGTTTAATTACGGACAGCTTGACGTGTCGCTCGGTACCGTGCCGGTTAGGAGCAGGAAGTTCTTGAAAGGGCCCATATGGTTCATGGCTTCCCACTTTGGTCCCTTAAACTTCAGGCGAAAAAACATCATAGCCCGCATGGGTCCGTATTTTCCCGCGCCCATTTCCTGCCAGCGGTTGGTTTTGGCCCACATCAAATAGTCCGATTTCTTGTTGAGTTCCGTCGCCTTTACTGGGCCACCATACACACACATGGCTTTGCCATCCTCCTCAGAAATTCGAAGTTCCACCCGCGGACTATCGGCGCAATCCATTCGATAAAGCTGCACGACCTTGTACCCACGATCCTGGTCATTCTTGATCCACTTCTCGACCAATTGCTCCGTCAATATCGGATCTTCGTTCCATGCTTCACATGCCTGGGTGGCCCATTCGGGCGACATCAGGGCCGGCGCCGCCTGCGCCAGGCTCGCCACAAGCAGCAACGCGGCGATGCCTCCAATCGTTCTAATTCCGGTTTTCATAACCACCCACGCCATGTCTTCAAAAGACCCACAAACTATCTAACCGATGAGAAACACGATACGGCTGTTAGAATCTTTTGCCGTAGCTTAACGCCGCTTCAAACTGATCCATGCAGAGTTCCGTCGTCTGCGTTCCCGGACCACCACCGAGTACTGGTATTGGGTTAGAGAGCCCCTCTATGCACTCCTCTGGCGCGTACATGGCGGCAAAGTTAAGCTCTGTGTTGCTACCGAGCTTGCGGGTGAAGCCAAAAGTGAAATGATCTTCCATAACGCCCGGCGCCAGGACGTTAAACAGAATGTCTGCATCCTCATCGATCGGTTGATCGGCGTCGCTGAAACCAACGCGCCAGGTCCAGTCCGGACTGGTTGCCCACTCGTAACCGATCTTGAAAACCGTCATATCGTCCCAGCCGAAACCAACGCCATCGTCGGCGCCAAGGCAGCCCGGACCTGCACCGCTCCCGCCAGGTCCTGCGCCTGGCGCACAGCCCGGTGCTACTAACCTTGCAAGGGACGGATTGCTGACAGACGGGACATCCGTATAGTTGATCTTTTGTACATCGACAACAAGTTTCGACTTGGGCGTAACATCCCAGGCGAGGCCAACGATCCACGTAGATGGAATGTCAAAATCGCCCTGCTCCGCGAACAGGCCGGCATAGTCATCGAACTCGTCCATCTTGATCTCGCTTTGGTATGAAACCCCGAGGGTCCAACCCGGCGCCACTTCGCCCTGCCAACCGGCTGCGAACCCCAAACCCACTGACGTATCGTCATCGTTATTTGTTAGATTCGCCGGGTCAATCGAAATCCCCGAGAAGTTTACTATCCCCTTCGCCTTGAATGTTTGGTAGGCGACGATTGCGCTGACCCCCCAAGACGAGGTGTTTGAAATCTTTCTGGAATAGGTCGGCATAATAAAAAGCTGACCGAGATCCACCCCTGCATCGCCACCGGCGCCGGCGGGTGAACCAAACACGCCGAAACCGCCGGCGGTATCTTTCGCCTTCCAGGTGGTGTTCATGCCACCGCGGCCAAAGACGCTCACGCCAAAGGCGCTGTCGGCATCTAGCATCTTGTTCCAGCCAAACTGTGGGATAATAAAATCTTCCATTTCACTATTGACCGTGTCGTTCGGACCACCGGCACCGACGTTCGCGGCAAAGGGACCACCTGGCGGGCTGCCGTCGGCGGTGTATTCACGCATCGGACTGAACCATGATGCACCTGCGTCCCAACGGTTGCCTTGCCAGACCATGCCGGCCGGGTTGGTACCTGCTGCAAGCGTGTCCTGTGAATAAGCCGCGCCGGCGCCGACGAGACCCTTCTCTTTAGTACTGACGCCATGCGAAAAGTAGCCGTTGGTAGCAAACGCAGCCGCAGGCACAAAAGTAACGAGACCGATTGCAGACGCCAATGTCAGCTTACAGATTTTTCTGTTCACCATGGATCCTCCTCAAAAAACTCACGAGTCGTAGACTCTACTTTGGCGCAGCCAGAGGCATCCTTGACATAAATCAATCGCTATCCGTTTAAATGTGTCGTCATCAACCACAAGAACCAATCAAGCTCACGTTGGCTGGCATCATGTTGGCACTGACCACAACACGATTCTATTGAGCTTTTGGAGGGAAGATACTCCACCGATGGGGTGGGCCTGAGAGGATTCGCCTATCTCTAAAGCGATGCGCGAACTATAGCCAATGTCCGTGAAAGGCAACCCGGGCGGTTAGATTTATTGCTGTTCTAATTCAGCCTTGAGTCGCCCGTGCGAATAAACCGACCGAGGCCCGCAGATACGCCCTGACCATGGGATATACCAATTGGCTAGTATTCGATCGTACACCCAGTACTCATGGAACAGCGAACGCTTATCTTGGCCCATTATTCGTCCGGCGCGCCTTGCCAGAGCATCTCATAGCCGATTTCATAGGTATCGGTACAAAACTCACCCAGCGCAGCAAATTTCTCTTTGAAGATATGATCTGCGTGTGATCGCTCGTGGTGATCGAAAGACTTCCAATAGGTAACAATTGCAATGTGATCTTCAGTCTCCTTGCCCACGGCAAATGAGCCCTCTTCAGAAACGAAGCCCGTGTATTTGAAGACCTGACCACCGACGAACCCGCCCTTTTCATCACCATATGTATTTTTCACGACGTTGCACATCTCGCCGATGGCAAGCTCGACGTCCTCCGTAGCTACACCTTGTTTCAGCTTTAGGACATTGAAAAGCATAACGGCACCATAAGGAATTGTAAGTGGCATGAACATCGCAAACATATCTCCTGGTTTATGAAATGAAACCCGGTGAGCCTACACCAGGATAGAGCCGTGTCTTAACTCTCCATTACCACAGCATCTATTATCTACACATTCATTTTCTCACACGCGTGGATCGATAAAAATTTAATGACAGAGAATGAATGCGACCTAACAATAGGACTCCCCCCGTGACAAGACATACATCGATCAAACAGTGTCTAGCTGTCTCTGACCCCGTTACGCCTGAAAGCGGCGCAATGCTTCCCCGGAGTCAATCACCTTACGAACCGCATCGGCGCCGGCCTGGAGGGATCCGTAACGTTCGAGGTGAAGCAAACAGATGGCGGCACCGTAGACAAGGCTGTCATAGGCGGGGCCGGGCTTTCCCTCTAACGCCGCTATCCCCACCTCGGCCGCGGTTCCCGCAACCGCTTCGGTATCGAGGGTCGTGGCAATCTCGTCACCTTTCTTCTTAGCCTTGGGCAAAAGTTCGGGAATGGCAACGGCGCGCTTCGGTTGCTCTATGCCGATGCTGGTCGGATCCACCGCCATCTGCTGCAGTTCACTATTGCCATGATAATAAAACACCTTACTCGGCTGTTGCAGTGAGGGGATTACGCCACCCTCGACACCACGTACAAACATGGCTGAGTCAAACCCGGCTTGGTGAGCGAGCAAAGCGTATATGCGCGGATAGGGCTTATGCACATAGCCCGTCGCAAGGTGTGTCTTTATCCGACCCTTAATTGGCCCCGCTAACACCTCCACTGTCGTGATTGCTGGTCGTTTGACGATCAAGGTCCGCAGACCGACAAGATTATGCAGCTTTGGACAAAACATCTTTTGGTCGACATAGGCCCAGCCGATATCGGGATGCCCGACACACGCGGCCGCCTCACTTGGCGTGAGATCGACATCGATGCCCGCCGCTCTCAGTACCTTGCGGTGGGTGACACCGTATTTCGGGCCCACGCTTTCCAAGCCATGGGACACGGCAGGGATACCGCATGCGCTGAGCACCGCTGGCAAAAACGGTGCCATCGGCAGACCCCGCGTCGAGCCATCGTAGGGATCGGCCACATCGAAGACCTCATCCACCGGCGCGACCGTCGTTTCCGTCGTATCCAAGATTGCCTGCAGGACGCCTCTATTTTCATCATCGGTTTCCCGCTTCATGCGCAGCGCGATAAGAAAGACGCCTGCTTGAACTGGGTCCACCTTTGCTTGAAGGATAAATTCCATCGCCGTGCGCGTCTCTTCGAAGGAGATGTCCTTACTAAGCTCGGGTCCGGTGGCGATCCTTTGAATACAGGAACGCATACTGACAATGGGATCCGCATCGTTCATAGCTACTATCGCTATAATGAATGTTGTTTGAAACGCGGCTGAGAACAGCTCTCTCGCGACCGGCGCGTTAAGCTATCGGCTTTTTAGGACTGTTGCAACCGCCCCCGCTTCAGGATTTACTCTGTCACCTTGGGGACGGATACTAGTCCACGATTGACGATCAGTAGATACTGGAATTAACCGGCAAATGGAGGTAATGCGTGCCCGAAGATAACAGTGTGGACTTAGCAAGCGGTATTGCCGCCTTTGAGGCGAAACAATTCTCACGGGCCATGCAACTGTTAACACCGCTCGCGGAAGACGGAAACGCAGATGCGCAATACCGAATCGCAATCATGTGCCAAAATGGGCTTGGCGGAGTTCGCAATGAAAGGCTGGCTGTGAAATGGATGCACACGGCCGCCGATCAGGGCCATGCGCTTGCCCAACACGGTATGGGCTTTATGTACCTCGAAGGTGATTGCGTGGACAAAGATGGCTCTGAGGCAGCCAAGTGGTTTCGGCTCGCGGCTGAGCAAGGCCTAGCCGGCTCGCAGACCACCCTAGCCATGATGTATGAAGAGGGCAACGGCGTGGAAAAGGACCCAGAAGAGGCCAGGAGATGGTTCAAATTGGCTGGTTTCGATCGCTGACCGTCTCCGCTCTTGCCTTCGTATCGTTCAAGCGCAAAGACGGCCATGGTGCGCTTCGGCGGTGACATAAGATGCCACAGCTTTTGACATTGACCAGGGCGGCAAGGCTTGTCGGCGTAACGCGTGGGTCACTTCAGAAGAAAATTAAGCAGGGAGAGCTTGCCACGTTTGAAGGCATGATTGCGCTCACAGAGCTGCTGCGTGCTTATCCAGAAGCAACACTGCGGCTAACCGACAACTCTATGCTGGAGCGAGTGCAAGAGTTCAAGGATAATGCGCTCACGAAAGTCGTCTCGGATCGTGTCGTTTTACCCGATGCGCAAACGCTTGCTACAAGGGTGACGAAGCTCAGCCAAGAACTTGCTAAGGCGAAGACACGGTTAGACAAATACACCTCGCTAGTTGACAGACTAAAAGACAAGCTTAGCGAGCTTGAACAGACTGGTGACACCGACCAGCCTTCTGCCTTTAGTGGGCTTAATGCTTGGCTTTCGCAGGCGCTCCAGGAGCAGCCACACGCTACGGATCTTCCCGAGCGATTTCTGGTAAAGGATAGCTTACTTCGTATCATGGCAGCACAAATAAAAATTCTCCCAAGTGGACACGAATTCTTGCTCGAGGGCACAGACACCATCCTCGAAGCCGCTTTGCGCGCAGGGCTTGCGATCAATTACGGTTGCAGTAACGGAAACTGTGGTTTGTGCAAAGCACGCATCGTATCCGGAGAAATCAAGCATATCGGCCACCACGACTATGTACTCAGCGCGGCAGAGAAAGCCCAGGGTTATGAATTGTTGTGTGCAAACACAGCAGTCACCGACCTCGTGATCGAGGCGCTGGAGGCAGGGGGTGCGCAAGACATTCCGGTCCAGCACATAGAGACGCGCGTGAAGAAGACCGAACGGCTTTCCGATGACGTTATGCTGGTTCATCTACAAACCCCAAGGACGAAGAGGCTGCGGTTTTTGGCAGGGCAGTACGTATCGCTGGAGGTCAGCGATGGGCTCGCGGCGAACCATTCAATAGCGAGCTGTCCGTGCGACGACAGAAACCTTCAATTTCACATTCGAAAACATCCCGAAAATCGTTTCTCAAATTATGTATTTACTGAACTGAAGGGTGCTGACACCGTCTCCGTTGACGGGCCAAAGGGGGAATTCGTACTACAAGAAGATTCACCGAGATCAATCATCTTTGTGGCGTGTGACACGGGATTTTCTCCCATCAAAAGTTTGGTTGAACATGCTATGGCGTTGGACATGGCCGAATCGATGCACTTGTATTGGATTGCGTACGGCGAAGGCGGCCACTATCTGCATAATCTTTGCCGATCGTGGACGGATGCGTTGGATAACTTCGAATACACATCGCTCGACGCTACAGCTAACGAGCGAGCGGCATCCGGCCCGGGACATGAAGAGTCGGTGCACCAAGATCACCTGATCGAAGGGTTGTTAGCGCGGGTGACCGATGACTATCCCGACCTGAGCGAACGTGATGTCTATCTGGCGGGACCAACGTCTATAGCAAACACGGCGGAGTTCTTTTTTCTTAACCGAGGCTTGCCGCAGACGCAGTTATTCATCGAACACACGCATTAACGTACATGCCCGATTTAAAGCCATGACTCTAATGACGCAGCTTTAGTGATTTATCTACATAGGCTTGCAGATCGATTGCCATGAAATTTCTACCCATGTTTATGCGCATTAAAGACCGACCGTGCCTCGTCGTCGGTGGCGGGGACGTAGCGGCCCGTAAAGTCGCGCTGCTGCAGCGCGCCGGCGCGCACGTGACCGTGGTCGCGCCCGCCCTGTGCGAGATGTTGATGCAGCAATCCAAAGACGGACAGGTCACCCACCAGCAAGCAGCCTTCGCCCCAGCCGATGTGACGGACTACGCACTCGTCATTGCCGCCACCGATGACGCCGCCGTCAATCAACGAGTGTCGATCGCAACCCAGGAACGCGGCGTGCCTGTTAATGTAGTGGATCAGCCAAAGCTGTGTACCTTTATTATGCCCTCGATTGTAGACCGCTCCCCGGTATTGATCGCGGTGTCCAGCAGTGGCGCTTCCCCGGTGCTGGCCCGATTGCTGCGGGCGCGCCTTGAAACGTTCGTGCCCGCCGCCTATGGGCGACTGGCAGCACTGGTCGAGAAGTTTCGGACACAAGTGAAAGTACGGTTTAAGACAACAAACGAACGTCGCATATTCTGGGAAAAAATCCTACAAGGACCGGTGGCTGAGATGCTCTTTGCCGGTCAGGAGAAAGCCGCCTATGCCGCCTTGGAGCACGCGGTTCAGAACGCGTCGGCAGGGGAACAAGCGACGGGCGAGGTCTATGTGGTCGGTGGTGGGCCCGGCGACCCTGACCTGCTCACGTTTCGTGCGTTGCGCCTCATGCAACAGGCTGATGTCGTGCTGTACGACCGACTGATTACACAGGAAGTTCTGGACTTGACGCGCCGGGATGCGGAACGGATCTACGTTGGTAAGCGAAGAAACTACCACACCGTACGGCAAGATGAGATTCATGAACTCATGGTGCGTTTGGCCAAGCAAGGCAAACGGGTATTACGTCTCAAGGGAGGCGACCCGTTTATGTTCGGTCGCGGTGGCGAAGAGATTGATACCTTGGCAGAGGAAGGTATTCCCTTCCAAGTCGTTCCCGGTATCACCGCCGCCACGGGCTGCGCCGCCTATGCCGGGATCCCGCTTACCCACCGCGATTGTGCTCAGTCCTGCATATTCGTCACCGGCCACTTAAAGGACGGTTCCATAAACCTGAATTGGGATACCCTGGTACAGCCGCAACAGACAGTGGTGATCTACATGGGACTTAAAGGCCTGCAAATACTTTGTCGGGAACTAATGACCCATGGGATGGCAGGTAACATGCCGGCCGCATTGGTAGAACAAGGCACCACCCCACGGCAACGGGTATTCATCGGAAACCTCGAAACATTACCAAACATTGTCAAGGCGGCTGATGTACACGCGCCTACGTTAGTTATTGTCGGCGAAGTCGTTCGACTTCAGGAGAAACTCGCGTGGTTTGAACCTATGACAACCAGTAATGCCAACCCCACCTAACCAGGTATCTGCGGCTTTGCGCCGCGTTAGCGAACATCATCACTTCATGGTGAACAATTTCATCAAATCTGGCCTAGACACGACACCTATCACCTGGTTCTGCGTATCCGTAATGACCAGCCTTTTAACTTGATTCTTGTCCATAAGTTCGATTGCCCTTTGAAGGGTATCGTCTTCTCTCGCGGTTACCGGATCTTTGGTCATAAGATCATCCACGATAGTACCCATCCTCTTCTTCGGCCTATTCTTTCTAATAATCCTATCCAACATACTTTTGATCACAGGATCGCCGCTCATATCCATCGCCGCGATGAAATCCGCATCTGTGAGCACACCGATGAGTTTGTCGTCGACATCTACCACGGGCAAACCACTCACACGATGTTCCATCAGCATCTTTGCGGCTTCAGCCAGCGATGTTCCCCGTTTCACGGTAACGACGTCCTTGCTCATGACATCCTTTACTCGCATCTCCTTGGAGTGGCGAACTTGTGGGGTCGTCATTAGATCTTTGCCGACAAAATTCATATGCGACGGCAGCAATGGGACCTTTGGAAGATAGCCCGGTAGTAGCATATCCCAATAAATCCATTTAAAAGTGATCTTTCCCATGTGATTAATATGGGTCTCCTTAAGTAGTGAAAAGGGACCCACATACGGTAATGGAAATGACCCCGTTAATGGTTCGACATCATAATTGAAATCAATGAGCAGGGCCTTGTGAAAACCCGATTCGATAAAACAGTTCGCATGGCCATCGAAACTTGGCAGCGGCTTTTCTCCATCGATTTCTCGCAACAGATTTTCAACCACCGTTTCAGCCTCGAAATGGGTAACCGACCCCGCCTTTGAAGTTGAGACGTTGGTGTTATCCCCGAGAAAGTATATGCAGTCCGCTTTCCGGCTCTTCAGGGTTCTCGGGACAGTCAACGCATAGCCGGTACCATCACCGAGCCCGGAATCCTCGATCGCGTCGGGCCCGAGGTTTGGTGGTATTACGCAGGCGAGGTCATACTCGAGCGTAGTGCCTTCGTAAGCTTTCATTGTCTTCTTGCCGGCATCAATGCTCGCGAGCGAGAAATTGGGAACAATGTTTATGCGTTTTTCCGCTGCGATTTCGGACAGAACTCTATTTGCCACCGGTTTCGTAAATGCCCCACTAAACGGAGTAACTAGCGTGATATCGATCCGATCTCGTATTCCCTTAAGATGAAAGTAATAGTCCGCCAAGAAGGCAAATTCTATCGGCGCCACCGGACATTTTATCGGCATCTCGGCAATGTCGATAACTAATCGTCCTTCTCTCATATTGTCCAGCGCTTTTTGGAATTCCAATGCGCTGTCGAGCGTATAAAAGCTATGGACCCCCTTCCCCCAGGCGTCTTCTAAACCCTCGATTTCTTCTGGGGCTATTCGACACCCCAGCGCGCAAACAAGCCAATCGTAACCAACCTTGCCGTTCTCGGTTTCAACCGTCTTGTTCTGATGATCGATTGACTTGATGTCCGCTCTTACCAAGGTAATGTTGCTAGGTAAAGGGTCCTGAATCGATTTCGTAACGTCGCCGGTGTCAGCGTAGCCATAAAGCCTAAGGGGTATAAAGAGCAGGCCCGGTTGATAGAGATGCGTATCGGCCTTGTCTATAACCGTTATGCGCCATTCCTTTAGATTGAGTTTGTGACTAAGCATATTAGCCACAATGGTGCCGCCCGTCCCTGCCCCAAGTATCACAATATTCTTCATCAACGTGTTCCTCAAATGTTGAATCGCCACCTAGAAACATCGTTCCGGCTAGATGCTTTCGAACCATAAGCATGCCTTGCCACAACCTGGGATTTCTTTGATACAGGTCAACGCTGGGGCTGATCGTTGTGCTTCAGGCCAAGCACCGGCTATGGGCCACGTGTAGCCCCAGTGCAAGCCGGATCACAGCAAGCGAAAAGGTTGTTCGTCAGCAAGATCCAATATTTTTATCACGATGTCCAAGGCATCGGATGTAAATAACTCCAAATCGCCCCAGCGATTAGACATGCCGATAACCTCTGACCCATCTCGCATGATGACGCGCATCGACAAGCTGTTTTGCGTGGGCTGTTGGGGGTCACTTTGTGCAGTTATGTAAAGGCCGGGCTCCGCTTCCCCCTCCCTGACAGCAGCGAGAATATAACCGTAATCAATCCCATCAGCGCTATCGATTTCGCCTAGCACCACTAACGAAAACTCACCAAGCCTGTAACGCCGTTTCGGTATCGCGGTGTTAATCCCGGGTTTATCCATCAACGATTAGGACCACTGGATAAGAATATCGCGACCATCGATCACAACCGTGTAGGTTCTTAGGTTTTCTTCTGCAGGCTCCTCCAATACCGCGCCCGTCCTGACATTAAAGCGACTCCCGTGTAAGGGGCATTTGATCAGATCGCCTTGTAACGAGCCAGTGGAGAGGGAAGCGTCTTCGTGGGTACAGGTATCATCTAGCGCATAGTAATTCCCATCCACGTTAGCAATAAGCAGCAGATGACGGTCTAGCTCAACCCGCTTCATCTTGCCAGGTTGTATGTCGCAAGTGTTGGCGACCTTCCGAAAACTACCAGGCATCTCAAACGCAGCCAAGTCTAGTTTGTTAGCTGGGGATAACTTGACGCTTACTGTGATGATCCAAACGAGGGGTCCACGCTATGTTGTGGAACCGGTAAGCCAGCAATGCGGCTAGCCTGGGTGACTGGACCTTTCGGGAATAGACGGTATAGGTATTTGCGTCCACCCTTTACCGCACACTCTTTTTCAAGAATTTCTGTCAACTTACGTGCATACGGCGTTTCACCATGCTCCATGTAATACTTCCTAAGAAAGGATACCACCTCCCAGTGCGCGTCGGTCATCTCGATACCTTCTTGCCGAGCGAGCGATAGACCGATAGTCTCGTTCCATTCACCCAAATCCATGAGATTACCCTGAGTGTCCTCATCAGCGGATTCTTTGTTGACAATAAACTTCATGATGTCTGCCATCTATATCATCTCCCGCTTTAAAGCCGACTAGCTGAATCCCAAAAAAACGTTAAACAAACGCTTAGACAAGTCAAAAGTATACCCCACTATGTAAGCCCAAACGATTGTCCATCAGCTGCTAACCAAGTCGACCTACAATGGGCAAGCGCAAATCTGCTCGTGTCTGATAGAACGTGCGCGTGCGATAAGCGATTGAGTTCTCTACCTATTTCCTGGTAGTAAGGGATGAAAACGGTCGTTACTACATCACGCATTATTTGGGCAATATTAGCTCATGTTATAGACTGCATCGATCCAACCGTGGGCTAACTTTCTTGGGTCATTAATGCGAGAAATAGTGTCATGAGTAGTTGTGCAGGTAGCGAACCCTTCGCCCTGCGGGTATTGGGCGATAGCATGGCACCCGAGTTCGATGAGGGAACGGTTATTATCGTGGAGCCAACCGGTGTCCTCGATGACGGCTGTTACGTCGTCGCCGATTACAACGACGAGTATCTTTTTCGCCAGCTGATCCTCCAGGAGGCACGTTGGTTGCTCAAACCGCTAAATGGCAAGTACCCTACCGTAGAGATTCCGGGCGTTGAGGCAATCAAAGGGCGAGTCATCCAAAAGGCAAGGACGCGCAGAAAGGACAGACAGCATTACCTCTGATTTCGCTTCGGGGGTTCCGCGTGAAGTTTGACATCCAGGGTAAGATCGTCGAGACGAACGGACAAGGCTTTCTGTCTAACATCGATGAGTGGAGCGAAGAGTTTGCTGCGAAACTGGCGCAGCATGAAGGAATCGAGCTGTTCGTCGATCACTGGGAATTGATCTGGTATTTCCGAGATTACTATAAGGAGACACAGACGAACCCGACGATGCGCCAAATGATACTAACCCTGGGCAGACAAAAAAGTAGCCGTTTCCGTGAAAGAAAGGAATACGAGAAGCATATCTACCGTTTATTCCCAACCGACCCGATACATGAGCTCTGCAAGCTAGCCGGCCTCCCGATGCCCCAACCGGATACGTAGTGGTATTACAGAAAGTCCGATCTACCTATGTAGGCACGGCTCCTATCGAACGCTGAGCATTATTGCCGAAGGTATACCGTGACACATTTTTGAAAAAATCAGGGCTGTAACTTTTGACATAAGTCCTGCTCGACCGCCATCACTGCCGCCTCTACCCGTGAATGCACACCAAGCTTGCGTAGGATCGCCTTGACGTGCAGCTTCACGGTGCCGTCGGATATACCGAGTTCGCGGGCGATGACCTTATTGCTCTGGCCCTCAGACACGTGGCATAGGATCTCACGCTCGCGCGGGGTCAAGTCCCCAAAGGGCGCCGCCAGTTCATCGGAGGTGGGGGATTCGCCCTGTTGCTGCACAACCTTGGCGAGCACACTGGTCAACTCAGGGGTAACAATTGTTTTTCCGGCGACTATATCCCGTAACGTGTTTACAAGCTCATCGGGTTCCATGTCTTTGAGCAAATAGCCCTGTGCGCCTAAGCGCAGCGATTCTACTAGGTCCTGTTCATCGCTGCTCGTGGTCAACATCACGATCGGAACTTCGGTTCCACCTTCGCGCAGCTTACACAGCACGTCCAGCCCCCCCATCCCCGGCATCCTCATATCGAGTAACACCACGTCCGGTTTGAGCTCTTGTGCCAACCGCAGTCCTTCTTGGCCGTCGCCCACTGCCGCAACCACTTCGATATTCCGCCGTTCGAGCAGGCCCTCCAGACCTACCCGAAACAACGCATGGTCATCTATCAACAGTACCCGCATAGTTATTTCGCTATCTGCCGCAGGACCTGCATGTTACCGGTTTCATGACCTGGGTCATGGAACGTGAGCAGCACTCGCGTACCTTCCCCCCGCTCGCTTTCAATGCGCAGCTCGCCGCCGAGTTGCCGGGCACGATCTTGCATGATAGTCAAGCCAATATGCTCGCCGGGCGGGCCCTCCATGATCGGGCGATCAAAACCAACACCGTCGTCCTCCACTAGTACACGGTAGTCGCTGTTGCCGTCGGTACCCAACATAACACGCGCGGTTTGAGCCTTACTGTGCTTACGCACATTATTCAGCGATTCCTGCACGATGCGTAGAATCTGCATCTCAGTATCCGCGGGAAAACGCGCCTGGCCCCATTTGTTCTGTAGAAAAATGTGCATACCAGTTTCTCTGCGAAACCGGTTTGCCAGCTCTTCGACCCCCGGGATCAAACCTTGGTTGAGACCGGGAGAGCGGAAATGCGCTATCAGATGGCGTAGCTCCGAATGGGCCTCATCGAGGCTGTTTTCGACGCGTTCCAGCCCTTGCCAGAGGGCGGATTCGTCACCCTGATGCAGGGTTTCATCCAGGACCCTGACCTGAAATCGTAGACTAGCCAGCGTCTGCGCGAGAGAATCATGCAGCTCGTGAGCAAGCCGGGTGCGTTCCTCTATGATCGACAGGCGGATCGCTTCATCGTCAAGACGCGCCTTTTCAATGGCACTGCCCAAGTGACGCCCGATACTCATCAACAGCTCCTTGATGTCTTCGCGCGCCACAATTCCCGTTTCTGTCACAAACAGGTTGTAGACGCCCATTGTGCGCCCACGATATTGAAGGGGCACGGCGATCATCTTTACATCGCCGGCATCATCAAAAAATGGCCGCCCGATGACTTCGCAACACTGGCGGATGTCCTCCTGATACTTAATATCCCCTGCCGCAATCGCCTTGCCGCACAGGCAGCGGTCCAGGGGCAGCAGGCGTTCCGCTTCGGCCACCTCGTCGCCGAGGCCCCTACTAGCCACTAAACGCATTTGGCCGTCTTCAGTGACAAGGCGTACGCTGGCGGCACGCGCGTCGACGACTTCCTGCATGGTAGGAAGAAAACGCTTCAGCAGGTCGTCCAGATCACGGGCGGCATTAATGTTAGTGGCAACGTCATAGAGTATTTCGAGAGAGCGCGTCTTTTGCGCCAGGCGTTCGGTCTGCTCGTGTACCAGCGATTCCATATCTTGAGAACACTTATAAAGCGCCTCGCCCAGCCGATTGATGTCGTGGGTGAGCTCCGCAAACTCTCCAGGCACTGGCTCCGTGATGCGTGCCGACAGGTCGCCACTCTGCATCCGCAGTGCCCAGTCGCGCAGACCTGCCAGCGGTTCCAACAAATGTCGCTTCATAAACAAGATGGCCAGACCGATGAGGAGGACGCCGGCAAGGACCAACACCAATTGCAGGCCCCACAAGCTATCGACATAGTCGGGGCGCCACTGCATCAGCAGACCGGTGATGGCCAATAGACATAGCACGACCAGCACACCGACTAAGGAGCCAAATAGCTGACCCCGCCTCAGGCCATGGCTTATAGGCCGCGCGCTTGGATCGGCAGAATCCTTCGTGGGGACTGGGCGCGCTTGTCCGTCTACACTTCGGTTGCCAATCATACCTTGTTTGCGCTCATCAAAGCCTGGGGTCGTCTCGCGACCCGGTTAACTCGATTATTATACCTTTTCTCGAGATCAGGCCCGACACCACTTTCTGCCCCCGTGCATACGCGGTTTGTGTGCCTCACCAGTTGCGGTTATTGAGGCTCTACCTTTGGCGGAACGTAGTGCGCATCGTTCGGATTTATAAAGATAAACTGGAAATCGTCGGGCTCCAGCTCAGCATAATCCAACACCGTATCTTTGAGCAGCTCTGTGCTCGTGGCGGCAACGACAACATCGACTCCGTGCGCAGAAATTCGCGTGTCTTTGCCGTCGACGTCGTCAAAACCCATCGCATATTCGATGCCACCATCAGGTTTACGTTTAGCAGCGATCCGCAATGCCATGCCTTCCATATGCCCTTGTTTGGCGGCCGCGCGAATCTGCTTTGCTGCGTGTTCCGTAATCGTCAACATATCTTGTACCTTGGCCTGCGTTACGTTAGCTGGGTTGCCCACAGCTGATCGGACCACGCCCGCTTTTGCGATCGCACGTAGTTCACGAAACGAGCCGTCCAATGGTCGCGTTCTACGTCTCTCAGATGCGCATAGCTCGCCAGGACATTTTTGTAAACAATACCGTCCCATTCACCATCAACCCCGGTACCGCGTAGCACGCGGTATGCGAACTCGATTCCCTCGCCTATATTCTCGAGGCTCGAATGGTGAAATTCGTGAGCCCACAGTTCTCTGGGCTGGCCGTCCCGATCAAGCGACGACCAAGGTCCTTTGCCCGTTTCTTTAAGTCGAACGTAGCCCCGCCCCATGGGTCGGTCGTGCATCACGACATCAGCGGGTATGGCACCGGCCATTTGGCAGGTTTTATCTTTCCAGGTCAGACTACGAGCAAGATACATCAGGCCACCACACTCAGCGTAAGCTGGCATACCCGCGTTGATAGCATCACGAATTGCGTTACGCAACATGACGTTTCGTTCCAATGTTGCCATGTGCATCTCTGGAAACCCACCACCGATAAACAAGCCGTCAATGTGCGGCAACACAGACTGGCCTAGGGTATTGATGGGAACGAACTCGGCGCCGGCTTGCTGCATCGCTTCGAGGTCACCGGGGTAATAAAAACCGAAGGCGGCGTCACGCGCGATACCGATGCGGACATCTGGCCGAGGGTGCCGCGCCGGCTGGATTGGGGCCGTGGTCTCGATCGGTGTCACACTTTGCGCCACCATTAATATTTTTTCGATATCCACCTGCTGCGCGATCGCATCGGCGATGCGTTTGACACGCGTAACCGTCTCGTCGGCCTCATTGCTGGGTATTAGGCCCAGATGGCGTTCTACGATTTGCAGGGCTGGATCGTGGTGCACTGCCCCCAATACCGGCACGTCGGTATAGTGCTCGATCACGGCACGAAGCTTGCCTTCATGCCGACTCCCGCCAAGTTGGCTGAGAATAATGCCAGCAATACGGATATTGCGGTCAAAGGCCTGGTAACCCAGAATCAGAGGCGCGATACCGCGCGTCATACCTCGGGCATCAATAACCAGAACGACGGGGGCACCGAGCAGCGTGGCCAATGCCGCATTGCTGTTGCTACCATCGAGGTCAAGCCCATCATACAAACCCTTATTGCCCTCGATCAGCGCCACGTCGGCCCCATGCTTACGGCGCGCGAAGGTCTCTCGGACTTCTTCGGTCCCCATCGTGTAGAAATCGAGATTGTGGCAGGGGCGGCCGGCCGCTTCCGCCAGCCACATAGGGTCGATGTAGTCGGGACCCTTTTTGAAAGGCTGCACCGTGTAACCGCGCTTGGTTAGCGCTGCGCAAAGCCCCAGGGTTATCGTCGTTTTACCTGACGATTTACGGGCGGCAGAGATCAGTAGATGAGCCACGCGGTGATACTCACGGCTGGCTGATGATTATCATCGGTAGTGATTCGATGTGGCAGCGCAACCTTGTCTGGAAAGGATGCCATCGTGTCACCTTAGGTTTGCGCACTTCGAATCTCGTCGGCAACCGCGGATGGGCCGCCATCGGTGGTTAAGTCGGCGTCCGATAGACTCCTCGGCAGGAACGGCAATACTCTCAAGGCCAATATTGTCAACAACACGGCAAACGCGCTGCCACCAACTCCTAGCACGATTTCCGGCAGGCTCGGTGTGTAGGTCCCCACCGCACCGTCGAAAAAATTGCTGCTTACCTCCGTTCCTGGAAACATCATCAGCGGATAGGCTTGGCCACCTATGATAATGACGTACACTTGGCCCAATCCACCGATAATCACCAGCGCCGCACCAACGCCTATCCATATGCGCGACCTACGAAACATGGGCAAATAGAATAGGGCGAGCGGCACGAGGCCACCGAGTACAATCTGGATGGTCCAAAATATCGTTGGATAGACACCACCATCGATCAGTAGAAAGCGTTCGATCCCATGGTGTTCGGCTGCATAGAGATTGGTAAGGTGATAGGCGAGCACGAAATAAAGTGTGCCCGCGACGAAAATACCCTGCAGGTTTTTCAGACGGTGAACGATGGCATCGCCAAGCGTGCAAGCTGTCCACCGGTATGCCGCCATCAACACCAACAGAAAAACCGCCGTGCCGAACGAGAACGACATCACGATGAACATGGGGGCCATTATTGCAGCATCATAGGCCTGGCGGGCGACGAGAAAACCGAATATCGAGCCAGTACCGGTCGTCAATACCAAACGCCAGATAAACGCGACGTAACCCATGGTCGTACTGTATTGGTTCATGCGCCGCTCAAACATCATCCATAGATACATCACGACGACGGCAAGAAAGCCGATGTAGAGAAAGATGTTCCAGGCAAAAATGGATTTGAAATTGTAATACGTCATCGCCACGATTAAACGATCGGGACGACCCAGATCTAGCACTAAGATGGCCAGGCCCCCAACCAACAAAGTCATGGCCAACAACCCGGAAAGGCGCGCCAACGGCTTATACATTGCTCGGCCGAAGACAGAAGCGACAGAGGCCACATTGAGCGCACCGGAGGCGGCAACGATTAAGAACACGGCGAAGACATGGGGCGTTCCCCATACGATCTGGTTATTCATACCGGTGACATGATGGCCCTCGACTTCCATATAGTGCGCCGCCGCCAGACCCGCCAGCACAATAACGGTTAGCAAGCCAAGCAAACCATAATACCCTGCACTTCTCCCTTCGATGGTGCGGTAGTGAGCAGTCTTCATGAGTCGCTATAGGCCCTCGTAGCGCACAGCAGTATTGAGATTAAGGTCCGCCCGAACCTGCCGACTGGGCACTTGGCGAACACGCTTGCCGATTTCGCTGCTCGCATCGTTAACATCGCCAAAGACCATCGCGTGATGTCCTTCGGCGGCACAGCTCTCGACACACGCCGGCATCTGACCGCGGTCCACGCGGTGAGCACAGAATGTACAGCTTTCGACCGTACCCTTGCCACGGGGGGCGTGCGACAGCTGAGTTGTCAATTCCTCGTGAATAAAGGACCGTGCCTTGTACGGACACGCCATCATGCAATAGCGGCAGCCGATACAGGTATGCTTGTCCACCAATACCATGCCATCGGCGCGCCTAAACGAGGCACCGGTGGGGCAGACGTCGACACAAGGTGGGTGCTCGCAATGCTGACATAGCATCGGTAAGGAGTAGGTCTTGCCGGTGTGTTCATCGCGTATGTCGAGCTTGCGAATATAGTGCGCGTCGATCTCGGGGCGATCGGACGTGGTAAGACCAAACTCGGTGTCGCACGCGCGCACACAGGCGTCACAGCCCTGGGCGCACTTTGTGGTATCGATCAGCATGCCCCAGCGCACGGCAGCGGTAACCGGTTCATCCTCCGCCCGCGCCCGCGCAAGGTCTACCAGCCGAACGCCAGGCGCGAGGGCGAGAAGTGTCGCTGTCGCTGCCGCTTTACTCAGAAACTGCCGACGCCCCGGCTGTAATCGATTCGAGTTGTCAGCCATCGCAGCTCAAATACCAGGCGTTTGCGGGCAGCGCAGCTAACGTCATCACCGTCATAGGCTTGGCGATCTTCGTCGGAAAATAAGAAGCGCTCGTTTGTAGCGGCGGTGTCGTTGCATGGCACTGGAAGCAGTCCATGTTTACACCCGCGTAGGCATGACAACTCTGGCAGAATTGGCCAGCCGCATTGATGGGAATGGGCTTACCGTTCTGGTCTTCGCCCGAGTGGCAATCGACACATCCGACCAGGCTGTGTCTTTCGGTCCGGATCCCCTGGTGTACAGTCCTGTCTCGCTGATGAAACAAGAACCTCATATGGTCCTTGCGCATGACCTCTGTGGGTTCGACACAACCCTGGATGTCACTGAACTTCGCTCTCGCCGGCGGCCAAGATGGCTCGGTAATACGGCTGTCCCCAGCCTGACCAGCTGCGACAACCAACACACCGAGCAGGCCCAGACTGACAAGCTTCATTGCACCGCGCCAGGCACCGACTACTCACCCATCCCCATGTCGATATAGCCGGTGGGACAAACATCCGCACAAATATGACAGCCGATGCAGCGCGTGTAGTCGGTATCCACGTAGCGGCCCATGGTGGACTGATCCTTCTTGACGCGGAAAACAGCATCCTGAGGACAAAAAACGACACAGTTGTCGCACTCGAAGCACATGCCGCAGCTCATACAACGTTTTGCCTCGGCGATCGCCTGCTCGTCGGTCAGCCCAATAATACGTTCCTCGAAATGGCCAATCACCTCATCTGCCCCCGGTCCGCTGGAGGCGCGTTTGGCACGCGGCGTGTACTCAAAATGTGCTAGGAACATGTGGTCAGACGCGATGATCTCGTGGGCGGAACGATCCTCGTAGTTATGGACGGCAAATTTCCTTTCGGCCGTACCCGACTCCTGTTTGTGATCATATTCATCAGGTGATAGGCCGGTCTCCCGGAGTTTGTCGAGGAGATTGAAGTGGTGTACGTCGACCCGCGGACGCTGGAGCGGTTGTTTTTGGTTCAAGTAGTAATCGATACTGTCAGCCGCAATCGACCCTTGGCCGATAGCCGTGGTCAACAGGTGCGGGAGAATGATGTCGCCGGCGACAAAGTGTCCCGGCCTATCCTTCACCTGGTAGAACTTGTCGGCATCGATCAGGCCATGCCCATTGTCCAGTTCCTCTAAACCAGAAAGATCGCCACCCTGACCGATGGCGGATACGACGAGATCGGCCTCGATTTCGAATTCGGTGCCTTTCTTAGCGATCGGTACGTCATCAACCAGCTCGCATTCTGCCATTTTGAGGGCCCGGGCCCGTCCATCATCACCCAGGATCACTTCCAGCGGCATGACCCCATTCAACACGGTAACGCCTTCCTTTAACGCGTCCTCGACCTCATGCTCACTCGCAGTCATCTCCCGACGGGCGAACAAGGAGGTCAACGTTACCTGCGCCCCCTCACGGGCGGCAACAAAGGCAGAGTCATGCGCAACAAAGCCGTGGACCACCAGCTCGGGGCGCTCTTTCGGATTAAATTTTTTGATCTTGCCGAGGCGGCGGGCGACCGATACCACGTCGATCGAGGTGTCGCCACCGCCGATGCAGACCACTTTTTCCGACGTCACCTTCAGTCGTCCAGTATTGAAGGCCTCAAGAAACTTTACGCCGCTGACACAGTTAGGCGCATCGCCACCGGGAACCGGGAGCGCGCGGCCGATCTGACAACCGACCGCCCAAAGAATGGCATCGAACTCTTTTTCGAGATCTTCGATGCCGATGTCCTTGCCGACGCGCGTATTCAAGCGCAACTCGATACTACCCAAGTCCAAGATACGCCCTATCTCACAGTCCAGGACCTCCTCGCGCGGTGTCCGGTAACCTGGGATGCCATAGCGCATCATCCCCCCGAGCTCTTCGTGGTCATCAAATATCGTAGCCGCGTGTCCCTTACGCCTTAAGTGATAGGCGGCCGACAGTCCTGCCGGACCGCCGCCGACGATAGCGACCTTGTTACCGCTAATCGGCGGCGCTTCCGGGAATTTGAAATTCTCCTTAATCGCTGTATCACCGATAAACTGCTCAACTGAATTGATACCGACAAAGTCTTCGACGTTATTGCGATTACATCCGTCCTCGCAAGGCGCTGGACAGACACGCCCCATAATGGCTGGAAACGGATTGGCATCCGTCGAGCGGCGAAAGGCGTATTCTTGCCAACTCATATCCTTGGGCGGTTTCTCGATGCCACGCACGATTTGTAACCAACCGCGGATGTCTTCACCAGAAGGACAACTACCCTGACATGGCGGCGTACGATGAACGTAGGTCGGACACTGGTGCGAATGATCGGCCTCGAAGATCGCTTCCTGAAAGTTTCTGTATTTATAATCGTCCTCGCGAAACTTACGGAACGTCAAATCCTTTTTTACATCGTTAGCGGGGGTCGCCATTATTGTTTCTCCTCAACATCATTCAAAACGGTCTGAAGTTTCATGTCTTTGATTGCGCTCAGTGCGTCGTCGCCATGTCCAACGCATCGCCAACGAGCTGATGAACACTGATCACCATGTCACGGTCAAAACCGTAGTACGGCATGACCTTGGCGAACTGACTTTTGCAGATAGCGCAGATAGCAACCAGATGTGTCACACCGTGCTCATCCACTACGTGTTTCAAGGCCTCCATACGCGGCAGCGCACCTTTGACTCGCAGCTCGATCAAGTCGTCGGTCAAAAGTCCGCCGCCACCGCCACAGCAAAAGGTGTGCTCGTGAATGGTCTCTGGCGCCATGTCATAGAAATGATTGCAACAGGCCTTGATGATCTCCCGGGGAATGACGAACTGACCACCCGGCTTATCGCCCATGCGCGAAGCGCGCGCAATGTTGCACGAATCATGAAAGGTGACGATCCTGTGGTCGTTGGCCGCCTTGTTAAACTTCAGAACCCCCTGCTTCATAAGGCTATGCGTAAACTCGCAGATATGCTGTGGTTGGGGGTAGTTCGCATCGAGGAAGTCGAATGGCCCAATCAACGTGTTCCAGAAGCTGTAGGCTACACGCCAGGCATGGCCGCATTCGCCCGTGACGATGCGCTTCACACCAAGCTTAAGGGCGGCGTCACGAATACGTCGCGCCACTTTTTCCATATTCTCATAATTGCCAATAAAGAGCGCGAAGTTGGCCGCCTCGGAAGCATACGAACTGAGAGTCCAGCTGATTCCCGCCTGATGAAACACCTTGGCGTAACCGATCAGACCATCGACGTGCGGTTCGGCGAAGAAGTCCGCCGACGGGGTGACTAGCAATATCTCCGCTCCCTCTTGGTCGAGCGGAAAGCGGACGTCTACACCGGTATCCGCCTTCACTTCTTCCTCCAGTCCTTCCAGAGTGTCGGCCAACGCCGGTTCGGGGAGGCCGAGATTGTTACCGATCTTGTACACCTTGCCGATGATCTCGTTGCTGTACTTCTGTCCTATGCCAACGCTGTCCAGAATTTCGCGGCCGGCCATGGTGATCTCTGCTGTATCGATGCCATAGGGACAATACACCGAGCAGCGACGGCATTCGGAACACTGGTGGTAGTACCGATACCAGTCCTCCAGTACCTCTTCCGTAAGGTCGACGGCACCGACCAATTTCGGGAAATACTTACCGGCAAGCGTAAAGTAGCGCCGGTAAACATTACGTAGCAGATCTTGGCGTGCGACCGGCATGTTCTTGGGATCCGCCGTGCCGAGATAGTAGTGGCACTTATCGGTGCAGGCCCCGCATTTAACGCAGGCATCGAGGAACACCTGTACTGACCGGTATTGGCTCAGTAACTCGCCCATTCTGTTGAGCGCGACATCCTTCCAGCCTTCTACGAGTTCACCGGGAAACCCCAAGCGCTCTTGAAACTCGGCCTTGGCCACGAACGGCTTGATATGTTGCATCGCCCCCTCTTGAATTAGAGGGATAACAGGGTATTCCTTCAGCTTCGGCGTCTCGAATGTCGGCTCTTTCGCCACGTCGCACTACTCCGATAAGTTGCTACTTGCCGTGCGCCCAAACTTTTCCGCCCAGGGCGCAACATGGCGGCGCTCGCGTGGATTGTCGACCTGGTAACGCGTCGGACTGAAAAACAACCCGGGCGCATGCAGCAGTTTGCTAAAAGGAAACACGATCATAAGCACGACCACCAGCGTAAGGTGAATCAGAAGCAAGGGATCCGGCGATAATGGCCGCCAGTCGAAGTACATGAGACCCAAAAAGAAGGCTTTAAGTGCGATGATGTCCGTATGCCACACATACTTCATCAGCAGACCGCTACCAGCGATGGCGATTAGTAACAGCAACATCAGATGATCGGAGGGCGCCGAGATGTAGCGCACGCGGTCCACCAAAAAACGCCGCGCCCACAGACCGACCAGTCCCACCAACATTGCATAAGCGGCATAGATTCCCCACGGTTGCAGCAGGGTCACCCAATCCCAGATCGGTTCTGTGAAATAGCGCAAATGACGCAGTAGTACCAACAGAAGCGCGAAATGGAAGATCCAGCCGAACAGCCAGGTCCACTTATTGCCCTTGAACAGGCTCTCGAAAAACACCACCTCGCGAGACATCCGCAACACTACGCCGGTGCGCGTGGTCGGGGCCGGGGTGGTAGGAATCTTAAGCGGTTGTGGTGTGCGCGCGTAACGCTGGACCCGATAGGCCAACCCCGCCACGAGGACGGCCGTTGCCAGATAAAACAAGAGCGCATATACGACCGTTACCACCGACATCGTTCTGCCTTGCCGAGTAAGAGCAGCACCGGGGCGCTACACGCCGGGACGAAGATTAGACGCAACCTGTCGGCTTGGGTAGGCCCGCGTACTTACACGCCTGCTTGGCCGGCCCATAAGGAAACAGTTCGTACAGGTATTTGCTGTTACCCTTGTCCGCGCCCAACTTTTTGCCGATCGCTTTCGTCAGCACGCGAACGGCAGGCGCGATTTGATACTCTTGATAATAATTGCGTAGAAAGTTGATCACTTCCCAGTGATTCTCCGTAAGCTCGCAATCATCTTCGGTAGCCATCATTTCGGCCACCTCCGGGCTCCAATCGCTCAGATTCGCAATATAACCCTCTTCATCGGTCTCAAGGGTCTTCCCATTTACTTCAATCGCCATGTCACAGCCTCCTCGTCATGATCAATTATCAACGCGTCTGTCTCAAAGCCAGGACTGAACGCGATCGTGCTCCACTGCAAGATCGACAAATCCCGCGTAATCTACGACGTTGATGTTTTCAATGAGCCTGGCCTCACCGAGGCCACGCGCCTTCAAATCTGGACCGAGAACGCAGACGCGGTGTTGTTTCGTCGCTTCTGTCATCGTATCTTCCACCGCGGTTTCCTTGACAGCCGCATAGACCGCGTCTTCGATCAGCAGAATCGTACTTCCCTCCTTAGCAAGGCGGAGGCAGGTTCTGAGATTATTCCGCTCATAGGGTGATTTATTGACCGTGTGTAG